>Ga0163146_10000781_pt1 | contig 45759 bp, 35 predicted proteins | sample OliLakLV19MP7G1_FD_148648 | JGI IMG/M metagenome (GOLD analysis project Ga0163146, IMG submission 148648) | Freshwater microbial mat bacterial communities from Lake Vanda, McMurdo Dry Valleys, Antarctica - Oligotrophic Lake LV.19.MP7.G1 | ecosystem: Environmental > Aquatic > Freshwater > Lake >... | reverse complement strand
AGATCAGGTCGAACTCGGTGTCCTTGGCCGAGTAGCCCTGCTTGGTGAACCACTCGTCGAGCACCAGGTTGTCCTGCTCGGGCTCGCCGGTGAGCTTGCGCCAGATGACGAGCGTCTTGCGGGCGTCCGGCGTGGTGCCGTCGCCTGCGGTCTGTCTCGGGCGTCCGCGCGGCATCAGCGGTCCCCCTTCGTCGAGCGCTTCGCTTCGATGAGCCGGCGTTCGCGCTCGACTTCATGCTGCCACTCCGCTTCCGTCGGCAGGTACTTCAAGTACTTCGCCGCGAAGATCCGCCTGCCCTCGCTCAGCACGGAATACTTGGCGACGGCCTCGTTCTTCGTGGAGCACAGGATCAAGCCGATCGTCGGATTGTCACCCTCGGGGCGCGCGTGCGCGTCGAACACGCGCACGTAGCTGTCCATCTGCCCGATGTCCTGGTGGGTCAGCTTGCCGACCTTGAGGTCAATCAGGACGAAGCACTTGAGCAGGTAGTTGTAGAAGACGAGGTCCACGTAGAAATCCTCGTCCTCGAAGCGCACCCGCTTCTGCCGGGCGACAAAGGAGAAGCCCTTGCCCAGCTCCAGGAGGAACCCCTGCAGGTTGTCGATGATGGCCTGCTCGACGGCAGACTCCCGAAGTGCGGGGTAGTCCTTCAGGTCGAGGAACTCGAGCACGTAGGGGTCGCGGATGAACTGTTCGGGCACGAGCTTCGTGAGCTTGGCGGCAGCCTCCTTTTTCACCGGGGCTTGCTTGCGGCTCGCCAGCAAGCGCTCGTAGTAAAGCACCCCGATCTGCCGATCGAGTTGGCGCGTGGACCACTGCTGGCTGGCGGCCTCGTTCATGTACCACTCGCGCGCGGTGGCGTCTTCGACGCCGAGCAGCAGGCGATAGTGGGTCCACGATAGCTGCAGCGACCGAGTCGGCGATTTGGAACGCAGTGCGTTCCGTTTTCCCACGTCTGATTCGAGACGCAGTGCGTCTCGTTTCCCCTGGCCGGATTCATCACGCAGCGCGTGACGAATTGGGAAGGCTAGGTAGAACTGCCGCATGTAGCGCAGGTTGGTGGCGGTGAACCCGCGGCCGAAATCGGTGGTCAGCCTCCCCGCCAGCTCATCGAGAACGGCTTCGCCGTAGGCCGCTCGCCTGTGGCCGCCCTGCTCATCCTCCACGATCAGCCGGCCCACTTGCCAGTACGCCTCCACCATGGCCGCGTTGACGGCCCGGTAGGCGCCAGCACGCGCCGACTCGAGGACGGCGCGGATATCCCGGTACAGCGGCTCCGTCGAACGGGCGGCAGACCGGCTGGTGGCCTTCTTCTTCGCCATCAGCCACCCTCGCTGGCGAACATCAGCCGGTGGAAGTCCTCTTCGAGCAGGCGCACCTTCCAGCGGTCGTCGGGGGTCTTGAGGTTCTCGAGGTTGTTGCCGCCGTTCACGTAGATCAGATCGAACTCACTGTCCTTGGCCGAGTAGCCCTGCTTGGTGAACCACTCGTCGAGCACCAGGTTGTCCTGCTCGGGCTCGCCGGTGAACTTGCGCCAGATGACCAGCGCTTTGCGGCCGTCTGGCGTGGTGCCGGTGACGGTGCGGAACCAGTACGGGCCGGCGGCGTCTTGCTTCAGGCGGCCGCCGCTCTCGGCAGAGAGGCGCAGGCGCCACTTCTCTCTGTCGGGCTCGAAGGCGGCGCTGAATGTCTGCGGCGCGGCGATGTGCTGCACAGTGAGGCCGATCAGCCAGTTGAAGGTCTCCAGCAGATCGACATTCACCTCACGACTTTCGTCCGAGCCGGGGCGCTTGACCTTGAGCTTGTAGGCGGTGGGGTCGCTGAACGCCTGCACGTTGAGCAGCGACTGGCTGCCGCGGGTTTCGACTTCGAGCAGGTAGCGCAGCAGGTACTGCTCCCTGAGACCGTCCGCACCCTGCGCCTGCGCGGTGTCGAGCAGGAGTTGCTGCGGGTCGGTGCGACGGGTTTCGAGGTTGTTGAGCGTGTCCTCGTAGGATTCGAGACGCACGACCTTGACGATGCGCGGGCTGCGCTCGGCTTCCTCGGGCGTGGCGAGACGCTTGGGCTTGCCGTCCTTCCACTCGGGGCTGAAGGTGACCTTCTTGATGCGCGGAAGCAGCACCGTGTCGAAGTAGTCGCCCATCTCGACGAGGATGAACTTGCGTTGGCCGGCGTCTTCGCGGTTGAGGTTGATGACGGCGTGGCCGGTGGTGCCGGAGCCGGCGAAATAGTCGAGGATCAGCCGTTCCCCAGTCGAAGCGAGTCTGCACACTTCGCTAATCAGGCCAACGGGTTTGGGATTCTCAAAGACAATAGACCCTGCGACCGTGTCTGCGAGTTCCTGCGAACCGATGGAGTTCATCGGCAGGAAGTCCCAAAGGGTTGTGTACGTTATTCCTTCCTTCACGTCGCGCAGGAACCTCTTCAATTTTGGCCAGCCTCGTCCGTCAGTACCAAACGCGATTTCGTTGGTCGCGATAAGTCGGTCGATCTTCTCTTTGTTGAAGCGCCAGTTCCCACTATTGCGCGGAAAGTGTTTCTCGGCCGTCAGCGGATTCGTGATCGCAAACGCCAATGACTCTACATAACGCCCACCTTTGACGTTCGCCTGGAGATCTCCTAGCACATAGGGTCCCTTCACGTGGTTGTCCGGGTTGGTGTATTTGGCTACGCGCTCCTCGCCTCGTTCTCGGTGGTTTAGTTCAACGCGGTTACGATCAACTGAATATCCGAGCATGTATTCGTGTTGGGCGCCAATCACCTTGTCGTTCGGAGGAGTGCTCCGTTTCTTCCAGACGATTTGCGCGATGAACTGCTCAGGCCCATACACAGATGCCACGGTTGACTTCAAGAGGTGCGAACATCCGTCATCGATGCTTAGGAAGATCACTCCCTCGTGCGAGGTAAGCGATCTGCCGCTCTCCAAGCGATCCGACAGCATCGCTAGCCAGCTCGAATGCTGATAGCTGTCCTTGTACGCGAACCCATCGTTGCCCGTGTTGTAAGGCGGATCGATGTAGATGCACTTCACCTTTTCCCGATATCGCGCCTGCATCAGCGACAACGCCTGAAAGTTTTCGCTGTGGAACAGCACGCCGTCAGTCTGCGCATCCACGTCGCCAATGGCCTCCAGCAACCGCGCGGTGAAAGCCGCATCGAAATGCCGCGTGTCCACCACCAGCGTCGGATGCCCCTTCAGGAACGCAGCCGTGAGCGGCTTGCTGTAGCCCGGCTTTATCAGGTCGCCCTGAATCTCGTCGATAGCGAAGAGCTTCACCCATTCGTCGAACTGACCATCGTTGGCGGCAATCTCGGCGTGAAACGCCTCCGGGATGCAGCCGACCCGGATGCACCATTGCGTCTCGACCACAAACTTCTTCTTCAGCCACAGCTTCTTCTGGAAGTCTTCGAGCTGGGCAAGGAAGGCGATGATCTTGCCGGCGATCTTGCGGATGATCTTGATCTTCGAGAGGTACTGCTCCACGCGTGGCGCGGTCTCGTTCTCCACGTCATCGAGGTGCATGACTTCGTTCTTGATGTAGAAGTCCAGCTCGCGCCGCAGGAAGCCGCCCAGATCCTTGTGGATGAAGTAGTCGAAGGTGTTGCGCGCGGTATAGCGGCGCAGGTGCGCCTCGATGCGCGTGTAGTCGGCCTTCTCGCCGCTGGCCGTGACGTGCGGCTTGCCCAGCTCCGCGATCCACGGCGCCAGCGCGGCCTCGGTCACGGTCAGCACGCGCTTGGCGGCGAGTCCGCTCAGGTCCTTCTGCGCCGGGGGCTTGGACTTGCCATCGCGCACGTCCTCGGGCCAGTCGGTGAGGTTCGCTGGCCGGTACTCGAAGCGCAGGCTCAGCTCCGTGCCCTGTTCGCCCGGCGCCTCGACGATGAATTCGCGACCACACTCCCCGCCCGCCGCCAGTGTGAACACGCGGTCCTTGCCCTCGGCGGCCTTCACATTGCCGTGCTCGCCCTCGGCGGCGTCGGCGAGACGGAAGTGCACGCGCATCGGCGTCTTGTCGTCGTCCGGCCGCAACCGGAAGGCATAGTCGCGCAGGTACTCGCTGGTCTTGATGTAGTACTGGTCCTTGTTGGCCCAGTGCAGCGTGACCTCTTCGCCCTCGTAGGGGATGGCGTAGACGCCCGGCTTGTAGACGCGCTTGGCGAGGAAGTCGCCCTCGGAGTAGTAGCGGCGGAAGAAGCTGAACAGGTGGTCGTAGACCTCGCTCTCGAGCGCGCCCACATCCACGGCGTCGGTCTTGAGCCTGGCGCGCAGGTCTTTCACCTTGGGTAGCGACTCGGCGTCGGCGCCGAGGGCCTGCGCCTGCTCGATGGCCTTCGCCAGCTCCTTCTCGAGCTCGGCCTTGTCGGCGGTTTTGTACGCGCCGAGCGCCGTCTGCACCTGCGGCAGCAGGTCCTTGTCGAGGAACTGGCTCACCTCGGCGCTCTTCGCGTGCATGATTCGGTAGAGACCGAAGTCCAAGTCGGGCTGGTCGAGCTGGAACAGCTCTTTCAGCAGGGTCTTCAGCTTCTCGTACTTCTGGCTCATTGGTTTCCCCGCCTCACGCCTGCAGCCAGTGTTCCACCGGCCTGGTCAGGAACTCTTCCAGCACGATGCCATCCCCGCCCACGATCAAGGTGCGCTTGGGCTTGAAGGCCGCCGCGAAGTCGGCCAGGCCGGGAAAGGCATCCGGCGCGCGGCCGCTCTTGACTTCGATGGCGACGACGACGCGGCCGGCCCGGAGCACGAAGTCCACCTCGCGGCTGCGTTCGCGCCAGTAGGTGAGCTCGCAGACCCCGCAGGCGGCTGCGTTGGCCAGGTGCGCGCCCACGGCGGACTCGACCAGCCGCCCGCGAAACTCGCCGTCGGCCCGCGCTTCTTGCGGCGACAGTCCTGATTGCGCGGTCATGAGCGCCGTATTCAACACTTGCAGCTTGGGGCTCGAACCCCGCTGGCGCACGGCCTTGCCGGCGTACTTCTGCAAGCCCGTAAGCATGCCCGCACCGCCGAGCAGGTCGAGGTAGTGGGCCAGAGTCGTGGTGTTGCCCGCGTCCTGGAGCTGGCCGAGCATCTTGGTGTAGGAGAGGATCTGCCCGGAGTAGCGGCAGCCGAGCTCGAACAGGCGGCGCAGCAAGGCCGGCTTGTCCACTCGCGTCATCAACAGGACATCGCGGGCGATGGTGGTCTCGATCAGCGCGTCGAGCAGGTAGCGCCGCCAGCGTTGCGGCTCCCCGATCAGCGGCGCGGCGCCGGGATAGCCGCCGAAATACAGGTAGTCCTCCAGCGAGAACCCGAACGCTGTCTGCATCTCGGCATACGACCAGTGCGGCAGGTGCAGCACCTCGAAGCGGCCTGCGAGGCTTTCGGTGAGCCCCTGCTGCATGAGCAATGGGGCCGAGCCGAGCAGCACCACCTTGAGCGGCCGGCGGGCGCGTGTGTCTTCGTCCCACAGGCGCTTCACGGTCTCCGACCAGCCGGGAATCTTCTGGACTTCGTCGAGGGCCAACACCGTCCCCGCCTCGCCCGCGTCCGCGGTGGCGAGTCGCGCCCGGTCCCATTGGGCGGCCAGCCAGGCGGTGTCGCCCAGGGTCGGCTCGTCGGCGGAGATGAAGAGGCTCGGGGCGTCCAGACGGCCCAGGACCTGTTCGACCAGTGTGGTCTTGCCCACCTGACGCGCGCCGGCGACGACCTGCAGAAACCGGCGCGGTTCGCTGAGCCTGCCGGACAGGGTCTCCGCCTGGCTGCGCTCGAATGGCTTGTTCCTAGGAGTGCTCATGACGTTGAGTACTTTTACTCATCTCGATGAGCATAGTCAAGCGTTCGCGCCGCTAGGCGCTCCGGCCGATTGCAATGTTCTGGTTCGGCCAAGTGAAACCAGCGGGGCCGGCCGGGCACGAGCCGACGATGCGTCACTGGACCGCCCAGCGAATGGTGAACAGTGTCTCCGTCGCCGTCTGCTGAGCCAGCCGCCGCTCCAGCGCGTCAACTAGCTGATCGCGCTTGGCCATGATCTCATCCTCGGCCTTGAAGATGTCCTGTCGCTGGCGGCGCTGCTGGCGCTCCAGCTTCTGGATCTTCTCCTGGATCTGGTGTTGCTCATCCAGCGTCACCGCCTGCCGGGCCTGCCGCCGCAAGGCCTTGATCTGGTCCTTGGTGTCCGTGAGCGCCTTCTCGGCCGAGAGCACCATGTCGTCGGCCCACTTCTCGAGCTTCTCCCGCGCCTCGTTGAAGTGCGCGCTGTTCTGTTCCAGCGAGCGGCTGACCGTGGCCTTGGCGTGGCGCTCGGCTTCGGCGGTGAGTCGCTGGTCCACGGCGGCCGGCGTGGCGCTTGTGCCCTCGACGCGTCCCGCGCAGGCGAACATCTTCTCCATCGTCTCCTGGTCGAGCGATCCGCCGCTCTCGTCGAAGCCGGAGAACAGCAGGTACTCCTCCCGCTCATAGGACTCGATCGTGAGACGGCTCAGCGTCAGGTGCCCGACTTTTCCGCGCAGTGCTTCGACCATCGACAGGCGGGTCGGGTTGTGTGTCGCGTCAAAGGTGATCTGCGCCGACGGCGTGGGGAGCGCCTTTGCGCCGTCCACGACGTGCTCGCCCAACGGGTGTGAGAGGCGGTACAGGAAGAGACTCGGTTCCTCGCCGCTGTTCTCTTCGTCGCGAGGGCGCGTTTTGGAGATCAGGTGGTAACGCCCCTTCGGGATGTCGTCGCACGGCGGGCGCTCGAGATCGAAAGCAAGCGCCGCGTCATCGAAGCGGGCGCGCTCCTCGAGCATGAAGTGGGTGAGCGACCAGAAGCGCTGGCCGAACCGGTCGAGCTGGGCTTTCGCATCGGCAAGCTGCAGGCGCAGTCTCTGGTGAACGTCCTCGTCGAAGTGCTCGAAGAGCTTCCGGCGCGTGTCGTCCAGCCGCGTGCGGATCTGCTCGTCCATCTCGGCCTGCAGCGCGCGGAACGCCGCGTCGATCTGCTCGGTGGTGCGGCACTGCTGATAGATGGCAAGGATGCGCTTTTCGAAGTCGACCCCCGATTCGATGCTGCCGAGCACCTCGTCCGAGGCGCCAAAGACGCCGTTGAACAGGGTGAACTTCTCGGTGAGCAGCTCGAGCACGCGGCGGTCGGCCTCGTTGCGCTCGTTCAGAAAGTTGATGACGACCACATCGTGCTTCTGTCCGTAGCGGTGGCAGCGGCCGATGCGCTGCTCGATGCGCTGCGGGTTCCAGGGTAGGTCGTAGTTCACAACCAGCGAGCAGAACTGGAGGTTGATGCCTTCCGCCGCTGCCTCGGTGGCGAGCAGGATCGTCGCCTCGTCGCGGAAGTGCTCGATGAGCGCGGTGCGCACGTCCACCGCTCGCGAGCCCGAGGCACGGCCGGTGCCCTTGTTCTTCTTCACCCAGCTCTCGTAGATGGCGGTCGCTTCGGGTCCACCGTTCGTGCCGTTGAAGAGTACGACCTGTCCTCGGTAGCCATGCGCTTCCAGGAAGGTCTTCAGGTACTCCTGCGTGCGGCGGGACTCGGTGAAAATCAGGGCCTTACGGGCCGCGCCCGTTGTGGCCATCTGTTCGAAACCGATCTCTAAGGCCTTCAGCAGCGTCTGTGACTTGGTGTCGACTCCGATAGCGCGAGCCCAGGTGGCCAGGCGCTGCAGGATCTCGATCTCCTCGCGCAACTTCTGCCGGTCGATGGTGACCGGAGGCGCCTCGGCCCCTTCGCTTTCCTCATCATCGGACAGGATCTCGTCGAGTAGATCACCCTCGATGTCCTCTGCCTCGATGAGTTGCTCGGTGAACTGTGCGTCGCTTTGGGGGTCGCTCTGGGCGCGTTCATCGCGCAGCGCCTCGAGCCGTGCGCGCAGCGTGTCGAGCGTGGCAGCGATCGCCTGGGAGGATGAGGCCAGCAGCTTGCGCAGGATCAGCGCCATCAGGTGCCGCTGGCGCTGCGGCAGTGCATAGCTGTCCTCGCGCTGCAGAAAGCTCGAGACCGCTTCGTACAGCGCATGCTCGTCATCGTTTGGCGAAAACGGGCGCGTGATCGTGCGCCGCTCGGTGTAGCGGATGTACTCAGTCACCTGATTGCGCAACGTCCGCTTGCAGAATCCAGAGAGGCGCTGGCGCAGCGCATGGAGATCGCCGCCAGTGCCGGTGAATTGGGAGCGGAACGAGTTGATGTCGCCGAAGATGTGTTCGTCGATCAGCGTCGAAAGGCCGTACAGCTCAACGAGTGAATTCTGCAATGGCGTCGCGGTCAGGAGCAGCTTCCGGCGATCTTCCGTCGCCCATCGGATGCCCTGTCCGACTTTGTTGCTCGGTCGATATGCATTGCGGAGTTTGTGCGCTTCGTCGATGACGACCAAGTCCCAGGCGATTGACTTGAGCTCCTCGCGCAGGGCGTTCGCATAGTTGAACGACAGAATGAGAATGGCTTTCTCACCCAGCGGCGAGCGGCCGCTCCGCTGCGCCTCGCGATAGGCCTTGGCATCGAGCACTCGCGTTGGCAAGCTGAACTTTTCCTCGAGCTCCATGGACCACTGCTTGCGCAGCGAGGCTGGACAGACGACTAACAGTCGCCGATTTCGCTCCGCCCAGAATTGGCAGAGCACGATGCCCGCCTCGATCGTCTTTCCGAGTCCAACCTCGTCGGCAAGGATGACACCCTTGGATAGCGGCGACTCGAGCGCAAACAGCGCCGCCTCGATCTGATGTGGATTGAGATCGACGGCCGCGTCGAAGAGCGACATCGACAGCCGATCGATTCCCGCGCTAGCTCGACGCGTCAGTTGATGCGCGAAGAACTTGGCGTGGTATGGAGTGATCTGCATCGAGGGAAGTTGAGGGGCTACTGGTCCAACGGCTACCGCGCAGACGGTCGCCGTCTCGGCTTCGGATTCGCATCATCACACCAAGTTGCAGTACCGGACAGTACTGCCTCGAACCGAACTCGACACAGTCACTTCTGGTACTGCTCGTCGCTGACCTTTTCCATCCACTCGACGGCCTTGCCATCGAGCTTCTCCTGAATGGCGATGTGCGTCATTGCGGTCGTGATCGCAGCGCCGTGCCAGTGCTTTTCGCCGGGAGGAAACCAGATCACATCGCCGGGCCGGATCTCCTCGATAGGCCCGCCCCAACGCTGCGCTCGTCCACAGCCAGCCGTCACGATCAGCCGTTGACCGAGTGGGTGCGTGTGCCACGCAGTGCGCGCACCCGGCTCGAACGTGACGCTTGCGCCGCCCGCGCGAGCTGGTTCGGCGGCATCGAACATCGGATCAATCCGCACGGTGCCAGTGAACCAATCTGCCGACCCTTTGCCCGAAGGCTGAGAACCGTTTCGCTTGATCTCGATTTGACTTCTCCTTGGCTTCCTAACAATCTTGAGCAGCGATCCAATCGGACAGGTGAAGTTCGGGTTTCAAATGTTGCCGGGACCGGTACGTACGGGGATTGAAGGCTACCGAATCGCGATTATCCCGTCCACGGTCCGAGCACGAGCACTCCCACATCCGGACCGCATTGACCGAGCGTCTGATTGAAGATGGCCTGATCGGATGGATCTTTCAGGCTCCACATCAAGTTGAAGTTGCCTGTCGAGATCTCGTGAAAGGAGACCAACTGATTCGCCGGGGGAAGTGAACGTGTAGACGTCGATCGCACCGTTGCCTCCAATGTTGCGAGCGCCCGCGCCGGGAACTCCGCTTGCTCACGAACTGACTGAATCCGATGACGAAAGTGTCAGTCGATACCGACTCGCGCAGCTGCGGGACATCGATGCACCGAATGCGGTCACGTCTTCCGTGGCGCTGGTGTGTGCTGCCGTCGCCTCCAGCTTCGCGGCGTGCACGGCCGGACTTTGCAGGGAGGTCGATCCAAAGCCCCCGACTCATGAGCCCGAGTTGTCGCGTCGGCGCGCAAAGAAATAAGTCATGACTTTGGGGGGGTCCCCAAAAACGCGGTTAGATTGCCCCACAGTCCGAGCGCGGCGGCGTGCTGCGTCGGACAAGCTGGCGAGTGAAAGTTCTCGTGTCGTGAAGGGGCTGCCTCGCGGTGGGGCCACCGCCAGCGAATTGGGAAGAGCCTTCAACCTGCAACATGGTGAAAGGGGCAATCGATGCGGCAACTGCCGTGGATGGTGTCGTGCGCGCTCGGGACGGTCATCGCGACCGGGATCGCGAACAGCGCGGGGGCGGAGATGGTGGGGTACTGGCACTGCAACGGAGTGGATCCGGATGTGAGTACGGTCGTGGCGGCGTCGCTGGGGTCCGGAACGCTCGACTTCACGTCGTTCGGTACGGGCGCCACGATCTTTGCGGGTACCGATGTGAACGGGCAGCCGGGAGTCATCGCGGGAGACTCGATCGGCCTATCTGGGTCGTCTCACAACGGGTCGTACGCGCAGATCGATCTGTCGACGGTCGGGTTTGCCGACCTCGCACTCTCGTTCGCGGCTCGTCGGTCGGCGACGGGATTCGGGAATGACCACGTGGAGGCACTGATCGGCGGCGCGTGGACGACTGTCGCGTCGTTCAATCCCTCGACGACGGCGTGGGGGACGATCAGCATCGACCTCGCGGCGCTCAACTCGCTCGAGAACGGTAGCGCGTCGCTCCGGCTCTACTTCGACGGGGCGACGAGCGGATCGGGCACGGTGCGGTTCGATAATCTCACCGTGACCGGGACGGCAACTGTGCCAGCTCCGGGTGCGATCGCGCTGCTTGGCGCTGCTGCGGCGTTTGGTCGACGACGCCGGCGCGCGGAGCGTTGAACCGGTCGCGATAGATTGCGCTGACGTGGCGTGGGGGTACGCGGCGCGATCGTGAAGGTCATCTCCTCTCTTGTGCGGATGACGCGTGCCCATCGCGTCATCTGTTTCGGCTCCGGCTCGCACGGCTCACGTGTGTGACGACGAAGGTGGACGTCGTAACGCTGTGACCGCGCGGCCGGGGCCACTCGCGGGTCGCGACCCGGGTGGGAGCGAACATCTGGGCGCACGGTTTTCTTATGGGGGTGGGTGGGGGGCGGAGGCGCACGTTGCGGTCGCGTCTACAGCGGCATTGACGTTCAGCCAAACGGCGCGGTCGGAGGCCGAGCCGCTGGAGCCGTAGGCGTGGCGGCCGGATGACACTCACGCGCCTGGAGCGCGAGACGCACCGCGAGCTCGATCGCCGCCTTCATTGAGCCGTCGCTCGCGACGTTTGTCCCCGCGATGTTGAACGCTGTGCCGTGATCTGGACTCGTTCGGATGATCGGTAGTCCGACCGTCACGTTCACTGCCTTGTCCCAGCCAAGAAGCTTCACCGGAATGAGACCTTGATCGTGGTACATCGCAACGACCAAATCGAACTTCCCGGCTGCTGCATCGATGAAGATGGTGTCGCCCGGAAACGGACCGAGCACGTCTATCCCATGGCGTCGTGCCACGTCGATCGCAGGCTTGATGACGCGCTCTTCTTCGTCGCCGAACAGCCCGTTCTCGCCAGCGTGGGGGTTGAGTCCGCACACGGCGACGACCGGTTTGGCGATGCCCAAGTCGCGGCAGAGCTGCGCTCCCAAGTCGATCGGATCGAACACGCGGCCGATCGTGAGGAAGTTTTTCACCTCCATCAATGGCACATGAGCGGTGGCAAGCGCGACCTTGAGGCGCGGCGACACAAACATCATTGCGTGTCGTTTCGCCTTCGTCCGAACGGCAAGAAGCTCAGTGTGACCGGGCCAGCGAAACCCAGCGAGCGACCACGATTCCTTCGAGATCGGAGCAGTCACGACACCGTCGAGATGTCGCGGGTCGCTGTGGTCTCGCAGCGCGTCGGTGATCGCGTCCTCGACGAACTGCTTGCTAGCGGCTCCGCCTTGGCGCGAGGGCGCTGGTCGACTTCGGACCAGCAGCTCATCGCCCTCGTGCGCCGGAACGTAGTCGAGGACCGTGATATCGCCGGTGAGCGGCATCTGAGCGCGGTCCGAGGCCGCAGCGACGCGAAACCAGTACGGGTAGATGCCAGCGCGGTCAGCGGCGTAGGTGAGCTGTTCATTCTGACCGTAGATCACGAACCGCGCGGTCCGCCGTATCGCGGGGTCGGCGAGCGCCTTGACCGTGACCTCGGGTCCGATCCCCAGCGGATCGCCCATCGTGATGCCAATCACGGGAAGGGCGTTGAGCGGAGGCACGGCGTCGATGTCGCGCATGTGACGATTGTACGGCTAGGCTGGCGCAACTCTCGCGGCAGCTCCCGCGGTATCGTGGTTGAAGATCATGAGTCTCGTGCACCTTGAGTTGCTTCGGTCGGCGAGTTTCATCGGAAGCGATTTCCTGAGTGCGATTGAGCGCAGCTCTGAGTTCAGACCCGCAACTTCTCTGGAATCGTCTCTCCTATCACTGGGCTCCAGCGTCGGTAGAACGAGCGATGCTTGGCCGATCGCGGACCTATTCGTCGGAACGACCGCGATCGTGAGCGGGGTTGTGGTCGTCGTAGTGGTGCTCGCGCGCTGGAGCTTCTTCGCGCAGACCGATCGCGCGCGGGCCCTTGCATCCGCTCTCGGCGAGTCAGTAGCGCGGGGAGTCTACCTCTGCGCTGGCGTGACGCTCGTCGCGCTCGGGATCTGGGTGCTGCGCGGCTGAGGTTTCGCGGTCGCGGTGAATCGAGGCTAGAAACTGAAGCCGGGGAACTGGCACCTCGGAACTGGCACCTCGGAACTGGCACCTCGGAACTGGCACCTCGGAACTGGCACCTCGGAACTGGCACCTCGGAACCGGAGAAGCTACTTGATCAAGATCGTGCTGTTCGGCTCCGTCAGACACTCGAACACGAGCGCGACATCGGCGGCGAGCATCCGGACACATCCGAGCGATCGGCTCTCACCAATCGAATCCGGCTCGATCGTGCCGTGGATCCCGTATCCGAGAAACTCTCTGTTCTTGTCTTCGACGCCGAGCAATCCAATCCAATGCGTGCCGATTGGATTCTGCGGATCCTTGCTCACGAAGTGCTGGCCAGTGCGCGGATGGGTCCACTCAGGGTCGACGAGCTTTGAACTCGGCCGAACCTTGAAGAGTCCAGTCGGCGTGCCGTTGCTTTCGCCGAGTCCAACTGGAAAACTCGACACCATGACGCGGTCGGAGCCTTCGCCGAGATAGAGATTGAGGCGGAACTCAGGCTTGAGCACTTCGGCGTGGAACGTTGACTTTGGAATACGGAGTCGCTGTCCGATGCGAAGCTTGTGTTCGTCCGGCATCGCGTTCAATCGTTTCAAGAGTCGGTAATCGCACTCCAGCTTTTGTGTGCGAACGATCTTTTGCAGGACATCGCCCGTCTCGACGGTGTAGACCCCCATCGCTGGATCATTCGGGTTGACGTTTGGATTCAGAAAGAGGAGCTTCGCGAGCGCGTTGATAAGTTCGTACGCACGTTCTCGCTCGCTCCGCGACAAGATTCCATTGTCGAGCGCGCGCGTCGCGAGCAGACGCGCCTGGACGGGATCAGCGGTTTGCACCTGCATCGCTCGCGCGAGGTCTGCGTTACTGGTGACCCCCACCGATGACGGTGGCGAGACCGCCGTTGGCAACGCAGCTGGAGACGCAGCTGGAGACGCAGCGCCCGCCGGGGCGGCTGCCGGAGGCGGGGACGGACTCGGTGATGGCGGGGACGTCGGAGAAGAAGCGCCTAGCGACGTGGGCGTGGGCGGAGTCGCCGCCGCGTTGCTCGTCTCCGCGCGACCAGCGCCGTCCGGCGCGGACGGCGAACTCGCAGTTTCCCCCATCGTGATCGCAGCGGGCGTTGCGTCTCTCGCTGGTTGGCGTGGTGGCTGGCGTGGTGGCTGGGGTGGTATTGGGCGATCGGACTTGGAGGCATCAATCGTGGGGGCAGAAGTTGCCCCGGCAACGAGCGGCGCACTCCCGGTCGAGTTTGGTGCAGGTGACGTCGACGCCGCGCGCGACGGGTCCGTCTCTCTCGCGCCCGTCGCCGGGCCTCGGTCGCTGAGAAGCCACCACCCGGTCAGACCTACGACGGCTGCGAGCGCAATCAGGCCCAGGAGACGCGGCGGAAACATCCGACGCGAACTCATCATGTGACGTGGTCGACTCTGAGAACGAACGCTTTGGCTGGCAAGTGCCATGGAGTGATCTCGTCGTAAGTTGGTCGCGAACGGGCAGTCGTGCCCTCTCCCACCCCCACGCGAGCGTCGGGGCGGGAGCTATCCCACGCAGTCTCTTCGGCATTCTGACGGGGATCCCGCCAGCACGGCGAGGGTAGCACTATCGTGAATACCGAAGCGCCAACTCTTTCAGTGCCTGCGCACGACCTCGCTCACCGACAACTCGCTCGCTACGACCGCCACGCGGCGATCGTGGAGCTCGTCGGGCACGGTGTCGACGATCTGGCACTCGAAGCCGAGTCCGATCGTCCGGCATCTCGGGGGCAGCCGCACTAACAGCCGGTCGTAAAAACCGGCACCTCGTCCGAGCCGGCGTCCCATTCGGTCAAAGGCGACGCCGGGGACTACCGCGACGTCGAGTTCGGTGACGCGCAGCCTTTCTCCCCCTTTTGGCGCGCGAACACCCCATTTGTCCCGCGCGAACCAGCGATCGTCGAGCGAATCGATGGCGACGGCCTCAAGCTCGCCGCTCTCTCCGTCGACAGCTGGCACAGCTACGCGTATGCCGTCGCGGAGGCACTCCGTCATCGCAAGCGCCGGATCGAGCTCCGATCGCATCGCCATGTAGAAGAGGACGACTCCAGCATCGCGAACTTCATCGAGTTCAAGAAGCCGCCGGCTCGCCTCGCGCCCCGCCGCGAGTTTCACAGCATCGCTCATCGCGCCGAGTCGCGCCAGCATCGTCGCCCGCAGGAGTCGCTTCTCTTCAGAAATCAGTGGATCGTTAGTCATCAGCGCCCTTGGAATCAGCGCGACGTTCCTCACCGCGCGACGCACTCCGTCGCCGAATCGCTTTCGCTTTGGCGAGTCGCTCGCCGAGGGTGGCCTCGAAACCGCGCGTCGTCGGAGCGTAGTACTGTCGTTCCACCCCGAGATACTCCTGTCGACCAACACCGTCCGACTCTTCGTGCGGGCTGCGGTAGCGCAGCGTCTCAGCGTCGACGGGCTCGCCGTCATCACCGTGTTTCGTGAGCCGCCGCTTGGTTTGATCAAGCAAATGCATCGGCACCGGAATTGTGCGCCCTTCGCGCACGTCGTCCATAGCGGTCCAGATGGCGACACTCGACGCGCCTGATTTCGGCGCGCACGCCATGTAAATCGCCGCCTGCGCTAAGTTGAGCTGCGCCTCGGGCATGCCGATCCGCTCTACGTTTTCCCACGTTGCCGCAGCAAGAATCGCGGCTTGTGGATCCGCGTTGCCGATGTCTTCGCTTGCGAAGATTGCAATCCGCCGGGCGATGAAGCGCGGGTCCTCGCCAGCCACCAGCATGCGCGCGAGCCAGTATGTAACAGCGTCAGGGTCGCTGCCGCGCATCGATTTGATGAACGCGCTTGCTAGGTCGTAGTGCTGATCGCCAGCGCCGTCGTACACGATTGCCTTCGCTTGGATCGATTCCTCGGCGACGCTGAGATCCACGACCAGCGGCGACGCATTGTCGCCTCGCCCGCGCGAAGAGGCTAACGAAAGCGCAGCGACCTCGAGCGCGCCAAGCGCGCGTCGCGCATCGCCATCCGAGGCACGCGCCCAGTGCGCGATCGCGTCGTCATGAACAACGAGTGGCAGCCCGGCGAATCCGTTTGGATGCGCGATCGCGCGACGGACAACCGTCGAGATCTCGTACTCTGAAAGCGGCTGAAACGTGAAGACGGTTGAGCGACTCACCAGCGCGGAATTGACCGAGTAGTACGGATTCTCCGTCGTCGCGCCGATCAGGATCACAACACCGCGCTCGACGTCTGCGAGGAGAACGTCCTGCTGCGACTTCGAGAATCGATGGATCTCGTCGAGAAACAGAATCGTCCGACGCCCGCTGTCGCCGAGCCGGCGCTGGGCGTCGTCCACGATCGCGCGGATCTCCTTGACTCCGATCGACGCGGCATTCGCTCGCTCGTAGTGGCTCTCACTTCGAGCCGCGATGATCTCGGCGAGCGTTGTCTTGCCGGTCCCCGGCGGCCCTGAGAAGAGCAGCGACGTCACGGCGTCCGCGTCGAGCATCCGGCGCAGAAGTTTGCCTGGACCAAGAAAATGTTGCTGTCCCACGAACTCATCGAGTGACGTCGGACGTAGCCGAGATGCGAGCGGTTCAGCCGCGCGACGGCGAACCGCTCGCTCGTCGGACCAGAGGTCAGCGGACTGTGATGCTGGCGTAGCCATCGTGCGGTATTCGATCGTACCGCTTACCGGACGGGCGAACTCGCACTTTGGGCGCTCCGTACGATGTCCGCTCACTCGCGGACAGAGGCACGTTCTGCGGCGTCGGAAATCCGATTCCCCCGGCTCCTCCCAGCGAGCCGATGAAGCAAGTCCCGGTTCGTTCCCGCGCACGCAGGATCGAAACGGACACCACACCGAACCTCGATGTGCGCCTGAGAGAGCTCGGCACCATCGACGTTCCAATCGCCCCCAAGAAGGGGCCACGGAGTACGCGAGGCATGTGCGGAATCGTCGCCTACATCGGACGCAAGCAAGCGAAGCCCATCTTGCTCGAAGGTCTCAAGCGTCTTGAATATCGTGGCTACGACTCCGCTGGCGTTGCGATCTTGCCGCAGCAAGCGGGTGCCAAAATAAAAACGGGTCGTGCCGTCGGACGCGTAAGCGTGCTCGAGGAGTTCATCGAGCGGCAGGGGGGGTTCGAAGGAACGCTCGGGATTGCGCACACGCGCTGGGCGACGCACGGCGGCGTCACCGAAAAGAACGCACACCCGCACTCCGACGACCTGAAGCTTGGCCACGGTATCGCGATCATTCACAACGGCATCATTGAGAACTACTCGGTCCTCAAGAAATACCTGAGTGAGAAGGGGCACGTGTTCTCAAGCGAGACCGACACCGAGGTTCTCGCACATCTCATCGGCGAGCTGTACCACGGCGATCTTGAGAAGGCCGTGCAGGCAGCGCTGCGTGAAGTGACCGGTGCCTATGCAATCGCGGTCATCTGTGAGAAGGAACCCGACGTGCTCGTCGTCGCGCGGAAGGGCAGTCCGCTACTCGTCGGCGTCGGCAAAGACGAGTACATCGTCGCAAGCGATCAAAGCGCGATCGTTGCTCACACGACGCAAGCGTTTGCGCTGCAAGACTACACCGTCGCCAAACTCACCCGCGACTCGTTCCGCACGGCCACGATCGACAACGTCCCCGTTTCTCCTGAGATTCGCGAGCTCGAAGCAGATCTCGGTCAAATGGAGCTTGGCGCGTTCGATCACTACATGCTCAAGGAAATCTATGAGCAGCCCAACGCGCTGCGCATGAGCATGAAAGGTCGCGTCGATCTCCGTTCCGGTCAGATCGTCCTCGGCGGCGTCAGCACATTCGCGCGTGAACTCGCTCGGGCGAAGCGCATTGTGTTCGTCGGTCAAGGCACCGCGCTCCACGCGTGCATGATCGCCGAGTACGTCATGGAGGATCTCGCGAAGATTCCCACGGACGTCGATTTCGCGAGCGAGTTTCGTTATCGCAATCCAATCGTCGAAGAAGGAACCGTCGTCGTTGCGATTAGTCAATCAGGCGAAACCGCTGACACGCTGGCGGCGCTGCAAGAAGCGAAGCAGCGCGGCGCGCTCGCGCTCGGACTCGTGAACGTCGTCGGTAGCTCGATCGCGCGAGAAACCGATGCGGGTATCTATCTCCGCGTCGGTCCCGAGATCGGCGTTGCCAGCACCAAGGCCTTCATGGGCCAAGTCGCCGTCGCGACAATGCTTGGTCTATTCATCGGGCGCCGCCGATTCCTGTCGGCCGATTACGTGCGCGAGCTCCTCGAAGTGATGCACAAGATCCCCGATCACATCGAAAAGGTTTTGGCTCAGAGCGACCACATCAAGCAAGCGACCGCGAAGTACATCGATCGCGAGAACTGGTTGTTCCTCGGCCGCGGCTACAACTATCCCGTCGCCCTCGAAGGCGCGCTGAAGCTGAAGGAGATCTCGTACATCCACGCCGAAGGCATGCCTGCGGCCGAAATGAAGCACGGCCCAATCGCGCTTATCGACAACGGCATGCCCGTCGTCTTCCTCGCGACGCGCAATTCGCAATATGAGAAGGTGATGTCGAACATCGAAGAAGTGCGCAGCCGCGGCGGCCACATCATCGCCGTTGCAACGGAAGGCGACGAGAGCATTCGCAAGCACGTGAACGAAGTCTTCTGGGTGCCCGATGTACCTGAGCCGTTGCAGCCGATGCTCACCGTCGTGCCGCTCCAACTCCTCGCATATCACGCAGCCGTGATGCGCGGGAAGGACGTGGATAAGCCGCGGAATCTTGCCAAGTCGGTCACGGTCGAGTGACCTCGCATCCTCCCCCGACGCGCTTCGCGTCGGGGGAGGTGCCGAGCGCCAGCGAGGCGGAGGGGGTGCACCAGCTCATCGCCCCGCTCCCCTCCCGTTACGCTCAGGCGCATGTCCGACATCGCGGCGCTACTCGTCGCGGTGTCGAGCGGCGTCGCAGTCTTTCTCATTGTGTTCGGCATCGTCGGTTGGCGCGACCGAGCGCTACCGCGCTGCCGTTCCTGCGGCATCGACGCGCGACCGCTCGCATGGCATGAACCGCGAATCTGCGCTTGCGGCGCGGAGTTAGATCGTGCAGGATCGATCCGTCTACCGCATCGATTTCGGAAGCGTGCGATCACTCTCGGCATCGCTGTGGCCGCGCTCGCAAGCGGCCACGGCATCTGGACGACCAATGTTCATGCCCGCGGCCTCGCCTGGCGTGACGAAATGCCGACGTGGCTCTTCGCGAGTACGTTATCGATGGACGAGGGACGCACGGAGAGCTGCAGGGAATCGAACACCGATTGCGAACGATGAACCGCGAAGAGGCGCGGCAGCTTCTCGCTGGCATACTTGATCAGCCGGTCACGCGTCCCAACTCGGTGATGCAACTCTCGAGCGCGGGCGTTGCGCTTCTGGCGTTGCCCGAGGGTGAACTCGGTCGTCGTTGGATCGAGCGACAAGGGCAAGACCTCGGTGTCGTCGTGAAACCGTCTGGCTCAGAGACGGAGCTTTCAATAGAAGGCACTGAAGGAGAGTCACCGGTCTTCCTTCGAGTTAACGAGATTACTCTCGGCGGCGTCCCGCTCGAATTCAAAGTGGAGGTTGCGGCCGGGGACGAAGCGCGCCGCTGGCACACGCTGGCGTACACCTCGATGCGCATTCGGATCATCGATGCCAACATCAAGGACCCATCGCTCCTTCGGGTCCGCGGCCAGATCGCCAGTTGTGGACCGATCGCGTCATTCATTACTGGCGATGCGACGATCAAATCGGTTGACGATCCGACCCGTTGGGGATTGCCGTGCGCGCTCGGTTCGTTCGACCACGGTGTCGTCGCAAAGAGCACCGCGCCGCGGTACGCGTTTGGCTTCGCGCAGCCTGCGCCGCGGAGGTCCGACCGATGGATGCCCTTCCTCGGACCTGATTCGCCTGATCCCGCGCCGGCTGCGATCGCGCGGTCAAAAAACAACGCAACCCCAGAGCGCTGCTTGGAATGCGGTTGTTCGTTGCGTGGACTCAACTCGCTGCACTGGGCCGAGGCCCGCGTTCGGACGCCAGTCGCAGCAGTTTCGGCGCTCGTCGTTGCCGGTGAACTGGTGTCCTTGATCCACTGGAGCTCGCCACGCTTGAGCGCGCGAGTAGCCGAGGAACTTCGGCGCAAACTCACAACGCCAGAGCGCTGCGGCGAATGGTTAGGCTCTCGGTACGTTGAGCTCGTTCCGACGCTGCAAACGGATTGGGTCGTGAATGAAATCGGCAGCGGCATCGAGCAGGCTCACTCAAATACCGTGCCGCTCGACACCGTTGCCCGTGAACATGCGGTTCGGTACACCGCGGCGCATTGCCGCGATGAGGCGCGGGGTAACGCGTCGTTCGACCGTAGATCGAGCGCGCTCGCTGGCTGGTGCGGCGTGATCGCGCATCAGATCAAGGATGGTTCACCGCGCTCCGACGATTTGCTTCCGACATTGCGGGAACTGCTTGAGCGCGAGGGAACGCCGCACTTCCAGATACCGCTCTGCGTGCAGGTTGGGAAACCGATTACGCTAGACTTGGGATTCGATAACTTATGGGCCGTAACGCTCGTGCGGCAGATTCACGGCGACGCCTCGGTTGGAGCGTGGCAACGAGCGGAGTCGCTCAAATTACGATCGCCGGATCAGCCGGGTGAACTCAAATTGTCGCTCGAATGGGATATCGCGCTTCTCAACTTCCGCGAGTTGGGTCGGAACGTCTCGCTGGCCGAACTTGCCAAACGATTCGAGCAGCTGCCGATCGGCGGCAAATTGTCACGGCGAATCTTGGTGTTGCCAACGTCGGCGAACAGCACGCCGCTGGATGATCCAAGGTTCAATCCGATTCTCTACTCTCGGACCGCGTATCTCGGCGTGCGCCACATCGGCAATCGTGATCTCATCTGGGTCAACACCCACATCTCCGGTCTCGGGGTCGCTCTACGAGGTCGAATCGAAATCGAGGTTGCATCGGCGTCAGGCGCGTCTACGGTGCGGATCGACCTCGGAGACGCTACGGGTCAGGCGATTGGAGGTCGATCGCGACGTTGCCCCATCCGCTTCCGGACGTAATTGCTGCTCGGTTCGTCCCGACCAAGGAGGGCGATCCGAGCCCGGGGCAGCCGGAATCGGGCACGTGCGCGCACTGGTCGAAGCCAGTCGAGATGCGCTTCCGGCGTCGAGGGTTCAACAACGAGCGCGCCGAGATGTATGAACTCGATCGCAACCGCGAGTGACCTCGCATCCTCCCCCAACGCGCTTCGCGTCGGGGGAGGTGCCGAGCGCGAGCGAGGCGGAGGGGGTGCACCAGCTCATCGCCCCGCTCCCCTCCCGTTACGCTCAGGCGCATGCCCGACATCGCGCCGCTCGTCGTAGCTCTGCTCAACGCGGCTGCGACGTTCTGCCTCATCCGAGCATGCTTGGGCCGACCCGATCGCAGTCACCCCACCTGTCGTCGCTGCGGGGCAGACGCGCGAGCTCGCGCCTGGCTAACGCCTCCGCTGTGTAATTGCGGAGCGCATCTCGATCGTCCAAACGCCGTACGACTTCCGCGGTACCGCTCCGCTCGGACCTTGCTCGTCGGCCTTCTCTTCACGGCGCTCGCCCTGGGACTCGGCACGTGGACCTCGTTCGTACACGCACGCGCGATCGGTTGGCGCGATGAACTTCCGATGTGGCTGTTCGCGCGGCTGGCGCCATGGGATTTCGACGATGAGAGTTTTCGCGACTCGCTCACGCGCCGTGTCGACGAAGGGATCGATCGTGAGTCGGCCCAACGTGTTCTCTCTGGCGCACTCGCGGTCTTGGATGCAAATCCTCAGCTACTCCGCCCCGAGGGCGCTCGCTGGTTGCCGAGGCTCGGCAATCTGGCACTCCCCGAAGGTGATCTCGGTCGCCGTTTCGTCGAAGCGTGTTTTACGTTCGTTGACATCGTGGCCACACTATCCCCCGAAGGGATCGCGATCGATGTGACGCCCGTGGGCGGTCACTTCCCTACGGCAGGGAGTCCGCTCATCGTGCGCATCGACGCGGTGCTTCTCTACGGCGCTGAACTGCCGTTCAATATCAGCGGCACGAAGAACGAATCGAACGATCGGCGCTGGCACGTCGTCGGTCAGTCGCCGCTTCGCTCGTCGGTCGCTGGGGTCACGACCACAGACATCGCTGCGGTGAGCGTTCGCGGTCGCGCCGTGTACTGTCACCTGTCTCCACAGACGGCTGGCCGTGATGCGACGATTGCGACATCGGACGATCCGGCAACGTGGGGTTTCCCAATTGCGCAGGCATCGTTTGACCGTCGTGCGGCTTCGGGCGTTTCGGTCATACCGGGCTGGTGGCTAGGCACCACGAACTCGCCGGGACAGTTCGCGCCATTTCTCTATCAGCCGTCGCTCCGTAGCGCGATGCCGCCGCTATTTGCAGCGCTTTTGATTACAGCGTGCGCCGTCACGGGTGTGATCGTCGGGCTTGGGCTTGCGATCGCCTACGCCGTCGCATTGCTGGTGGCGCGAGTCAGACCTCGCCTCGCGCTGCCGAGTTGCAGGGGATGCGGTTCGACGCTCCGCGGTGCCGGATCAACGCCGCCGCCGTGCTGCAGCGAGTGCGGCCGAACGCTGGTTGCATCGCACGCGGTGCACTGGACGCCGCGGCTCGTGCGCCCTGCGATTGCATGGTGCACAGCGGTGCTGGCAATCGCTGGAGTCGCGGCGCTCGCTTGGTCGTTCGCGCCCGCCGTTGCACTGGACATCAAAGTCGGGCTCGATCGGCAACTCGCAACGCCTGAGCGCTTCGGCGAGTGGTATGGAGCGATGTGTCTCGGTAAGACCTTGCCGTGGCGAGCCGAGTCCGCTCGCATGCAGCTCGGCTGGGGGAACCGTCGGTCCATCTATATGCCCGAGCACTTTGATGACGAGTCGTATCAAACGGCCCAAATCATGGCCGCACGTCGAATCACGAGCGACTGGCGCGAAGCGCCCGAGCTCAATCACGCGGTCCCGCTCTACCTGCGGAGTCGGGTGCTGCAATCGCTCGCCCGCTGCGTGAATCGCCCGACAGGAGAGGGAGCGCTCGTCTGGACCGAGTCACAACATGCGGCCATCGCCGCCATGGTTCTTGAGGCGGGCATTCCTTCAATCGTCTTTCCTAAGTGCGTACGGGTCGGACAACCGATTCGGATTCTGGAAGATGACCTGGGCAATGAAATAAGCGCCTTCTATCGTCGGCAAGTACCCGCGGACGAAGCGCCGCCCGAGTGGACTATTGCAAGCAGCTTCACGTACGCGACTCCGCAAGAGACCGGAGATACCGACTGCGCGATCGAGTGGGCGCTGGTTTTTCCCAGCATGAGCGAGCAGTGGAAGCCTATTCCGTCAAACGAAATTGATCGACGCTTGCAACGTCTGCCGCTCATGGGTCACGCGCATCAACGCGTGCGCGTGCTGCCAGCGGGGAACGAGGAGATTGTCGTCGACGCTCCCGAGTTGAACCCGCTGCAACGCCCGGTCAACCTCACCATCAATGAACTCGGCGAGCGCGACGAGATCGAACTCAACGCATGGACCTACGGCTCCGGCATTGTCATGCGCGGCGAGTGGATGCTCGAGCTGCCTAACAGCAGTGTGATGCTCGTCCACCAGCCGGGTAGCTCGTTCTGGACCGCTGTCGCGCCGACGCCATCTCCGCTTCCTGCGGAGCTCGTCGTCCGGTTCGTGCCGCGTGAGCCCGACCCAGTGTTCTCCGATCGACCGCCCAAGACGCCTTCGATCGTGTGGGGCGGGCAGAGCGAGCTGCGCGTTCTCCGCGTGCCGTGGAGTCCGCCGGGCGAAGTGCGGGGTGTGAGCGCGCGATTCGCGTCGGAGCGGTGACGGTCGACGCGCCCCCTCCGTTAGCCCTTCGGGCTGCCACCTGCCCCAGGCTCCGCTCACTCCTACCTACATCTCCACGCTGTACCGCCAAGAGTTTTGTGCCCTCCACCATCGTGGTGAGCTCGCGCCCGTCGCGCCTTAGTGTCTGCCATATCTCCTCACCGAACTCGTCGCCGCGAGCGCCACAAGGCTGCGGCCAACAGCGCAGCCGCGCCCGGTGCCGGTACCGACGCGAAATAGATATTGTCCACAGCTATATCGTCACACTGCGGTGGCCCGAGCGTGTCGCCAAGGAACATTACACGATCGAACGGCAACGACGAGACGATCCCTCTGAAGTTATTGTAACCGCTATCGCCGTCGAGCGGGCTAACGTAGAGCAACGAATCCCCGCTATAGAGAAAATACCGCATGGTACCAGGGTGATGCGTTGCGATAGCATAGGCGGGAGTGCTCAAGAGCATATCGATAATACATCCCCCAAACACACCGATGCCGTCTTGGGGATAGATTACAGGGCCGGTCTGGATCAAACTGCCATCAGTAAAGTCGACACCCAAGTCCAAGTATTGGTCGTTTAGAAAAGTGCCGGGAGTCAGCCCAACGAAGCCCAAAGTTGTAAAAGTCGGCACAAGCGACTTCCACTCAGTGAAGTCGTCCTTATACACAAAAGCGCCCGAAGCCGTGCTAACGATAGCCGTGCTAACGACAGCCGCGGCGACGACGCCGCCGAGTGCAAAATGACGACGCATTCCCTTACCTCTTTCAGGCGAGTGGTGCAGCGCTGAATGAGTTGGGTCGACCGCACTTGCCGCGTACGGTTCGCGCTCCTTCACCGGCCTCGGCGCCGAGTGGGCCGCAGAGCTGCGCTGAGCAGTGCAATCGCACTTGGCGTCGGCACCGACGCAAAGTAAATGTTGTCTATCAAGATCGGGTCGCACGCTGGCGGTCCGAGCGTGTAACCGAGAAACATCACCCTGTCGAATGCGATGGACGAGACAATGCCTCGGAAGTTGTTGACGCCGCCGTCTCCGTCGAGGGGGCTCACGTAGATCAACGAGTCGCCGCTATATAAGAAATATCGGACATATCCCGGATGATGCGTAGCCTACCGCGTAGGCTGGTGTGTCAAGTAACATTTCAACTATGCATCCGCCGTAGATTCCGAAACCGTCTTGCGGGTATATTCCAAGGCTGAACTGAATCAGTCCCCGTCGGTGAAGTCGACGCCGAGATCCAAGTATTGATCGTTCAGAAACGTGCCTGGGGTTAGACCGACGAAGTCTATATTCGTGTAGGGCGGCACGAGCGACGTCCATTGGGCGAAGTCGTCCGTGTAGACAAACTCAGCCGAAGCCGTGCCCACTATCGCCGCGGCGACAACGCCGACGACTGTAAAGTGACTGTGCATTCCGTTACCTCCGTTTGAAGCGTTACAACTGTTACGGCGTCGCGGACGAGACGATTTCGTAGATAGTCGCGAGAACGTTGCTTGCGCTCTCAGCGTCTGCGGTCGCCAACCACTCGTTGATGTCGGCGACGGTTTCGAATCCGAAGATCGCGAGTGCAGACGCAAGCAACTCCTCGATCGGCGTCACGCGGATTTCGAGGTACCCCACTACCGAGTTGTTCTCGTTGATCGCGAAAGCGGTGTACCGGAAGTCGTGCCAAGCCGGGTCTGCCGGGATTTCGCCGATGTCAAAAATGTCGTAGCGCGACGCGGGTTTGTTCTGTCCGAGCGCTCGCTCAGACGCGATCCCAGCGAGGAGCACGCTCATAGCGAGTGCGCTACCGACGTACCGACGTACCGAGCGTGTTCATGTCAATATTCCCCTGCGGAGCAGTTCAGGACGCGGAAGAAATGCAAATCGCCGCATAGGGCAACGATTCGGGGCGCGTCCACGATTTCTGTACGGCGATCGCCCCGCAAGGGATTCAGCGGAATCGGAGAATCTGCAAAGTATTGGAATCTCGTTGCGCACTCCGCGTGGGTGAACGCGCGAGGACACCAGCGCGTGGCCACGACCGCAACTCACTTCGTCGCGGGCTTGCTCGCAGCTCCCTCTCCCATCGCCTTCTCGATTGCCTCGCGCAGGTCTTTGCTATCCGGCGCGACCTTCGACGCGAAGTACGTGATCGTCTTGCCGTCTTTGCCAATCAGATACTTACCGAAGTTCCAGCTCGGCAGGCTTCCGGTGCGCGCTCCGAGATAGCTATAGATCTCAGACTGTCCTTCGCCAGCCTTCGTCTGCACCTTGTTGAACATCGGGAAGGTCACGTTGTACTTCGACGTGCAGAACGCCTTGATCTCGTCCGGCGTTCCGGGTTCTTGACCGCCGAAGTCGTTCGAGGGGAATCCCAGAACAACAAAGCCCTTGTCCTTCAGTTCACCGTAAAGCTTCTCAAGTCCGGCGTATTGCGGCGTGTTGCCGCACTTACTCGCGACATTGACGACGAGGCAGACCTTGCCCTCGTACGTCTTCAGGTCGACCGCTTTGTCGTCGAGCGACTTCGTCTTGAGTGAGTAGAAGCTAGCGTCCTTCCACTTCTCTGCGGCTTTGTCGTCGGCTGGAGCTGCAGTGAACGCGCCGATGCCAACCACGGCGAGGGCTGCGGACGCGATGACGGCGGTGATTTTGGTCGGAAGCTGAGTCATGGGCGGAGTCTCCTGAAAATGGGCGAACGCTGAAGATACCTCACCGGTCCGATTCGATCGGCGTTCCGGCGGCTTCGAGGCGTTTTGCAACGCGGAGTCGCGCCGGTGCAAGAAACTCCACCAAAATTGCCGCGAACAGCAGGCTCAGCGCGATCAGGCCTGTGAGGATGCCCAGCGTCGACCCGAGCGCGGTGAAGACGAGCATCGTCGGACCGACCGCTAACCCAGCCATCGCGGTGCGCATGGCGCTCATCGGAGGTTCACCGCCGAGCGTACGTCCCACGAACGCACCGAGCCAGCGGGCGTCTTCGGCAATCAAGAAGAGGCCGACCAACAGAAGGAGCGACACGTCGCGCGTGGGGTCAACGCGAACAGCGACGAACGCGGCGAGTATCGGGATTGCGATGGCACCGACGAGCCGTGACGCCCGGCGCGGACGCGGTAAGAACCCGATGATCGCTCCAATGCCGAGCGCGACCGCCGCGCCGGGGCCGAGGAGGACGTGCCCAGAGAACCACAGCGCTGGTATCGCTACCGCGCAGGCGAAAAGCGTCACGACGCGCGCAGTCGCCGCCGTAGTACGACTCGTTTCGCGTGCACCAGTAACAATTGTTGACCGGCAGATGACGCGCTCTTCGCGCGAAACCCGCCACGCGCCACACGCACAAGCACACACGAGAATCGCGGTCGCTGGCGTGAGGAGCGCGTCGCCGAGAAGCACGGCGACAAGAAGTGCCGCCAGCGCCGCTGGCACGAACGACCACAGCGCAAGTACCGCGTCGTTCAGAGACAGCGGGCGCGGTCGCGCACCGAATCCGAGCGATGTCGCGAGCACCAAGCCGGCACATGCGATCGCCGCGATGGCGAACGGTCGTGTGTGTACGCGCCGCTCGGCGTCCCACTTCGCGCTCGCTTCTTCGCGAGCAAGCACCAGTTGTTCTTGATCAGCCGCGTCGGGCGCGCTCATCCTCGACCCGGCCGCAATCGTCATCGCGCGGATTGCACGGTCTGCGCGAAAGACCTGCTCAAGCTTTGACGGCGAACCCTCAAAGAGCTGTACGTAGGTCACGGGCGCTATGCGGCCGAAGAGTGACGGTCCGAGTGCAAGTCCGACTACGGTGCCACCGATAAGGAGCGCCGCCGGTATGCGAAGTCGGCGGAACGCAAGTGCAACGAGCGGCGCGAGAAATACGAGCAGGCCGAGCCCGATCCACGCAGCCTCGTGTGCAGTGGTCACGTCGATGTTTGAGTCGATTGTGATCGTCGAGCGCCGTCCCTTCGTTGAGCCGTACAGTAACGCCCTCTGGAAATAGCCCGATGATGATTGCACCCATGATTTGCGCACCGTTTCAAACGTCTCTCGTCTTGCTCGCCTCCGTGCTGATGGGTGCCGCGCCGCCCGCAACACCCGGACCCGCGGCGACGCCGACAAGCGCGCTCGACGCAGCACTCGCGCTCGTCCCGAAGGACGCGATTGCGTTTGTCGTTCTGCCGAGTCCGAAGCGCGCAAGCGATGACTTGCAACAGTGCATCGATCGGATGGATCGCCCGGAAGCCGCAGTCGCGGGTCGCCCGATCGATCAACTCAAGGCGTATCTGAAGATCAGCGCAGCCTTCGACGACAAAGGAACGGCTGCGGTCGCGCAGCTCGCACGCGCCGAGGGCAGCGTTCCGATTGCATTTGTCCCTGTCACCGACGGCGACGCATTTCTCACAGGAAACTTCACGCCAGCTCCCGACTCAGGACCAGACGCGTGGAAGCACGCCGACGGAGCGATCGTGTTCGCGCGGAAGCTTGAGCACCATGTCTTACTTTCAAACGACGCCGATGCAGTCCGCACATTCAAGCCCGACGAAGGCATCGCCGCGCGCGTACGTGAACGACTCGGCGAGCGCGGCGCGGCCCTTCTTGCCCGCGGCGACATGATTGCGTGGGCTGGTCCGGAAGCGCTCCGCGGCGCAGCCGACACAGCGGCGAAGCAAGAGGCGCTGCCCGGCGGCGCGCGAACGGAAGAGTTTCGAAACCGCGCGACGGCGCTGTTCCGCGAGTTGACCGATGGGGTCATCATCATCGACTTCGATCCGCTCGGGGTGGGCATTCGCTCGTTCGCGCGGGCGTCGAACGACAGCGAGCTCGGCAAACTGATGAAGGGTGGAACGAACCACGCGTCGAAGTTTGATCGCGTTCCGCGCAATCCGTTCTACGGCATAGCGCGGCTCGACATCGATGGACTTGGTGGTCTCGCGGCGATCGAAGATCTTCTCAAGGCTCTGCCCGGTGGCGCGACGCTGCCGAGTTGGCTCACCGCGTCGCGCGATCATGTGCACGCGCTGCAGTTCGCGGTGTATCCGAGCAAACTTGGCATTGCGACTGGCGGCATTCTGAATGATGCACTCCTCGTCATTGAAAGCGACAAGCCTGAAGTCGTGCGCGACGGAATCAAACGAGCGATCCTCGCGACAGAAGGCGAGTCTTTTGGCGTGAAACGAACGCCGACGTGGACGACGGACAAGGAGCTGAAAGGCGGCGGAGTCGCAGATGCGTTTCAGATTGAAGAAGCGTTAGCAGTGGGCGGCGAGCAGTCGGGCAATGCCGCGATCGCGAAACTCATCAGCCAAGTCATCTTCGGCTCGCGCGGATTCGTTGGCTTCGTGCGTCCGATTCCCGGCGCCATCGCGATGACGTTCAGTCAGCGCGTCGATGTCCTCGAGCGCGCCGTGGCCGCGAGCGCTGGCGGCAAGTCTCTTGCGGACGACGGCACGATCAAGTCGTACCGCCCGTGGCTGATTGATGGAGCTGACATCGAGGCCTATCTCGGCGTTGCGCAACTGGGCAAGCTCGCGCAACAACTGGCGACGATGGTGCCAGGCGGTGAAGGAATTCCGATTCCGCAGATTCCAGCCACGGTCGAGCCAATCGCATTTGCGATGGAAGTCAATCAGGGCACCGCTGAAACGGCCACCGTCGTTCCAACCGGCGTACTAACGATCTTCTACGATCAATTCAAGCGCCAGATGACGGAGCGCGCTCCAGCTGGCGCTGCGGGTCCGAAGCCGTGACCGACGAGGCGCGTCTCTCGCAGTGGCGCGTGAATGCGGCGCGCTCGGTCGCGCTCAAGCCGTTCGCGCTCATGGGGGTGCTCAACGTGACGCCTGATTCATTCTCCGACGGAGGACAGCACGTCGACGTCGCGTCAGCGCTCGATCGCGCGCTGAGGATGATCTCAGAAGGTGCGACCCTCATCGATGTCGGCGGCGAGTCCACACGTCCCGGTGCTGCCCGCGTGGCGGCAGACGAACAAGAGCGGCGCGTCGTGCCGTTGATCGCCGCGCTGCGCGCCGCCGATGCGAGCGTCGCCATCACGATTGACACGACACTGGCGTCCGTCGCGGCCGCAGCGCTCGACGCTGGTGCTGACGCGGTCAACGACGTCTCTGCTGGGCTCGACGACGAAGCGATGCTTCCACTCGTCGCGCGACGCGGCTGTGGCGTCGTACTCATGCATCGCGTGCTCTCGCCGGACAAGGATCAATACAGCACGTCGTACGCGTCGCCGCTGATTCATGGTGACGTGGTGATTGACGTGAAGGAGTGGCTCCTCCAGCGGGCACACGCTGCGCTTGCGCTCGGCATCGACCGCGACGCGATCGCACTCGATCCGGGGCTCGGTTTCGGTAAGACGGTCGAACAGAACTGGTCGCTGATCGGTCGCTCGGGTGAACTTGCTGATCTCGGATTCCCGCTCGTCATCGGTGCGAGCCGGAAGAGCTTTATTGGTCACGCGACCGGCGAGCGCGATCCAACCAAGCGCGGGGCAGGCAGTGTCGTCGCGGCGGTGATCGCATGGTCAGGCGGCGCCCGCATCATTCGAACGCACGACGTGGTGGAGACGCGAGCGGGCTTGCGTGTGGCAGTCGCAGCGACCGCCGCGAGTTGATGGCGATCCGTCGCCTACGCGTAGTACTTCCCAAACCGATTCGCGATGAAATCGTCGTACGAAATCTGCTCCATCTTCACGAAGCCCTTCGCGGCGATCACGCCTTGGACGAGTAGATCAAGAACAGCACATACCCCCGCAGCGGTGGTGATTTGAATGCCGGACCAGTTCTCGTTGTCAATGAGTTTGTGGAAGATGGTCTTCGCGTACGTACGCTCTGTTAGGCGGCCGCGGTACTGCCCTGTTGCCGAAACGAAGATCACGATTTGATCTTGATACGTGGTCGGTAGCGCGCGCTCGAAAATCTGGCCGAGCTCGGCGCGGTGATCGCGCATGTGCAGATCGTCGAGCAAGAATCGCATGAGCCGATTGTGTCCGGGATAGCGAATGGTCTTGTAGTTCACGTTGCGCACGCGTCCCTTGAGAGTGTCGGCGAGCGTGCCGAGTCCGCCAGACGTGTTGAACGCTTCGTACTCAACTCCGTCGATCACGAGCGTTTCCAAATGCTCCATGGGCGGCACGGTGATCATGCGGCCGTCCATCAGTGCTTCGCAAGGATTGCAGTACTCGTTGATGAGCCCTTCGGTCGACCACGTGAGGTTGTACTTCAACTGGTTGTCGGGGAAGCGCGGCAGCGCGCCAACCCGCAGCCGCAAATCAGTGACATCAGTGAGCGGCGCGATCAGATGATTCGCGACGATCGTGATGAACCCCGGCGCGAGTCCGCACTGCGGCGCGAAGGCAGTTTCGGCACCATGCGAGAGTTCGAGAACGCGTTTGGTCACGGCAACGTCTTCGGTGAGATCGAGATAGTGAACCTTCGCGGCGCGGGCTCGCTCGGCGATGAGCGGATTGCAATGGAACGGCGCGCAGCTAATGACTGCGGTACAGCCGTTCAGCAGCGCGTCGATCGCGGCGATGTCGTGGAAATCGATCGTGCGAACTTCGACATCGGGATAAGCGCGCTTGACGTGCTCAAGACTCGCGGCCACGGAATCGGCAACGCGGACCTGGTAGTCGCCGCACGTGGCCAGCATGTGAGTGGCCATTCGGCCGATCTTGCCTGCGCCGATGATCGCAATTTGATGCATGGTTCTTGCTCGTCCTCCCGCCATCCAGCCATGGGGCGTTCACGCGGGCCGCGATGGTAGGGCGATTTCACGTCGCACGGAGCAGCACCGCGGTCCGTCCATAGACGCGCGAGATGAGCAATGGATCCGCCGTTTCGGAACCGATTGCCCAGAGGTAGACACCCAGTCCGCGTCAGTCTCCAGAAGAAATGGCGACCGAACGCCGCACTCAGGTCGTAGCGACGGGACCCCCGACACTGCTACGATCGCGACCCCTCTAGGAGCATTAACCATGGCTGGTCCAGCCACGCTGCAATTCACCGACGCGAACTTCGACACCGAGGCCATGCAGGCCTCTGCCCCAGTCCTCATCGACTTCTGGGCTGAGTGGTGCGGCCCATGCCGCCTGCTCGGTCCAACCATCGATCAGCTTGCCACCGACTTCCAAGGGAAGGCGAAGATCGGCAAGGTCGATGTCGACAGCAACCAGAAGCTCGCCGTGAAGTTTGGCATTCAATCGATTCCTACCGTTCTGCTCCTGAAGAACGGCCAAGTCGTGAAGAAGTGGGTTGGCATCACGCAAAAGAACGTGCTTGCCGACGCGATCACCGCAGCGATCTGACTTGAGTTCAACTGTTGACCGCTGGGCGGCGGCGTGCAGCGAGAGCTGCCCGCCGATAAGGCGCGGCGCCGACGTGCTACCCCTCGGTCTCCCGCCCACGCCGGCATCTTGCTTGATGCCCTCGCTGGCTCAAGCTACTCTCTCCGGTTCGCGACCGAGTTCGCGGATCGGTCGTGCGAAGTGATTGCAGATATCTCGGGCCCGTAGCTCAATTGGGAGAGCGCTTCCATGGCATGGAAGAGGTCGTCGGTTCAACCCCGATCGGGTCCATTGAACGAAGTGTTCAGAAGGTGTTTGGCAGGAAGGAACTGACAGGCGTCGCAACCTTTGAGGCGTTGGGGCGGCGTTGGCGTCTCGCGCTGCTCTGACACGGACGCTTGCATCGACCCCGCGGCCTGACCTTGAATCCAAGAGCTGTTAGCGCTGAATAATTTCGACGTCATACACGCGCTCCGGCGGCGTGACTTGCAGCGAGACAAGCTGGCCTTTGCGGATCGTGCCTTCGAGCACAGTGTTCTTCGGCGCGTGCAGCTTGAAGTCGCAATCCCATCCGGTCGGCCACGCTGGCATCACCAAGATTCGATCGCCGTCGCACTGGACGAGCATCGTTTGCAGCGTCATCAAGATATTCGAGCCATGATCTTGATCCGGCACCCAGTCGTAGTTTGGCCCCCAAAACGCGGGGAAGCGACTCTTCTGGTCTCTGCTGGTCGCGCGGTGCGCGAGCATGTTCGCTGCCTCATCCGCGCGGCCTATGTACGCGGCGTGAATTGAATCTTGGCACCAACCAGCGTTAGCGCGATTCTTCCGCGCGTCAAACGTGCGCGTCGCGATGTCGAGATCAGGCTTACCGACGCCGAAAAGGCGATAGGGAAATACCGCGTACAACTCAGGGTTCTCAACGTTCGCGAGTTGTGCCACACGCGCGCCAGGGAGCAAGACTCGTCCAGCGTCGGTCTCGCCCATCGGTATCGGCGGCAGCGCGTCGAGGAGGCGCTCAGCGCGGGAGCGAAGGGTTGAATTACTCGCCTCCAGCAAGGCGGGATCGAAGCGCAACAAACGACGGAGGGCATCGCGCAGGCCCGCGATCTCTGGCAATGGATTGGTCGCGTCGTGCCAAGTTTCAAGTGACGCCGCTGGCTCGAATCGAAGTGTGCCGTCTGTGTTCCGCGGAAAGAACGTTGCGTAGAAAGAACCAATCGCTTCGGCGAGCGGGAGCACCGTGTCCCGAAGAAACACGGGCTCTCGCGTGTATTCGTACCGCTCGATCGCCATGATGAGAAGCTCGATCGAGCCGCTGCGGTAATGGCGGATGTATGGATTTGCGACTTCACCCGGTGCCTGACCAGTGCGGTCCCAACCGAAGCTGGCGTTGTCGGGTGTGCCCCAGAAGTAAATCGTCTCGAAGAACGCCGCGGCGCCGGGGCCGAGTCGGTCGCCGTACTGAAGTCGATTGATAGCTTGAGACAGTGGCAGCGCGTCGCGATACATACGAAAGAATGCTTCAGTCATGTCAACGTCGCCCGAGGCGAACATCGGCCAGTAAATGAGACGCGTGTTCTGGAACCAATACGCGGGACCCCAACGTCGGAAATCAGGATCGCCGTCGTCGTGTCCCGCGCGGGGCACCGTGAACAGCGAGCCATTGAATTTGATCGGTGCACCGCCGCGACCAGCGCACGCAGCAACGTAGCGCTGCAAGACGTAGGCGCTCTCAATGGACGCGGCCGGCGGTTGGCGTGGCTCGCTTTCAGCAACTTTGACACCGTCTATGAAGAGTCGGCGTTGCGTAGTGATGGGGTCGTAGGTTGCTGCGACGAATACCCGCTTCCCCGGACTCAATCTCGCGTCAAACGTGAGAGCCGGATCACCCGCGATGAGTCGCAGCGAGTTGCTCGGATACGTATCGAACATCCAACCGTCACACACGCCGACGCCGCACTTGTCGACGATTCGACCGCCTCCGGCGTCCTGGCGATCCGGAACGATCCACGCTGCAATAGTTAGGCCGCGCGACGCATCGCTCGCAGCGCTCTCCACAAGCGTGCGAGCGTCGCCGTCGCGCCAGTTCACGATCGTGTCGGACGGTGCCGCGTCGGGTGTCGACGCCATCGCTGCAATGGCGGCCTCAGAAGTCGTGCGTCCTAACACGAACACGCGTTCAATCGTGCCCTTAAATACGTTGCCCCCCGACACGTCGCGGCCAACTGCTACCTCATGCGTGTTCTGAGGCAATGGAAACGCGGGAGTGCTGCCGTTGTCGGCGATACGGATCCACGAGCGCTCCCAGAAGCGCTTCCACCACGTGTGATGTGCTGCGCGGCAGGCAACCGCGTCGTCAACGCCGCCTAGCGCTGCACGAGCGCGAAGCACGTCGGTGAACGCTTCGGGTGTGTCGGTGATTTGCGTGAGCGCCCACGTTTCGATGCGGTGATGCGTCGATGCATCGGTTGAGCGCAGCCCACGCTCCGACGCAGGTTCGAGACGGGGGCCGGTGACGAGTGCACCGAACGTGCGATGCAAGATCGGATCACGAAAGGTCGGTAGCAGCGACGCGATATTCTGAAGTGTGAACGTCGCCGGAATGGGCGTGCGCTCGTTGCGATGGAACCAAAGAAGCTCCGCACCTGTCGCTGGCACGATGATGTCGGGCTCGGTGACGAGCGGCGTGCTCGGAGGCTTGCCCCAATCGACACAGAAGACGTCGCTCCACGTGACCTCTTTGACGGTGCGCGGTTCGAGTCGCCAATGCTCTAATGTGACTGCGACCGTCGTCGGTAGTTCCGAAGCAACGTCGACGACGCAGACCGGGCGCTCTGCATCGACGCGTATGTGTAAGACAACGCGGCGATCGCCCCTGCCAAGAGTGACTTCGATCTCACCACGCGTTAGATCGAGACGTTGACGAAACTCGCCGTCGTCGGCGAGTGGATTCGGATCGACATCGATGCGCAGCCGCCCGAGCTTCAAGAGTCGTGCGTTGTCGTCCCATGCGTCGGACTTCGAGAGATACATCAACAACGCGCCGTCTGCGTCGACCCACACATTCGCTGCAATGTCGCCGTTCCCAATCGGCATTGTGCCGTTCGCGTCGCGACTCGGCGTCGTCCATACAACATCGTGAGCGCTGACTGGATCGGTAGCGAAGATGGACGCAAGGACAAGCGGGAGAGCGAACATGAAGCTACGAGTATCGCGAGTTGCGGCGGGCGATGGAAGACGCGAGCGGGGGCGGCGACGGTTTGGCGAAGAGGCCTGCCCGATCTGGTCGCGGTGAAGGATCCTCGGCTGCCCCAATCTCTATTGCGAGAGGTTCGGGCGGCGTGCCGGACGCCTTAGCGCGGGCAGACGTGCTCGACGCCCTCAACAAACGTGTCGCTACTCTGTGTGACCCTTCAGGAACCACACATGCTGCTCCCGTTCAGTCATCGTCGTTCGTTTGGCGCCACTGGCCTCTCCGTCGCGCCGGTCGCGTTTGGCTCCGCACCGGTCGGACTCCTCGCCACCGAGCGCGACGCTGCGTCACGGCTGATGCATCGATTGCTCGATGATGGCGTGAACCTGCTCGACACCGCCGCGGCGTATCTCGGTGCCGAGGCTCTCATCGGCGAGACGCTGGCTGATCGGAGGAGCGACTACATCCTCGTCACAAAATGCGGCGCTGATATGGATGCCAACGGTTGGCGGCAAGCAACGAGCAAGTCCGAGGTCGTTTCGCACATCGATCGATCGCTGACGCGGCTCCGCACCGATGTCATCGATGTTCTCCTTATTCACTCGCTGCCGCTTGACGTGCTGAAGCAAGGATGGGCGTTCGAAGCGCTCGACGACGCGCGAGCGGCGGGCAAGATCCGATTCGGCGGCTACTCCGGCGACAATGAGGCCGCAGCGTGGGCGGTGCAGCAGCCGGGTATTGCGGTGCTAGAGACAAGTGTTAGTTTGGTCGATCAAGTAAACATTGACGTGGTATTGCCCATCGCGACGAAGCGCGGTGTTGCAGTCATGACGAAACGATCAATTGCCAACGCGTGCTGGCGCGCGTCGGCCGATCATCATGCCCGCTACGACGCGTACGTCGCGCCGTATCGACAGCGCTTCGCGGCGATGGGATTGGAACTCGCGTCAATCGCGCCCGGAATCGACGACTGGGCCGAACTCGCCCTCCGCTTCACGCTTGCACAGCCGCAGGTCCACACGGCAATCGTCGGTGGCACCTCGATCGATCGAATTCTCGCGATCTTGCGCTACGCAACGAAGGGTGGGTTGCCCGCAGCTGCCGTCAGCGCGATTCGAGCGAGCTTCGCCAAGGCCCGCGCTGGCGGCGGTGATTGGGCGGGGCTGAGCTGAACTGTTCGACCGGAGCGGCGTGCGGGCTGAATAGCGCCAATCTCGCTGTGCTGCTGGGGACGGGGGCGTCATAGGCCATGCTGAGGTGACGAGAAGCAGCCATTGCGGCGCTCTGGCTGGGCTAATCCACGTTCCAAATGTGGATCAGCCCAGGAGCCGAGATGGGCAGCGCGTCAAAGTTCGTCTCAAACTGTGTCCTCAGTCAAGCAGTCAGCCCGTTAGCGATACAACTCGACTGCCGTTGCAAGTGGCGCGTGGTGGTTGAGTCACGGATCCAAACCGAGCTAACAAACGAGAGCTGGAATTATGGCGTGAGCACAGCCATGGCGTTCTACTGCGACCAGCACGGGCTCGAGGCAGATCTGATCGTCGAGTCGCCAAAGCGCGTCTACGTCATCGAAGCGACGATCGGCAAGGCAGTCGCATCAGACTGATTCAGCCCGATCAAGCGAGTGGCGGAGACGTTGCGCTCCGCGCCGACGTACGTGGCCACGCGCGAGGTGGGGAGGGTGGGAAGCGCGGGGGTGAGAGTGGTCGTCGCCTCGCCTCGGCTCGAATTCGCTGGGGATAAGTTGGCGCGAGGTTGACAACGCAGTTCATCCAGATAACCTAACACGCACCAAACCGGTGGAGGCGTGCGTGAGCGGGCGAGTAGGTCACCGAAAGCGGCTTTTTTGCGTCTCAGCCGAAGATTTGCGCCGAGGCGTAATTCGCTTGGACGGCAATCTGGACTTCTTTCCGGCGGAGTCGTTCTCGAGTCGCGGTGCTGGCCGATCAGCCGCGCGGCCCCTGACATTGCACGTCGATGGTCTCGATCAGCCAGTGCGAACAGCCATCCCGCTGGACCCGCGCACGCATCGGCCTCGACCCTACTTTCAATCTCGGCGCTGGATCCGCGACTTCTTCGAACGTCGTGCGATCAAGCCCGGTGACACCATTGCGATTGAGGTCGTCTCAGACGGTCACTATCGAATATCGCCGTTTGATGCGAAGTCCCAGCGTGAACACACCAGTGAGGTCTCGCTCCAACTGACCGACGCGCGTTCGGGTCCGACAGTGATCGAGTTGTTCGCTGGTGCCGGCGGAACGGCGCTCGGGTTCAGGCAAGCCGGCTTCGTGACAGTGTTAGCGAATGAGTGGGATCGGTCGGCTTGCGACACGCTACGAGCGAACATCACCGACCGTGTACTCAACTGTGCGATTCAGGAAATCGATCAGTTTCCCGCGGCAGACGTCGTGGCAGGTGGGCCACCGTGTCAGGGATTCAGCAATCTCGGCGAGCGCGTGCCGAACGACCCAAGAAACCAACTCTGGCGTCAGTACATGCGATGCGTCGAACAGGCTCGACCGAAGATTTTCGTTCTTGAGAACGTTCCTCCGCTGCTCAAGTCCGCAGAGTATCTCGAACTCTGTGAGATAGCGAAAGGACTGGGTTATCGCGTAACGGGAAAAGTCCTGAATTCGGCGGACTACGGCGTTCCGCAAACGCGCAAGCGTGCGATCGTGATCGGATCGCGAATCGGTGAGCCGGAGTTCCCGGCGCCTACGCACGTGGATCCTAAGAAGCGATCACTCCTGACCTGGAACCTTCCTGCGTGGCGCACCGTCCGCGACGCGATCGGGCATGTGCCGCTGGATCCGACCGGCGTAAATTGGCACATCGGGCGAAACCCGACGTCGAAGTCGCTCGCGCGATATCGCTCCATTCCGCCGGGAGGCAATCGTTGGGATCTCCCGCGACGACTTATGCCAGAGTGTTGGAAGCGCAAGACCAAAGGAGGCACCGATCTGATGGGGCGCCTTTGGTGGGATCGGCCGTCCGTCACCATTCGCACAGAGTTCTATAAACCAGAGAAAGGTCGATACCTGCACCCGCAGGCGGATCGGCCCATTACGCATCTTGAGGCGCTGCTGCTCCAGAGCTTCCCGGAGAATTACCGTTTCCTCGGAACCAGAATAAGTGTTGGTATCCAGATAGGAAACGCTGTTCCACCCGGTCTTGCTACAGCGATAGCGAATCAGGTCGCGACTTCGCTTGCAGTTCGACGCACCAGTGCAGTGTGCTCAGGGTGAACTGACTCATGCCGCCAACTCCACCACTCGCGCGTCTCCGTCGTCGCTACCACGAGCGGCTATGCGCTGAGTTGCTCTCCAGTCGAGACGGAGGTGAGCTCAACATTGCTGATGGAAGTCAGGCTGCAAGTGTCGAGCTTGCTAGGGAGATGTTAGTCAGCATGAAGATGAAGCCATGGGGAGGGAATCCATCAGCGCAACAATTGGGAAGCAAATTTGCGACGATCACTTGTGACTTTCTCGAGAAGGCGTTTCGGCTTCTTCATCACGTCCGGCCCGGTGCATGGACTTTTTCAACAGCTCCCGGCGAGACTGGTATCTCGCATTTCGCTCAGTACGCACACCTCGCCATGCTCAAGCGTCTGCTTGATGAGCGGCCTGACTTGAAGGCGTCGTGGGGCGGTGACTACATCATCACGCCGGACATCGTTGTTGCGCGGCGGCCAGTTTCAGACGACGAGCTCAATCGTGCGGGACTTGGTCTCGACGCCGATTCGGCTATCGCATCCCGCTCGCCCACGCGGGCGCAGAATCGATCGGTCGTACCGCTGATATTGCACGCCAGCATCTCGATGAAGTGGACAATGCGAAGCGATCGTTCACAGAACACGCGGACGGAGGCGCTGAATCTCATTCGGAACCGGAAGGGTCGTGCGCCACATATCGCGGTGGTGACCTTCGAGCCGTTGCCGTCACGAATTGCCTCGATCGCGATGGGGACGGGTGACGTTGATTGCACCTATCACGTCGCGCTGCCGGAGTTGATTGTCGGCGCGAAGCGGACCGGTCGAACTGACCATTTAGAGATGCTGATGATGCTGGTCGATGGAGATCGGCTGAGGGATATCTCGGATCTGGTGCTGGATCTGGCGAGTTGAGTTCGTATTGGTTCGACGCGGTGAGGCAGTCGAGCGTGCCATTCAGCACTGGTGTTAATGCTGGCCTCATCGAGTTCCGAAGTGCATCTTCGCCCAGGTGAAGTGCGGAGGCACGGTCGCGTCGGATTGGTTCAGCCCGGTAAGGCGAGTCGCGGAGACGCTGCGCTCGGCGCCGAAGTATTTGGCCAAGCGCGAGGTGGGGACGGTGATCGTCTACGCCGGAGACGAATCGACGACGCAGCTGGGCGTGCGCGTGATGAGTTGGCGCGAGGTGGCGATGGTGGGGCGCGCGGGGTAAGGGTGGCGGTCACAGGTTCGACTAGATCGGCCCTGCTTCGATGACCCTCGGACTCGCTAACGTTTCCAGAATGCCGGGCCGAAACTGGGATCGGATCGAACTTCTGAAGGCGCTCGCGCTGTATTGCCAGCTGCCGTTCGGAAAGATGCACGCGCGCAATCCAGTTGTGATCGCTCTTGCCGTCGACATCGATAGGACGCCATCCTCAGTCGCGCTCAAACTCGTGAACTTCGCCAGCTTGGATCCTGAGCATCGGCGTCGCGGAGTGCGTGGAATGCGAAATGCGTCGAGCGCAGACAAGGAAATCTGGCACGAGTACTACGGCAGATGGGATGCGCTCGCGGAATGGGTGCTTGAGCCCCAAACCGGCGAATGGTCGTCGGATGACGTCGCGAAGCTCGCCGTTCCCGATGGCCCGACCGAAGTCCTTCGAGAGACGAAGGCGCGGCGAGGGCAGCAGTTTTTTTGCAACGCAGTCTTCGCGGCGCACGGCGGACAATGCTGCATCACCGGAATTACATCCCTTGAGTTGTTGCGCGCCAGCCACATCGTTCCATGGTCGTTCGCGCCGGAATCTCGGTTAGATCCACGAAATGGGCTCTGCCTCAACGCGCTTCACGATGCTGCCTTCGATCATGGGATGATCACGCTGACCGACGATCTTCGACTCACGATCTCGTCGCGTTTGCGCAACAAGGTGCCCGAGGCGATCTTTGTAGAGCTGTTTGAATCGCGCGCCGGTCATCCTATTCGGCAATCAGAACGGTTTCGTCCGGCGTCGGAGTCCCTCGCGTATCACCGCGAACAAATCTTCGTCAGTTGAATCGGGGGTTTGGATAATTGCGTCGATCGCGTTCCTTGGCGCGGTGCGACTTCTCTGCCAGGATTTGGGCAAGAAGTCGCCATGCCCGCGTATGCAATCCTCAGATTCAATAGCTACGACGACGAAGAAACGCACTTGCACTGCGGCGATGGCGTGCAGGACCATCTCTTCTGTGTGTTGAGAATCGGCCCCAACAACTCCGCTATGATTCTCGACAACACGTTTGGTTCATATGAAGAAGCTGCGGAGGCTTGGCCAGAGGTAGCAGTTCGTACGTTCCGCTGAATGTTTCTCGACGATGCCGCTACACTCCACCCCTCGCTCGGGCCATCCCCGACTTCCGCCGGCCGGACGGAGAAGCACCCGTCGAACCGAGTCCGGATTGCACCGGCGTATACGAAACCGAGCTCCAAAACAACGCGCCGACTTCGCGGGCCCGGCCGACGCCACTGCCACCGCCCGGGTTCTGGAATGGTCCCGCTGGCCGCATGTCAAGTTTGCGCGCAAAAAAAAACAACCCACGCTGAGTCGCCGAGGCTTGGACTTACGGCAGCGCGAACCCGGCAAGCGTTACGCCCGGACCACGTCGCAGGTGTGGTCCGAGCGAGGATCAAACGCGGCGGGGAACGCCTGGGGCGCTTTGAGGACTTTCGTGACCAGCCATTCCTGTCATTCATGGCCGTCGCCCAGGCGCTCTCACGCATGGCGCGCGCTGGCGAGATTGAGAGGCTCAGCAAGGGCAGCTACTACCACTCCCGCGAGACGACATTCGGCAGAAGCCGTCCCAATCCTGCCGCAATCCGGCAACTCGCGTCTCGCCGCAAATCGCTATTCCCGGCGGGGATCGCAGCTGCCAACCTGCTTGGCTTCACAACGCAGGCGGCGCGGTTTGGCGAGCTCGCAACCAGCGCCAGCAGCCTACCGCGGAAGCTCATCGGTAAAGACACCGTCGTTCACGCCCGCCGCCCCGAAGCGTGGGCCAAGCTCTCTGAAACCGATGCGGCGCTACTGGACTTTCTTCGTCGCGCTGGCCGGACCAGCGAATTGTCACCAGATGCAACCGTCCGCAGGACACTCGTGCTTCTAAGTGAACGCGGGCGCTACCAGCGCCTCGCAAGTGTTGCCAATACCGAACCGCCGCGCGTGCGGGCATTGCTCGGTCCGCTCGGCGAGCAACTGCGGACGCGGGGCACGACCCTTGAACAGCTTCGCGAGTCGCTCCATCCGCTGTCGCGTTATGAGTTCGGCTCGTTCGGGGGCTTGTCTCACGCACGTGCATGGCAGGCGAAGAAGCATGGACGGTGAGGCTCTTCGAACACCCAGATTTCGAACAAGCGATCCCAACCTCCGACCGCGACGTGCCGCACGCCCGCTCCACTCCTCGCTCGGGGCGCTCCCCGGCTTCAGCCGGTCGGACCGAGAAGCACCCGTCGCGCCATCCCCGGGTTTGCACCGGCGTCGGCAAGCGAGTTTGGGCGATGGCTTCGGTGCCTCATCTCGGCTGCGTCCCTTGCGGAGCGCAGATCGGGAACGGAAGCCTGCATGTTCAGCACGCTCACTCGGCACAGTCAACAACACTGCCTAACTGTGTGCCTCCGCTGCGCGGAACCGCGAATCCGTCGGCGCGAGAGCGCATAACAAACGTAGACAAACAATGCCGCCGATCAATGTCGAAGTCTCAGCGGTTCATCGTCCGTGATCCGCGTCGTTCTGTTCAAGCTTATCGCAGATGGCTCGCGCCAGTTCGCTCGCGATTAGCCGTTCCTCTCCGTCGTCTTCGACCATTCGCGACGACGTTGCGCCGCGCCGCGCACATGACATCGCCTCCGGCGCGAAGCGCCTCCGGAATCCGTCCTTTGTGCGTCCCGCTTCGCGACCGCGAGGCACCCGGCCGTCGTTCGCGTCAAACTCGCATTCGAAGCCGCGCTGCAACGTCGCGTCGATGTCGTAACCCCTGGTGGCATCCGGCCGCAGCACCGAGATGGAATCTACCGAGACCTCAAGCGTGCCGCGTAGCGACTCCGATCGCATTGTCGACATTCTCACCTCCGCCGATCGAATATGCGGGTTCGTCGCAGGGTTGAGCGAAGCTCAGTTCGCCGTTGAATCGAAGAGCGTTGTCCATCGGTGCCATGGGCGGCGATGGCGAGAATGCGAGATATCGCCGTTCACCAGTATTTTGGTGTGGACGTTCCGCTCGTTTGGCGGACGGTGAACCAGAGCGCTCCCACCATTGGCCGCCTTGGTGCGAAGCGCGCGGGAATGAGGGGAGTCAGTGCTCGTTCCCGAATTCATATCACCACCGTCCCCCCAACCTCATCGGCGACGCGCGGGCCAATCGTCACCGCTGCCGACCGCGCTTCGTCCTCGTTCGCGCCGAGGTCAATGATCAAGATCTTGTCATGCGCGAGATTGACGATCTCGCGCAGGTCGCGCTCCAGTCTCACCCGATCGATATCACGTAGGCAGCAATAGAACACTGAGAATTGCCACGCCTGCCCATACGCCTTCATCTTCTTATGGACGCGACGCAGGCGTTTATCATCGCTGATGTCGTAGCACACGAGATAGCAGCGTCGCATAAGCCTTACCTCCCTTCGGACGTCAGCGCGTGGTCAGAAACTCAAGCGACGTAATCTCACCAAGCAGCCACGCAGCAACCATGCGCGCGTGCAGCATCACCATGCGTCGATAGCACAGGCGATAGCCAAATGCGGCGTGCGTGACTTCGGTATCGAGTCGTCGACCATGCGCATCGAAGAACGCGCGACGTCCGTGGTCGGTCATGGCACAACCCGCGGCGGTATTCAGAAAATGTCCCGCGACGAGCTCGCCGCGATTGAACGCCGATATCGCAACCGAATCAGCGATCAGCGGACGAAACGGCTCCATCAGGTCGAGCGCCAATGAGGGCCGACCCGGGCGCGTTGTGTGCAGCGCGCCAATTGTCGGCTCAAGTCCAGCCAAGCGACACGCCGCGGCGCATTCATGCGTGAGCATCGCATAGCCGAATGACAACACCGAATTGATTGGATCGGGCGGCGGACGTCGTTGCCGTCCGTGCTGATCGAACTCGTCTGCGAGAGCCACTGCTTCGCCTTTAAAAACGCCGCGGAAGTGTCCGAAATACATTCGCGCGGCGTTACCCTCGTGTCCGCGCAATTCGTCCATGCTCGTCGCCTTTGCTGCACACTCCGCCGCGCTCGCGAGATCGCGCGTGACGATGTCGGGGAGGTCCAGATGATTGCGACGAAGGAGCGTTCGTTGATTCTCGATCTTCGCGGTCACAATCGCTCTGGCGAGCGCGAGCCGGACGGCAGAATCCTCAAGACGTAGCACTTGTGCGCGGCGCACCGCTGCCGAAACCGGCCCAAGCGGATCGACCATCGCAGTGACTCGCCCAGCACCGGTCATGTATGCGATTGGAATCTGATGGTCGACGAGCACATTGAGTGCTTGGGTCGAGAGTTGCACGCTGCCAATGATGGCCAGCGACTCGACCAACGCTATTGGCAATTCGCGAACCAGTTCGCCGTCGCGATCAACGATACGAATTGCCTCGCCACGCACGCCGATGCGCACGCCATCGCGTTGCGTAACGAGTTGGATTCCGTCAGTGCGCGGTGGCCACATCCGTCGGGGCGGCGGTGGTTCGATCGATTCGCCTTCGCGCGTAAGCATGACCACACGCTGATGGTTGATCTCGTCAGGCAAACATATGGGCTGAAGCGAACAGCGCGGGCACTTCACGTCGTTGACAAGTGGGAGTGGACGCGGCCCCGTAGCGCAGCGCTTTGCGTCACTCAGCACCCGCATCGATTCTGCGCGCAACGCCGGCGTGATCGGAACGCGAAGCCGCAGACGCTCTGACGCGTAGTAGATGACCGCCTCGCTGACGTCATAGCCAGCTTCTTCAAGCAACATCGCTTGAAGGCATACTTGCACGCGGTCCGTCGGCCACGGCTCGGGTGGAGACGGCAGCTCGGGGTCTTCAAGCATTTCATCGACTGCTTCGCGCAGGATGCTCCAGCGATTGGGTCGACCCTTTCGATATTCAACTGGTGTTGCGCGAGTCCCTTCGACCTCCGCAAGATCGAGAGTGGCGGTAATGCCGAGCGTCGTGCTCGTGAGCGCGAGACTGCGTATTGCTTTCGGACGATCGTCGTCGATCGAGGCGTTGCTCGGCGCGTCGACTCGCTTGTGGGTAGACGCACCGATTTCTGTATCTGCGCTCGGCGCAAAGATCCCCTCTACCGCCATGTAATAGAAAAGCCGTGGGCAGTACGCGTATTCGGCAACCCCGCGCGTTGGCCAAAGGGTGTCGTCCATGACCGACGCATCGGTCAGGCTCATGCAGACATTGAGCGAAGACACTTAGTTTCGATCGATCAGCTGCGCCCAATCCAATTCTCTTGCTCATCCCGGCAGCGGGCCATGATCATGGATATAGCGCGTTGCGTGACGGTCTACACCGCTCAGGCCTTCGCTCGCGAATCAGGCGGCGACCGCTTCCGCGTATGGCTGCGGTGCGACAATGAATTGCGCTTGGCGGGGCCGCATCGCAGGCGGGGAGCCTCACGCCGCTTCAATGGGGCCGCGGCTCATGAGCCGCGGAGGCAACCGCACGCCCCACGAATGGGCAGAACAGGACCACGCTTCAATGGGGCCGCGGCTCATGAGCCGCGGAGGCATCTGCGACGGGTACTTGCTGTGATCGTCCCACTTGCTTCAATGGGGCCGCGGCTCATGAGCCGCGGAGGCCTTTGTGGACCGATTTGTTAAATGTTCTTGAATTTAGCTTCAATGGGGCCGCGGCTCATGAGCCGCGGAGGCGGCATTCATGCCGTCGCAGAGCTACACGGTCAACTCGCTTCAATGGGGCCGCGGCTCATGAGCCGCGGAGGCGGACGCCAATCTCGCGGCCAGTGCGAATACCGGCCATGCTTCAATGGGGCCGCGGCTCATGAGCCGCGGAGGCGAGCTGCGGCGTCGTCCACCCCGCGAGCACCTCCGCCGCTTCAATGGGGCCGCGGCTCATGAGCCGCGGAGGCCGGCGCTCTCGGCCAAGCACGACAACGCCGCTGCGCTTCAATGGGGCCGCGGCTCATGAGCCGCGGAGGCCGGCGCCGACCTGAGCGACGCCAATCTGAGCCGCGCGCTTCAATGGGGCCGCGGCTCATGAGCCGCGGAGGCGCGGCGGGCTTCCTCGCGTTCACTTGCCGAAGGATCGCTTCAATGGGGCCGCGGCTCATGAGCCGCGGAGGCCGCGACGCCGCCCGCGCCGCCATCCTCGCCGACGCGCTTCAATGGGGCCGCGGCTCATGAGCCGCGGAGGCGTTTCTTGCCAACGCCGAAGCCGACGACCCCGCAACCGCTTCAATGGGGCCGCGGCTCATGAGCCGCGGAGGCGCCGCTTGGGCGCGCGCATGTGACGCCCTAGCCCCCGCTTCAATGGGGCCGCGGCTCATGAGCCGCGGAGGCCAGCCGCTCGAAGGCGTAGGTGTTCGCCTCCTGCAAGCTTCAATGGGGCCGCGGCTCATGAGCCGCGGCCCCATTGA
>Ga0163146_10000779_pt1 | contig 45842 bp, 40 predicted proteins | sample OliLakLV19MP7G1_FD_148648 | JGI IMG/M metagenome (GOLD analysis project Ga0163146, IMG submission 148648) | Freshwater microbial mat bacterial communities from Lake Vanda, McMurdo Dry Valleys, Antarctica - Oligotrophic Lake LV.19.MP7.G1 | ecosystem: Environmental > Aquatic > Freshwater > Lake >... | reverse complement strand
GGCAAGGTGATCGAGAGGGGTCTGCTCGGTCCCGGTTTCCTCGCGCACGTCATCACCGAGCGCTTCGGCCACCACCTGCCTTACTACCGCCTGGAGGGCAAGTACCGCTCGGAAGGACTCGAACTCTGGCGTTCGGTTCTCTGCGAGTCGACGGCGCGGTGCGCGGAGTTGTTGGAGCCGATCGCCGAGGAGCTGCGCCGCGAAGGTCGCCACTGGTACGAGTTCACCGAGAGTCGCAAACGCGACGGACCGATGCGCGTGCTCTCTGGGTTCGGCGGCTGTCTGCAAGCGGATGCCTACGGCGGGTACGACGGACTGTTCGTTCCGGGCGGAACTCTCGGACGAAGAGCGCGGCGCCCTGCGGCGCGAACAAGCGGTGCCGGTCTTGGCCGAGTTCAAAGCGTGGGCGGAGTTGGTCGAACCGCAGATCTTGCCGAAGGGTCCGCTCGCGAAGGTGATCGGGTACATGTGCAACCAATGGGACGCGCTGCGGCCGTTGGCCGTGGGTCGCAGGAACTGGCTGTTCTTCCAACGAGAGGGCGGCGGCACAGTTGCCGCGATCCTGATGAGCCTCTTGCAGACGGCGAAAGCGGCCGGCGTGAACCCCGGCGACTACTTCAGAGACGTGCTGTTGCGCATCTCGACTTGCAGCGACGTCCGCAAACTCACGCCGCACGGCTGGAAGGAACACTTCGAACCCGAGGTGACCGCGCGCCGCAACGAAGTCCTCGATCGGATCGTCCGCAATTCCTGAGCTGGACGCCGGGTCGGGGACCGACCGTCAAGACGGGCTTGGGCGAACCCCCTTGGCCTCTAGGTTGATGAAGAAGGTTTCACCCGGCGACGGCTGAGCGCCTCCACGATTGGGCGGATCAGTGCATCGCCAAGTTGCCAGCGCCCGGTTCAAGGCGCCACATTCCCGAACCGGTAGGCTATCGGCTTGCCACGGGCGATGGACTTGGGCGGGTGCCGATCCAGGCAATGACTCCCAGGAGCACGATGGCCAAACCCGACAGAAAGACAGGCGGGAAGTTACTGAGAAAAACTGACGCCCCTCCGACCATTGCGATGGTGGCACAGGCCGACCGCTTGGCCCCCCGAGAAATGGCGCGCTGCTCGCGCCAGTCTCTGATCATCGGTCCGAAAAGCCGGGTCCGAATGAGCCAGTCATAGAGGCGGGGTGATGACCGGGCGAAGCACGAGGCCGCGAGCAGGACGAACGGGGTTGAGGGCAGCCCTGGAACGATCACGCCGATCCCGGCAAGGACGAGCAGGGCAATGCCGGCCAGCCGCAGGGCCCAGCGGAGCAACAGAATCGTGGTTGCGTTCGCTATTCCAGCCATACCGCGATCTCCTTCGAACCCTCATGGAAGCGAAAGAGGTCGCCTGGTTCGAACCGGGTTGCCAATGCCTTCCGGGCGAGGCCCGCCACCTCGATTCCCGCGCCCGCCAACTTGGGTCCGAGATCCTCAGGCATCAGATCCGCCACATCGGCGGCCCGATGGGCCGGGAAGGTCAGCTCGACCTTGCAGGCCCCATTCTCGGTTACCCGAATCTTGAGGAACCTCGAGCGACACTCCGGTGGTCGTGCGGTGGCGGTTGCGAGCAACGCCGGCGCCGGCGGCCGGTCGCCAACCGAACTCTCGACAAACTCGCGCCAGGCGACCGGGGCATCGAGTTCCCGGAGGTAGGTGAGGAGACCGTGCCAGGCTCGGATCACGAACAGCAGGGAGGCCGGCCCGGCCGCCCGAAAGCTGAACCGATGATCCCCCAACACCTCGGCCATTCCGGGACCGAACGCCGCCTGGCGGAGGTCCACGGGCTCGCGGGACACGAACGGCTCCACCAGTAAACGGGCGACCGCGCCAAGTCGGTGGGCCATCGGAGCGAGCAGGTCAGCCCCAAAACCCAAGGCGGCGAATCGGGCCAGGAACTCCTCCGGTGGACGATCCCACCGCCCTTCGAGGCCGACGCGCAACAGGTCGGAAAGGCTCGCGGAGGCAACTGGCGAGATCTCTTTGACGCAGCCGAAATCGATCAGCCCAACCTTAGGACCATCGGCCGTCAGGCGAAACCGAAGGTTCCCGGGGTGGGGATCGGCGTGAACGATCCGCCACTCGGTCAGGCCCCGGACGAATGTGTCGACCAGGGTTCGAGCGGCGGCGACCCGTTCGCCCAGCGACCACCCGCGGGTGGTGTCGAAGCCGCCCCCTTCAATCCAAGTCATCACCAGAACATTCGAGGTCGAGAGTGACTGGATCACTTCCGGCACTTCGAGTCCCCGAACGCCCCGAGAGAGCGCCCGGAACTTCGTCAACGAGGCCGCCTCCTCCCGGTAGTCGAGCTCGAGTCGCAACATGGCGCCCACTTCGGCGCGGTATGCCTCGGCGTCGAACCGGCTGAGGCCGCCGAACGGCAGCGTGAGCCACCCCAACGACCGAAGGTCGAGGCCCAGGGTCTCTTCGATATCTGGATACCGGATCTTGACCGCGACCATCCGGCCGTCGTGAAGCCGGGCCTGATGAACCTGACCGATCGAGGCGCTGACCCCAACCGGATCGAACCACGCGAACAGGTCCTTGGGCTCCGCCCCAAGGGAGCGCCGGACCGCCGTCTCCACCTCGGAGCCGGTCAGGATCGGATCGCCCTCCGCCAAGGCCCGATATGACGACTCGTCGTGCCCCAATTCTGCGAGGGCGATCACTTGCCCGATTTTCCTCGGAAGCCCTCGAAGCGACGCGAGCCGCTCGATGACCCGCTCCCGGAGACGGTTGTCGGCTGGGCGGTGGGCAAGAACGGCTGCGTCCTTGGCCAATCCACCCAACTGCACCGCCCGCGTCAACGCACTCGTCATCATGATAGAACGCAACGGGGGCGGCCTCGCGACCGCCCCCGTTCCCCCTGGTGACCTCAGACTTTGAACCGCTGCACCAACCGCTGCAGATCGGCGGACATCTTGGAGAGTTCTGCCGACGCCTTGAGTGAATCGGCGGCACCCTGAGAGGTCGACGTGGCCGCCTGGGCCACACCGGTGATGTTCTGGGCAATCTCGGACGAGCCCTTGGCGGCTTCGCCGACGTTGCGGCTCATCTCGTTGGTGGTCGCTGTCTGCTCCTCCACCGCGCTCGCGATGGTGGTCTGGATCTCGGCGATCCGGTTGATGACGGCGGAGATTTCCTTGATCGCGTTGACCGATCCTTCGGTGTCCTGCTGGATGGCCTCGATCTTCTGGCTGATGTCCTCCGTGGCCTTGGCCGTTTCCTTGGCCAGTTCCTTCACTTCATTGGCCACGACCGCGAAGCCCTTACCCGCTTCACCCGCTCGAGCGGCTTCGATGGTGGCGTTCAAGGCCAGCAGGTTGGTCTGCTGGGCGATGGAGGTGATGACCTTGATCACCTTGCCGATCTCGGTGCTCGACTCGCCCAACTTGGCGACGGTCGCTGTGGTTGTCTCCGCCACCTTGACGGCCTGACCGGCGACCCGCGACGCTTCCGAGGCATTGGTGGCGATTTCCCGAATGCTGGCGCTCATCTCCTCGGTGCCGGTCGCGACGGTCACGACGTTCTTGCTGACTTGCTCCGACGCCGCCGACACCACGTTGGCCTGAGCCGAGGTCTCTTCGGAATTGGCACTCATCTGCTGACTGACCGCATTGAGCTCCTCAGCGGCCGCGGCCAGCGAGGTCGCGTTCTGACCGATGGCCCGCATGCTTTCTCGGAGGTCGACGAGCAATTTGCCGAGTCCTTCGCCCATCTGACCGATCGAGTCGGCACCGGCGACTGTGACGGCCTGGGTCAGATCGCCCTTGACGGCCGCCGCGACCACCGTGAGCATGGAGTCGACCTTTTCACTGAGTTCCTTGGCCGTCGCTTGCTCCCGTTCGCCTGCCTCCTTGACCTGCCGCTCGGTTGCGAGCTTCTGGGTAATAACTTCCCAGCTCACCATTGGGCCGACATACCCGCCGGTGGAGTCGTAGATCGCGCTGACCAGGAGGTCGAGCGTCTCCGGCCCGACGCCAATCTGGGCCTTGATCGGCAAGTTCTTCGGATCCGCCAGCAGTCTCCTCTGATGGGACGGATCCTTGTGAAAGATATCGATCGCCTGTCCGATCATTTCCTCGACCCGGATCGGGAGATACTGCTGAATCGTCTTCAAAGTCCTGGTCGACGCCGGGTTCATGTACTGCAGCTTCAAGTCGAGATCGGTCATCATGATGTTGATCGGCGCGTTCTCCATCATCGCCATCGCCAGCCCGGCCTTCTTCGTCGCGGTGATGTCGCTGGCGAACTTGACCACTTTGTGTGGGTGCCCGGCCCCGTCGTTGATCGGGTTATACGATGCCTGAATCCAGACTTCCTTGCCGCCCTTGCCGACCCGCTTGAACTCGGCCACCTTGCTTCGTCCGGCCCGGAGGTCGGCCCAGAACTGCTTGTATTCTGAGGACCCCGCGTAGGCCGGGTCGACGAACATGCTGTGGTGTTTGCCTCGAATTTCTGAGGCCGTGTATCCCACCACGGCCAGAAAATTGTCGTTGGCCTCGACGATGGTGCCGTCGAGTTCGAACTCGATTACACCCTGGCTCTTGTCGACCGCATCGAGCTTGCCGCGAAGATCGCTGAGCTCGGCGGCCGAGATCTCGGCCTCGGTGCTCTGCCCAATCAGCTCTTCGATACCGCGGGTGACATCGGCGGACCGTCCATTCTCGACCGACCCAGGCGTCTGCTTCATGGGACTTCCCTTCATGGTTCCGGCCCTGGCCGGCGTGGTGGATGGGGTGTTGACAATGACTTCGGCCAGGGGCGCGACCGCCCCCACAACTTCGTCGATGATTGACTGGGCGACACCCAAGGCTTTGAGCGTCGCGACTAGATGACCCGCGACCCGATCGAAATGGCGCTGCTCGATTGGGAACGCCGCGTGGGCAACGCCAAGATCCTTGCCTCGGTACGAGTTCGGTCCGCCGAGCGCGGTGGTAAAGAATGCCTTCTGGTGCGACTTGAGCCGGGCCAGGTTGGTGTTCTTGAAGAGCGGAGCCAGGTCGCCATCGGCCAAGACTCTCTGGTAGAACTGGTCGACGGTCGCCGCGATGGCGGGGGTGCCACCGATGCGGTCGTAGAGAGAGGCCACCCGGCTAGCGGATGTGGGCGAGGCCGGGGGCTTCATACTGGACTCCTTTGGCGTAGGTGGGCTCGGTTGGCGACGCGACGACATAGCTGGTACCGTAGTTCAGCAAACGAACGACGACGAAAGCGATCCCGAGATAACGATGGGCCAGATGGGAGCCCCCGCCACCGCGAAGCTTCTTGAGGCCGAGGGTGACCTGGGCGGCATAGAGCAGCAAGACCAGGACGGATACCGTGACGTGAAATCCGAGGATCGGGCTGATCGGTTTGTGGACTAGGGTCTCGACGGCGGCTCGGGTCAGCTCGATATAGAGAACCAAGCTGAGATCGAGCACCAGCGCCGCCACCATGAATGGCAAGTGGGTCCTGGGCCGGCGGCGGAAGTACAGGCCGGCCGCGACCAGCAATAGGACGACGGTTGAGGCAGCGTGAAGCCAGGTCATTTGGGTACCGTCATCTCTAAGTTGGTGGCTCGGGCGTTGTCGAGAACGAGAAGCAACCGGTTGGGGAGCTTGTAGACGCCGCGGATCATGTCCTTCGCACTAACCGGCAATGTCTCCGGCGAGCGCTCATAGGTGTCATCCGAGGTTTCGATCACGTCGCCGATTTCGTCGACCAGTAGGCTGATCGCCCCGTCGTCGGTCCGCACGACCACGTTCATCGGCTCGCTGCCATCTGGCCGCGGGGCGAGGCCGAGGCGGGTCCGGAGGTCGATGGCGGTGACGATCTGGCCCCGGAGATTGATGAGGCCCTTGACTGCGTTGTGAGCCAGGGGCACCTGGGTCATGTCAAGGGCCCGAATCACTTCCTGGACCTGACGGACTTCGACGCCGAAATAGAGGCCGTCAACGAAGAAAGTGCAGAACTGGTTGGCCATCGCTTAAGCCTCCGCGCCCGCGCCAACCAGGGCGCTGTCGGCGTTGTCGTGGATCCCGGCCAGGGTGACGATCGCCCCGATGTCGAGGATGTCGGTCACCTTGTCTTGGATGATCGCGGAGCCGGCGAGGCCGCGCGACCGGGAGCGTCGCTCGATGATCAGCTGCTGATCGACGATATCGGTGATCTGCTCGACGACCAGGCCAATGCTCCGTCCATTGCTGGCGTAGACCACCACCTGCAGCGGGTCGCTGGGGTGCTCGGCCGGGGTAACGCCTTCGAGCAGCTCGTCCAGCCGCACCAGCGGCATGATGTCGCCGCGATACTGGACGACCCGTTGGAGGCCAGCGGATTCGACCGAGCCCACCGGAAACTCCTCTAGCCGGGCAATCGCGGATAACGGCACCGCGAGCCGATGATCCCGGCCGACCCGGAAGAGCAAGAGGGTCTGCCGGTCGCCGATGGCGTCGGCGGTCTCGGCGGCTGCCTCGGCCTTGCTTCGCTCGCTCTTCGAGGCGAGGACTCCAGCCTGTTCGGCGAGGCCGCTGACATCGAGAATCAGGGCCACTTTGCCATCGCCCATGATCGTGGCGCCGGCGAAGGCCGAGATCCCTTTGAGCTGCTTGGCCAGGGGCTTGACCACGATTTCCTCGGTGTCGTTGATCTCATCGACCACCAACCCGAATTGGGTTCCATCGGCTTGCAGGACCACGACGTCGACGGCATCCCCAGCCTCGTGCTTCCAGCGTTCGGTGGTGAAGCCGAGCGCCTGGTTGAGAACCACCACCGGAAGGAGCTTGCCCCGGAGCCGGTAGACGGGGGCGCCATAAACAACCTCGATGCCGCGCTGCACTTCGTCGCCCTCCAACCGAACCAGTTCAAGCAAGCTCACCTGGGGGATGGCGTAGCGATCGCCGTGTGAGGTGACGACCAACCCGGGGATGATCGCGAGGGTCAGGGGGATTCTGATCCGGAGGGTGGTCCCGTGCCCCTTGACGCTACTGATGTCCACGGTGCCGCCGATCCGCTCGATGTTGGTGCGGACCACATCCATTCCGACGCCGCGACCGGAGACGTTGGTGATTCTCTCGGCCATCGAGAATCCAGGCGCGAACACGAGATTGAGGGCCTCACGGTCGTTGAGCCGCCCCGCCTGCTCGGCTGTCAGCAGTCCCTTGGCCACGGCTTTGTCCTTCAGCTTCGCCGGGTCGATCCCGCCGCCATCATCACTGATCTCGATGTTGACCTGGCCACCCTCGTGGAAGGCCCGCATGTAGATCCGGCCTTCGGCCGGCTTGCCGCACGCGACTCGGACGGCGGGCGGCTCAATGCCATGATCCGCCGAGTTTCTGACGATGTGGGTGAGAGGATCTTTGATCGCCTCGATGATCGTCTTGTCGAGCTCGGTGTCCTTACCCTCCATCTCGATCCGGATTTGCTTGTTACATGCGGTCGCGAGATCGCGGACAACCCGTGGAAACTTGCTCCAGATGTTGCCGATCGGCTGCATCCGGGTCTTCATGACCCCTTCCTGCAATTCGGTGGTAATCAAGTTGAGGCGCTGTGAGGTGGCGCCGAGAGTACTGTCGGAGTTGCTGACCAAGTGCTGAAGGATCTGGTTCCGAGCCAAGACCAGTTCCCCGACCAGGTTCATCAATTTGTCCAAAAGGCCGACATCGACGCGAATGCTGCCGTCGGCCACCGATGCCGGGCCGCGCGCCCCCTCAACGGTCTGGGCCTCGAGCACCTCTGTAATCGCCTGGGGCGGCACGTGGGCCTGCTCGACCAGGATTTCGCCGATGTGCCGGGGGTCGCCCGCGCTCTGCTGGTCGGCCGCCTTGCGAACGTCATCCGGGGTCACCAGGCCCCGTTCGACCAGATGATCGCCCATCTTCTTGGGATGGGGTTCCTGGTCGGGGTCGGCCTCGGCGAGTTCCGCTTTCGGGGCGGCCGGATTCGGCACCGCCGACACCGCATCGTCCTCCTGGAGACGGGTCAGCTTGGCGACCAACGCCGAATAGTCGACATCCCCTTCCTTGCCCGTGGTTTCGATACTCACGAGCATCTGGCGAACGGCATCGACCAATTGAAGGAGCGCACTGGTCCGGTCCGGCGTCAGACCGCGAACCCCATCGCGTAACAATGAGAGGAGGCTTTCGCCGACGTGGCTGACCGACTCGAGTTTGCCGAGCCCGAGAAAGCCGCAGGTGCCTTTGATGGTGTGGATGCACCGAAAGATCCGAGCGAGGAGTTCCTGGTCCTTGGGGCTCTGCTCGAGCGCGACCAAGTCGCGGTCGAGCTGGTCGAGCCCTTCGTTGCTCTCGAGGAGAAATTCTCTCGTGATCTCGTCTAGCTCAATCATTCTGACTCCAGTCGCAAGAGGTGCACCCTAGCATCCCGACGCTCGCGCCGCCCGGCCTCGTACCTGCGTACAATCGGCCAGGAAGTGGACATGCTTAGCCCGGACTTTTCATTAACGTCACGTCGAGCGATCGTCCTGAGCGTTCGGTCATGGTGGGCGGAGCCTCTCGCATCGTCGATCCTGTTCCGATGCGCGGATCGACGTTGTCGAGTTCGGTGAACGCGATCATCGGAGGCGTTGCGAGGCCGGTGGCCATTTGGCGAACAAGCGCCGTCTCGGCTCACCGCGAGCGTGACGCGGATGTTGGTATGGAGATGTCACGAGCCAAACGGTGCTCGCTATCCGGGCCGCGCCGAGCGCGAGAGCGACACGGCGCCATTCGTCGCGGTAGGCGAACGCGTCGGGGAACCGGAAGACCAGTCGCCGCACGGATGCACTCACGATCACGCCGATCTTCAACAGTGTCTCGCGCAGCGTCGTCGCCTGCGCTCGCGCCAGCGAAGTGCCGCTGGCCGCGAGTCGGATCTCCTGCAAGAGCGCGAAGGCCGCCGCGGTCAGGAAGACTCGAAGCTGGTTGGCGAAGAAGCGGGAACAACTCGTGCGATCGATGGCGAGCCCGGACTTCAACTCTTTGATCCGATTCTCGATCTCGCCCCGTTGGCAGTAGACGTCTTCGTAGACATGCCGCGGCGATGTCTGCAGGTTGGTCACGACGAAGCGCGGGTTCTCCCTCGGTGCGCGGTTGTCGAGGCAGACCGCCTCGGCTTTCCAGACGATCCGCCGCGGTCGCGACCAACGTCCCGCTCGATAGAGACCGGCTCCGTAGGTCTTCTCGTTCTCCCCCGAGCGCCGCGCAGAGGTACTGCTCGGGCTCGTCGTCGAAGCGGAGGAAGCCGAGCAGCGGCAGATAGCAGTAGGTGTCGTAGAAGCCGTTGAAGAAGCTGAGCTGCTGCGCGCCATGCGTCGGATCGTGCGTCACGTCGAGATCGACCGTGACGCGACGGCAGCGCTTGCCGACGCGTCGGCGATGGCGATCGATGACGAGCTCGCCGAAGGTCTGGCCCAGACCGTGCAGCTCACGAGCCGAGACCTGGTTCTCGAAGCGAGAGAGCGTGGGCTGCGAGGCCAAGGTCTCTTCTCCGATCGGCTCCAGTCCGACCAGCAGCCGATGGACAGGATCGGCCTTCAGCCGCGCCGCGTCGTTGGCGTCGGGATAGCCGCAGGCCAGGCCGTAGACGCGCTGGGAGAGCAGCTCGCGCAGTTCGTGGCGCCACCTTGCCCGGCTGTCGCCGTTCGAGCAAACAGCGCGACAGATGGTCGGTCAGTCCGAGCCGCTCGTCGGCCGCCTTCAACAGGATGGCGCCGCCGTCGGCGGAGGCGTTGGGGAGATCGAAACGCGCCGTCTGTCATCTGCACGCTTCAGGTTCGTGAATGATCCGCGTTAGGCGTCGATCGTCGAGCCGTTCGCCGAACACTGGTGTGGGCTTCCGAAACGATGAGCTGACGGCGTGCGGGTGCCTGGAGTGCACATCTGATGCCGCCCGTGGTGCTGGGGATTTCGGGCCGGCGTCCCTTGAATTGAGGAAATCTCTGCCGAGGCGAACCGGAGGTTGTTCCGGGGAGGCGGCAGAAACCAGCCACCTGGGCTCCCGGGCCTCGACTCCCGGCTTGATCGATCAAGTAAGCCAGGCTGCTGGCCGATGCTCGCGAAAGACTGAGTGGGGATGATGGCTGACAGCTATCGACCGTCAGGTAGACAAGGAACTCCTCGTGCAAGCCCGATCCTTGCCGGCCAGGAGGTGTTCCGGCTCTCTCCCGAGGAGCTGGCAACCCTCGACCTCCCGATTCGGTCCGTGGTCTCGCTCGGAGGGGCCGGTCGCGGCGGAGCGGTCGAAGTAACCATTATGAGCGATGCGCCGTCGGTGGTGAGCCTGGCCGCGAAGATGCTGGGATGCGAGTTGTCGATCGAGGAGGGCGCGGCGGATGTGTTGACCGAGTTTGTGAACACAGTGGCCGGGCGGATTCGCGCCTCCCTGCTCCTGCGGGACATCGACCTCAAGATGGGGTTACCCCTCAACGCGATCGATGACCCGGCGCGGTCTCCGAGCGAATGGTCGCAGCCCTTCGCGTTTCGGTCAGGGACCAGGGACCGGGGACCGATTCATGGCGGGCATTCGGGTTGTCAGTTAGAGCGGCTGCCGAGTCGCAAGCGGCGAACCGCCGGTCTCAGGTTTTCGAAACCGCTGCCGATCCTATCGGTCAGTGCTCCGACCAAACGAGCGGAAGTTGTCCTTACTGCATGGAGGAATACCAAGTGCGCGTTCTCATTGTCGATGACTCCCGAGCCATGCGTATCATGCTCGGCCGCTATCTGAAGGAACTCGGTTTCGAGTGCTCCGATGCGGGCGACGGAAAGGAGGCCCTCGCCCAGTTGGCCCAGTTGGCCCAGGGGGCGTTACCGGACCTGATGCTCTGCGACTGGAACATGCCCGAGATGAATGGCTTCGAGCTGCTCCAGGCCGTCAGGGCGGAGTCGAAGTACGCCGGCATCCGGATCGTGATGGCGACGACGGAGACGGAATCATCCAACGTCGCCAAGGCCCTCGGGGCCGGTGCGAACGAGTACTTGATGAAGCCGTTCACCAAGGACTCACTGCAAGCCAAACTTGAGCTCATTGGGCTCGTGTCGGCGTAGGCGATGGTCGTGCGGAAGATTCGCGTCCTCGTCGTCGACGACTCCGTCGTCATCCGACGAATGCTGACTGAGGTCCTGGCCTCGGACCCTGAGATCGAGGTGGTCGGTTTTGCGGCCAACGGTCGGATCGGGCTGCAGAAGATTCCGCAGGTCAATCCGGATGTGGTGACCCTCGATATCGAGATGCCGGAGCTGAACGGACTCGAGACGGTGTCCGAGATCCGAAAGATCTGGCCGAAGTTGCCGGTCATCATGTTCAGTACCCTGACCGCCCGAGGTGCCCTCGCAACGCTCGATGCCCTCTCGCGCGGCGCATCCGACTACGTCGCCAAGCCGGCGAATGTCGGGAGCGTGAACGCCGCCCAGCAACGAATCCGGGAGGAGTTGATCCCGAAGGTCAAGGCGCTGGCTGCGGCGGCGATGGGGATCAAACCGACTAGGTTGGTGCCCACGGAGCCGCGGAGACCCCTACTCGGTGGCGGCCGGACCGCGGTAGCGCTTGCTCAGGGGCGACGAGTCGAGCTCCTCGCGATCGGTACTTCGACTGGGGGCCCGAACGCTCTCGCCGCATTGATTGGGCAGCTCCCGGCGAATTTTCCGGTGCCGATCGTGATCACCCAGCATATGCCGCCCTTGTTTACGCGGTTCCTGGCTGAGCGGCTTACCGGCCTGGGTGGGGTGCGGTTCGGCGAAGGTGTCAACGGGGCAGTGCTTGCCCCCGGCACTGGCTGGATCGCCCCCGGCGATTGGCACATGGTACTGGTACGAGATGGCTCCGTTGTTCGGGTGCGGCTCAATCAGGACCCGCCGGAAAACTCGTGCCGGCCCGCGGTCGATCCCCTGTTCCGATCCGCGGCCGAGATCTATGGGGCGGGCACCCTGGCGATGGTGCTGACCGGCATGGGACAGGACGGGCTTCGTGGCTGCGAGCATGTTCGCGGTGTCGGTGGACGGATTGTTGTGCAAGATGAAGCCTCATCGGTCGTCTGGGGGATGCCAGGATTCGTCGCAAACGCCGGTCTTGCCGACGCGGTACTACCCCTCGATCGGATTGCTGGCGAATTGATCCAAATTATCAACCAAAGTTGGCGGCCCCAGCTGGGGCAACCGAATTCAAGGTGACTTAAATGGCAATCAACCCCAAGACGTTCGAATATTTTCGGACCCTGGTTCAAATGCGGTCCGCCATCGTCCTCGAGCCTGGGAAGGAGTATTTGGTTGAGAGTCGGCTCGCGCCGGTGGCGCGGGCCGAGGGCTTGGCCTCGGTGGATGAGCTCGCCGAGCACCTCGCCAAATCCACCGTCAGTCCGTTGCACTCCCGGGCGGTCGAGTCGATGACCACGAACGAAACGACCTTCTTCCGGGACATTCATCCGTTCGAGGCCCTCCGGACCAACATCTTACCTCGTCTCATCACGGCCCGCGCCGCGACTCGGCGGCTCAATATCTGGTCGGCGGCCTGCTCCACGGGGCAGGAGCCGGTGACCGTGGCGATGACGATCAAGGAACACTTCCCGACGTTGGCGAATTGGACGATCTCCTTCCTTGGAACCGACCTCTCGAGCGCGGTCCTCGCTCGCGCCAAGGTCGGTAAATTCAGCCAGCTGGAGGTGAATCGTGGGCTGCCCGCTCCACTCCTCCTCAAGTATTTCACCAAGGTCGGAATGGATTGGATCGTTCGCGACGACATCCGCACGATGATCGAATACCGGGAGATGAACCTCGCGGCACCGTGGCCGAGTCTGCCCCAGATGGACATCCTCTTCATGCGGAACGTCTTGATCTATTTTGATACGACGACGAAAAAGGAAATCCTCCGTCGGGTTCGAGCCACCGTTCGCCCTGACGGCTACTTCCTCCTTGGCAGCGCGGAAACCACCATGTCCCTTGATGACAAATTCAAGCGAGCCGACATCGGCCGCGCGGCCGTCTATCAGCTCGCCACCGAACTATAAGGGAGGCAACATGTCGGAGTATGAGCAGTCGATCCTGCCGATCGTCCAGGGCACCTGGGAAAGCATCCTTCAGCTTCCCGTTGAAGAAGGCGATCAGACTGGGGGCCCGTTGCCGTACCGGTATGCCGGGATGGTGACCATCTCGGGTGCCTGGGACGGGGCGGTCGGGGTCTACGTCACCGAGAAATTGGGGCGGCGGGCGGCCAACATGATGCTTGCCATCGACGACGCCGCGGTGTCCGCCGAGGACATCAAGGACGCCCTGGCCGAGCTCACCAACGTCATCGGGGGCAATCTCAAGGCTTTGGTGCCTTCGCCCTCCCTCTTGGGCCTACCCGTCGTGGTCGAGGGGACCGACTACCGGTTGGAGATATCGGGGCGGACCGAGACGATCACGCGCCGGTTTCGGTGCGAACAGGAGGACTTCGAGGTCGTCGTGATCGAACGGGTCGAGGCGAAGGTAGGGGCCTGAACGGACCCGTGGCACTGCCCGAACCGGGGGCCTCGAGACTCACAGCCTGCCGACCGCTGAGGCGTTCGACCGCCTTGGCATCGAAGAGGACATTCGCGACCGGTTGCTGGCCGAGGTCGGACGGATCGGCGAGCAGGCGATGCCCCTTGGCGCCTGATCGCGGGGGACGCATCACACTCGAGGGGCGGCAGCAACGAGAACTCTAACGGTTGGCTTCGGCAGTACCGATGTGACCCGCCGGGTTGCCGTGGAAACGCAATATCAAGCTGCGGAACTCGCCCCGACGGGGAGGCACCAAGAACATGCTCGGGTTGATTGTGGATGACGAGCAGCGTGCTCGGACCATGCTATGCCGGATGGTCGAAAGTCTTGGAGTCGAGACCCAACCGTCGGAGACGGGTCTCGAGTTGCTTCAGATGCTCGAGGAGGGGACCCTCAACGCCGACTTTCTGATCCTCAACATCAATATGAAGGCACTCGACGGCATCGAGGCCCTCCGAGCGATTCGGTTGTTACCCCAATACCGGAAACTGCCGGTCGTCTGTGTCACCAGCAACGCGGTTCCTGAGGTCATCCGAGAGTTGATCGCCATCGGGGTGAGCGAGATTTTCCTCAAGCCGATCCGGCCCGAGGCGGCCATCCCGAAGCTACGCGAGGTCATCAAGCGTGCGGGGCGCTGGCGTCAGCAGGCCTCAGCCGGGGTAATGTCGGAGTTGTTGCTGGTCGATTCCGACCCCAACTTCCTCGCCTTCGCTGAGCCGCTCCTCTCCAGGTTTTGCCGAGTAACCGAGGTCACGTCGGCGATCAAGGCCACTGCGCTGTTCCAGTCCGGGGATGCCCGGCAGGGCGTCATCGTCGTGTCCGACAACCTCAAATTGATGGGCCCGGACCGGCTGGTCGAGGCCATCCACCGGATATCCGGCCAACTCAAAGTCAGGGCGCCGGAAATTTACCTCCTGATGTCCGCGGAGCCGGCCGATGCCCCGCCAGGCAACTTGTACCATGGCCTCCTCAAGAAGTCGTTCATTCCAGATCAATTCATCTCTGAGTTTCGGCGCGTCGTTCTCAGATCGAGTGGGCCGGACGAGAAACTTGTCCTCCTGCTTGAACATGAATTGCGCGCTGAACTGCTGTCGGCCACGCAGCAAACAGTCGGGGTTCTCGCCGGGCAGGAAGTTGTCCAGCTGCCTCCTGCCGGCGTCCCGGGCTTGGTGTTGCCGATACGCTCGACCCTCGTGATGGGCGGTCCGGAGTGCGGTGTCTTCCTCGAACTCTCGCTTCTGAGCGACCCAACCTCCGTGGTCGGATTAGCCACCCAGATGCTCGGCGACGACTTGGCGGTGAACGACGCGGCAGAGATCCTCGCTGAACTCGCCAATAACGTTGCTGGCCGGCTCAGGGCATCGCTCCTTACGCGAGGGCTCGACCTGAAGATGGGCTTGCCCACGAATGTCATGGACGAGCCGGCGAAAGCGCCAAGCGAATGGCCTTGGGTGGCCGCCTTCCGGTCCACCACTGGGGCCCAGCTGATGCTGGGCATCCGGGTGCGGAAGGCTGGTGCGCCAGCTGGGTAATTGGTGGTCCGGCGCCGTGGGCCAGGGCTGGAGGCTACGTCACAGGGTACGACTCGAACCCAGACATCCTCACCATCCCGGCGCTTGCCGCAACCTCTAGATGCGCTCGCCCAGTAGGGAGCAAGGGCCCTGCGAGGGAGGTGTTCTTCGCCCAGCAGCACCGGCCAGGCGATCTCTCGCAATCGGACTTCACTTGCATGAGAGCCCTGGGGGTGACGATCGGCGGTCAGCCGTTCGACCGTCTGGTCTATCACTTCGTCTTGACGTACTCGAACTGGGAGACGGGAACGATTTGTTTCTCGGAGAGCTTCGAGAGTTTGAGCGCGGGGTTGGAGAACGCGCTCCGGGAACTGGGTGGAGCGCCGCGACGCCATCGGACCGATCAACTTTCGGCGGCGGTGCACCAGATGCCGCACCCGGATCAGTTCACGCAGCGCTACCGAGGCTTGCTCTCGCACTACCAGGTCGAGGCCGAGCGCATCGGGGTGAGTTGTCCGAACGAACGGTGACGTCGAGCAGAGCCACCACCGGCTCGAGCGGGCGGTGGAGCAAGCGCTTCTTCTGCGTGGGAGTGGCGACTTCCTCGATCGAGCGGCCTACGAGAGGTTCGTGCGGGGGATCTTCGCGCAACGCAACGCGGGTCGCAGGGAGCGCTTCGAGGAAGAGTGCGCGGTTCTCCGTGGTCTCCCCGCGCATCGTCTGGAGTCGCGACGCCGGATCGATCTGCGGGTGAGTGCGGGGAGCACGATCCGAGTGCTGCGCAACACGTACTCGGTCCACAGTCGACTGATCGGCGAGTCGGTGACGGTGCGGGTGGGGGCCGAGGATCTCGAGATCTGGTACGGCCAGCGCAGAGTCGATCAGTTCCCGCGGCTCCGAGGGGAGCAGAAGCATCGGATCGACTACCGGCACGTGATCGAGTGGTTGGTGCGCAAGCCGGGAGCCTTGTCAACGTCGGCCCGCGTTGTCCGCAAAACGACGGACTGAAATGTCCCCTTTTCGTCGATCGGAATGTCCTCTGAACTCCGGCGCTTCCGGGGGCGGCCTGAGGTCAGGTGCGGTCTGCTGCCTCCTCTCCCTCCGGTGGGTTCACCACCGTCCTTCCGAGCAGCCCGGCCTTCCGCTTCTCCCGCAGCCGGAAGCTCTCCCCCTTGATGTTGAGCGTCGTGGCGTGATGGAGCAGCCGGTCGAGGATCGCCGTGACGAGCACCTGGTCGTTGAAGATCTCGCCCCAGTCGAGGAACGACTTGTTCGAGGTCAGGATCAGGAGCTTCGGATAGACGAACTGCTGGAGGGCGCGCTCCAACCGGTTCTCGTGCTTCGCTCGGGTCAGCCGGGTCGTCAAGCCTTCGAGCGTGAGGAACTGCACCGAGTACCCGGCCTCGACGGCTTTGACGCCGAGCCCCACGGCGAGATGGGTCTTGCCGACGCCGGGAGGTCTGAGGAGGACGACGTTCTGAGCGCGCTCGATCAACGACAGGCCGGCGAGCTCGCGAACCATCTTGCGATCGAGGCTGGGCTGGAAGTCGAAGTCGAACTGGTCGAGCGTCTTCACCCACGGCAGTCGCGCCAGCTTCAATCGAGCCTCGATCCCGCGCTGGTAACGACCGTTCCACTCGGTCTCCAGCGCCTGGGCGACGAAGGCTTTGTAGTCGAGGTCGCGTTCCGTGGCTTGCTCACAGACGGCGTCGAGCTGCGCTTCCAAGTGCTCGAGCTTCATCTTCTCCAGAAGAGCGGTCAGTTCCATCGACTCACCTCCTCGTACACCTCGAGGGAGCGGCGTCGACGCGCGACGATCGCGTGCATCCCGCACACGCGCGCAAGATGGTCGCGCGCATGCTCGAGCAGGGCCACGACGTCCTCTATTACGAGAACATCGAGGGCGGCCACGGCGGCGCTGCGAACAACGAGCAGTACGCGCACCTCTCGGCGCTGGAGTACACGTTCCTCGCGAAGCAGCTGGGATTGACCTAGGGGCAATCGGGCGCGACGCGGCCGTCGGAACCCGTCGAGACGTACGCGTCGCCCGCCCAACGGAGCCAAAGGCCGAAACGAAAGCGCCTCGCCCTGATGGGGGCGAGGCGCAGTCCGAGGTCTAGGGGACCAGTCCGGTCTGGAGAGACCGGTCGGCGAATTAGCCGCGACCGGCGGTCGTCTTCTGACGATCCGATCCCTGGTTGTTCGCGGACTGACCTTGGCCGGTTTGCATCCCGTCGGAACCAGACTTCGAGCCGGAGTTGGTGTTCGACGGCTTCGACACCTGCAGTTGGTTCGTCACGTCCTTCACGCCAGCCAGCCCTTCGACGGCGTCTTCCGCCATCCGCTTGGCCTTTCGGTCTTCAACCGTGCCAGTGAGGGTGACGATTCCACCCTTCACCTGAACTTCGACCTCCGAAGCGTCGAGATCGGGATGAGCCTCGAGGCACTCCGAAACGGTCTCTTTCACCCGCTCGTCCGAGCGCTGGTAACCCTTCGGACCCTTGCCGAAGTGTTCGCCGCGGTTGGTCGCGCCCGAGTTCATTCCGGAGGTCATGCCGGCGCCCATTCCGTAGTTCCCGCCCTGCGTGGTCTGATAGCGACCGTTGTCCCAGGAGTTCGGGGACCCGCCTGAATTCCAGCCGCCTTCGCTGACCCGGCCGCTTCGCGAATCGGGGCGGGAGCCGGAACCAGAAGAGCCGTAGCCGCCTTCGCGACCACCGCGCCGCGATTCGACTCCGCCCCAGAGGTCTCCGGCGCCGAACTCCGGCGCGTAACCGCCACCGCTCGGGTTATAGCCGCCGGAAGTCGAGCTGTAGCTGTTCGAGTCCGGGGGCCGGTTGGTCGGCTGGCTCCACGGACGATTCGCTTCGTCCCGCTCGTAATCGCGGTCCCGCCGGCGACCATCCTGCTCGTCCCGCATCATGTCGTTCGGCGTACCGCGTCGGCGACCGTAGTCTCCCGCGTCGCCATAGTCAGCGTTCATGCGTCCTTCGCCGCCTCGAAAATTTGAGTCGGCGTAATTTGGGCTGTTGTTGTAGCCCCTGTCGTCCTGCGACTGACCACCCCGAGGTTCAGAGGGGCGACTGTCGTCGTTACGGTCCCATTCGCGGGACCTACGTTGACCGTCGCGCTCTTCCCGCGTCCCCGGGTTGTCGGTGTAGCGCGGATTTCGTCCCATGATCTCTCTACCTCCATGTTACGGACTTCGAAAACAACGAAAACGACTCTGCTACGAGTCGCGAGGTACCTAGCAGTCGTCGTGCCAAATCGCCCGGCCGAGGGTGGCCTGGTGCCGCGCAAGTCGTTGCGCGTTCTCGGGCCTGACGGGCCAAGACCGATCCACCCTCCTGGCGGGTTCGCGGCTCCGCGTTTCTACAATTTTCTGAAACGGGTACCGAGATCCGTTGCCGAAGGAGAGCAGACTCGGTCCCGGGGTCGGCGCCCACCGTCGGAGGCGTTCTCCACCTCACTGACTTCGATGGTCTCGGCTACAAGCTGGTCACGGTGCGCCCGGCCCCCGCCGATTCGAGAGCCCTGACCGTGGTGGCGCTCGACGGGAACGCCCGAGTCTCGGGAGAGCCCGTCGTGCTCGCGACCGGTCCCGACGAGGCGATCACTCACCCTCGGATCCTCTGGACCTCCACTCACCACTCGGTCGCTTGGATGGACGCGCTGCGACGGATCCATCTCGCGCGCCTGGATCGTGAACTCGGAGCGATCGGTGCGCCGCTCATCGTCGCCACCACCGCTGCGAGCGAGAGCGATCTCGCCATCGCCGGCGACGCAGCTTCCGGCTGGATCGCAAACCGAAGCGAAGCGGGACAACTCCGAGTGGAACATCTGGGTGAATCGGAGCCGACGGCCACGATCGACGTCGCGTCGATCGGAGAAGCCACCGACATCTCGCTTGCCGTCCTCGGGGGGCGACCCGTGGCGGCTTGGCTCGATCCGGATGACCCGGTGGTTTGATGCGCACTGCTCACCGCGGGCGCGGATCCAGTCGTGGAGACGCTGGTTCTGATGGGTGCGGCGATGAACCGGAATGGACTGGCGATTGCGGCGACGGGCGGCGCCGCGATCGTGATCTGGAGAGCGGCGGAATCCGGCCAAGTGGTGGACCGTCGCCTCTCGGGCGACGGGACCCCGTTGGATCCGACGCCGATCTTGCTCGACGAAGGCACGCAGCAGTGGCCGCAGGGAGAGCCCCATCGCATCCTCGACGTCGGCGTCGACGGCCAATCGTTCTGGGTCACGTGGTCGATCTGGGGCCGATACGAGGGAGGCTTCGCGGGCGCACAGTCGACGGCGAGCGCCGGCTGCATCAACAGGGCCTACTCCCGCGAGCCGGTCTGGCTGCAGCAAGTGTCTGCTTCCATGACACCTCTGCCGACGAGCCCGCTCGAGCTCGACCGCGAGTCGCGTCCCTCCGCTCTCGGCAGCTACTTCGTCGACGGCGCTCGCATCGTGCTCGCGCAGGAGCGCGAAGATCGCTCGAAGATCGACTCGTACGCCTGGCGTCCGGCGCTCTCGGCCGCTCCCCTCGCGATTCCGGTCGACCGCTTCGAGTCCGGAGACGGAAACGACAGCCCGTGCGGTTATGCATGGCTGGGCAACCCTCGCGTTCGATCGCTCTCCGAGGGCGGTCTACTGACCGCAACTCTTGGGAGCAGCCAGTACGTCGGGTTCGTCGTCGAGCGACGGGGCTTCGTGGTCAACCAGCTCTCTTCGACGGGCGAGCTCCACGCTTGGGCAACCCATTTCGGAGGGCACCCCGACCTCTTTGCAGCGACCGCGCAGGTCGACCTCGCGGCAAACTCAGGATTCACGGCGACGGCCTACGACGGCATCGGCTCGACCCCAGCGCAGGCCGCATTCCCTCGAGTGAGTCTCCTCCTCCGCGCAGGCGGCCCGTTCGGAGACTCGCTCGTCGTCGCGACCGATTCATTGCGAAAGTCCGGCGCGGCGACCGTCGCTGCGACCGGGACCGGGTTTCTCTTGGCGTGGATCGACCGACGCGAGGATGGCTTCCGCATCGTCAGTCAGCACGTCGATCCCTCGGCGCCCCTGCAATGATCCTGGCCGAATCGGCGGAAGAGTTCACCGATGCAACCGGCGTCTGGACGGGAGGGAGCTACCTCGTCCTCTGGGGGTCGAATGCGCCATCATTCGCGATGGTCGACCACGATTCGCGGTCGAGATCGAAGACCTGCCAGCATAGATCCGACTGCGAGGCGTCGAGTACACCGACGAAGACGTCCGCCCGCGACTCGGTCGCTGGGGCGTGCAACATCAGGGCAATTCCCAGCAATCCTCCGAATGAGCGGGCCGCCGCCGGGCGATGTCTGGATGCGTCGAGCGGAGAGGATTTCCCCGCAAGTCTCCTCGATTGGCGGCGCGGCTGCCGCCCCGCGGCTCTGCAGAACCCACACGGCGATCGCTGCCGACTTGTCACAACGCTACCACGCTCGCGGCGTAGCGCTGTCCAGCGCGGCGTAGCCGCGGAACTTCCGTCTCTTACCCACGCGGGGGTTCGCTCTCCAACTTGGAGCCCGAACCCCCACCCATTTCTATCCCACTCCTCATCCGCCCCTCACACCCGCATCTGTACCTTCGCGACCGCGCGCCCGGTCGTCATTCCAGTGGAGGTACATCCCGTGATCCGTCCCGTTCTGCCCTCTGTCGCTTTCGTCACGCTGCTGCTAATTGCGTCGCCCAGCGCTCCGGTCCTGGCGTTGCATCTGGATCCGATCGGCTCCTACCAGAGCGGGCTTTTCGACGAGGGCGGCGCGGAGATTCCCGCCTACCACCCGCCGACGAAACGGCTCTTCGTCGTCAACGGCGGCGCGGCCACCCTCGATATCCTCGACCTGACGGATCCCGCGGCGCCGACCCCCTTCGCCTCGCTCGACATGGAAATCCTCTACGGAGGCGGCGCCAACAGCGTCGCCATCTCTGGCGACGTCGTAGCCGTCGCGGTGGAGGCCTCGCCCAAGCAAGACCCCGGTCAGGTGGTGTTCCTCGATCCGAACGGCGCCTTCCTCGGTTCCGTGCCGGTGGGCGCGCTTCCCGACATGCTGATGTTCACATCCGGCGGGATGAAGGTGCTGGTGGCGAACGAAGGCGAGCCGAGCGGCGACTACGACGTCGATCCCGAAGGGACGCTGAGCATCATCGACCTGAGCAATGGCGTGGCCAGCGCGACCGTGCACACGATCTCCCTCGTCCCCGTTCCAGACCAGGGGCCCTATCCGGGCCTGCGGATCTTCGGACCGAACGCATCCATGGCGCAGGATCTCGAGCCGGAGTCTGTCGCGGTGTCTTCCGATGGAACGACGGCGTGGGTCGCCTGTCAGGAGAACAACGCGTTCGTCCTGGTCGATCTCACGACCGAGACTGCGATCGACATCCTGCCGCTCGGATGGAAGAACCACTCGCTCGCCGGCCGAGGGCTGGATGCATCCGATCGTGCGGCCGCCATCGATATCCGCACCTGGCCGCTCTTCGGGATGTATCTCCCCGACGCGCTCGAGGCGATCGACGGCGGAGGAACCACCTACCTCGTATCGGCCAACGAAGGAGATATTCGGGAGTACCCGCTCGCGCCCTTCCTCGAAGCAAAGCGTGTAAAGGACTTGGTTCTCGACCCGGTCGCGTTCCCCAATGCCGCCGCGCTGAAGACGGATGCGCAACTCGGCCGCCTCAATGTCACGACGACCCAGGGAGATCTGGGTCTCGATGGCGACTTCGATCAGCTCTACGCGTTCGGGGGCCGCTCCTTCTCCGTCTGGGATGCCGCCGGCGCCCTCGTCTGGGACAGCGGCGATCAGTTGGAGCAGATCACCGCTGCGGCCTATCCGGATGACTTCAACAGCAACAACGACGGGAACAATTCTTGGAAGAAGCGGAGCGACGACAAGGGACCCGAGCCCGAGGGACTCCGGGTCGCCAATCTCTTCGGGCGTCATTACCTCTTCGTGGGACTCGAGCGCATCGGCGGAATCGTCGTCTTCGATCTGACCGACCCGACAGCGCCGGTCTTCGTCGAGTATGTGAACCACCGCGATTTCGACGGAGTGCCCGGGGCGGGGACGGCGCTCGATCTCGGCCCCGAAGGCATCGCGTTCATCTCCGCCGCGGACGGCCCTGATGGACGCGCGCTCCTGGCGGTATCCAACGAGGTCAGCGGCTCGACGACGATCTACGAAGTGCTGCCCTCGACCGCCGGCGGTCCGGAGGACTCCGATCTATCGTCCACCGCCGCGCTCCTCGCAACGCCCTGGCCGAATCCTTCGACCGCAGAAGTGCGCCTCGCCTTCGTGCTGCCGCGAGACGAGCAGGTCTCACTCTCGATCCATGACGTCCAGGGCAGGCTCATCCGGTCGCTCGCCGATGAGTCTCGAACACCCGGCCGCCATGAGATCTCGTGGGATGGCCTGGACATGGCAGGGCGGCCGGTCTCGGCGGGCGCGTACTTCGCGCGTCTCGCGGCGGAAAGCGCAGTCCGAGTCGTCCCCGTGATCCGACTCGGGAAGTAGCGTCGGCTCAGCAAGGCGCGCCGCGCCCCGGTCGCGACGCGTCCCAAGGAACGCGGCGCCCACGCATCCTCCGTGATCCTTGCGACGCTCGCTCGTGGGCTCGGTCGCGTCGAGCGGTCGATGGTGGAGTGCGTGGTGGGGGCGAGCGGATACGTGGTGCAGTGGGCACTACGGAAGCGGATCGCACGCGCCCCACTGTAGACCACGACCTTGAAGATCCTCGGTCAGGCTTGGGTGTCCTGACATCGTCGACATATGAGCGGACAAGACCCAAGAGTTGCTCGCTCGGCATGACGCCCGCTTCGGTCTCGGCGTTGGCCTTGATCAGAACCATGACTCGCATGGTCGGATCTCCTTGGGTTGGGGGGAATGGTTGGTCATCACGGTGTTGCGTGGGTCGTGTTGCGTTCATCGTCTTGGTGTCCTTGTCTTGCCGTCATCGGGACGTCGAGTGAGCGGGGGCGGGATCGACACGGGCCGACGTTGTTTCGGCGATTCTCACGCGAGCCTGGAGGTCGTGGGGCTCGGAGCACGCGCGAACGTACAGGACCCGCTACACTCCTCGCCTCATGACCGCTCTCACGACATCCCTCCTCTGGCTGCTGATGGCGTCGATCGTTCTGTCGACGGCTGGATGCGAACGCCGGGCGCCGGAGCGCGAGCAGCGGAGCGAGCCGGACGTTCGACCCGAAGAGGCCGACGCGAGTCGCTGGACTACGGGGATCGTCGAGGGACCGGCCTTTCCTGCGAACCCGCCACCGGCCGGAACGACGCTGCTCCGGCGCGTCGAGGCGGCGCGGCATCCCGAGTTCGATCGCGTGGTTTTCGAGTTTGGAGGAGAGCGGCTGCCGAGCTACCACGTCGAGTACATCGATCGGCCGGTGCGACAGTGCGGATCGGGCGAGGTCGTGCAGTTGGCGGGGGACGCATGGTTGGAGGTGCGGCTGCACGGGGCGCAGGCGCACACCGATGAGGGGGCGCCGACGGTCGCGCCGCGCGAGCGTCGCCTTGATCTTCCCGTTCTGCTCGAACTGGAGTCGACCTGCGACTTCGAGGCGGAGGTGACTTGGGTGATGGGGGTGGCGTCGCCGAATCCGTATCGAGTCCTCGAGCTCTCGTCGCCCGCGCGGCTGGTGGTCGACCTTCGCCATTGAGGTGCGGGGCGTGAGATGCGGGGCATGAGGCGGTCCTCTGGTCACGCTCTGGCGAAACTGACGACATTGTGTTTGTCGATTCCGCGCCAATATACAAAGTTTTATTGGCGCTTCCGGGAATCGTGTGGGTGAACTCATTGGGTTCGAGCGAGCGAACCTGGGTATAGGTCGAGGCCGCCCTGATGGAAGTAGATCGCGATGCGGAAGCGATGACGGTTCCGATAGCCACACGCTCGCCGCTTGATCTGCTGGATCCCCGAGTTGCCGCCCTCGCTGGCGGCGTTCGTGATCGGGAGTTTGAAGTAGGTCCGGATACCGACCCAGTGACGCTGCATCATCCGGGCGACCTTCTTCATCGGCTCGATCGAACTATCCATCACCCACCGACACCAGGTCTCGAAGTGACGTTCGGCGGCGCCGACGTAGACGTAGTCCCAGAGTCGATTCAGTTCTTCCTTCATCGCCCAGGCTTTCGCCGTCCGCAGGGTGGAGCGGCGGGCCAGGCGGAGGAACTTCCGCCAACCTCCGAGCGAGAAGTTGTCCGGGTTGCGGAGCCAGTCGTACTTCGTTCGGACGAGCCAGTTCTCCCCACGCGCACGGAGTTCTCGGTTCTCTCTCCGCCGCACCTGGTCGACCGCGTCGTTGGCGTGCTTCGCGATGTGGAAGCGGTCGAAGACGATCTTCTCGTCGGCATCCGGAACGTTCGCGCGAACCGAGCCGATGTACGGATCCCACATATCTATCGCCACCGCTTCGATCCCTGCGAGCTGCTCGGTCGTCAACGTCTTCCAGAAAGCGTCGAGGGTCTCGCGCTTGCGGTCGTCTCCCACCCAGAGAACCTTCGCGCGCTCGAAGTCACGAACGAGAGTGACGTACTCGTGTCGACGCTGGAACGCGGTCTCGTCGATCCCGATCGAACGAATCGCTTCCACTTTGCGACGCGCCAGCCCGCGAACGACGGCGCGCTCCTGGATGCCCGCAGCTTCATCCCAACTCAGTCGCAGTTGCTTCGCCACGGCCGAGATCGAGGCCTGCTTCAGCCAGTCGATCGCCAACGCCTCGAACAGCGCGGTGAAACGCGAACCGTCTTCGGCCCAGGGAACGGTGAGTTGTTTGATCCCATGCGTTGGGCAATCGAGACGAGGAACGCGGGGCGTGGAGCAACGTGCGGTACTGGAAGGTGTCGAGATGGCGCCAGGTGCGCTCGCGATGGTCGTGGATCGGAGCCCGTTGCAGGCACTCAGGGCAGACCCAGCGCTCCTTCGGCGGCAGCGCGACCCGGATGTGGACGGCTCCCTCGGCCAACTTCAACTCAACCCCTTCGACTCCCCAGGGTGGGGTCAGACCGAGAAGCTGCGCATAGAGCGTCTTGTCGTCCACGATCGTCTCCTCTCTCGTGCTCGAATCCCGAGCGAGAGGCTACCATCGCGTCCGAGGCGCTCAGCCAGTCAGGAAAGCCACCCGAAAGCCGGAAGCGCCGTTTTATTTTTGTGGCAATGACATTTAGTTGTTGACGAGTTTCCGCTGCCTAAAAATATATGCGTAGAGATGCGCTAGGCACTGCGCTCTCGAAGCGTGTGGACGACGCGCGGGACTCGGTCGACGCAGTTTTACAGCGAGATCGATGTTCCAGAGGACAATCGCGGCGACCGGCCTGAAAAGGAGTCAAAAGTTGTCGTGATACAAGTCATTCATGAACAAATCAATTGCTGCTGATCAAGCGTCTGCGTCTGCGTCTGCGTCGCGTCTCGACTCAATTGCTTTCCTGCCAGATGAAATGCTGCTCGACCGCGTCCATGAGTTGGTGGCGAGAGAGCGGTCGTGCACCGCGCAACTCGTCGCCCATCTTTCCGAGGTAGAACTTCGGCGGCTGTACCTCGGACGGGGTTGCTCGTCGATGTTCACTTATTGCACCGAGGTGCTCCATCTGTCGGAGGCCGCGGCTTACGTGCGGATCGAAGTTGCTCGGACCATCCGGCGGTTGCCGCGGCTGCTTGATCATCTGGCGGATGGTTCGCTGTCCCTCACCGCGATCCGCCGCCTCGGGGCGGTGCTCACCTCGGAGAACTGTGATCGTCTGGTGCGCGAGGCGCGGCATCGCACCTCGCGCGACGTGGACAAGATGGTTGCGCGCGAGCAGCCGAAGCCGGACGTTCCGGCCACGATTCGGCAGCTTCCTGAAGAGTTCGAACTCGTCTCGAGACGAGTTCGAACGGGTGGTTCGATCGAGTCCAGGGGGGAAGATCAGGCGCGCGGCTTCGGCGATGCGACCGATCCGGCTGGGGCGTCCGGATCGAGCCTGGACTCGAGCCTCGACCCGCGGACGGTCCGAAGCGCCGCCGATCGAGACCGCGCGTCCATCCAACCTCTGGCGGCGGAACGTCACCGGATCCAGTTCACGGCGAGCGGCGAAATGCGCGAGCGCGGATCGAGCGTCTGCAGAATCTGATGCGCCACCGGATCCCGGACGGCGATCTCGCCGCCCTGATCGATGCGGCGGTGATCGAGCTGCTCATCAAGCTCGAGAAGCGGAAGTGCGGCGGAAACGACGCCGCGCAGACGGCGCGCGGGGCGGGCACTGCGGGCACGGCGGGCGCTAGCAACGCTCGGAGCGCGGACCGGAGTTCGGACAGGGCCGCGGCCGCGGCCGCGGCCGCGGGCTCGGGGCTGGTCCGACCGCGAACGATTCCGCTGGATTTGCGCCGTGCCGTCTGGAGGCGCTACGATGGCCGCTGCGCGTTTCTCGCGTCGGGGGGCAAGCGTTGCTCGGCGAGGGCATTTCTCGAGTTCCATCACGTCGACCCATTCGCGCGCGGAGGGAGGTCCACGGTCATGAACCTCGAGCTCCGTTGTCGGGCGCACAATGCGTACGAGGCCGAACGTGTGGGACTCGGTCGTCGAACGGCGATCGCCGCCGCCGCCGCCGACGACGACGCCGCCGCCGCCGCCAACGCGACGGACGGATAGCCCCTATTCTCGGACGCGTCGGGTCCCCCCCCGGAGCACCGCACCCTGTCGTTGGGAGGAATCGATGTCCCGCGTCACGCACTTTGAAATCCACGCCACGCGTCCGCAGGAGCTGATCGAGTCCTACTCCGCGCTCCTCGGTTGGAAATTCACGCAATGGGCGCCGATGGAGTACTGGCTCGTCGAGACCGGCCCGCCGGAGAAGCCGGGGATCAACGGCGGGCTCTTGCCGAGACGCGGGGCCGGCCCGCTGCCGGATCAAGCGGTGGTCTCGTACGTCTGCACGGCAGAGGTGGACGCGCTGGACGCGACCCTGGCCAAGAGCGGCGACCTTGGAGCAGTTCCCGCAGTTCTCGCAGTGCCGAAGATGGCGATTCCAGGCGTGGGGTGGCTCGCGTACATCAAGGACCCGGACGGCAACATCCTCGGGTTGATGCAGCGCGACCCGACAGCGGCGTAGCGATGAGCTTCGACGCATTCCTGGCTCAGGCGTGGAACGATCACGGAGATCGACCTCGAGAAGTGGCCGATCGGTTGGCGAGTTCGCTCGACGTCATCGCGGCGACCGAGAACATTCCGGCGTTCGCGCACCTGGCGACCCACGTCTTCGGAGAGCATCTCGGAGAGTGGTCCCGCGGAGTCGAGCTGTTGACGTCGCTGCGCCGACTGCCGGCGTACGACCGGGCGAAGTCGGCGCGTTCGGTCGATCGCGGCATCGCGATCCTCCGCTACTCCGGCGGAGCGGGCGACGCGCTGGACGCGCTCGCACTGGAGGATCGTGTCTCGGCCTTGGCCACTGCTTCGGGAGCGTTCACCGGCCGTGGTCGATTCGATCGCGCCATCGACGCCTTCACCCAGGCTCTCGAGCTCGGCGGCGCTGGCTTGCCGGCCGAGTCGCCCGCGACCCGTTCGCTCGCGGTCGGCGGGAACAGCCTGGCGGCCGCGCTGGAGGGCAAGAAGGATCGAGATCCGATCGAAACCGCGGCAATGGTGACGGCCGCGGAGGCCGGCTTGACCTTCTGGAAGCAGGCGGGAACCTGGTTGGAAGAGGAACGCGCGGAGTATCGGCTGGCGCGGAGTCTCCTCCAGGCCGGAAACGCCGCCACGGCGCGGCGGAGCGCAGAGCGCTGTCTCGAGATCTGCCAACGGAATGATGCGCCCGCCTTCGAGCGGTTCTTCGCCTACGCGGTGCTGGCGTTCGCGCAACGAGCGAGCGGGGATCTGGATGCGTTCGAGGCGGCTCGGCGCGAAGCCTTGCAGCTCTTCGAGCAATTGCCGCCCGACGAACGTCAGTGGTGTGAGTCCGACTTGAAAGAACTCGGATCCTGACTCGACGGCAGCGGTCGGCGCGCGGTTCGCAACGGCGACGTGAACTAGCGCACGACCACCGTCCCGTCGGTCGCGACGACGACGCCCGCGCGATCGAAGACCGTCGCTCCTTCTAGATACGTCGCGGTTCTGATCGAGAGCGTCGTTCCGTTGCCTGACGCGTCGATCCCTTCGCCGACCGTGTCGTAGGGATGTGCGAGCGTGCCGTCTTCGGTCCCGGCATTGCCGAGATCGACATAGACCGTCGGCAGGGGACGCGTCTGGAACATCCCGCGGCCGTAGGTCGCCGCTACGAGCATGTCCTCATACCAGAAGAGATCGTCGACCTCGACGTTGGCGGGGCCGTCGTTGTTGTCGTAGGCGGGCGTCGCGTTCCAGGTCACGCCGAAGTCTTCGGAGGCGAAGATCCCGAGGTCGCTGCCGATGTAGATCCAGTCGACGTCGGTCGGGTGATAGCTCGTGGTGTTGACCTGCAGCGCCGGGAGCGCGTCGGGCGCCGTGCCGGTGCGCTGCGCCCAGCTCGTTCCGCCGTTGCCGGTGATCCAGACGTTGTCGGCGTTGTACCCGCCGAGCACGACGATCGCTTCGTTGAGAAAGTGGGGGCTCGCCTCGATGTCCATAATCCACCGGTCGGGGACGCCGGTGTGAACGTTGGTCCAATTGGAGCCGGCGTTCGTCGTGCACGAGATCACGCCATCGGTGTAGCCGACCCAGATCTCGTTCGAGTTGCCGGGCTTGATCGAGATCGCGCTGCATTTGGGAGACCCCGAGATCGGAGCGCGGATCTGACTCCAGTTGGAACCGCCGTTGGTCGTCCTCCAGATGCTCGTACCTCCCGCCACCAGATTGTCGGGATCGGTGGGATCGACGGCGCAGTAACCGCCGTCGCCTGTCTGCAACTGGAACCACCCGTTCACGCCGTCCGCCGGCCGGTAGCGGAGCTTGTCGTTGTCCTGCGCCCCGCCCACGATGACGCTTCCGTCGGCCGCCGCCGCGCCGCCGTAGAACTGCGTGATCGCGAGACCGTTGGCCAGGTTCGTCCAGCCGGTCGTCTGGGTGACGAGATCGATGTCGTCGACCTTCTGGATCCCGCCGTCGTTGCCGAAGAAGACGATTCGATTCGAGCCGCCGTTGTACCCCGGGTGGTGGAGGATTTCATGATGGTCGGCGTGCGCAGAGGTCGCGCTGCCGCCGTTGTGGTACTCGGCCCAGGCGCTGATCCGGGTGAAGCTCGTTCCGCCGTTCGTGCTGCGGTAGAGGTCGAGGCCGCCGCAAACGACGTACTCGTTCCAGGTCGGATCGACCCAGAGTGCGTTCGCGTAGTCGCCCGCCGAGAGGTAGTTCAGGCCAATGCTGCTCCGCTTGCCCCAGCTCGCGCCCAGATCCGTCGTCCGCCAGATCTCACCGCCGTTGCCGTTGGCGTCGAGTCCGCGGTTCATCGAGACGTAGATGTAGTTGCCCGTGCCCCAGGCCGTTTCGCAGCGCGCCGTGCTGTCCGGCAGTTTGCCGCTTCCGGGGATGAGGTCGGTGGTCTGTTCGTCCCATTCGACTCCCCCGTCGGTCGAGAGCCAGACTTCTCCGAAGGCGCCGTTGCCGCTGCGGCATCCGACGAGGATGCGGTTCGGATTCCCGGGCTGGAGGTCGATGTCCGCGGGAGGAGCGCCGGGGGTGAGGAGCGTCGTCCAGTTGGCGCCGCCGTCGGTCGTGCGGCGAACCGCGAAGGTGCTCCCGCCGTCTTCGGTCACAGCGTAGAGCGTGTTCGCCGTGGTCGGATGGCGCTCGAGCCGATTCACATAGCTGAACTCGGAGTTGCTCGTACTGGCGAGCTGCGTCCAAGTCGCTCCACCGTTCGTGGTGCGGAAGATCCCCGCTCCCGGCACGACCGTGGTGTTCGGGTTCGGCGTACGCGCCGAGCCTTCGCCGGTCGCGGCGTACATCACGTTCGGGTTGGTCGGATCGAGGACGAGCGAGGTGACCGCCAACGTGGGGAGGAAGTCGTTCAGCGGAAACCACGACACCCCGCTGTTGTCCGAGCGCCAGATCCCGCCGGAAACTCCTCCCACCCACATGCGGGTGGTCGTCGTGGGATGGACGAGGATCGCGCGGATCCGCCCGCCGATGTTGCCCGGTCCGAGCGGCTCCCAGTTCGACCAGATACCCGCGTCGCGCTGGCCAACGCGCATCAGGTCGATCTGCTCCTTGGCCCGGATCAAGCCGTCGAACGGGATCGGTCCTCCGCTGGAGCGTTGCTCGTAGCGCTCGCGGAGGATTTCCGGCGCGAACGTCGCGCGCTCTTCTTCCTCGGTCTCGCCCACGCCGCGCGCGGCGTCGACCTGTTCGACCCGCTCGATCGACCGCGCGCGCGCACGTGGATCGGCGCTGAACCTCGAGCTCGAAGCCGCGAATGTCGCCGAGACGATGCCCGCGAGCGCGAGCCCGAGCAGCACTCTGCTCCGATCGACCCTCATTGCAGCGAGACCAACGCGAGTACCAAGCCGCGTCCGGAGTCGAGTGAGCTCATCGCCTTTCCGAGGATGGCGCCGGCCGCGCGCTCGCGATCGGATGCGCGCTGCGCGTGACCCGGCGTGTCGGAGGTCGTCAGGAGGTCGCCCGGTTCGATCGCGCCATGTGTGGCGTCGGCCCAGACGTAGACGCGACCGGTCAGCGCCACTTGCGCGCGCGCGGAGGCGCCGACGTCGGTCGACTCTAGGTCTTCGTTGTACGGATCGAGCGTGATGCCGGGACGGATGCCACCCGCGCCGCTGACCACGCCGGCCACGCGCGGGTCGTAGGCGCGATCACAGACGCGCAGATGTCCCGGCTTCGCGGCGTCGATCGTGAGAACCAGCCCGGGACGCACTTCGTTAAGATCGGAGAGATCGAACGGCTCGGCCAGATCGCCGCCGCCGGTGATCTGCAGCGCGGTCGTGACCACGCGGCCCGTGTTCGTCACCTCGAACTTCAGGACGCCGCTCTTGAACGCCTCGAGCAGCGAGCCCGATCCGTTCTGCTCCAAGACGGCGGTGGCGTCGGTGCTCGTGACCTTCCCCCAGAAGGCATTGCCGTTCGAAGTTGTGTTCTCGGCGTAGTAGGGCGCGCCGACCACGCCGCCGCCGAAGGCGCCGGTCGATCGCCAACGCCCGGAGGTGTCGAGGACCGTCGTACCGGTGAGGTTCTGCAGGCTCGGGAAGTGGCCGCGGCCGTTGTTGGCGATGCGCCCCATCGTCCCGCCGCCGCCGTCGAGGAAGCGGACGACGTCGCCCGAGGTGCTGGAGAACGTCGCGGCCGGCCCGGTCCCGGTCGCGGTGACGACCAGGCCGTAGGCGTCGCCGACGTTCGCATTCGCGACGAGCATCCCGGGCGAGCCGTTCGTCGTCCCGCTGTGGAAGACGGCGATGCGCGCATTGGTCGGATCGATCCCGAAGCCGACATGGCCGTCGCCGCGCCACGACGTCATGCCCGAGACCCACGCACTGTTGAGCGAGAGCTTGTTCCCGGTCTCGTTCGCGCCCGCGAAGTCTCCCTCGAAGTGGAACTCGCCGCCGATCCCCTCGTCGAAGGCGAGCAGCTTCACGTTGTCGGCGCCGCCGACGTTGTTCACGGTGAGACGCGCGTATGGAGACGCGGCGGTGGTGCCGACGGCGAGCGAGCCGTTCACGCGCAAGCCGTCGGCCCCCGCGACGTTCACGGCGCCGGCGTCGGCGGTGATGGTGCGCCCGAGACCGGGGCCGCCGAAGTCGTAGGCCTGGTCGAGCGTGCCGCCGCCCCCGCCGCCGCCGAACGACGCCGTCGTCTGCACCGAGCCGTCGGGGAACTTGAAGCCGCCCGCCATCGACCAGATGACGCCGTTGGCGCGGAAGTCGAACTCCGACCTCTCGGCGCTCTGGGCGGAGAGCGCATAGGCGCCGGAAACAATCGGTTGATCGGGCAACTGTTCAAATCCGGAACCGGTGTCGACCCAGATGCGCAGTTGCGGCGCCGCGGCGCCGGCGAACACCGTGGAGGTGAGCGGGACCATTCCCGTTCCACCGAGGAGCACGCTGAAGACACCACTCTCGACCGGAACCGAGATCGAGGCGGTCGGCTGACTCCCCTCGACGCTCGTGCCGTCGTTCGACCAGATCGAGTTGTCTTCATCGAAGACAACGAACTTCATCTGGGCCGTTCCCGCGAACGGCGCGCCGTCTCTGAGCAACTCACCCTGGTAACTGACCTGCGTCGGGATGGACGCGGACGACGGCGCGGCGAGCAACGTCACGGCCACGAGCGCGGCGAAGGCGGCGAAAGCGACCGGGAACCGGAACGAACGAAGATGCGACATCGACGACTCCTTCGATGCAGGTGGCGAGCTAGCGGACGCGCAGCAGTTTCTGGCTGAACCGTTTTCCGGGGGATTCGAAGACGCAGAGGTAGACGCCGGGGCCGAGCGGCTTGCCGGAGTGATCGCGGCCGTCCCACTCGGCGCGGTGGCGGCCGAGCGCGACCGGGCCGTCGACCAGTGTTCGCACGACGCGACCGCTCACGTCGAAGAGACGCAGGCGCACGGAGGCGTCGGCGGTCGGCGCGTCGAATTGAAGCGAGGTGTGATCCGAGAACGGATTGGGCGCCGCGCGGTAGAGACGCCACGCGAGTGGAATCGCTTCGGCATCGGCCGAGGAGGTGACTCCCGAGGTGATCCAGAACCCGGCTTGGATTTCGTGTGCGCCCGCGGCGAACGGCCCGACGACGGACTGTCCGGCGGTCGAGCGGACGAGATGTGCAGCGCCGACCGCGCCGACGGCCCCTCCGCCGAAGACGCTGCGTGCATCGGCCGAGGCGCCTTCAGCGGCCGAGGCGAAGCCGACGAGACCTAGACCGACTGCGAGCGTGACGGCGAGCGTGACTGCGACGGGGACTGTGACGGGGACGGCGACGCCGACCGTCCGTGAACTCTCGTGCTGCGACATGACCGCTCCGTCTCTCGCGCAGGGCGAGCCCACGCGCCTTGCTCCGCGCGGACGGGGTTGGCCGCGCGGAGGCAAGTTTCGGTGGGATCGCTGCCCGACCGGCAGCCGCATGAACGGGTGGTGGTGGGACGCGGTTGGCGGACCCAGCGAAGTGGGTCGCGCCCGGGCCCCTCCAACCGCAGATCAGTTCTTCATTCCACCACCAACAGTTTGCTGGCGCGGAGGGCTTTGCCTGCCGCCACCTGGACGAAATAGACCCCGCGCGCCACTGGCCGGCCGCGGTCGTCCCGCGCGTCCCAGACCAACGAGGTCGAGGTCGGTCCGACCAAGTCCGAGGCGAGTTGTCGAATGCGGCGACCCGTCGCGTCTAACACGCGCACATCGGCGGGGGCGGTCTCTGTGATGTCGAGATGGATCACGCCGGGCGCGCGGAAGGGATTGGCGAAGCGGAGATCGATCGAAGGTCGGTTCACGGCCCCAGGAGAGGCGAGCTGGGCGTTGCTCGGGTCTTGCAGCAAGACGACAGGATCGCCGTCAGCGTCGAAGCCGGGGCGCGGCGCGCCGAAGGCGGGTGGGTCGACGGCCGCGAGCGGGCCCGCGCCGCTGCCGAGATCGATTCCGGGAGGGACACCGAGCAGATCTTCGCGCAAGAGCGTGAGGACTCCGGTGGACATCGACGCCACGACGAGTTGATGTCCGTTCAGACCGGACGTGGCGACCGCGACCTGCGTTCCGGCGCCGCTGAACGGTTCGAAACGCAGTTGCGCGGTCGCGCCCGACTGCTCGGCGACCCAGATCCAGGCGCTGCCCGGCTGCGAGGGGTCGATCGCGCCCGGGTCGACATCGGAAACGAACGGCTGCAGGTCGAGACTCGGATTCGCAGATGCGAGCGAGAACGAAGAGTCGAGGAGCGGCGGCGCCTCGAAAAACAGGAGGTCGGCGCTGTTGCTGGATGCATCCGCGATCGGCGCCACGAGCGTGCGATCGAGATCGGCGATCGGGGCGACCCAGAGATCGACCGACGGGGTGAACGAATAGCCGGCCGGCAATGGCAGCACGTCGAAGACGTTGGAGTCGTTGTCGATGGAGATCAGCTCCGCCGCGCCGCCGCCGTCGGCTTGCACCGGCAAGAGCAGATGCTCACTGTCCCACCGCACCGGTCCGACGCCGATCTGCCATCCGGAGAGCGTGAGTCCCGGATTGATGTTCGGGTCGGTCACGCGCGAGAACACCTCGCCGTCCGACGTGCTCACGAACCAGAGATCGGCGACGCCGTCGGCCGTCTCGAACGGAACGGCGATTCGCGGCGCGTACGAACCTTGCAGCCCGCAGAGCGTGAGCAGGCCGACGCCTCGTTCGTAGCCCGGAATCGGAAGCCCCAGGGTCGAATCCACCGAGAGGACCCACTTCGCCTGACCGCGCATGTTCAGCGCGTAGAGGTCGGCCTCGCCGGCGCCTTCGACCGGCACGACAAGGAGCGTGTCGGAGATGTCGCACTCGCTCGGCAGGAGATGCACGAGGTCGACATCCCGCTCGAAGCCCGGGAACCGCGTCGGGCGCGCCGCGCCGGCATTGATGGCGGTGACGCTGGCGTGCGCGAGAAAGCCGGGCGGTTCGGTCGCCGCGTCGAAGTCGAGCCTGAGGAGATCCGCCGTCACGCCATCGGAGATCGGCAAGAACAGGCGCACGCGGTCGATGCTCGGCGACATCGCCTGGCAGGAGAGCGCGATTCCATCGACGCCGGGCGTCAATCCGCTCAACCAGTTGACGACGATGCCCGGTCCGCAGGCGGCTCGGCCGTCGGATGAGAGCAACGTGCAACTGCCGAACGCCTCGCCGACGGGGCCTGAGTCGGCGGGATCGAGGTCGACCGCGAGGAGTCCTTCCTCGCCGTTCGGCGACACGAGAGCGGCGAAGGCGATGAGCGGCGCCGCCGCCGGCGCGTTGACCGGCACGACCAAGTCGACGTTCTCGGCGAACCCGAGATTGCCGAGGGGGATCGTCTTCTCCTCCAGGATCGAACCGTCGTCGGCGACGCGCAGCACGAGGAGCGCGGCCGAGGCACCGTTCGATGACTGGAGCGGCACGGCCACGGACGCGCCCTGCGGTCCGCCGGCGGAGGGGATGATCGGGTCGACTCCGCGCGCGAACCCGAGCACCGAGCGGGTTTCACGCACCGCGATCGGCGCCCCGGACAGCGGATCGAGATCGAAGATACGCACGAGCGCGGCGCCGTTCGGCGCCTCTTCGCAGACGACCATGAACTCTCGATCGGGCGAGACGACGGGATCGACATCGATCTCGAACCCGAGCGATGCGAACGCGATGAGCAGAGCGACGGGTGTCTTTCCAGGGTGTCTTTCCACCAGCTTTCTCCTTCCGTGTAAAAAGAGCAACGGGCGGCGCCCGCGGTGGGAGGTGGGACCTGGCGCCATCGTGCCACACGACTCCCGGCCCGTCCCGCCCGGAGTGTCGCGACCGAAGCGGCGCGGTTGCTTGGCGCGGAACCGCTCCGATAGGCTCGATCGCATTGTGAAGAGCCTTTCGGATCGACTGAACCGCGCGCGCCAGAGCCGCTTCGTCGGCCGACAGGCGGAACTCGATCTATTCCGCGGCGCGCTCGAAGCCGAAGAACCTGCGTTCCAACTCCTCTACATCCACGGACCGGGCGGCATCGGCAAGACGACGCTGCTGCGCGAGTTCGTCCGCATCTGTGAAACGAGCGACGTCGGCTCGGTCTATCTCGACACGCAAAGTGTCGAGCCGGCGCCGGAGCCGTTCCTCCGCGCGCTGGCGACGGCGCTGGAAGTCGATCGTCCCGAGGAGGCAGCCGCGGCGTTGGCGCGACGACCCGGTCCGCGCGTCCTGGTGCTCGACACGTGTGAGCATCTGGCCCCGTTGGACGCGTGGCTGCGCGAGAGTTTCCTGCCGAAGCTCGGGGCCGACAGTCTCGTCGTGATGGCGAGTCGGCAACCGCCGCAGCCGGTCTGGCGAAGTGATCCCGGTTGGAGTGCGCTGCTGCGGCTCGTCTCGCTCCGCAATCTGAGTCCGGACGAGAGCCGCGCCTACCTCTCTCGGCGGGAGATCCCGGGCGCAGAGCACGAGGCGTTCCTGCAGTTCACGCACGGTCATCCGCTCGCGCTCTCGCTCGTCGCGGAGGTGTTCCATCAACCGGGGATGCGCCCGTTCCAGCCGGACGAGGCGCCCGATCTCATCCGGTCGTTGCTGGAGCGATTCGTGCAGAACGTGCCGGGGCCGCGGCATCGCTCCGCATTGGAGGCCTGCGCGCTCGTGCGCATCACGACCGAGCCGCTCCTGGGCGAACTGCTCGCCGGAGACGATGGTCACCCGGATGCGCCCGAACTGTTCGAGTGGCTGCGAGGCCTCTCGTTCATCGACGTGGGACGCCTCGGCGTCTATCCACACGAGCTGGCGCGAGAGGCGATCGCAACCGACCTCCGCTGGCGGAACAAAGAACGCTACGGCGACCTGCATCGCCGCGCCCGCGGCTACTACAAGCGCCGGGTGCAAGAAACACAGGGGATCGAGCAGCAGCTCGTCCTCTGGGAGTACATCTTCCTGCATCGGGACAATCCGATCGTCCGGCCGTTCTTCGATTGGGAGGCGGCGGGCGATCTCGCGACCGAGGCGGCGCGTCCCGCGGATCTGCCGGCGATCCTGGAGCTGACGCAGACGCACGAGGGCGAGGAGTCGGCGCGATGGGTGCGCTTCTGGTTCGAACGTCAGCCCGAGCGGTTCGTCGTCGTGCGCGATGCGAAAAAGGAACTCCGCGGCTTCCTCTCCATGCTCTCACTCAGCTCGGCCCGCGCGGAGGATCTGAAGAAGGATCCGGCCACGCGCATCGCGCTCGATCATCTGAAGAAGCACGCGCCGCTCCGCCAGGGGGATGCGGTCACCTACTTCCGCCACTGGATGGCGCGCGACACGTATCAACAGGTGTCGTCGGCGCAGTCGCTCCTGATCGTGCGCATCGTGCAGCACTTCTTCGCGGAGGCGGGCCTCGCCTTCAGTTTCGTGGCGGTCTCCAATCCACTCTTCTGGATGCCGCCTTTCGCCTACGCCGATCTCCAGCGGATCTCCGCGGCGGACTTTGCGGGCGAGGGCCGCACGTACGGCGTGTTCGGTCACGATTGGCGGAAGGTTCCGCCGCTCCCATGGTTGGATCTCTTGGCCGAGCGGGAACTCGGCGGCTTCATGCTCCCGCCATCGGCGCCCAAACCGGTCGAGACGCTTCTCGTGCTCAGTCGTGAAGAGTTCGACTCGGCCGTGAAGGACGCGGTGAAGAACTGGCTCCAGCCCGACGCGTTGCGGCAGAGTCCGCTGCTTCGAACGCGCCTGGTGGGCGGCGCCGGCGCGGAAGACGCCGCGACCAAGGCGCGGGTCGAGACGTTGAAGGCGCGCATCAAAGAGGTGACCGAGCAGATGAAATCGAATCCGCGCGATCTCCGGTTCCTGCGCGCGGTGCACTACACCTATCTGCAACCGCTCGACACGCAGGAGTTGGCGGCCAGTCGGATCGGCGTTCCGTTCAGCACCTATCGCCGACACCTCGCGAGCGGTCTCGGCCGCCTCGCGGAGTTGCTCTGGCAACGGGAGGTGGGGGAGGTCTAGCCGAGTCGCGCGCGGGATTATCGCCGCGCGACCAACCTCAGTGAAAGATCTCGACCGTTCCGCGGTCGAGGTCATACCGGCCGCCGATCACTTCGACGGTCCCGCGCTTCACGCGCGAAGCCAGGATCGGCTCGGCGTAGCGAAGTCGATCGACGACCAGACGGACGTTGGCGCAGACGGCGTCGTCGAGTGGATCAGCGCCCCGATGGCCGGTGCGATCGAGCGCCGGTCGGATCTGCTCGGTGATGGCGCCGATCCGTCCCGGGGCGTGTCCGCCCTCCAGGGTCGCTTTCACCGCGCCGCACTTCTCATGGCCGAGGACCAGAACCAGGCTCGCGCCGAGATGCTCGACCGCGTACTCGATGCTCCCGATGCAGGCGTCGTCCGCGACATGCCCCGCCAACCGAATGACGAACAGGCTGCCGAGGCCCTGGTCGAAGAGCAGCTCGGGCGCGACGCGAGAGTCGGAGCAAGTCAGGATCACGGCGAACGGGCTCTGGCCGTTGGCGACTTCGATCCGTCTCGCTTCGCTCTGGTCGGGGTGCCGCGCGAACGACGCGACGTAGCGGAGGTTTCCCTCCAACAATCGGACGAGCGCGTGGGCGGGCGACACGCTCGCACTCGAGCCGAGCGTTGCATCGAGTGGCGCGGCGAGAGCCGCCACGAGACCCCCGATCAGAGCCGCGGCCCGGAAACCTCGAATCGATCGTCGAACTCTTTCCATGGAACGCCTCCTCGCGCATCTTCGCCCGAGGAGCGATCGGCAGGGGCGGGGTGCTTCCTTAGTTCAGACGTGGATCGAGGGCGCGCGCGTTGGCCAGGAGCGGCGCGGCCGCCGCGGCGTCGCCGGAGGCGTCGAGGATCCTCCCCGCGTGCCGCAGCAGCAGAGGATCAGAGCCGCCGCCGAGTTGGAGCGCGTCGTCGATGCGCGCACGCGCTTCCGGCAGTCGCCCGCTACGGAACAGCGCCCAGGCCAGCACATGGGCTGCGGTCACACTCGGTCGACGCGCGTAGACCTGCTCAGCGATCTGGACGAGTTGCTCGGGATCTCCGCCGTGTTCCAGTTCGAAGAGGACCATCTCCAGGTCGACATCCATGCCGTGTTCACGGGCATCGGCCACGGCTGCGCGGACGAGTTCGAACTGCGCCTCGGCTTCGACGGTGCGCCCCTCGGCCGCGAGCAGTTCCCCGAGTTCGATCCTGAACTGGGCGAGCGGATACGAGGCGAGCGCGGCCTCGTAGAGGCGTTGCGCCGAGGCGACGTCGCCGCGGCGAGCGGAAAGTCGGGCCAGTCCGGCGAGTGCTCTCGGGTCACCGGGTCGTTCCCGATCGACCCGCCGGAGCTGGCCCTCTGCATCTTCCAGACGTCCCGCGCGCAGGAGCAGATCGGCGAGATGCGTGCGACACCATGCGGCCTCGGGCGATCCCGCGACGCCGGCCTCCGCCGCGCGCTCCATCGCGTCGATCGCGCCATCGAGATCGCCGTGCAGCTCGCGCAGGTAGGAAACGCGCGAGAGTGAAGGGAGATCGGGTCGCAGCGCGACCATTTGCTCGAGCGCGACGCGCGCCTGTTCGTAGCGGCCCAGCTCGATCGAGGCGTCGACCTCGTTCGCGAGGAGCGGCGTGCTGATGGGATGCGCGGCGCGGGCGCGTTCGACCCATGGCAAGGCGCCGACGAAGTCATGTCGGGAGAGGGCGAGTGATCCCATGCCGATGAGCGACGTCCAGTCGGTGGGATCGAGAGCCAGCGCGCGGGTGAAGAGGGACTCCGCCATGGAGTATCCGTGCGGCGCCTCGTTCGCGCGCGCTTGCTCGAGCCACGCCAGGCCCGCGCGGCCGAACCCGCCCGGCGCGCCGTCGTCGGGTACAGCCGTGACCGGTGCAGCCTCTGGCGCCACCGGGGACTCAGCCGCGAGCGGCGCGACGAACTCGTGACTGTGAGCATGGAGGCCGTGCGCCTCCGCCGAATCCGCGCCAACCGAGAGAACGAACGCGAACGCGAACGCGCACGCGACTGCGATCGCGACCGCGTGCGATGTGTGGGATGTGTGCGATGCCAGCGTTCGTCGTTCGATTCGTCGGCGCATCGTTTCCTCGTCGGGTGTCTTCCGTGTTCCTTCGTGAGAAAGCCGGTGCGGCGGGGTCGCTGCTGAGCCCGCCGCATCCGGTTTGCACAGCGCCAGGGATCAGCGCTGCAGCACCATCTTTCGCGCCTCGACCGATCCGCCGGCCGAGACTCGGTAGAAGTAGGTGCCGGACGGCATCGGGTTGCCCGAAGCATTCTGTCCATCCCAGGCGATGGAGTAGCTGCCGGCGAGCTGATCGCGGGCCACCAACTCGCGGACCTGACGGCCGGTCACGTCGATCACTTCAACCGTGACGTCGCCGTTGGTCGGGACGCGGTAGTCGATCCGCGTCGACTCACGGAATGGATTCGGGAAGTTCTGCCCGACCGGCTCGCCGATGGCGCCGATGGCCGCTGCAGGCTCGCCGGCGCTCTTCGCGACGCCTTCCTGCACGACGATTTTTCCATCCTGCAGTACGAGCGAGATCGACGGCCTCTCCAGCGATGCGAACGAGCGGAGCGCCTCTCCGTGATGTTCGTGATCGAACCCTTGGTGCGGCGTGGCCACGTAAGGGAACGAAGTGGAGAAGGCCATGTCATTGGCGTCCACTCCGTCGCCCAAGCGGTTCGCGAGCGGATCGAGATCCCACTCGGGATGGAAGATGTCGTAGGTCACACCGGCTACTGCGCGCAGCTCGATGTCGGTGACGTCATCCTCGAGGCGACGCCCGTTGGGGAACCCGTCGGTGTTGCCGCCGAGGAGCCCGAGCGGGCTGAACGACTTGCTATCGCGCTGCGTCGGAGCAATCGCGGTGTTCAGTCGGATCTGCTCCGAAGGCACGACGTCCGGCGGCTGATTCAGCCCCGGCACACCGGTCAGGAAGACCGCGACCAGGTCGTCGCGTCCGCTCAGCGGCACGTTCAAGCCATAGAGCGCGTTCAGGAGCACCGCGAGTTCAGGGTCGGTCACGTAGGACAAGAACTGCCCGTCGTCCTTCGGCTCCGAGTTGTTCCAACGGTCCTTGTCTCCGAGCGGGATGACCACTTCATTGACCAGCGGCATCCCGAGCCGGGACACCTGGACGAACGGACCGCCGGTCGACGGGGGCTGGCCGTCGTCCTGGAGCACCGAGATCTTCTGCCGGCTCGCAGACGCCCAGACGCCGATGACGGCTTCGGGGTCCTCCGGACCGGTCGGGACCTGCCGGTCGCTCGTCAGACTTGCGATCGGGATCTGGAGCGCGATGGTGTGCGTGTTGAAGCCCGCCACACCGTCGACGCCGCCTCCCGTATCGCCGGGCAACACTCGGATGGTCAGCAGATCGAAGATGCCGCCCAAGTCGACGAAGAAGGGATCGTCCCGCTGCCCGCAGAACGCCTTGATGCCGCCCGGCAGCGTCACGACCGCCTGGCTCGCCAGCGATTCGTAGTTCGGAGTCGAAGTCGGACCGATGTTGACCGGCGGGGTCGGCAGCTCGCGCCCCAGTCGCGTGATGGTATTGCCGCGAACGGCGATCACCGTGTACGACTGGCGGATGTTCCAGTCGGGATCGTCGAGCGAGGTGATCGCGCCCGTGTTGTACAAGAACGTGTTCGGGTTCTGCACCGTCGTATCGAACGTGAACCGGTAGCGGATGTCCGGCTTCGCATCGCCGTCGTTGTCGATGTTGATCTCGTAACGAACGTCGTCGGAGAACTTGGAGAAGTTCGGCCCTCCGGCCGGCTCCTCCAGCGGGATGTAGTTCGCGATGATCGTGACCGTGGTCGGGTCGTCGGGACTGACGAACGCGTAGGTATCGACGTTGTCCGCTAACGGATCCGCGGTGATGAGCGGCGCTTCACGATGGCTGGAGCCGAGAGCGGCGCCGGCGAGCAATCCGCAGGCGACCTGTGCGGCCAGGAGCGCCGAGAGAGTTTCGAGCATCGATGTCTTGCGGAGCATAGGAGTCCTCTCCAGTTGCCAGGGGCGATCCCTGCGGGATGGTGGGGGGCGCAAGATCGTGAACTCCGGGAGATCCACGCCGCAAAGTCCCCTCCACAGTTCCACGCGGCAGATCTCCCGGAGTCACGATGTCCAAGATCGGCGGGGCTCGCCTCTGGGCCGGCCGCGCTTTCCTTCGACGGAGAGGAAGATCGTTCGAGCCTTGGCCCGCGCGACAGTCCAACGACTGCTCATTCCTTGCTCACCCGCGCCGACTTGGTGGCGGGGGGCCGAATTCACCAGCGCGGGTTGGCGCTGATCGAGAGTCCGAAGGAGCGTGAGACGGTGTGCGGATAGCCGAGGAAGGCGTACTGGCCGTACGCCTCGACCTGATCCTTCGCGAAGAGATTTCTACCCCAGGCTCGCGCCCTGAACAGTCCGCCCGCGAAAGACTTTCCGATCGAGAGGGTCAGGTCGATCGGTTCACGCGCGTTCCCGCGGAACACTCCGCCGCGATCTTCGCCCGCGCCTGTCTGGCGGAGGTAGTCATACGGATCCACTTCGCTGGTCTTGCTCGCCCAGATCGTCCGCACGTCACAGTCCAGACCGTGGCCGAGTTCGGAGCTCGCCCGCAGGCGGACGACATGTTCCGGCGTGACCGGATCCTCGGGCGGAGGAGTGGAGTTGGCGGTTCCCGGCGCCAGCCCCTTCTCCGCGCGGTAGGCGGCGCGCAGCCAAGAGTGCGACGCCTCGAGCTGGAGCGTGCGCCACGGTCGGGTGCGGAAGACGGTTTCCCCGCCCCAGAGCTCGTCCCGCTCCAGGTTGCCGTAGTAGAGGGGCACGATCCGTTCGCCCGGACGCGCTCGGGAGTCGACGATCGACTGGAGCTGTGGGGCGCCGGAGACGATGCGATCGCGGACCACCGTGAAGAACATGTTCGCGTCGATGGTCGAGTTCTGGAAGCTCTTGCGGACGCCCCACTCCAGACCGGAGTAGCTGGTCGGATTGACCTTCTCCTTCGTCGTGATCGTCAGCCAGAGCCCGGCGTTCTCCGGAACTTGCTCGAGCGGGACACCTTGCGAGAGGAAGTACCAGGCTGGCGGGATCTGCTGGATGCGCAGCTCCAGATTCGTCTGCGAGTAGCCCGGAGTCGTGACGCTCCGCGAAGCCACCGACCAGAGGGTCAGGTCCTCGCGGGGGCGCCACGCGGCGCGCAGGCTCGGCGAGAGATCCGGGCTGTTCTTGACCTGAGTCCAGGTCTCCGCCTTGACCCCGGCGGTGAGGTCGACGGTCGGCGACAGTCGAATCTTGTCTTGCACGAACGCTCCCATCAGATGCTCGGTGCTCTGATCATCGACGAAACGCGCGCTGGAGCGGTCGCGGTAGCTGCCGACGTCGTAGCGGACGCCGCGATAGTTGGCGCCGGAGCTGAGGCTGTGTCGTTCCCCCGCCATCCAGTTGTAGTCGTCCATTCCGGCCGCCACGCAGCTCTCTCGATCTCCGGCCATCGCGTTGGCGGTGACAGCGACGATCGGAATGCGTGTACCCGATTCCAGGCGACGGATCTCGGCCGCCGCCTCCAAGCCGTTCATCTCCGGCATCTGCCCAATCCATCAGGATCAGGTCGAACGGACCGCCTGCCCAGGCGGCGACTGCGGCGCGGCCATCGGGAACGAGGACGACCTCGTGTCCCGCTCGCTGGAGCATCAGTTCGAGCACTCGCCGGTTGACCGGGTTGTCCTCGGCCACGAGCACCCGCAGAGGACGGAAAGGCGCGGCGCCGTCGTCCGGCGGTGCGGTCCCGCGGGCTGCGGCGGCCCCCGAGCGTCCCGCGAAAGCGGGGGACGCGACGGGCGCACCCGACTCGGAGGACAGGTCGTCTGCGACGGGCGCCACCGAGGCGAGGTCCAGTTCGAACCAGAATTGACTGCCCCGTCCGACTTCGCTCTCTACTCGGATCTCTCCGCCCATCTGGCGCACCAAGTCGCCGGCGATGGGGAGTCCGAGACCGGTGCCGCCGTAGCGTCGGGTCGTCGATCCGTCGCCCTGGGCGAAGGCCTCGAAGATCCGTTCGGTCTGATCGGGCTGGATGCCGATGCCGGTGTCCTCGACCTCGAAGCGGATCCTGGACTCACTCGGATCGGCGGAGGGAGGCGGGACGCGCAGCACGCGAGCGACCCGCAGGCCGACTTCTCCTTGCGAAGTGAACTTGATCGAGTTGCCCAACAGGTTGGTCAGGATCTGCCGGAGACGGACCGGGTCGCAGGAATAGAATCCTTTGATCCCAGGTCCGATCTCGCAGGTGAGTCGGATCCCTCGCGCGTCCGCGCTGACCAAGTGCGCACGGTGCAGTCGCTCGATCAGTTCGCCCAGATCGGTCGGCGCCAGCTCCAGGATCAACTTCCCCGCGTCGATCTTCGAGTAGTCGAGGATGTCGTTGATCACGGCCAATAGATGCAGGCCGCTATCGCGGACGGTGATGAGGTTCTCGCGCTGCATCGGCTCGAGTTGGGTTTCGAGCGTCAGTTCGGTCATGCCCAAGACGCCGTTCATCGGAGTGCGGATCTCGTGGCTCATCCGCGCCAGGAACTCGCTCTTCGCCCGACTCGCGTCAACCGCCTTCTGCCGCTCGTCTCGCGCCTCTTCGAGGGCGCGATTGCGTTCGCGCACTTCCGTCTCCAACGCGTCGCGGGACGTGGTGGTGGTCTGGAGCGTCTCCGCCATCCGATTGAACGCCGCGGCCAAGCGTCCGAGTTCGTCGGTGCTGGCGACGATGACGCGGCGCGTGAAGTCGCCGCCCGCGATCGCCACGGTGGCGCGTTCGAGTTCGACGAGCGGCCGAGTCAAGAGCCCGCCGAAGATCGAGGCCAGGATCGACGCGAGGATGAGGCCGACCGCCACGATCGAGAGGACGCTGGCTTGCTCGTGTCGGACCTCGTTGCTCCGCAGTGTCTTCGTGGCGACGAGAAGGAGCGTGCCCACCTGGTGCTCGTTCGTCTCGATCGGCACCCAGACGCGGTCGGCGTGGCGTTCCGAGAGGAGCGTCGTGGTCCGAACTGGACGCTCCAGGCTATCGGGCGCGCTCGGTGTGCGATCGCTGTCGGCGATCCGATTCGAGGCGAAGAGATGCCCCGATGCGTCGTAGACGAAGGCGCCGTCGATCTCTTGCAGACGCCGCGCCGTGGCCAGCACCTCCGCGACGGCGGAGGAGTCCTGGAAGTCGAGCCCCGCGGCCGTGAACGACGCGAGGGTCTGCCCCAGCTCGCGCATTTGCGCGTGCGACCTTCGTTCGAGCAACGTCTCCTCGCGCGCCGAGAGGAAGAGCGTGAGTATCGATCCGAGGACGGTGAGTGACGCGACGCTCCCGAGGATGAGCTTCCCTCGGACGCCGATTCGCGCCGGTCGGTGGGTGCGCAACATCATCGACCCGTGACGTCACAGAGCTGGAGGAACTTGGCGTTGAAGCGAGAGCCCTGCGCGCGCGCGCGATCGAGATTGATCGACATCCTAGGGCGCGACTTCCCGTCTTCGGTCACCGGATCGACGATCACCGTGGCGCAGATGTCGAGGAGTTCCCGATCGTCGCCCAGGATCGGGAACTGCCAACGGATCGAGAACGCCTCGAGCCGAAGAAGTTCCTGTCTGGCGGGAGTCTCCTCGGAGACGAGGAAGACGGCGTGCGCCGTGCGGAGTTCCTCTTCCAGGTGCTTGGACTCGAGCTCCAACACGGTCGCATGGATCCCGAGCGCGTGGGGGTCACGTTCGCGTGCGAGTCGGCCGGTTTCTCGGAAGAACTCGGCCAAGACTTCGGCTCGTTCATTCGAGCCTTGCTCCACCACGACAAAGAGCACGCGCGCCTCCCCGGCGGCTCGCTCGACCAAGTGCGCGTCGTATTGGATCGCCTTGTAGAAGATCAGCGCGATGCGATCGTCGGGGACTCGTTCGTCTCCGCGCGAGCTGCTGGGGGACAACGCGGTTCCCAAGCAGGCCAAGAGAAGGCCGATCAGCACGCGCACAGACAGGCGTGAGTTCATCGGCCTCTTCGTCCACCCGGACAGCGGGCAATCGGACGGGAGTTTCTCGTCCGCCTGGGTTCGGCGGCTGAGCGGCCGCGGAATCGCGTTCTCAGGTAGTGAGGATCGACAGGTCGGGGGACGTACTTGGGGAACTTCGCGCGATCGCGGCTGATTTCGGCCGGTTTTTTGGGGGAGATGGTGGCGCCGGGGGGGGCTGGCGCCACCATCTCCCCCAAAAAAC
>Ga0163146_10000762_pt1 | contig 46042 bp, 29 predicted proteins | sample OliLakLV19MP7G1_FD_148648 | JGI IMG/M metagenome (GOLD analysis project Ga0163146, IMG submission 148648) | Freshwater microbial mat bacterial communities from Lake Vanda, McMurdo Dry Valleys, Antarctica - Oligotrophic Lake LV.19.MP7.G1 | ecosystem: Environmental > Aquatic > Freshwater > Lake >... | reverse complement strand
CTCCCTGCCCCCTGCCCCCTGCCGCGAGCGAAGCGCGCGTCTACTCCAACCCCGGCGCAAATCCCCGCCGCATCGTGTTCTCGCAGACGGCCCGCGGTTCGACGAACTGGAGCAGATAGTCGCGCCCACCGGCCTTGCTGCCGACGCCGCTCATGCCGAAGCCGCCGAAGGGCTGGCGCCCGACGAGCGCCCCGGTGATGCCTCGATTGATGTAGAGGTTGCCGACTCGATACTCGCGCCTGGCGCGGTCGAGGTGCGAGGGCTTGCGCGAGTAGACCCCGCCGGTCAGCTTGTACGCCGTCGAGTTGGCGACCGCGAGGGCCTCGTCGAAGTCCTTGACGCGAATCACCGCGAGCACCGGACCGAAGATCTCCTCGTTGGCGAGGCGATGCTCGGGCCTGATGCCCGAGAAGACCGCGGGACCGACATACGGCTTGCCGACCTTGGCCTCGAGCCCGGCGGGGGTGTCGAGTGCGACTTCGAGCCTGCCCTCGCGCGCCCCGATCTCGATAAAGCTGCGGATCCTGGTCGCGGCCTCGGCATCGATCACCGGTCCGATGTCGGTTCCTGGGAGCGTGGGATCGCCGACCACCAGAGCCCGGGTGCTCTCGACCAGCCGATGCACGAACTGATCGTGGGTGCTTTCGACGACGATGGCTCGGCTGCACGCGGAGCACTTCTGTCCGCAGAAGCCGAAGGCCGATTGCCGCACGCCGAGCACGGCCTCGTCGAGATCGGCGCTGGCGTCGACGATGATCGCGTTCTTGCCGCCCATCTCGCAGATCACCTTCTTGACCGACTCCTGACGCACCGGGTCGGTCCGTCCTGCGGCCTCGACGATGTTGAGCCCGACCGCCATGCTGCCGGTGAAGGCGATGAGCGCAACCTTGGGATGCCGCACGAGTCCGGCCCCGACGGTCTCGCCGCGGCCGGGAAGGAAGCCGAGGGCGTCCTTCGGCACGCCAGCCGCCCAGAGGATCTCGCAGAGAAGCCTGGCAATCGCCGGCGTCTGCTCCGCGGGCTTGACGATTGCGGTGTTGCCGGTGACCAGCGCGGCCACGGTCATGCCGGCGCAGATGGCCAGCGGGAAGTTCCAGGGCGAGATGATCGCGGCGACCCCGCGCGGCTGGTACCACTGCTGATCGAGTTCGCCGACGAAGCGACCGAGCTGCTCCGGCTCGAACATCGGCACCGCAAGTCTGGCGTAGTACTCGCAGAAGTCGATGGCCTCGCAGACGTCGGCGTCGGCCTCGCGCCACGGCTTGCCCGACTCCTTGATGATCACACCCGACAGCTCGTCGCGGCGATCGCGCATGAGCTGCGCCGCCTTCACCAGAGCCGCGGCCCGCACGCGGGCGTCGGTGTCGCGCCACGTCGGGAAGAAGGCGTGCTGGCGTTCGACGAGGGCGTTGACCTGAGCCTCGGTGCCGTCGTTGGCGACCTTCGGCACGCTCGCCCGCGCCACCGCCGCGGCGTAGCGATCGCACTGCGTGCGATCGGCGAAGTTGCGAAGCGGCTCGGTGTAGAAGGGGCGACCGTTGCCCACACCCTCCACGGCGGGGGAGAGTGCATGTCGCTCCGGCGCGTTCTCGATCCGCTCGACGCCGAGATCCACGGCGTGACGCCGATGGGGCGAAGCCAGCAGTGACTCGGCCGAGGCCCCGTCGAGGAATCCGGCCTTGAGCCAGCTCTCGTTGCTGGTGTTCTCGAGCAGTCGGCGGACCAGATAGGCCATCCCCGGGATCATCTCGCCAATTGGCACGTACTCGCGCACCCGGAGGTCGCGCTCGGTGGCGGCGGCCTTCAGTTGATCGGCCATGCCGTGGAGCATCTGGAGCTCGAGTGCCTTCGGCGGAAGGCCGTTCTTCTCGAGCGTCGCCAGAGCGAACGCAATCGAGCGGGCGTTGTGCGAACCCAGGGCGAGCTTCACGCCGCCTTCCCCGCGAGTGCGGGGCATCTGCTCGATGAAGCGGCGGGTCATCCGCTCGAAACAGGCGTCGGTGTCGCTCTTCCGTCCCCACACCGGAACGGGCCAGCCCTGCTGCTCGGCGTTGATGGTCTCGTAGTCCCAGTACGCGCCCTTCACCAGTCGCACCGTCACCACCCGCCCCGACTTCCTGGCCCAGTCGATGATCCGCTGGGCGTCCTCTTCACCGCTTCGCAGATACGCCTGCATGGCGAGGCCCGCTTCGAAGTCGATCTCGTCGCAGCAGCGCATGAACAGTTCGAGCGTCAGGTCCTTGAGCGCGAACTGCTCCATGTCGAAGTTGATGAGGACCCCGCGCTCCTTGGCCGCCTTGAGGACGGGGCGCAATCCTTCCATCAGCCCGCGGATCGATCCCTCGGTGTCGATGGGATCGGTGCGGGCGTGGAGCGAACTGATCTTGATCGAGACGTTGCAGCGGGGAATCGGCCCCAGGTGATCGCTTTCGAGTCGTGCATTCGCCGGCCACGCCGCGACATCGCGCGGCAGGTTCTCGATCAGGTCGAGGTACTTGGCGCGATAGTGCAGCGCTTCCTCGTCGCTCACGCAGGCTTCGCCGAGGAGATCGACCGAGAAGGCCAGTCCCTCCTTCCACAGCGACTTCAGCTTGGGAAGGGCGCTCTTCGCATCGGTGCCGGCGATGAACTTCTCGGCCATGCCGGTGATCTGGCTCGACATGGTGCGGGCCATGAGCCCCTTGGCGAGTCCGCCCATCCTGAGGCCGAGATCGAACCCCGGCGGGGGAGTGACTCCCGGCTGCGAGAGGTAGTCGGTGAGATGGTCGTGCACCTCTTCGGGCGTCTTCAGCATCGGGAAGCAGTCGACGAAGCGGAAGAGCTGGACCTTGAAGGCCTCGTCCTTCATCGACCAGTCCATGAGCTTGTCGGACCAGAACGCGCTCGAGAGCATGCCCTGCTTGTTGCGCCGCGCGGCGTCGAGCAGTTCACCGCCGATTGCGGCGATGCGCGACTCGAGGGCGGGGTCGGCGGGAAGCGGTTCGCTGACGATCGCGGGTGCGGCGGCGCGAGCCCGCTGGGAGGACGAGGGGGCAGGCGTCGAGGCGGTCTTGGCGCCGCGAAACTTCGAGAAGAGGGCCATGGGGCGGGAGTGTATGGTCCGGTGGTTTGACGATGGCCCGCCGCGCTCGTGGCCACCTCCGGCCCACCGCACCGCTGCGGAGTTCCGGCTCGAATCGACGATTCCCATGCGTGTCCTGGCCTGTCCCGACAAGTTCCGAGGAAGCATGACCAGCCCCGAAGCGGCTGCGGCCATCGCCGCGGGAGTTCGCCGGGTGCGTGCTGACGTCGAGATCGACCTCCTGCCCCTCGCCGACGGCGGCGAAGGCACGGTCGAAGCGCTGGTTGCCGGGTGCGGTGGCCGGATCGAATCGGTCGACGTGACCGGGCCCCTGGGCAATCGCGTCTCCGCGAAGTTCGGTCTCGATGCCACCGGGCGAACCGCCTTCATCGCCATGTCGGCGGCGAGCGGGCTCGCGCTCATCGGGCCGGATGCGCGGGATCCCCTTCGAGCCAGCACCCGCGGCACCGGCGAACTGATTCGAGCCGCACTCGACTGCGGTGTCGCCCGGATCGTCATCGGGCTCGGCGGCAGCGCCACCAACGACGGCGGCGCAGGGATGCTCGAAGCACTCGGCGTCACGCTGCTGCGCGGCGACGGGCGACCGATTGGGCCCGGTGGTGGCGGTCTCCAGGATCTCGCGACGGCGGACTTCTCCGGCGTCGACCGTCGACTCGCGCGGACCGCAGGCGAGAGGGGAGGCGAGACGAGTGGCGCACGCGTCACGATTGCCGTTGCCTGCGACGTGCAGACGCCGCTCCTCGGTCCCGACGGGGCCAGCGCCGTCTACGGACCGCAGAAGGGAGCGTCACCCGACATGGTCACGACCCTGGACAGGAACCTCGCCCATTTCGCACGAGTGGTCGCCCGTGACGCCGGACTCGACCTCGATCGTCTCACCAGGACTCCGGGCTGCGGCGCCGCCGGCGGACTCGGCGCCGGTCTTCTCGCACTCGGGGCCACCCTCGAGCCAGGCGCAGACCTCATCCTCGACATCGTCGGGTTCGATGCCCGGCTGGCGCGAGCCGATCTGGTCATCACCGGCGAAGGCCGTCTCGATCAGCAGACCGCACGCGGCAAACTGATCGCCGCGCTGGCCCGCCGCTGCGCGGTCGCGAAGGTGCCGCTGATTGCCTTCGCCGGTTCCCTCGAGCCGGGCTGGGAGTCGCTGCGCAACCAGGGACTCACCGCCGCATTCGCAATCACCCCCGACGAGATGCCGCTCCCCGATGCCCTGCGAGAAGGAGCGAGGCTCCTGACGGAAGGGGTCGTCGGCTTGGCCGACTGGTTCATCGTCGGCTGCGCCGACTGATTCATCGTCGGCGCAGCCGACTCCCCCCCTCACGCCACCGTGATCCCCGCATCCAGATACACATCCTGGATGGTGTTGAGGATCCGCACGCCCTCGACCATCGGTCGCTGGAAGGCCTTGCGTCCGGAGATGAGACCCATGCCGCCGGCGCGCTTGTTGATGACCGCAGTCCGGGCCGCATCGGCGAAGTCGTTCTCACCGCTGGCACCGCCCGAATTGATGAGGCCGCAGCGACCGCTGTAGCAGTTCAGGAGCTGGTAGCGGGTCAGGTCGATTGGGTGATCGGTGGCGAGATCGCTGTACATGCGATTGTCGAGCTTGCCGTACGACGAGCCGCCCCCCGAACCAGTCGGGTTCAAGGCCGTGTAGCCGCCGTTCAGTTCGGGGAGCTTCTGCTTGATGATGTCGGCCTGGATCGTCACGCCAAGGTGGTTGGCCTGGCCGGTGAGATCGGCGGCGACGTGGTAGTCCTTGCCATCCTTCTTGAAGGCGTTGTTGCGGATGTAGCACCACAGCACCGTCGCCATGCCCAGCTCGTGGGCGTGCTGGAAGGCGTGGGCGATCTCGGTGATCTGCCGCGTCGACTCCTCGGAGCCGAAATAGATGGTCGCGCCGATTGCGACCGCGCCCATGTTCCACGCCTCCTCGACCGATCCGAAGAGCACCTGATCGAATCGGTTGGGCACCGTCAGCAGTTCGTTGTGGTTGATCTTGACGATGAAGGGGATCTTGTGGGCGTACGCACGCGCGACCGAGCCGAGCACTCCGAAGGTCGTGGCCACGGCGTTGCAGCCGCCCTCGAGTGCCAGCTTCACGATGTTCTCGCCGTCGAAATAGATCGGGTTCTTCGCGAAGCTTGCGCCGGCGGAATGCTCGATGCCCTGATCGACCGGAAGGATCGAGAGATAGCCGGTGCCGGCAAGACGTCCGTGGTCGAAGAGCGCCTGAATCGACCGCAGCACCTGCGGATTGCGATCGCTCTTCGCCCAGACCCGATCGACGAAGTCGGGACCGGGGAGATGGAACATCGACTTGTCGAGCTTGGCCTTGTGGGCAAGGAGCGCCTCGCCATCGGCTCCAAGGAGACTCGAGATCGAAGAGGCGCGGGTTGGAGCAGCGGTCGCGGTGGGCATGGCGGAGTGTCGGTTGGAAGGAGAAGTGACGAGACGAACGCGGTGGCGGCTCGTCGTCGAGGGCACATCGAACGACCTGAAGCGAGACACCGCCGGATGGTAACGGGGGCACCCGGCCCGGTCATCGCATCACTGCGGCGGACGACGATGGTCGGTCGCGCGGACGAGTTTCGACCCCGAGTTTCGTCCCCAAGTTTCGACCCCGAGTTTCGACCATGCAGGGATCGGCGGGGCGAGATCACCGAGGAATCACCACAGGGCGATCGCCGCCGTTGCTCACACCGCCCGGACCCGGGTTCGCTTCGCAGAGTCGACGGCCATCTTCCCCGCCCGCGATGGGGCGGCCGGGGAAGCGCCCGCCCCGATGGTCGGAAGGATCCGCCGCAGATAGGCGCCGGTGAAGCTCGTCGAGTGCGCCGCGACCATCTCGGGCGTGCCGGTGGCGACCACCATGCCACCGCGGTCGCCGCCTTCGGGTCCCAGGTCGATGAGCCAATCGGCGCACTTGATCACGTCGAGGTTGTGTTCGATGACCACCAGGGTGTGTCCGGCATCGGCAAGCTGCTGAAGCACCGCCAGCAGCTTCTCGACATCGGCGAAATGGAGCCCGGTCGTCGGTTCGTCGAGGACGTAGAGCGTCTGTCCCGAGGGCGCCCCGGGAATTCCCTTCACCGCCAGCTCGCTTGCCAGCTTGATGCGCTGGGCCTCGCCGCCGCTCATGGTCGTCGCCGGCTGGCCGAGCTGGATGTAGTCGAGCCCGACGTCGCGAAGACACTCGACCATCCGCGAGATCCTGGGATGCGCCGAGAAGAACTCGACCGCGTCGGCGACGGTCAGATCCAGCACCTGCGAGATGTTCAGGTCTCGATAGCGGATGTCGAGCGTCTCCCGGTTGTAGCGGGCCCCGCGGCAGGTGTCGCAGGTCACGAAGACGTCCGGCAGGAAGTGCATCTCGATGCGCCGCACCCCCTGGCCCTGGCATGCCTCGCAGCGACCGCCCTTCACGTTGAAGGAGAATCGCCCCGGTTCGTAGCCGCGGATCTTCGACTCCTTGGTCTTGGCGTAGAGCTTGCGGATCTCGTCGAAGATCCCCGAGTAGGTCGCGGGGTTGCTGCGCGGCGTGCGGCCGATGGGCGATTGGTCGACTTCGACCACGCGGTCGATCTTTCCGAAGCCGGTCACCCGATCGTGGGCGCCGGGGACGACGCGGGACCCGTTGACGGCGTGCATCGCCGCCTTGAGCAGCACCTCGTTGACGAGCGTGCTCTTGCCTGAACCCGAGACACCGGTGACGCAGATCATGCCGCCGAGCGGGAAGTCCACATCGATCGACTTCAGGTTGTTCGCACGGGCGCCCTTGATGGCGATGACCCGATCGACTGCCCGATCCGTCGATCGAGCCCCGCCGAGGCGACGCCTTCTGGTCGGAATCTCGATCCGCCGTTTCCCCGAGAGAAACTGCCCGGTGAGCGAATCAGGCACCGCGCAGATCGCGGCGACATCACCCTCGGCCACCACCCGCCCGCCGTGCCGCCCGGGACCGGGACCGATGTCGAGGACGTAGTCCGCGGCGCGGATCGTGTCTTCGTCGTGCTCGACGACCAGAACGCTGTTGCCGATGTCGGTGAGGTGGCGGAGCGTGCCGATCAGCCGGTCGTTGTCCCGCTGGTGCAGTCCGATGGTCGGTTCATCGAGCACGTAGCAGACGCCGACCAGACCCGAACCGACCTGGGTCGCGAGGCGGATGCGCTGGGCCTCGCCGCCCGAGAGGGTCGAGCTCACCCGATCGAGCGAGAGGTAGTCGAGCCCGACCGAGGCGAGGAATCCGAGTCGGGCGTTGATCTCCCGCAGGATCGGCTCGGCGATGGTCGACTGCTCGGTGGTGAGACGGATGGCCTTGAAGAACTCGACCGCCCGCTCGATGGTGAGATCGACGATCTCGCCGATGCCGGCGGGGCGGACCGTGCCCCCGATGGCCCCGGGCACGCGCACATGCAGGGCTTCGGGCTTCAGCCGACTGCCGCCACACGTCGGGCAGGGCCGACTGCTCATGTAGGCGTGAAGTCGCTCCTTGATCAGTTCGCTCTCGCTCTGCTCGAAGCGGCGATGCAGGTTGGGCATCACTCCCTCGAAGGAGAATCCGAGCTTCGCGGTGTCGGCCTCGCCGGTCCCGTGGAGCAGGATGCGGATGGCAGTCCTGGTGAGACGCTTGAACGGCGTCGTCGGCCGACACTCCATCGCTTCGCAGAACTTGCGGATCAGCCGCTTGTAGTAGCTGTTCATCCGCGGTCCGTTGCGGCGGAAGGGTTCGATGGCCTCGGAGACCGGGAGCTCCTCGTCGGGCACCACCAGGGCCTGGTCGAACTCGGCGACGGTTCCCAGGCCCGCACACTTCGGACAGGCTCCATGGGGGGAGTTGAAGGAGAAGAGCCGCGGCTCGAGCTCTTCGATTGCGCACTCGGGGTGATCGGGGCAGGCGTACTTCTCGCTGTAGCGCTGCTCGGTCCACTCGCCGGCGCGCTCGATCAGGACCACCAGCAGTCCGCCGCCGACGCGCAAGGCGACTTCGACCGACTCCGCCAGTCGCTGCCGCGAGGATGGCTCGGCGACCAGTCGATCCACCACCGCCTCGATCGTGTGCAGTTCGTACCGGCCCAGCCCGAGCGGGTTCTCGCCGCCTTCCTTCAGGGCTTCGCGCAGATCGACCAGCGTTCCGTTCACGCGGGCCCGCACGAAGCCCTGCTTCTGAAGCGCTTCGGCGACCTCGCGATGGTGGCCCTTCTTGCCGCGCACCACCGGGGCGCAGAGCACCACCCGCTGGCCGTCGGCCTGGGCGAGGACCGAGTCGACGATCTGCGTGGCCGCCGTCGCCGCAATCGGCTGACCGCAGGTGATGGGCGCGTCATCGGTACCACCCACTCGATGCCAGCAGGTCGGCGTGCCGCAGCGGGCCATGAGAAGCCGGAGGTAGTCGTAGATCTCGGTGGTGGTCGCGACAGTCGAGCGCGGGGTGTGGCCGCCGCCGCGCTGTTCGATTGCAATCGTCGGCGGGAGCCCGGAGATCTCCTCCACGTCGGGCTTCTGCATCTGGTTGAGGAATTGCCGGGCGTAGGCGCTCAGCGACTCCATGTACTTCCGCTGCCCCTCGGCGAAGATCGTGTCGAAGGCGAGCGAGCTCTTGCCCGAGCCCGAGACTCCGGTAATCACCACCAACTGATCACGGGGAATGACGACGTCGAGCGACTTGAGGTTGTGCTCGCGGGCACCGCGCACGACGATTGACCGAAGACTCGCCGTGAGTTCGGTTTTGCGGGGGGAATGCGGGTTTGGAGGGCTCGACATCGGGGGTGCGATCATAACCACGTGCGGTGGATGTTCGGGATCGGGCGAACGCTGGTGTCGTCGCCGGCGGGGCGAGGGGAAATTCAATGAAATCTTGACGCGGCGGCAGTGTCACGGTGTCATGCAACGTCCCGCTGCCCGCGGGGGCTCGTGCGGGAATGGCTGCGGGGATGGCTGCGGGAATGGAGAGAGGAACTGTCTGAACGTGACTTCGACGACCCCAACTCAGACGGATGAACTCGACGGCGACTGTTCGTCGCGCCGCGCACCCCGCGGCGCGACGGTGGTATTGGTGCAGCGCGAGCCGTGGTTTGCGTGCCTCGACCCGCTCGATCGGGAGCGACTGGTCCGGGCGTCACGGCGCATGGGTCTGGGCTGCGGACTGCCCGTGGGGGTGGGTCTCAGGCTGAATGTGACCGCGGCGGCGCCACCCGCTTCGGTCGCGACCGCGGATTGAGCCGCAGCGGGAATCCTTCCGCCTCGCAGGCCGAACCGAGTCGGTCGCGGACCACCTGAAAAAATCTGCAACGTGCAGTGCGCAGCGCCGCACCCACCGTCCCTTTGGGAGGCACGGCACCTCATCCTTCGAGGTGGGGCAACCCTCGGATCTGCTTGCGTCGCGCTCGGAGGGGAGTCGCGCCGCAGGCGGACTCCGAGGGTCGCCCCCAGCCCCGCCCCCCGCGATTGGGACGGGGGGCTGCCCGTCACCACAAACTCCTCACTGCATCACCACCGCGCTTCGCACAGCGCGGCGGTGGTGTGCGCTGCGCCGCCCAATGGGGGCAGCGTTCAACCGCGCTTCTTCTTCTTGCGACCGGTGATGCCGGCTCGGGAACCGGCCATGCCGGGCTTGGCCCTGGGCTCGTCGTCGTCGTTTCCGCGAGAGCCGCGACCTGACCCTGAACTCCTCTGGAGGGGGTCGAGTGGAAGCTTGATCGGCCCGCCTGCATCGAGCTCCGGCATCGACCTGACCTCGCGGACCCGATCGCGAAGTTTCGCGGCCTTCTCGAACTCGAGCCGCTTTGCAGCTTCGAGCATCTCCTGTTCCAGCAGTCGCAGGAGCTCCTTGCGCTCGTAGAGCTTCTCGCTGGAACCATGGCCTGCGGCCTTGCGGGTGGTGCGGTTGGCCGCGAGCTCCTGTTCCATGCCCCGACGGATCGCCTTCTGAATGGTCTCCGGAGTGATCCCGTGCTCGGCGTTGTACGCGAGCTGCTTGGCGCGGCGTCGATCGACCTCGTCCATCGCCGCCTGCATCTCGGGCGTGACCTTGTCGGCGTAGAGGATCACGGCGCCGTTGGCGTTGCGGGCGGCGCGACCCATCGTCTGGATCAGGCTGCTCTCGCTCCGCAGGAAGCCCTGCTTGTCGGCGTCGAGGATGCAGACCAGCGAGACCTCGGGAAGATCGAGTCCTTCCCGCAGCAGATTCACGCCGACGAGCACATCGAACTCCCCCTCGCGCAGACCGCGGAGGATCTCGAGCCGCTCCAGCGTGTCGATGTCGCTGTGCAGATACCGCACCCGCACTCCCTGATCGTGGAGATAGCCGGTGAGCTCTTCGCACAATCGCTTGGTGAGCGCGGTCACCAGGGAGCGTTCGGAGATGGCGGCCCGCTTCTGCACCTCGACGAGGAGATCCGGCACCTGAGCCCGCGCCGAGCGGAGCGAGATCGGCGGGTCGACCAGACCGGTCGGTCGGATCACCTGCTCGGCCACGACGCCGCCGGACTTCTCGAGCTCGTAGGCGCTCGGCGTGGCCGAGACGAAGAGGATCCGCGGAGCGATCCCCTCGAACTCCTCGAAGCGCAGCGGCCGATTGTCGAGCGCGCTCGGGAGGCGGAAGCCGTGGTCGACGAGGGTCTGCTTGCGGCTTCGGTCGCCGAAGTACATGCCGCGGATCTGCGGAATGGTGACATGGCTCTCGTCGATGATCACCAGCCAGTCGTCGGCGCCGTGGCCGGGAACCATGCGGTAGTAGTCGAGCAGCGTGTAGGAACGCTCGCCGGGCTTGCGTCCATCCATGTGCCGGGCGTAGTTCTCGATGCCGTTGCAGAAGCCTGTTTCCTCGAGCATCTCCAGGTCGTAGCGGGTGCGCGAGAGAAGCCGCTGGGCCTCGAGCAGTTTGCCCTCGCTGCGGAGTTCGATCACGCGGGCGTCGAGTTCCTCGCGGATCTGCCGCATCGCCCGCTCGAGCTGGTCCTCGGGCATCACGTAGTGGACGGCCGGGAAGATGAAGATCCGCGACTCGTTCGACAGCACTTCGCCGGTCAGCAGGTCGATGAGGGCAATCGACTCCACCTCGTCGCCGAAGAGCTCGATGCGGATGCCGTGCTGCTCGTAGGCCGGAGCCACTTCGATGACGTCGCCGCGCACCCGGAACTGTCCGCGCTCGATCGAGATCTCGTTGCGGGAATACTGCATGTCGGCCAGTCCGAGCAGGAACTGCCGACGATCGAAGCGGGCGCCCCGATTCACCACCAGCACCTTGTTCTTGTACTCCGAGGGCGAGCCGAGACCGTAGAGGCAGGAGACGCTGGCGACGACGATCGAGTCGGGCCGGGAAAGCAGGTTGCTGGTCGCGGCCAGGCGCAGTCGATCAAGATCCGCGTTGCGCGAGGCATCCTTCTCGATGTAGATGTCCCGCTGCGGGATGTACGCCTCGGGCTGGTAGTAGTCGTAGTAGCTCACGAAGTAGCTGACGGCGTTCTCGGGGAAGAGCTCCTTCATCTCCTCGTAGAGCTGCGCCGCCAGCGTCTTGTTGTGGCTGATGATCAAGGTCGGCAGGTTGGTCTTTGCGATGACGTTGGCCATCGTGAAGGTCTTGCCGGTGCCGGTTGCGCCGAGAAGAACGAGATGCTTCTGGCCCGACTCCACGCCCGCGACCAGCGTGGCGATCGCCTGCGGCTGGTCGCCCATCGGCGAAAACGGCGATCGGAGCTTGAACGCGGTCACGGGGCGATGGTAGAGGAAGGGGAACAGGGCCTGTTCCCTGTGCATCACCCTGAACCCAGCAACTCCCGCGGCGCCCGGCGGGAGAGCGCCCACGCCGCAGGCAGGGCCGCGAGCGCCGCCAGGGCGATGACCGTGATCCACCCCAGCGCGGTGGGGACGACCGGGAAGATCAGTCGCATCGGAAGCCCCAGCAGATCGCGATGGAGGATCACCGACATCCAGGCGAGCTGCATGCCAAGCGCGGTGCCGACCGCCGCTCCAGTCTGGCCGATGATCACCGCTTCCGCGCAGACCAGCCGCGCCGGCAGCCAGCGCGTTCCGCCGATTGCCCGGAGCACGCCGAACTCGTGCTGCCTCGCGTGGATCCCTGCGGCGATCACGTTGCCGACTCCAAAGCAGCCCAGCAGCAGGGCCGCGACGGCCACGCCGGTGCTCACGGCGAGCATGACGCCGCCGAGCTCGTCGATGATCCTGCGGATGGCGCGGCCACTGCTGAAGACGACGCCGGGGAGGGCCTCGGCAATCGCCTCGGCGACGATCTGGTCATCGACTGCGGGATCGAGCGAGAGCTGGATCATGGTCGCCTCGTCGCTTCCGAAGCGCTCGCGCACGGTGGCGAAGTCCATGAAGACGCACGAGATCGCATGTTCGAGATAGGCGCTGCGCACGCCGAAGAACTGGGTGGCGATGTCGAGACCGGCGGCGCTGACCACCCCGGCGATCTGAAAGTCGAAGGCGCTGCGGCCGTTGCCGAGTCGGATGGTGTCGCCGACCCCGAGCCCGCGAGCGATCAGGAACTGCTCGGCGACGAGGACTCCCGCGCCTTCGCGAAGGAGCGGAATTGCGGTCTCCGGCTCTCCCTCCTTCCAGTCGAGGGTGGTCATCGCGAAGAAGCGATCCGGGTCGAAGCCGATGCAGACCACATTCGGCGGGGCGTACCCCACGACGCCCAGTCGGGCTTCGCCTTCGACTCGCAGCGGCAGATAGCTGATCGGACAGCTTGCGGTCACGAAGGGAAGATCGCTGACGATCTGCTGCTCCCGCGCCGAGATTCCGGTGACGCGGAAGACGAAGCCGTCGGCGAAACGAATGCGACCGACCCAGTCCTCGAGGAGCGACGTCCCGTTGGACCAACTGCTCACGAGGATGGCCACGCCGACCATCAGCGCACCGCCGGTGAAGCCGGCGCGGAACGGCGTCGCCGAGAGCGCCGCTCGCAGCAGCCCGCGCGGCAGAGCGAACACTCGCCCGACAGCGCCGGCGGCGACGAAGGCGAGGGCGGTGAGAACCGCCGGGGCCATCAGGAACCAGCCGACGTGGGCCAGCGGAAGTCCGATCACGACATAGGCCCAGAAGCGCTGCTGCGGATTGGGAAGCAGGGCGAGCCCGAGTTGGGCGGCGACGGCCGCGGCACCGACGAGGCCACAGATCACAAGCCCCCTCGAGGTGGGCACGCGGGCTCGTGCCGCGAGAGCCTCGAGCGGCGTCACCCGCGACGCCCGCCATGCGGGGTAGATCGAGCCGCCAACTCCCGCCGCGGCGGCGCCAGCCACGGCGAGGATCACGCCAAGCGGCTCGATCGAGAGACCCTCGGGGAGCCACTCGCCGAATCGCCACACGAGGAGTCCGGCGAGCGCCACACCCACCGGAACTCCGACGATTCCGCCCGCTCCGCAGATGATCAGGCCGGAGAGCACCTGGGCTCCGAAGAGCTGCCCGCGAGTGGCGCCGATTGCCCTCACGATTGCCATCAGCCGCTCCTGCTCGACGACCGCGGTGGTCATGCCGGTGGCCACGATGAAGCTGCATGCAAGGAAGGCGATCACCGACGCCAGCAGGAATCCCATGTTCGAGGAGCGAACCTGGCGGTCGTAGCCGGTGGTGATGAGTTCCGCGGGCTCGAGAAGAAGTCCCTCGGGCAGACGGGCGGCGTTGGCGGCGCACCATGCGACCACGTCGGAGGCCGACGGATCGTCCTCGTCGAGGATGATCGAGATGACGCTGGCCTCGCCGGCCCGGTCAGTGGCCTCCGTCAGCGCCGCTCGCGAGATGATCAGTTCGGGCCGCTGCAGCATGCCCAGCGAAGGTCGGTCGTATTCGCCCACCACGATGAAGGTCATGGGAGCCCCGAAGCGCTGCAGACGAAGTGTGCTGCCGATGGGCGCCTCGAGCATCCGGACGGTCATCGAGTCGACGAGCACCTCGTTGTCGGCGCTCGGGAGTCGCCCGCGATCGGCTGCCACCTGGCCGAAGCGGGCCAGCGTGTCGAGATCGATGCCGCGGGCCTGGATCACGGCTCGTCGTCGCGTCTCTTCGGCCTGCGGCGCATCGTCAGCGGGGACTTTGCCCCGGGGGGCGACTGGTTCGTGCACCAGCGTGATCGACGAGAAGAGTCGCGCTCCCGCGGCCTCGACTCCCGGCCACGCCCGCACTTCATCGAGAATGGAATCGTCGAAGCGGTTTCCGTTCTCCTCGAGGATGCGGGCATCGGTGGCCCCGATGATCCGATTGAGGCGCGCCTCCACCGAGCGGCGCGCAGAACCGATGCCGCAGGCGACGGCGGTCACCAGACTCGACGCGAGAAGGACTGCGGCGGCGAGAAGGAGGTTTCTAACCGGCCGCGCGGAGAGTCCGCTGAGCGCGATGTGCCAGCTCGCCCGCATCGATTCCATCCACGTCGAAGGTGTCGGCGACAAGTCCATCGCGCAGCACGAAGACGCGACGACAGTGCGTCGCGGCCGCGGGCTCGTGCGTGACCATCACCACGGTGAGCCGCTCGGTCGCGGCGATCTGTTCCAGCATCGTCCACAGCAGATCGCTGCTGGCCATGTCAAGATTTCCCGTCGGCTCGTCGGCCAGGATGACCGGCGGTGCAAAGAGAAGCGCTCGGGCAATCGCCACCCGCTGCTGCTCGCCGCCCGAGAGGGCGTCGGGGCGATGGTGATCGCGGTTGGCCAGACCGAGGCGGGCCAGCAGATCGCGGGCCCTCGCCCGCAGTTCCTGGCGAGGCCGTCCGTCCAGGACGCCGGGCAGCATGACGTTGTCGATTGCCGAGAGCGTGGGAATCAGATTGAACTGCTGGAAGACGATGCCCACGCCACGCCGCCGAAAGGTGGTGAGTTCAGCTTCGCTCATGCCCTCGAGCTGGTGTTCGGCGACGCAGACCCGTCCCGAGTCGGGCCGATCGAGCCCGCCGAGCAGATGAAGCAGCGTGCTCTTGCCGCTCCCGGATGGACCCATGATGGCGTAGAACCCGGGCTCGTCGATGACCAGATCGATGCCGCGCAGCGCCGTGACGCGACCCCGGCCGCTTGCGTAGCTCTTCCGAACATCGTGGAGCAGCACGCGAGGCGGTGACGGCGGGACCATGTTGGGGGCAGTTCGTCGACGGGCGCACTTCGGATGTCGCAATCGAGCGTCAGCTCACCGGATGCTTCTGGTCGTAGGTTGCGGCGTCCATCAACCCCTTGAGCGCAGAGGCATCGCTCGTGCGCATCTTCACCAGCCAACCCTTGCCGAAGGGATCGCTGTTCAGAAGCGAGGGATCCTTGACGACCAGCGGATTGGCTTCGATGACCTCGCCGCCCACGGCCGAGTAGACGTCGCTCGTCGTCTTCACCGATTCGACTTCGCCGATGCTCGCGCCTGCGGCGAGCTTGGTCCCGGAGGGCTTCAACTCGACGTAGGTGATGTCGGTGAGTTCGTCGGCGGCGAACTGGGTGATCCCGATCGTCACCACGTCGCCTTCGAGCTTGAACCATTCATGCGAGGCGGAGAAGCGGCAGTCGCGAGGGGTGGACATTGGATCACTCGGCGGATGATGGAGAGCGGCGCCGCGGGCGTGAGCGCTCACGACCGGGACCGCGGAGGGTACAGGCGGATGCGACGGGAGGAGGGAGATCACGTGCCCGAACCCCTGCGGTCGCGGGGCGTTCGGGGAGGGTGCAGCCAGATGCAGCCAGATGCAGGGCGGCGAAGTTTGGGAATGCTGAACACGGCGACTTGACCAACTGGATGGAGGGAACTGGGTGGAGGGAACTGGATGGAGGGAACTGGGTGGAGGGATCCCGCATGCCGGAGCAGGTCCGGGGAAGCGGTGTCGGGCTCGCGGGCTTCCGGCCCTCGCCGACACCCGTTTCGGCTCGCGAGGTCGGGCTCATCGGTGGATAACCCAATTTGTCAAGAAGCTTCCGCTCGAACTCTGAATTTCTAAATCATGCTGAGACATCGACTTATGCCAAAATGGCAGACCCAGAGTGAAGATGGGCAAAAAAAAGGTCCCAGTTCCTTGCCGAAGTTCTCCATTTCGTTATCATCACGCCAGCAAGTTGCAAAGAAGGACTTGCCCCACCTCGGATCTTTCTCCCCTCCGGAAAACGTCGGCCTTCGTGGTCGACGTTTTCTCTTTTGCCCTGCAACTGAGCGAGAGACCCGAGTTCACGAGAGCCTCACTCGCGAATCGCCGCCGTGCGTTTGCCGTGCGTTTGCCGCGCAGTTGCCGCGCATTTGATGGGCCGGCGCTTCCCGGGCGGACTCGATCGCGGCGGGCGCACCGGCGAATTCCGGACTTTCCCCCCGGAACGAGCCTTCGTCAGCGGTGAGGCGGAGTTGGTGCGGTAGAGTGTCGCCGGTCCGTCGCTGCGGCTCCCCACATGCTTCTGACGCTCACGGTCAACTCGTTGCGCACGCTCCTCGCCGGCCGCGGAGAGCGCACCCTCACTCCCTGCGAGGTGCCGCGATTCGCCCACGACGAGCTCGGGCTGCACGGTCTCAGCGTGCCCGCTTCGCTGCTCCGCGGATGGACCATCGCCGAGATCGAGCGACTGCGGGATGAAGCTGACAAGGCTGCCTGCCCATGCCTGGTTCTGGTCGATGATGAGCCGCTCGAATTCGGTTCCGCCGACGAGAAGCTCCGCACCGCCGCGGCGACGCGCCTCGGACGCCTTGCGGCCGCCGCGAACCGGCTTGGATGCAGCGCCCTCGGGGTGGGCTGCCGCGGGAAGGACTCGGCCGACGTCTTCGATCGCACCGCGGCGCTTCTGAAGGGCTCGCTCCAGTCGGTCGATCGCCTCGAACTCAACATTCTGCTTCGGCCCGGCACCGGGCTCACCGACGATCCGACGCGGCTGACCGATCTCATCAAGCGGGTGGGCGGGTTCAGGGTCGGTTCGCTGCCCGAGTTCGGTCACGCCAAGAAGAGCGGCAACGCCGAGACCACGCTCCGCAAGCTGGCCCCGTACGCGGGGGCCATCCACGCCACGGTGGAGGGATTCGATCGCGCCGGGGTGCACTCGGGTGCCGATCTCGCGGCGTGCGTCAACGCCATCCGCAGCGTCGGCTACCAGAACACCCTCTCGATCGATTACGTCGGCAGCGGCAACGCCGTCGAAGAGATCAAACGAGCTCGCGACATTCTCACCAACGCCATCCGCGGCGAAGAGGAACCTCTGGACGAACTCGACCTCCTTGCCGCCGTCGACGAACTCGAGGGCGCCGCAGTCGAGGAAGAGGCGGTCGAGGGAGAGGACAACTGACCGTGAAGCACTCGCCCCTCCCAGCTCGACCGATCGTGATCACCATCGATGGTCCAGCCGGAACGGGGAAGTCTTCCGTCGCCGCCGAACTCGCAGCCCGGCTCGGTCTGGAGTTCCTCGATACCGGGGCCATGTATCGGGCCGCAGCCCTGCTCTCGATTGAACGCGAGATCTCGCCACATGACGGTTCGGCGCTGGCCGGTGCAGTGCGTTCCGCCGGTCTGCGCTTCCTCTGGGGCAGCGCCCGACCTCGCCTCATGCTCGATGGTCGGGATGTCTCCGAGCGCATCCGCGACATGGACGTGAGTCGAGTCGTGTCGATCGTCGCCGGCTGCCCCACGCTTCGGCAGCTCATGGTCGAGGAGCAGCGCCGGATCGCCAGGGAGCATCCGCGTCTGGTCACCGAGGGGCGCGATCAGGGATCGATCGTCTTCCCCGATGCCATCGTCCGCTTCTACCTCGACGCCCGACCCGAGGTTCGTGCGGCGCGACGCCAGGCGCAGCTCGAGGCCTTGGGTTCCGCAGTCGACGAGCAACTGGTGAAGGCGGACATCTCCCGCCGCGATCAACTCGATTCGACGCGAAGCGAAGGACCGCTGCGCCGTCCCGAAGGGGCGCTTCTGCTCGATACCACCGATCTCACTCTCGCCGATGTCGTCGATCGGCTCGAGGCCCTGGTGCGGGAGCACGTGGGCGAATCGGATCCTCTGCCGGTCGGCGCCGGCTCGGGCGAGCGGTCGGCGCGATGAGTCGATTCGAGTTCGCCCGCCGAGTGCCCGGTCACTCGGCGACCCAGATCCTCTGGTTCGACTTCTGCCGCTTCCTCTCGGGCGCGCCGCTGCAGGTGCTCTACGGCATGTGCGAGGTCGGTGCGTCGCGCATTCCGCGGAGTGGACCGGTGATCTTCGCGAGCAATCACCAGACCCTCTTCGATCCGATCATCAACGGGTTCGTGGCCTCGGATCGGCAGTTCAGCGCCATCGCTCGCGAGGGGCTCTTTCGCTTCCCTCCCTTCGGCTGGCTGATCACCTCCTTCGGGGCCATCTCGATCCGACAGGACGCCGGCGATGCCGCGGCGATGAAGGCGGCGCTGGCGGAGCTTGCGGCGGGGCGATGCGTCCTCATCTATCCGGAGGGATCGCGAAGTCCCGACGGCACGCTGCAGGAATTCAAGCGCGGGGTGGCGCTCCTGCTTCGCCGCGCCAACGCCACGCTGGTCCCGATGGGGCTCGACGGGGCCTGCGACATCTGGCCGCCGTCGATCAGGCTTCCGCGACTGAGCGGCCGCATCGCCATCAAGGTCGGCGAGCCGATTGCCACCTCGGAACTCGTGCGAGAGGGCGCCGATCAGGCCCTGGAACGGCTGCGGCGCGAGATCGAACGGCTGCGACTCGAGGCCCGCGCCGACCTTCGGCGGCATTCCAGGGGCCGCTGGCCGAAGCCGGGACCGGCAGACCACGCCTACTGGGAACGCCCCGCACCGCTCGAGCCGGAGGCGCGTGCAACGAACGAGCCGAGCACCGCGCCGACGCCGAGCATCGCGCCGCTCTCGAGTCTCACGCCGCAGTGATTTTGGCGCTGGCCCGCACCGGCTTGGCCACTCGCGCCGCCTCGGCCCGTCGACGAGCTTCTTCGGCGTCGGCGAAGTCCTCGCCGAATCGCACCAGCCGCAGGCTGTTGGCGATGACGATCACGTATCCAGTGGCGTAGAGGACCGGCGCCACCCAGAGCGAGATCTGTCCGGTCGCCGCGAGTGCCAGACCGATGATGCCCAGGGCCAGGCTCGCGGCGATGTTCTGTCCGATGACGACTCTGGTGCGGCGAGCGATCTCGACCAGGAAGGGGATGTGCCGCAGATCGTCGTTCATCAGGGCGACACCCGCGGAGTTCGTGGCGATGTCGGATCCCGAGAGACCCATGGCCACGCCGACTTCGGCGCTGGCGAGGATCGGTCCGTCGTTGATGCCGTCGCCGACCACCAGCGTCCGATGGCCGCGGCTGATCAGGTACTTGAGTTCCTCGTGCTTCTCCTCGGGGAGGCACTCGGCTTCGATGGCATCGACCCCGACCGCCTGGCCGACGCGGGTGGCCACGGCGAGTCGGTCGCCGGTGAAGATGCAGATCTTGCGCACGCCGAGTTCACGGAGCTTGCTGACGACCTCCGCAGCGTTGCGACGCAGCTTGTCCTCGAGGCCCACGGCGCCGAGGTACCGACCGCTCTGCATGACGTGCACGCCGGACATGCCTTCGATGCGGGCTTCGACTGCGGCGATCTTCTCCGCTTCGGCGGGATTGACGCTCACCAGCCACGAGGCGCGACCGACGTAGACCTCGCCATCGGAGGCATACGCGACGACGCCGCGACCGTGCAGCTCCTCGTAGCGATCGATGGCGCGGGGACGAATTCGAGCCTTCTCGGCGGTCTCCAGAATCGACTTCGCCAGCGGGTGATTCGAGTACTGCTCGCCGTCGGCCGCGGCCTGGAGCAGTTGGGCGCCGTCGACGCCGTCGGCCGGCACCAGTCGGCTCACCGCGAACTTGCCCGTGGTCAGCGTGCCGGTCTTGTCCATCACCACGGTGTCGACGGTCGCGGCCGCCTCAAGCGTCTTGGTCTGCTTGATCATGATGCCGAGCCGCGCGGCCGCGGCGAACGCCGCCACCATCGCAGTCGGATAGGCAATCAGCAGAGCGCCCGGGCAGGTCACCACCAGCACCGTGATGGCCCGCGCCGCGGCAGCGTTGCGAACCTCGGGATCGGCGCTCTTGCTGGTGAAGAACCAGACCAGTCCGGCGACCATGAGAACGACGGGGACGTAGTAGGTCGCGAGCTGCTCGATCAGTTCCTGCCGCTCGCTCTTGCTGCTCTCGGCTTCACGAATGAGCTGCTCGACCTTGCCGATGGTGGTCTGGGAGGCCACCGCGGTGACCTGGATGTCGATCTGCCCGGTGAGGTTGGTCGTCCCTGCGTAGACGTCGGTGCCGGGCTGGGCCTCGATGGGCACGGCTTCGCCGGTGAGCGAGGCCTGGTTGATCGAGCTGGTGCCGCGGGTCACGCGTCCGTCGACGGGCAGGTTCTCGCCGGGGCGCACGCGAACCACCAGACCGGGGCGCAACTGGTCCAGCGAGACCTCGCGTTCCGCGCCGTCGGCCTCGACCACGCGGGCCACATCGGGAGTGAGTTCGATCAGTTCGCGGATCGCCCGCTGGGCGCCCCAGGCGGTGCGGGAGAGGATCAGTTCCGCAAGCCAGAGGAAGAAGGCCAGGAAGCCGGCGGCGAGAAAGTTGCCGATGGCAATTGCTGCGAGGACCGCGAGCGACGCGAGCGAGTCGCTCGAGGGGCGTCCGATTGCGAATTCGCTGACCGCGCCTCGGAGGAGAGGGATCACCAGGATGATTGCGCCAATCAGCGCCGGCACGCTCGCGACCTGCTCGCCGAAGCCGACCAGTTGGGCAATCCAGCCTGTCAGCAGGAGCACGCCACCAACCAGCGCAATGAAGAGCTGCCGCTCCAGGCGCTCGGCGCCGGCGGTGCCCGACTCACGCAAGGTGCGATCCTGATCTGCGGCTCCAGCGAGGGAGAGTTCCGACATGAAAGAGGCCTCCTGAGCCGGGCAGTGTAATGGGAGACGGCGGCAAGACTTGAGGAGATCCAAGGCAAGGACTGCGGCGGGCGCCGCGGGCAACCTCCACCTACGCCCCGGCGCGGGCCGAGGTTCGCACCAGCGAACCCTGCCGCGGCGCCCCTCGCCGAACCCCCATCGAAGCCCCGGGCACCGCACCGCCCCTTTGCTGCTCTAGCCGCCCGGAGCGGCATTCACGGGGCGCTGGAGTGCGAGTCCCTTCCTCTATAGTGGCTCCCGCATGAGCACCGGCGTCACAACCATCATCGGCGACGGGCAGATGGGGCTGGTTCTCGCCCAGCTTCTGGCCGAGCACTCCCGGCCGGTGCGGCTGACCGGACCGTTTCCCGAACACCTCGAGCGGCTCCGCGACACCCGGCGCTCGCCGCGGCTTCCCGAGCTGTTGCTCCCCGACGAGGTCGAGTGCGTGAGCGATCTCCGCGAGGCCGTCGAGGGAAGCACCTGCCTCGTCAACGCGATTCCGACGCAGTTCATCCGGGCCGTGTGGGAGCGTCTCGGCGAGTCCGCCGCGGGGGGATCGATCGTCGTGAACGTGGCCAAGGGACTCGAGGTCGGCTCGATGAAGCGGCCCTCCGAGATCCTCCGCGAGTACGTCGGCGAGCGCGGAATCGTCACCCTTTCGGGTCCGACGATTGCGACCGAACTCGCCCGGCGGCTTCCCGCGACCGTCGTGGCCGCCTCGCCCGATCACGCAGCGGCCCACGCGGTGCAGGAGACCTTCAGCGGTCGCTGGATGCGGGTCTACACCAACGGCGATCTGATCGGCGTGGAGCTCGCTGGCGCGGCCAAGAACGTGATTGCCCTCGCCGCGGGAATGGTCGATGGCCTGGGTGCCGGCTGCAACGCCAAGAGCGCCCTGCTGGCCCGCGGACTGGCCGAGATCGTGCGGCTCGGCGTGGCTCTCGGGGCCCGGATCGAGACCTTCTTCGGAATCGCCGGCGTCGGTGACCTGGCCACGACCTGCTTCAGCCCCGACGGCCGCAATCGCTCCTGTGGCGAGCAGCTCGGCCGCGGTCGCACGCTTCACGAGATCCTCGGGACCTCGACCTCGGTGGTCGAGGGAGTGGAGACGGCGCGGGCCCTGACGGCACTCGCCGCTCGGCACGGGGTGGACATGCCAATTGCCCGAGCGGTGCACGCGATCCTCTTCGAGGGACTCGACCCGAGTCGGGCCATCGAGGCCCTGATGGGCCGCGAGCTCAAGGCGGAGAAGGTCGGATGACCATCGGAGAGTTCACCACCTCGCTGCGGATCATGACCCTTCCGCGGGACACCAACCAGTACGGCACGGTCTTCGGAGGCGTGATCCTCTCGGCAATCGACCAGGCCGGCTTCATCGAAGCCAGGAAGCACGGGCTGCATCGCTGGGTCACGGTGGCGGTCGACCGCGTGGAGTTCCACGCCCCGGTGCTGGTGGGCGACGTCGTGGCGTTCCAGACGCGGACCAGGTCGAGCGGGACCAGCTCGGTCACGGTCGAGGTGCGGGTCGAAGCCGAGCGCTTCATGACCGGCGATCTGGTCAAGGTGACCGAGGCGACGCTGACGATGGTCGCGGTGAATGCCGCGGGTCGGGCGATTCCCTTCACCTCGCCGCCGAGCGTGAGCGTGACCATCGGCAAGGAACGATTCGACGATCCGCACGGCGGCGCTCGATGACCGAGCTCTCCGGTCCCGAGCGCTCGGGCAAGGGCCCACTTCGCACGGCACTGCTCATCTCCGGCGGAGGTCGGACCGCGCTCAACCTCTTCGACTGCGCCGAGCGCGGCGAGCTTCCAATTGCCCCCGTCGTCGCAATCGCCACTCGCGTCGAGGCTCCGGGGGTCGAGCGGCTGCGGGCTCGCGGCGTGGTCGTCCACGTGGTGGCGCGAACTGCAGGCGACGACTGCGAGTCGGCCCACGAGCGCACCGACTTGATTCTTCTCGAGGCCGGAATCGAACTCATCTGTCTCTGCGGATGGCTTCGGCACTTCCGAGTCCGCAGCGCTCGCGCCGACTGGCGCACGCGAGCGATCAACATTCACCCCGCCCTCCTTCCCGAGTTCGGTGGCCCCGGCATGCATGGGGATCACGTCCATGCGGCGGTGCTGGCCGCGGGTCGCAGCGAGTCGGGTTGCACCGTGCACTACGTCGACGAGCTCTACGACCATGGTCCGATCATCCTGCAGCGGCGCGTGCCGGTCCTTCCCGGCGATGACGTTCCGCGGCTCGCGGCTCGAGTCTTCGAAGCCGAGCTTCTCGCCTATCCCGAGGCCCTGCGAGGGCACGTCACCGGCAGCTAAGTTGGGTCGGACGGCTCGCTCCAAGCAGGACGGAGCCGTCAAACACAACCTAGACTCGCCCCGATGCGCCACCGCGACCGCCATCGCTCGACCGCCGGAGTGATTCGCCTGGTGCTCGTGGCGACCGCGCTGGCGTGTGCCGCCCCGCCCTCCGTGCGGGCCTTCGCCGAAACGCCGGTGGCGCCACCGCCGCGATCGCCGAGCGCTCCGCCGCCCCTTGCACCAGGCCCGCCACCACGGGTGCCGGGGAGTGCGCCGGATGCGCCACTGGGGCCGCGCGATCGGGTCAGCGAGCCCAACGCTCCGGCGGGCTCCGCACCGCGCCGACCGCCGCGGGCGCCGACCGAAGCAGAGATCGTGGCCGCGTTCGGGCGGGGCGATTACGTCGAAGGACTCCGCCTGGTCGAGCTTGCCCTGCAGGTCACTCCCGACGATCCGCTGCTGCACTACAACGCCGCGTGCGCTCTGGCCCTGATGGGTCGGCCCAACGACGCCGCCGATCGGCTGATGCGGGCCGTCACGTGCGGCTTCCGCGACTTCCAGCATCTCGAGCGCGACCCCGACCTCGACTCGATCCGCGACCATCCCACGTATCAGGCGATTCTCGAAGCCCGCGCCCGCCACGACCGCGACGCCGCGAAGTCCGAGGTGGATCGCTGGCGGAGTCGCTTCGGCGAGGAGCGCTATCGCTACGAGCGCGACGAGCACCTCAACCTGCACTTCGCCACCGCCCTCGAAGAACCCTCCTATGAGCGGATGCGCGAGATGCTCACCCGCCAGGCGGATCAGCAGATCGGCACTCTGTTCGCCGCCGCGCCGCGCGAAGCGGTCTTCATCGCGGTGCCGACGACCGCCGACTCCCAGACCTTCTTCCGCGAACTGGCCGCGCGCGACGCGACCTTCAACAGTCCGAACGTGGGCGGGATCTACGAGCATCGCCCGCGGCGCCTGGTGTCGACCGACATCGGCGCCTCGTTGCGACACGAGTTCACCCACGCCCTCCACTACGGGGACATGGAACGGCTTGGGCAGCCGCACCCGCTCTGGATCCAGGAGGGACTGGCGACGCTTTACGAGACCTACGACCTTCCCAAGGGCGGAGAGATCATCTTCCTCGCCAACGATCGCGACGATGTGATCCGCGGACTGGTCAAGGGAGGCGGGGCGCTGCCCTGGGCCAGGATGCTGGTGATCGGGGCTGAGGACTTCATGAAGCGGCCCCAGCAGCTTTATCCGCAGGTCCGCTCGATGTTCCGCTTCCTGGCCGAGCGGAAGAAGTTGGCCGAGTGGTACAAGGCCTACACCCGGTCGTTCGCGACGGACCCGACCGGTCGCAAGGCCTTCGAGCAGGTGTTCGCCTCATCGCTCGAGGACATCGAGCGCGACTGGCGGCGGTGGGTCTCCGCGCAGCGCTCGGCGAGTCGGGTGGTCGGACCGGGCGACGCGTCGCTTGGCGTCTCCATCGACGACGAGCCGGACGGCGCCCGGATCACCCAGCTCATGACGGGTTCCGCAGCGTCGCGGGCAGGGCTGCGCCGCGGGGACGTGATCATCTCCGTCGACGAGGTTGCGACTTCCTCGGCGGCTGAACTGGTCTCGGCGATTGCCAAGCGGCGGGTGGGCGAAGCCGTGCGGCTGCAGGTGCGGCGCGGGGCCGAGGTCCGTGAGGTGGTGGTCCGACTCGAAGCGCTGCGAATGTGAGCGAGCAAGACGATCCGGGAGCCAGCCGCAGGGGGTCTCGCTTCTACACTCCCGGCCCATGTCCAGGTCGCCCCGTCGTGCTCCCGCCGCCGAGTCCAAGCGGTTCTTCCTCCGCGGACTGGCCGTGCTGCTGCCGTCGGTCCTCACGTTGTGGCTGATCGTCTACGCCTACCGATTCGTCGAAGGCTTCATCGCCGAGCCTGTGAATTCATGGGTGAAGGTCGGGCTCTATCAGGCCACGACCCGCTCCGAAACCCTCCAGTCGCTCTTCGCCCCGAACGAGGAACAGGTCAGTTCCACGCTGGTCCAGCGGCAGCGCAACGACCCCGCGGCGACACGCTTGGCAGTGCAGGCGCAGCTCACCCAGAAGAACATCTCCGACTGGTGGGCGGCGCGGTGGTGGACCAACCTCATCGGTCTCGCGGTGGCGGTGCTTGGCGTCTACACCGCCGGGCGACTTCTCGGCGGGTTCCTCGGGCGCGGAGTGGTGGCCCGCGTGGAGCGGCTGCTGACCTCGATTCCCATCATCCGCGTGGTCTATCCCTCGGTGAAGCAGGTGGTCGACTTCGTGATCAGCGACGAGCGGCAGATCCAGTTCAGTCGCGTGGTGGCCATCGAATATCCGCGCAAGGGAATCTGGTCGATGGGACTTGTCACCAACGACCTCGCCAATCCCATTGCGCCCGAATCCGAGGATGCGGTCACGGTCTTCCTGCCCAGCTCGCCGACCCCCTTCACCGGCTACACCCTCGCCGTGCCGCGCAAGGACGTCAGGGAACTGCCCATCACAATCGATCAGGCGATCCGGTTCTTCGTCTCGGGTGGCGTGCTCGTCCCCGAACTCGGAACGGCACGCCCCGGCTCCGGTGTCCGCGGCCCAGTCAGCCCAGCCACGCTGCCCCCGCACGCCACCAGGATCGACGCGCCGCATGCTGAACGATTGACCGAGGAGAAGCGTACCGCTCCAATCGGACCGGTCTGAGCATCGGTACCCTCTGAACGTTTCAGTTCCCCGTTTCCATCCAATTCGGCGTCCGGTCATTCCAAGGGACCGCGCAACGCCTCTGCTACGCTGGAGCCAACCCATGCAGATCAACCTGAGCGCCAAGCACATGACTCTGACTCCGGCGATCGAGGAGTACGCCCGCAAGAAGGTCGAGAAGTTCTCCCGCTACTTCGACCGCATCCAGGCGGTGGGGGTGTTGATCTCCAAGGATCGCATTGGCTTCAGCGTCGAAATCCGAACCGATGTCGAGCATCACGAGGACTTCATCGCCACCAGCACGCATGAAGACCTCTACGCCTGCATCGACATCACCTCGGACCGCTCGATCCGACAGTTGAGCGATCACAAGAGCCGGCTCCGCAACCATCATCAGGGCGCCCACCCGAACACGGGCGGCGTGCCTGGCGCGAGTGGCTCGCCGCGCGGCAAGGGTGCCGATGGCGCCGACGGGAAGAGCACATGAAGCTCCGCGAGATCGTCGTCGAGAAGGCGATTGTTCCGCGGCTCGTGGCCGTGCAGCGGGACGAGGTGATCGGCGAGATGCTGGATGTCCTGATCGCGGCCGGCACGGTCGAGCCGTCGCTGCGCGACGAGTTCATCAAGGCGGTCATCAAGCGCGAGAAGCGCGGTTCGACCGGGGTCGGACAGGGTGTGGCCATTCCGCACGTCAAGAGCGAGCGGATCGCCAGGCTCTCGGTCGCGGTCGGGGTGAGCGCCAACGGCGTCGAGTTCAGCGCCCTCGATCGTCAGCCGGTGCACCTGGTCTTTCTCGTGCTCAGTCCCGAGAACCGGCCCGAGGAGCATCTGGATGCGATGCAGGTGATCTTCTCGACGCTGGGCCAGCCGCAGTTCCGGCGGTTCCTCCGACAGGCCACCACCGTTCAGGAAATCGTCACGCTCCTCGAGGAAGCGGACGCGAGTCACTTCGTCCGTTGATCGTTCGTCCAGTGGTGTGCGGAGTGTCCCGGAGCGGGGCTGCCGCAGGCCGAATCTTCGCTTGTCCTTCATGTCCTTCAGATGGACCCTCGGTCGGGACTTCATTCGGTCCCTCACCCCTCGGCCATCCGCTCGGAGACTTCGTGCCGGATCGCTCCTCGGTCATCGTGGTCATCGCCAATCGCCTCGGGCTGCACGCTCGACCGGCGATGACGTTCGTCGAACGGGCCATGGCCTTCGACTGCGACGTGCGGGTCCGTCGCGCCGATCAGGACGAATGCGTCGACGGCAAATCGATCATGCAGATGATGATGCTCGCAGCCACGATGGGCACGCCCATCGAGATCGTCTGCGAAGGGCCCCAGTCCGACGCGGCCTCGGCCGCGCTCCGCGCCCTTGTCGAAAGCAAGTTCGACGAGGAGTGAGCGGGGGAGTGGACGGGACAGGTGGTCGCAACGGGCAGCGGGGGACGCAGCCACTGGTGGGCAACTCATCCCTCCGGCCAGTCGACGTCCCGCTCGAAGGGCTCGATCCTCACCAGATCGCGTTCAAGACGTTCACGACCGCTCAGAGAGAAGAGGACCGCTGCTGCGCGGCTCATCGGCTCCGTTGAGCGGGCGGCTCGGTGGGCCACCCCGCCTCCTTCAACTAGACTGCTCCGGTTCCCGCAGTCCCCTGTTGAAGGAGTTTCCTGATGCGACACAGCCGATCGGTTCGTGGCAGACATGTCGTGCTTGCCTCGATCGCCCTCTCCGGCGGCGCGGGACTGGGGTCTGCTCAGCCGCTTCAGGCCACTCCGCCGGCTGCACCCGAGGGCCCATCCGCCGTCGCACCCCCGACCGGCGGCGCCGCCCCGGCAGTGGCTCCGGTCACACCGCCAGGGCCCGCAGTGGTCCCGGCTCCGGCACCCGCGCAGGCTGCTCCCGAAGTCTCCTTCAACTTCAAGTCCGCCACCTGGGAGCAGGTCCTCGACTTCTTCTCCCGGGCCACCGGCCTGCCGGTCGTCAAGGAAGTCCCGCTCCCCGACGGCGTCGTCGACTATCTCTCGCCCCGGTCCTATCCGCTTCCCGAGGCGCTCGAGACCCTGAACATCCTGCTTCAGACCCGCGGCGTCATGCTGCGCGTCGAGGCCGAGCGTCTCTACCTCCAGAAGCTCGATGACATGAAGCGGGAGAACATCCCGACCTTCATCGGCAAGCTCCCCGAGGGACTGACCAACGATCAGATCGTCACCCTGGTGATGCCGCTCAAGAATGCGGCGGCCAAGCCGGTTGCCGAGCAGCTTGCGCAGATGGTCGCGTCCTACGGCTCGATCAGCGCGATGGAGAAGCAGAACGCCCTGGTGATCGTCGAGACCGCCGCCCAGGTGCGGCGTCTCGAGCGCATCATCAGCGAGCTCGATCGCGAGGATGTCGAGAACATCGTCGAGTTCCTCCCGATCAGGCACGCCAAGGCCACCGAGATGGTCGCGTCGCTGACGGCGCTGATGGGCGAGCGGGTGGTCGAGTATGTCATCAACCCGCAGACCAATCAGAAGGTCAAGCTCGAGGAGACGCGACTCGGCGGCATGACCATCGCCGCCGACGCCCGCACCAACGCCATCGTCGCTCGCGGCACGCGGGCCAAGATCGACCAGCTCAAGCAGACGATCGAACTGCTCGATGTGGCTGGGGCCGGCGAGCGGCGGGCGATGCGCACGTTTGGGCTGCGCACGCTGACGGCGGCGGTGGCGATGCCGCAGGTGGCGGCGCTCTTCAATTCGCTCCCCGCCGAAGGTCGGCCGATGGTGCTGCCGGCGCCGGACGGTCTGCGCCTCACCGTCGTCGGCCCCGAGACCGCAATTGCCGAAGCCGCGGCGCTGCTCGTCGAGATCGACGGCGCCCCCGGAAGCGACGCCGACGACGACATGACCCTTTCGGTCGTGGCCCTCAATCACGCGGCGCCGGAGGCAGTTGCGAACACCGCGAAGGCGGTGCTCGGGCGGCAGCTCGGCCTGGTCACCCTGACGCCCGGCGCTGACGGTCGCTCGGTGGTGGTGAGCGGCCCGGCGGGGCTGGTCGATTCGGCCAAGGCCATGATCGCGGCGCTCGATCGTCCGGCGCGAAGCGAGAAGTCGCTGCGCCTGTCTCGACTCATCGGAAGCGATCCCGCCTCAATCCTCGCCCGCGCCCAGCAGCTCTACACCGCGCAGCGCGACCCCGACGATCTTCGAGCCGAGGTCGTCGCCAACTTCGACGCTGCCACGCAGAGTGCCATCCTCGTCGGCGAAGCCCCGGCGCTCGCTCGCTTCGGAGCGATCATCGACCAGCTTCAGGCCGCCGCCGGACCGCAGCCCGACGTGCGCGTGGTGACCCTCGAGCATGCCACGGCCCAGGAGGTCGCCGACTTCCTCAATGCCCTCACCGAGAGCGAGCTCGGCATCATGTTCGCGGGGGTCGCGGGAGCCACTGGCGCATCGCGTCCCCTCATCGAGCCGATTGCCGGCACCAACACGCTGCTGGTCGCGGCCCAGCCGATGCAGCATCAGGTGATCCAGTCGCTGGTGCGCACCGTCGACGTGCCCCAGGAGACCGAGCTTCCGCCGCTTCGCATCCTCCAGTTGCGCACGGCCGACGCCGTGAACCTCGCCCAGACGCTGATGGCGACCTACTCGCGCCGCTCCAACGAGGAGCGCAACGCGAAGCCCGCGTCGATCACCGCCGACATCCAGACCAACGCGCTGCTGGTCGCGGCCCACCCCGATCTCCTTCCCGAGATCGAGCGGGTCGTGCAGGAGCTCAACGACAGCAATCGCGTCGACAGCGAAGGACGCGAGATCCGGATCTTCCCGCTGAAGGTGGCCCGGGCCACCGAACTGGCCAAGACCATCGACGAGATGTTCCCGCCGCCGCCGGTGCCGGTCGATCCGCGCGGTCGACCGCGCCCCGAACTCCAGAAGCCGCGGGAAGTCGTGGTCCGCGCCGATCCGCAGACGAACGCCCTGATCGTCGACGCCCCGGTGCAGCGCATGGCCGGATTCCAGGAGCTGGTGCAGTCGCTTGATCGCGCCGAGATCACCGACGAGGTCTCGATCCGCACCTGGCGCCTGCAGCGTGCCGACGTGAACGCGGCCGCGGACGCGATCCGTCAGCTCGCCGCCAATGGCTCGCTCGGGAGTGGCGCGGCGAACCGCCGCGCCGCGGTCACGGTGACCGTCGAACCGTCGACTCGCACGCTGGTCGTCTCCGCCCCCGACGAAGCCTTCGAGAGCATCGAGCAGGTGCTCACCAGTCTCGACGAGGAGCGAGCGCTTCCCGCGACGTCGCTTCGCTTCTTCAAGCTGGTGACGGCCCGGGCCGAGAACGTGGCCCCCATGCTGCGAGAGATTCTCGCGGGCCGCATGGCCGAGGAGATTCCCGGCACGCCGGCCGAGCTGCAGGCGCTCCTCAAGGTCACGACCGACAAGAAGTCGAACGTGCTGATCATCTCGGCGCCGCCGAGCGTGATGCAGATTGCGGAAGAGCTCGTCAAGCAGATCGATTCGACCGCCAGCGCCGCCGGTGGAGTCGAGCCGATCATCCGTGTGCACCCGCTGACCTTCGCCTCGGCGAGCGAAGTCAGTCAGTCGCTTTCCTCGGCGCTGCCGACGATCATCAGCAAGGTGACCGGCGAGCCGGTCGCGGTGAGGCTCATCCCCAGCGTCGGCGCAAACGCCCTGATCCTCGTGGGCATCGAGTCGGAGCTCAAGGAAGTCGAAGCCCTGATCGAACCGCTCGACGCCCGCCCGGCGCTCGATGCCGTCGACGCCAGGACCTTCGAGCTCAAGCATTCCGTGGCCACGCGCATCGCGCCCCTGGTCCAGAACCTGCTCACCGATCAGCAGGAGACCGATCCGCGCATCGTGCTCGAGCGGCTGCGTCGTTCGCGCGGACAGATCGACACCACTCCGAAGGTGCGGGTCGAAGCCGACGAGCGGACCAATCGCCTGATCGTCTCGGGCCCGCAGCGGGTGGTGGCCCTGGCCGAAGCGCTGATTGTCGAACTCGATCGGCCCGACGAGAGCGCCGAGCGCGAGATCGCCACCTTCACGCCGACCAACGCCGACCCGTCGACCCTCGCCGCCACCGTGCGACAGGTGCTCGAGAACACCCGAGGCAGTGGGCAGCGTTCGACGCTCCAGGTGATCCCCGAACCGCAGAGCGGTGCACTGCTCCTGATTGGCACCAAGGAGGAGATCGCTCGGGCCAACACGCTTCTCAAGTCATGGGACGAGCGGGTGATCGCAGCCCCGTCGATGGATCTCAAGGTGCTGACCCTCAGGCACGCCGACCCGCGAGTGGTGGCGGGGCCGATTGCCTCGCTCCTGCAGGATCGAACGCGCTGGCCGGAGCGCCTGCGACAGACGGCGCGAGCGGGACTTCCGGTTGGTCAGCCGACGGTGACCGCGGAGGCCACCGGGCCGCGACTCCTGGTGAGTGCGCCGGGCGAGCTGATGCCGCTGGCCGAGGCGATCCTCGCCGAACTCGATCGACCGCGGGACGGGGCATCAGCAATCGAAGTCCGCACCTTCACGCTCATCCAGGCGGACGCCCGCGGAGTGAGCGACGCAGTGCGCACCGCGATGGACGCGCGGGCGACGCAGCGACCCGCCGAGACCAGGGCCACGATCTCGCCGGAACCCTCGAGCAACGCCATCGTCGCCACCGGCACTCCGGAGCAACTGGCCCAGATCGAGACGATCGTTTTGGGGCTCGACGCCGGAACGCCGCGCGATCAGGCCCAGGTGCGGACGCTCTTCCTGAAGCACGCGCGGGCGACGGAGATCATCCCGCTTCTCGAGAGCCTCCTCGTCGAGCGCGAGCTCATCGACCCCAAGGCATTGCCCACATGGGCCCAGGCCGAATACCTCCGCATCAGACAGCAGAATCTGGCCGGCAAGCCCGAGGTGCGGCTCGTCGCCGACGAGCGGTTGAACGCAATCGTGGTCGCGGCGCCGGCCTCGGTCCTCGACGCCGCCGAGCAGATGGTCGCCCAGCTCGATGTCGAGCGCGGCGAGGGCGGGGAGAGCGGTGATCGTTCGGTGCGTCTCCTCACGCTGCGCAACGCAGACGCGACCGAAGTTGCGGCGAGCCTCGAAGCGATCTTCGCCGAGGAGAAGGACCGCGAGAAGCCGCCGACGGTGCGGGTGAGCACGGCCAGCAACGGACTTCTGGTCCGAGCCAGCGAGCGGCAGTTCGCCACCATCGAGCGGGTGATCGGCGACATCGATCGGGCCACGGTGGCGACCAGCCGCCAGATGCGCACGATTCCAATCGACCAGAGCAAGGCCTCGGCGCAGGAGATTGCGGAGATGCTCCGCCGACTCCTGGGCACCGACGACGCGGCGACCAGCGTCGAAGTCATCTCGCTGGAAGAGCTCATCAAGCGCGAGGCGGGAGCGAAGCCGGCCTCGCCCGCCGGTGGGAAGCGCTCGATGGGCGGTGCGGGGCACTGGCCCGGCTCGCTTCACGCGCTCCTGATCGAGTCGATCTTTGCGCTCGCTCCCGTGGCCGCCGATGGACGGGCCGATGACGCTGGCGCAACAGCCAATGCCGAGCCCGCGCCGGAGAGCGACGGTCCGGATGTCACAATTGCCGTCGACCCACGAACCAACTCGCTGGTGCTGATTGGCTCGCCCCGGGCGGTCGAGCGCCTCGCGGAGCTGGCCAGACAGGCTCAGGAGCAGGTTCCCTCCGCCCCGCAGAAGATGCGGGTGGTCACCCTCGATCGGGCCACCGATCCGGAACGGCTCCGGGCTCTGGTGGCCCAGGTCCTCGGGCGCATCACGCCGCCGGGCGGCGCTGCGGGCGACCTGGCGAAGCGTGTCGGACTGCTTGCCGATCCGGGCACGAACGCTCTGGTGATTGCCGCAAACGACAACGACTTCCGAGCGGTGACGGAGATCCTCGTCGCCCTCGGTTCGGCTCCGACGGCAAACGACATCCCGATTCGAACGATCGTCCTCGAGCGGGCCTCCGCCGCCGCGGTCGCTCAGGCGGTGCAGCGCTTCGAGGACGAAAGGGCCAAGCTCTCCGGCGTCCGCGGTCGACGCGAGCAGCGCCGCTTCGCAATCGTCGGCGATCCGACCAGCAACACGATTCTCGTCGCCGCCGAGGACGAGGACTTCAAGGCCCTCGAAGCGATCGTCAAGCAGTTCGATTCACCGGCCGCGTCGGCGGCGCTCGAGATGCGGATGTATCCGCTGCGTCACGCCCGCGCCGGCGAGATCGAGCGGACGGTGCAGGCGGTGGTCTCGGATCTCACCTGGGGACAGCCGTTCTTCTTCGGCCCGCGGGCCAGCGAATCGAGCCGTCGCGACGAGGTCGCGGTGCGCTCCGCGCCGCATCTGAATGCGCTCCTCGTCACCGGAACCGGGGACAAGTTCCAACTCGTCCAGCAGATCATCGAAGCCCTCGATACCCCCACCAGCGCCAATGCGGCGCGAGTCGTCAAGCTCTATCCGGTCAGGCACAGCGATGTCGATCTGGTGGCCGAGATCGTTCGTGATGCAGTCGGCGGCGGGCGCGAACGGCGACCGTGGGAGACCGCGGATCCGACTCAGGCCCGCGTCCGCGTCGACGCCCGGACCCGGACGATCGTCGTGGTCGGCACCGAGTCGCAGCAGGCCGAGATCAGTCAGGTGCTCGCCGGCCTCGATCGCCCCGGAGACCAGAAGCCGCAGCAGACGGAAGTCGTCCGCGTGGAGTTCGCGAAAGCGTCGGAACTGGCCCGCACCCTCGGCGAGTTTCTCGAGTCGCGGGCGGCCACGGCAGGTGCCGGTCAGCCGACCGTCACGATCGTGCCGAGCGACTCGGCCAACACGTTGCTTCTGGCCGGTGACGCCGCCGAGATCGCCACCCTGCGCGATCTGCTGACCCGGCTCGATCAGCCCGGCACCGGCGGCGATCGCCGCATCGAGATCGTGCAGATCGCCGATGGGAAGGCCGACGAACTGGCCCGCATGCTGGTCAGCCAGTTCCCGCGCGGCACCGGCGGCCAGGGCGTGATCATCACCCCCGACGTGCGGACCAACAGTCTGATCGTCAACGCGCCGCCGACGCTCTTCCCGCAGGTGATGGCCCTGATCGATCGCCTCGACGCCAAGTCGCTCGGCGATGTCACGGTCATCCGCACCTACGCCCTCACCGGAGCGCAGGCCGATGAAGCGGTGCGCATCCTCGGACAGACGCTCCAGCTCGACGCCCGCGGCCAGACTCAGCAGGGGGCCGTCGTCAGGCTCGACGAGGATGATGCCCAGCCGGTGAACGTGAAGGCTCGCGTGGTCGCCGATCGTCGCTCGAACAGTCTGGTGGTCTCGGCCACGCCGGAATCGTTCCCGGTGATCGAAGCGCTCATCAAGCGCATCGACGACGTTCCCGCGAGAAGTCCGGTCGAGTACCGGATTCTGCGCCTTCAGCATGCGCTTGCCGACGAAGTGAGCTTCACGTTGCGGCAGATCGTGCGTCCCTCCGGCGATGAGCCGGCGCCGCGCATCGACTACAACATGGCCGAGAACCAGCTCGTGATCGGAGCCACCTCCGATCAGTTCGAGCAGGTGGCGAAGATTCTCGAACAGATCGATGTGCCCAGCGATCGCGTGCGGCAGACCGATTTCGTGCCCATCAAGTTTGCCGGGGCCGAGAAGGTCCGTGAGGCCCTCCAGTACTTCTACGGCCCGAGGGCAATCGACGCCAACACGCCGGGTCGGCAGTCGGTGGTGATCGTCGCCGACACCGCCACCAACAGTCTGGTCATCTCCGCCGATGCCGCCGAATGGGAAGGCATCCGCGCCCTCGTCAGCAAGCTCGACAGCGAGGAGTACGACGCCTCGCAGCAGCTTCGGGTCTTCCCGCTTCTGCACGCCGACGCGGCGGCGGTCGCCCGCGCCGTCAACGACGCCTTCCAGGGTCGCATCGATCGCCGTGGACAGCTCGACGCGGCGCGGCGCGGTCAGAACGCACCGGGCGCCGATCCGCGCACGCAGCAGCTTCCGACGGTGCTGGTCGAGAGCGACGAGTGGGTGAACGCCGCCGCCGAGACTCAGACCAACTCGCTGATCGTCTCGGCCAGCCGGACCAACCTGCGGAAGATCGAGCTGATCGTCGCCCAGATCGACACCGTCGATTTCGCCAAGCTGCCGCCGCCGCGGATCATCCCAATTGGCGTCGGCAATCCGGTGCAGCTCGCCGAGACGATCCTGCGGATGTTCGCCCCCGATCCTGCCGAGCGCGGCGGCAATCGCTCGACCCGCGGCCTGCGGATCGTCGGCGACCTGGCCACCAGCGCCCTGATCGTGCGAGCCAACGACGAGGAGTTCGCTCAGGTCGAAGCCCTGGCCCAGGCGATCCAGCAGGAGGGCAGCGCTCAGGGGCTCGCGGTGAAGGTGCTTCCGCTGAAGGCGGCGCCGGCGGTGCGCGTCGCCGCGGCCATTCGCGAGGCGTACACCGCCAAGGCCAAGCAGCAGAACCTTCCACTCTCGATCTCGGTCGACGCCGCCGGCAACAGTCTGGTGATTGCCAGCAGCGCCGCGCTCTTCGCCGAGATCCGGGCCACCGTCGAAGAGATGGATGCCCTCGCCCCTGGCGTGGGTCAGGCCATCTTCGTGATCGACCTCGAGCACATCTCGCCCGAGGCGGTCAAGGGTGTGGTCGAGACCATCGGTCTCGACAAGCCGCAGCCTGAGAATTCGGTCTCGAAGGTGGTCAGCGAACCGATCAAGATCTCGCTCCTTCCGGGTCGCAAGTCGGTGATCGTGGTGGCGAATCCCGGTGATCGCGACACCGTGGTGGCGCTCTTCAAGGCGCTCGACGCCGAGCCTGCGCTCGCTCAGGGGCAGATGCGGGTCGTCAAGCTCAAGAACGCTCAGGCCGGCGCTCTGGCCGCGACCCTCTCGCAGATTCTCACTCCCGCTCCGGCGCAGGGCTCGCAGGCCCTGGCCCGCGCGGTGCAGGAGCAGCTTCGTCGCCTCGCGGTGCGTCGTGATGGTCTCAAGGAAGAGGACCTCCGCATCGATCTCGAGAAGCCGATCCGGGTCATTCCCGATGCGTCGCTCAATGCCCTCGTGGTGGCCTCGACTCCGGAGAACGTGCAGGCCATCGAAGAGCTGATTGCGATGTTCGATCAGGTGCCGATGTCCGACGCCGTCGTCGTTCAGATCTTCCCGCTCGAGAACATCGCCGCCGATCAGTTCGCGCGGATCGTGCGCGAGCTCTTCGCCCAGGGCAAGGCTCTGGGATCGATCCCCGGGTCGAAGGTCGAAGCCGTCCCCGCAGGCACCGTCGGGCGTGCGCTGGCGGATTCGGTGGCAATCAGCATCGATTCCCGCACCAACACGGTGGTCGTCGCCGGCAAGGAGGACGCCGTCGCGCTGGTCGAAGTGCTGGTCAAGCGGATCGATACCGAGGTGGCCACCGGTTGGGTCGAGCCGCGGATCCTCCCGCTGCGCTTCGCCGATGCCGAGGAGCTCTCCACCACGCTCAACGCCGTGCTCGTCGATGGCGCCACCGTCTCGCCCCAGTCCAACCCGCTCCAGCAGCAGGTGGCCCGACTGCGGATGCTGCGCCGCAACGGCGGCGCCTTCCCGGTGCCGCAGCCGCCGGTTCCGTCGAACGTGCAGGGTCCGCCGGCGCCCAACGCCGCGCCAGCGGTCGTCGTCGATGCGGCCGAGACGATGGCCGCCGACATCTTCCAGCCGATGACCCGCACGGTCATCCGCGCCGAACGGAACATGAACGCTCTCGTGGTCGTGGCCACGCCGGCGAACCTCGAGGTGATCGGCGAGCTGGTCCGCATGCTCGACGTCGAAGCGGCCTCGCCCTCGGCGAGCGTCCGCATCTACCCCATCCAGCATGCCTCCGCCGCCAAGCTGGCCGCGATCGTGCAGCGGGTGTTCGAGCAGCAGTTCCAGGCCAAGTCGATCCGCGCCGAGGATCGGATCTCGGCCCAGGCCGACGAGCGATCGAACGCGCTCGTCGTCAGCACCAGCCCCCGCAGCTTCGCCGTGCTCGAGAGCCTGCTGAAGTCGCTGGATGCGCCGATTCCCGTGGACCTGAAGGAGATCCGCACCATCGAGCTGAAGCATGCCTCGGCGGCCCGGCTCGCCCAGATGATCCAGCAGCTCATGGATGCACGACTCGAGCGGCTGCGCCGCGTGCAGCCGGAGACGGCCGATCTCGAACGGGCCCTGGTCATCGCCGATCTGCGCAGCAACAGCCTGGTGGTCGCCGCGGGCAACGACACCTTCGATGTCATCAGGCGAATCGCCGTCGATCTCGACGTCGAGACGCTGCTCACCTCCTCGCTGGTGCAGGTGATCACCCTCGAGAAGGGGAATGCCGATCGCATCCGCGCCGCGGTGCAGCAGATTCTCGATCGCCGCTACGCCGATCTGCCGCCCGAAGTCAGACAGAGCCAGCGTCCGATGGTGCTCACCGACGCCCGCAGCAACTCGCTGCTGGTCGCGGCCGCGCCGGAGGACTTCGACCTGATCCGCGATCTGGTCTCGAAGCTCGAGTCGGCCCCGATGAATCCCGCCGTCGGCGTGCACGTGATCGCCCTCACCAGCGGCCGCGCCGAGACGCTGGCCCCGCGCGTCGAGGCCCTCATGCAGAGCCGTCGGCAGTCGCTCGGTCCCGCAGCGATGCCCAGCGACGCGGTGAGCATCCAGCCGGAAGCCGCGAGCAACAGCCTGATCGTCGCGGCCAGCAACGAGAACGCCGAGATCATCCGTGAACTCGTCGGCGTGCTCACCGAAGCCGAGGCCGTCGGTGGCGGCCGTTCGGTCGAGATTCTGACGCTCACCGCGAGTCGCGCAGTCGATCTCGTTCCTGTTCTCAACGAGATGTACGTCAACGAGGAGAACCGCCGCCGCGGCCAGGACAGCGTCCGCGTGACCACCGAGCCGCGACTCAACGCGGTGGTGGTGACCGGTGATCCCGGCGATGTCGAAGCCCTCCGCGGCCTGGTGGCTCGACTCGACGGCACCAGGCCCGAGACCGTGGTCGAGATCAAGTACATCCCGCTCGCCAGCGCCAACGCCCTGGAGACGGTGAGCCTGGTCGAGAATGTGCTGAGCGGTCGCAGCCTCGCCGGTCGCGCCGGTCGTCAGGCGACCGTGCTCAAGTACATGCGAGCGGAGAGCGAGGGGGGAACCTCGACCGAAACGCAGGTCAGTGCTGCAATCCGCGAGAGCATCAATCTCACCCCCGATGTCCGCACCAACACCATCATCGTCTCGGCTCCACGCGACTCGATGGAGATGATCGAGCGGATGATCCGCGACCTCGACGCCTCCACGGTCGGGGCCCAGAACATCCGGGTCTTCCGACTCACCAACGCCGACGCCGAGGGGATGGCCGAGATCCTGAAGGCACTCTTCAGCCTCGAACAGCGCGGTGATCTGCTGGTCCTCAAGCCGCGCGAGCCGAGCGTTGCACCAGGTGAGGGTGGCGCGGGCGGCGCCGATGGGCCGGCGTCGGGCGGGGCCGCGCCCCAGGGTCTCGCCGGCGTCGAACTCAGCGCGGTGCCCGACGAGCGGCAACAGCTCTCGATCACCGTCGACAGCCGCACCAACAGTCTGCTGGTCTCGGCCACCCCGACCTATCTCGACCTCGTGGCCCAGGTCGTCAAGGAGCTCGACGCCCAGGAGGCCAACGAGCGCGAGACCAACATCTATCGCCTGAAGAATGCGGTCGCGGCCGAAGTGGCCCGCGTGGTCAGCACCTTCGTGGAGCAGGACCAGAAGAAGCTGATCGACACCCTCGGCAGCGATCAGTTGCCCTCGGCGGCGCGACTCCTCGAGCGCGAGGTGACCATCGTCGGCGACGACAAGACCAACACCGTCCTGATCAACGCCAGCCCGCGCTACATGACTCGGGTCGAGGACATCATCCGCGAGCTCGACGTCGATCCGCCGCAGGTGCTGATCCAGGTGCTGCTGGCCGAGATCACCCTCGATGCGACCACGGAAACCGGCGTCGACATGGAGGCCGCCGTCGACATCGGCGAGTACCTCGTCGGCGGCGGCTTTGGCCTCGCCAGCGTCGCGGCCACCAGCGTCGGCGTGCCCACCGTGCCCTTCTCGAAGATCCCGCAGATTGCAGTGACCGGCCCCGACTTCTCGCTTCTCATCAAGGCCCTCCAGTCGCAGGGACGCCTTCAGGTCCTGAGCAATCCCTCAGTCATGGCGGCCAACAACGAAGAGGCCGACATCCAGGTGGGCGAGACCATTCGGGTGCCGGAGAGCACTTCCTTCGTGCAGGGGCAGCAGCAGTCGTCGGTCGTCGCCGAGGACATCGGCATCATTCTGAAGGTGAGGCCGTCGATCAATCCCGACGGCTTCGTGCGGATGGACATCAATCCGGAGATCTCGGAGCTCTCCCAGCGCACCACGCAGATCTCCGAGAACTTCGAAGCTCCGATCATCACCAGGCGCCGGGCCAACACCACCGTCACCGTGCGTGACGGCGAGACCATCGTGATCGGCGGCCTGATCTCCGACCGCTACGAGAAGCGCGGCAACAAGGTCCCGATCCTCGGCGACATCCCGGTGATCGGGTTCTTCTTCCGCCGCGACATCGAGACCGTCGCCAAGACCGAGCTCCTGATCGTCATCACTCCCCACGTGGTCATGAGCCCCTCGTCGCTCCAGGTCGAGCGCGGCAAGAGCCTGACCAACGAGCAGATCGATCGCCTCTCGCTTCCCGACTGGATGAAGGACCAGATTCGCAAGGGCGAGCTGGAAGGACTCGAGCAGCTCTACGACGACGAGGGACGCCCCATCGAAGAAGGCGCCTTCCAGAAGTCGTCGCGTCGGCGCATTCCGACTCCGCCGCCGGGACCGACTCGGCCCGAGCCCCGTCCGGAAGCCATGACCCCAGTCCAGGGCGGGTCGTCAGCCGCAGGAGGCGCACCGTGAGCGTTCGTCGACCCGGAGGCACGCTCTGTCGTTCGAGGCGTTCGGCTGCTCTCGGGTTCGGCGGTGCGATCGTTGCCGTGCTCGCGGCCTGCCAGACCACGGTCACTCAGGGAAGCAACGTGCGCCCGATGCCTCCGAAGCCCACGGCGGGGCCGGTGACACCGCCGACCGCGGCGGTGAACAGCGTGGCCCTCCTGCTCCTGAGTCCGAAGGCCCGCGATACTGACGGCAACGGGATTCCCGACACCATCGACGTCGAGGTCTATCTCTTCGCCGAACCGTTCCCTGCGCCGGTCTTCGCCGACGGCGAGTTCATCTTCCGGCTCTCCACCGCGGGCACATCCACCGATCGATCCGCCCCCGCCCTGCGCGAATGGCGCTTCAGCGGCGAAGTGATCCTCGCCGCCCGCTCGCGCGCCCTTGCAGGCCCGTGCTACCGCTTCGCTCTGAGCCTGCTCGCCGACGGCGGCCGCGAACTCGCGGTCTCGACCGCCGATCTCACTCTCACCTTCCAGGCCTCCGGCGACCGTCCCCCCGTCCACATCTCCGGTGTCCGCACCGTGCAGTTGGTGGGGTAGCGAACGGACGTCCCGCGAGAACCTCGCAGCGATCGAGTCGGGTCAGCGCATTGTCAACCGACCCGGCAGGTTGCCTGTCGCCCGCTCCTCGCGCACGTGGTGGTGACAGGAGAAGCATGACGCGGCGACGCGGAGATAGGCGGCCTCGGCGGCGACGTGATCGCGAGCCCTGGCCGCTTCGGCGAGGGCGGTCACATCGCGGCGGAACGACTCGCTGAGGGCGCGATAGGCCACGGTGTCGCTCACTGCGAACGCGGTGCTCAGGCTGAGCTTGCGAAGCTCTTCGGCGTTGGCCTCGATCGTGGCGCAGTCGCGCACCGAGACCGCCTGAAGAAGCGGTGCCGCGAAGACGACCTTCATCGACATGATCTCGGCGACCGCCTCGCGATCCACGACACTCGTCCGGACGGCCTGCGGCCCTGCGAGTGACTCAGGAGGGGTCGTCTGATCGGTCCGCGCCCCAGCATCGCGGCTGGATTCGACTTCGGTCTCCGAGTTGCAGGCGGCAATCCACGGCACGGCAATTGCAACAGTGGCAAGAAGCACGACGCTGGCACGGCTGACATTGAGACGGGGCATGGTGTGACTCGCTTTCGGTGGAAGTTGGCAGCAGTGCCGATCGACGCGCTGCCAGGCGATGACTGACGTCTGAGAGTATCGCAGTGTCGCGCTCGCGCGGCGCACTGGTCCCGGCCCGTCCCCACGGCCCGTGCCCACGGACCGTGCCCATGGTCCGTCCTCATGGTCCGTCCTCTAGAACCGCCGAGCCCCAGCTCGGCGTACGGCGACGCCGGTCGCCGTGCAGAGCGGCGATTCGCCCACGTGAGCGAAGACCGAAGTGACACGGATCTCCATGGACGAGGTCCTCCGCGTCGTGCGCAGGAAGGATGGAGCACGGAGGACATGGAGGACACGGAGGACACGGAGGACATGGAGGACATGGAGGACACGGAGAAAGAGGCAAGGGTGCGAACGGCCCCGGCCCCGTGATGCCGGCCCCGTGATGCCGGCATCACAGCCAATCGTGTCCGTTCACCAACAACACTCGCTCGCGTGCTTCTCCATGTCCTTCATGTCCTTCATGTCCTCCATGTCCTCCATGTCCTCCATGTCCTCCGTGACTTCCGTGCTCCCTACCTCCTGCACGCGAGGTGACGAAAGTCTGGCGAGCATGGTCGACGTGCACGGATGTTGCGAGTACCAGCGTCTCGCCGAGCCCCAAGCTCGGCGAGTTCCACGCACCCAACCCAGCTCGCGCATCGACGCCCCCCTGGGACCGTCGAGCCCAGCTCGGCGGTCTCAGGCTCGGCGGCGCTGGGGCCGTGATTCGTTCACGGCGTTGGGTGACACGCCTTCGCTCGCGAAGCGAGCAGAGGCCGCGGAGCGGCGTGTTCCGACACGCACAGCCTGTCCAAACCCCGACGACCCCGCGTGGCCCGGATCGCTTCTGACGCAGCTTCTTCAGTGGCCGCTCGCCTCCGTCGCGAGGTTGCCCACGATGTCGATGGAGCCGTTCCGGGCTGACGGATGGTCCACCACGGGACGATCGTGCGTGTCCAAGAAGGCTCTCCAAGCGCACGGAAGCGCGTTCGCATTCGGTCACGTTGTGCGCCGACGAATGGTGACACCGAGGTTCGCATGCTCTGGCTCGCGGGCGAGTCGAAGGGCGCATTCGCCCGCCAGTGCGTGCGCCGCGATCATCCCCTCTCCCGCCAGCGAAGCGCCGCGGGAGAGGGTGGCACCGTGAGCGAGCGAAGCGAGTCGAACGGTGACGGGTGAGGGTCGTCGGAGTTCGGACGGTGTCGATGTCGCTCGTCGCGCGACTCGAGCGCGGGGCAGATCGCCCACGCGGCGCACTCCACGCCGTCAGCGAGTCGGTTGCGCGCAATAGGTGGCTGTCCCACATTGTCCCGCGTCAAGTTCGCTGAACTTCATCAAGGCGTAGAACCACTGCTCGAAACTGCGACCGGCCTCGGGCGTGCCAATGGAGCCGGCGAGCGCTTCCAGTTGGTTCTGGAGCGAGTGCAACGACCCGCGAGTCTCGGCTGCCTTGGCTTGCGATTCGCGATGCTTCTGGAGCCGCTGCGCTCGATCCCGCGTCGATACGAGTTCATCTTCTTGTTGATCGAGGAGCTTGCGGAGGTCGGCGACGGCCCGCACGGCGTCGTCAACCTTCTGAGTTGTGTCCTCCCAGCCTTGGAGATCCGGGAACGAAGCCTGCTCCGCCAGGGCGTGTGCAAGTTGAACGACTATCGCCCGTCCTCTGTCTGATCGACTGAGCTGAGCGAACGTTCGTCCGAGGTACTTTCTCTTGGTCTCGTCCGGCATCAATGCAATGGGCGGAACTACTCCCGCGCGCGTCAGGAAAGCGGAGAGAGTTCCCTTCCGCCAGAACGACCGCAGAGCCGCCTCACAGACGAGGCTTACGAAGTGGGGCGTGTATCGCGTCGTCATGCCACTTATGGGGAAGGAGTGGCTGATCTCGCTGCAGCTCGGCGGGCCATTCGTCGTGACTCAGCCTCCCTTATCTGCCCATCGTTCGAGTAGAGGTGGACGAGCAGTTGTCTGGTGAAATCGTGAAGGTCTCCAGCTTCCGCTGCGCCCAGCGTGCCTTCGTGCGCGCCGTCATTGCCGTCCTCCTTGATGCAGTCCGCCAAGCCCTTCATCGAAGCTGGGAGAGCCTTGTGCTCGAAGAGCCATGCGAGGCGAGGACCGAGCTTTTCCTGAGTCCACTTGTTCGGCGATTCCAAATCAAGGTCAGCCATTCGCCGTTTGGTTGCGAGATCGAGGCACAGCCTGCACATCGTTCCGGCGGCATTCATACAGCCGATCGCGAGGCACCGCGAAGCCTCCACGAAGATAGAGGAGATGTCTTCGGGGACATGGAGTGGGGGCAGTTCAGTCAGGACATCGGCGAGACTCAGCGGACGGATGACCTGGACCTCTCCGGGCGCGTACTTGAGCGCGTTAACCAGGTCTTGGTGCTGGTGCGACCGGTTAATCGCGCGGTCGTTAGTCACGAGAAAAATGGTGGAGCGAAAGCAACGTCGGCATTGGCAAAACGCTTCGCACATGGGCTCCAAGCCCGGGACAGAGGCAAATAGATCGAACGTCATCTTCTTCGCGCCACATCGCGGGCAGTCGGCAACCAGGTTCTCGCCCTCTTTTCTTCCGATATCCTGATCCGGTCTGTTCGGTGGTCGAGCCATGTGTGGTTTCCGAGTATTGATATGAAACGTCATGGTCGAGTTCGTGGGATGCCTCGTTCAGCCCTTCTTCGCATTGCTCATTGGAGCCACACCCGGCGCCCCCTGACTGTCGTCAGTTCACTTTCCCGATGTCGGCCTTGCTGAATCGCAGCCGTATCGCGTCCTGGCCCTTCGGACGGACGTCGCGTCCCTTGACCAGAAAGGACGTCGCGACGTCGAGGGGAACCTCGAAGAAGAGCCTATCAGCGACCGACTTCCCGGGGTCGATCTTCGAGACTCTCTGCAGGCCATCCGGGGTATTGATCCCAAACATCACGCGTGCGTAGCCGTTCCCATGCTCGTCAGTCAGGTCGAGTCGCAGCCCATCGGCGAAGCTGATCCCCCTTTCGAACAGGGCCAGCCAGTCCACTCGTTTGGTAGTTGACGGATTGTCGATGAGCACGTCGAGCATGAGGCATGGATCACGGCTCTCGCTCTTCGAGAAGCCACTGTCCAACTTCACCTTCCCGATCCGGGGATTGCTGAACGTAACTCGGAGGCCATCCTCAGTCTCGAACGCCTGCCCGAGGGCGGTCTGGAGCTCCGGTCGGGCGTCGGCAGCTCGTTCCTCTGCGTTGGTCACCTCCCGCGCTTCCGCGATGGCGTTCGATGCGTTGACCAGTGCGGCAGTCGCCCCGAGGCCCGTGACGGAGGCGATGAGCAGGGCGATGCCGCTCACCGCTCCGCCGGCGATTGCGAAGCCGATGCCTCGACCACGGCGTGCGATCGCCATCCACAGGCCGATCGCGGCGAGCAGGACTCCGAGGCCGCTGATCGGAATGCTGATGAGGGAGATGAACGGAATCCAGCAGATGAAGAACGCGATGATCCCGAGAATGAGGGCGGAGATGCCGAGACTGCTGCTCCCCGCTGGCTTCTGGTGCACGACGACGTGTGCTGGGTTGCCGGGGCTGAAGGGTGCCTCGACCGTTCGGAGCGAAGACAGTGGGGCGTTCGGCGCAACCGCGGGCAACCCCCCAGCCTCTCGGATGTCACTCACCACGAGGCCCATGTCCGCAGCCTGATCCTGAGCATCCAGCAGCGAGCGAGCTTCAATGGTGACGGTCAATTCACGGCCGGTCTCACGATTCGCCCCGATGATTCGGTAGTTCATAGGTCCTCCCAGTCGATCGCCTGCACCACGCTCCTGCTTTCTTCGCAGCCAAAGCTGACGCTGGTGGCGGTTCCACAGACCCGCGCCGAGCAAGCCGGAACCCACGATGGCTCCGGCCAGGAGGTAGATGTCCACTGATCCCCCTGCGGCCGTGCCGCCCGATTCACAACATCACGAATCCTGCGAGGCAAACGAATGCCAGTGCCAGGAGTGCCTGCTTCGTCCACCAGAGCCAACGTCCCGGCCGATCCATGCCCGAGGAGAAGTGGTACTCGCCCTCGAGAGTCTGTTCTCGCGTCCAGAGCGACACCTCTTGGGCCCGAATCTGCTGCGACGCCCGATGTGCGGTGACCGCGTATTGGACGATGTCCACGATGAGCGAGGCCGCGCCGAGGACCATCGCCAGCTTTACCGAGAGCGGGTACTCGACACCCGTTGCGGGCAGCGCTGCCGCGGCCGCGACGATCCCCAGGGCCATTCGCCGGCACTGGATGGTGACTCCGAGCGTGAACTCCTTGTACGCCGTCCTGGCTTCGAGGTGATTCATGCCGAGAGGCTATTCGGCCCCGGAGACGGGGTCATCTCTGTTCCGACTGTTCCGGCCGGCCAGAGAGCTCACCTGGTGGCGCGCTGTGGGTCATCATTCCGGTCGGCGCCGCGACATCGGCTGCCGGCGCTGGTGAAGTCGCGGTCTCCTGCGATGGTGCGGGTGTCTGCTCAGTTCCCACGCGTGCTCCTGCGGCCGTGCCGCGATCTACCCCTTCTTCCCCTTGCCCTTCGGTTCCGGCTCCCACACCTTCGGCTTCGGGAGTGCCTTCAGCGGCTCAGCACTGACCGACTTGTCCTTGCCGACGCGGTCGCGGGTCGCCGTCACGGGCCCGCGGTCGCCGTCGTGGGATCGGGTCTGCTCCGCCACCCACGCGGTGGCGATCTGCTTCCACTCATCGCGATCAAGCCGGCATGTGTGCCAAGCCAACGCCGCGACGACCTTTCCCACGCTGTCGGTCGCCGCAACGAGGAGAGCGGTCAGCGCAGCGGTCCGGTCCGGCCATGAGCTCGGTGCGTTCGGCAGCGTGTCGGACTTGCGGCTTGCGAGCCCACCGCACCGGGCTCAAAAACTGGGGATCTAGGATTCGAACCTAGACAAACTGAGTCAGAGTCAGTTGTGCTACCGTTACACCAATCCCCAAAAATGGCTTGAAAACATGCAGAAATGCACTTTCTTGATCGGAGGCGCCGGGGGGTGGTCGCTCCTAGGAAGGTCGGGGTCCGGA
>Ga0163146_10000755_pt1 | contig 46207 bp, 36 predicted proteins | sample OliLakLV19MP7G1_FD_148648 | JGI IMG/M metagenome (GOLD analysis project Ga0163146, IMG submission 148648) | Freshwater microbial mat bacterial communities from Lake Vanda, McMurdo Dry Valleys, Antarctica - Oligotrophic Lake LV.19.MP7.G1 | ecosystem: Environmental > Aquatic > Freshwater > Lake >... | reverse complement strand
TTCTCACAGCTTTGGCTGTGAATTCGGGGCCATTGTCAGACCTGAGATAGACCGGTGTTCCCCGAGAGACAAACAGGCCGGTCAGCGCTTCAAGCACATTCTCGGAACGGAGCGATCTCCTAACAACCAGAGCCAGACACTCCCGGGTGTATTCGTCAATGATAGTCAGGATGCGAATGGGTCGCCCGTCAGCCGTCCGGTCCGCCACGAAGTCATAGGACCAGACATGACGGGGATACTCAGGCCGTTGCCGGATACACGACCCGTCGTTCAGCCACAACCGGGCTCTCTTGGGCTGTTTGGGTGGAACTTTCAATCCCTCCTGACGCCATAACCGTTCGATCCGCTTGTGATTCACTTCAAAGCCTTCTTCTCGCAACATGGCGGTTATCCGACGATACCCATACCGCCCGTACTGGGTCGCTAACTCAACCATCCGACTCACCAACCGAGTCTCTTCTTGGGGTATCTGCTCCTGATGACGCTGGGTCGACCGCGGTTGGCTCAGCACCCGACAGGCTCGACGTTCGGTAACGCCCAGATGACGACGGACATGCTTCACCGCTTGTCGCCGACGCGCCGGGCTCAGAAGTTTCCCGAGGCCGCCTCCTTCAGGATGGCTATGTCCAAAGCCTGGTTCGCCACCAGCTTCTTCAGCTGGACGTTCTCACGCTCCAGTTCCTTGAACCGCTTGGCCTGATCCAGCCGAAGACCTCCATATTCCTTCCGCCACCGGTAGTACGTCTGCTCCGTCACCCCGAGCTTCCGACATACCTGACCCACCGTCTGGCCCTGGGATAACCCCACCTCAGCCTCTCGAAGCTTGGCGATGATCTGTTCCGGGCGCAACCGCTTCTTGTTCATACCGGCCTCCTTCAAAATCCAGATTTACTAACATAACAGCTGGACCGGTTTTTGGGGGCAAGGTCAATCTGATCGATTTCCCTTTCTTATTTTACCTCTGCTTCTATTCACAACCCCTCAGGCTTAACCGAGCCTGGGGGATTATAATTTCATTCCGGCGCAGGCCGGAATCCATGATAGATATTCGTGCGGGACTTCTCTGTCGCGCACCGAAGAAAAGATCACACCGTCCGCCACGGCGGAGTGTGGTACGAGATTAAAGAGAGGATGGACCCTCCGCCTATGACGGACTGGGGTGATATTTCAACCCCGTCATTGCGGGGCGAGGCGTGGCAATCTCATATTCTTTTCCGTCGAGTCTTGGTCACTTCGAGCGTACAGCGAGGAGTGAGTGCTGAGGCTTCCGAAGTCCGCCTGTCGTGGGATGACCGGACGGTCATACAATTGGCGGGTTCGAAGACGGACCCCGCCCTACCAGCGTGCGAGATGATCAATATGCCCGGTTAGGTGGGCTGCAGAAGATTCTTTCACACCCTCTGAAGCACAAATGGTTACTTTTTCCTCTTTGCATTCTCTCCCTCATGACGTAAATTGGAACTCTATAAGAAAGATATTACACGTAGATTCGGGGAGATAGAGGGAGAAGCAATGATAATTCAAAAATGGAACTGCATATTTGCGCTATTGGTATTTGTGACCGCTGTTGGCTGTAGTGGCGAACAAGAGGCACAGAAACCATCTCGTCCAGCAACATCTGTATTTTCTATGGCCCTTGATACAACGATCGTCCTCGATGGTACGCCGGTCAATATCGCCGGAGTAACTTTTCGTCCTCCCTTGACATGGAGCGACCTTGGACCGAGCGGAATGCGTGCCGCGAGCTACATCTTTGGTCCTGTGCAGGGAGAGTCAGACTCTGCGACAGTGACGGTTTTCTACTTTGGGGCGCAAAACGGAGGAGGAATTCAGGAAAATATGAGTCGCTGGCTCAACCAGATGTCAGTTTCCGAGGACTACACGCCGCAGGATTTGGCGTTGGAGCAGCATATGACAGTAGATGGTCTGCCGGTTCACACAATTGAAGTTGCGGGAACATACAATGCCTCTGTCGGCGGGCCCATGTCGGGCAAGACCACACCAAAAGAAAACTACCGTATGGTTGGAGTTGTCGTTGAAGCGCCTGAAGGAAACGTATTTTTCAAATTGACCGGACCAGATCGGACATCAGACCAGATGATTTCGTTGCTGGTCGTCATGATTTCTCAGTTAAAACGCACCGCGGCCCCGGCGTCTGGCCAATAAAAACAATAGATCGACAGTTCACAGTAAGGCAAATTCGGCCCTGCCCCCGTGGTCGAATTTGCACTACAAGAAATGCCGATCTACGTGCGTTTTTAGCTACGCTTCCAGTTGTAGTAACGGACTGTTTTGATATTCACTCAAGCGATGCGTTCTTTTTAGTTGTCCTTGAGAGAAAAATTGTTTAATATTCCAACAGCAAGTCGGAAAAGTGGGATGTGTTTTACCCTTCCGGCTTGAGTATATGAGAACAAACCCCGCGAGACACGACCGAAAATAATTTTACAAGGTAATTTCATGGCCGATTCTATACCCCACGATTGGACACAATTCTCCCTGAAAATCGAAATAACAGTTCCCACAGACAAAGCCTTTGCGGCCTGGGTAGACGAAAAGGTTATCAATAAGTGGTTCGCCTATGGTTCCACTGTCGACCCGCAAAAAGGCGGCGAATACACGCTTGTCAATCTCGATGGCGATAAGCTGACAACGACCATTCGGGAAATCAAAAAAGACCGAGTCCTCAGAATTGGGTTTATTAACAAAACAGAAGTTGAAATTACATTTACCAAAATCAAGACAGGAACGAGAATCGAGCTCCGTCAGACCGGCATTAAGACCACACCGGCCGAGATTGTCGAAACCCATCTGGGCTGCAGGCAGGGATGGACATTTTTTCTTACCAACCTCAAAGCATTTCTCGAACACAAAGTTGATCTGCGCTGTCACGACTTCCTCAAAAGCTACAAGGCTGGCTACATCAACGGCTGATAATTTTCTCAGACATAGCAGAGAAGCAGATTCAAAGGGATTTCCATGGCAGTTAAAAAAAAGCACGACTGGAGCCAGTTCACTCATAAAATAGCGATTGCGGCGCCGCCGGAGAAAGTCTTTCGCGCATGGATTGACGACAAAATTTGTGTCAAATGGTTTACCGAGGTCTCGATTATTGAGCCCGTCAAAGGCGGCAGGATTTATTTGAAATGGATAGGCGGCGATGTGCATGAGACCAAAGTTACAGATATAAAGCAAGACAAGCTCTTTGTCTTTCCGTTCGGACCAAATGGAGAGCAAGTTTCTGTCAGTATTTCCAAGATTACGGGCGGAAGCCTCTGCGAGCTTCATCAGTACGGTATGAAAGACAGCCCTGATGATCGAGTGAAAATGCATCTGGGTTGTGTCATGGGCTGGACGTTCTTTCTGACGAACTTGAAGGCCTTCTTGGAGCACAGAATAGACCTTCGAACTCATACCGACAAAGCATGCTATTTGCAGGGCTACATAAACGGCTGATCCTTTCTACGATTCACAACCCCCACTTCCATAGCATACAAGGACTTTAGCTTGTAATCGCTGGCCCGAAATGTTATTCTTTTCCTCTATGGCTATGCAGCAGAGGGGGCCCGGTTTCGTATGAACGATGAAGGGCAGACCGAGTGACAGAACAGGAAGAAGAGGCAATTATCATCGCAGAGGCGCTGGCAGGTAGCCAGAAGGCGTATGCTCATTTGGTTGAGCGTCATCGCCAACCGCTCTTTCATGTGATAAATCGAATTGTGAGAAATTCCGATGCCTCAAACGATTTGGTGCAGGAAACGTTCATGAAAGCATTCGCCTCGCTTGCCTCCTATCGCTCAGAGTTCCGCTTTTCGACATGGCTGTACAAAATCGCGGCCAATTCATCCATAGACTTCCTTCGAAAACGCCGAATCCAGGCTTTGTCGCTGGATCGGCCATTCGAAACTGAGGACGGCTCTGTGGAGATTGAGGTTCCCGATAACTCTTACAATCCGGAGATGGACCTTGAGAAGAAACAGCAGAAATTTACCATCGAGGAAGCAATTGGCTCACTTCCCCACAAATACCGCGAAGTCATCATTCACAGGCATCAAGAGGATAAATCGTACGAAGAAATTGCCGATTTATTAGATATCCCGGTCGGAACCGTTAAAGCGCGTATTTTCCGCGCCCGGGAGCTTCTGAAAAAGAAGCTAAAAAATATCTAACGAGGAGTGACTGCCGTGATAAAATGTTTTAATCGCAATATGACACTGATTATCCTTCCGATTCTGTTCTCTGGCGCCAGCCTGAATGCAAAAGAGTTTGTTTTTGCGTACCAGAAAGCTGTAGAGGTCAAAGAGACGTCAAGTCTGAAACTGACATATATTGGCGGCGATGCCCATTTTAGTGTAAACGAATCAGGAATGATAACAATTGACGCCATTAAAAGAGTGGATGCAACAAATAACGAAGAAGCTGAAGAAGTTGCGGCCCATATTGAAATTAAAGTTGAAGAAGAGAATGGCTCTGTGACCGTTACAACGAACTACCTTCGCTTGCTCAATAAAAGCGACAACTTTTGGCAGAAGATGATCGGCTCGGGACATTTTGATTCTTTTGGGGATGTTGATTGGAATATTTCTGTCCCCGAAGGCTGCAATGTGGAAATCACCAACACGAGCGGTCATATTACGGCGGCAGGTTTATCCGGAGGCTTCCAAATCCGATCCTCGGCATCGACGATTGAACTGAACAGTATTGAAGGTAAAATCGAGATTGAAAACGGTTCCGGTTCCACCTCAGGAGAATTTCTCATCGGCCCGATGACTATCAAACAAGCGCTCGGGGCGATTATGCTCAAGCATGTTGAAGGGGACATCCGGCTCAAGACCGAGTCGGCAGATGTAGATATCGTCCAGGATCGCGGAGCTCTTGATATAACAACCGTGACCGGGCGGGTGAACCTCCAGACAAGTCTTGAGAGTTCTCGCGATTGTTTTGTCGAGACGGCAAGCGGGAACATAAGTCTCATAATCCCGGAGTGGTCGTCTGGAGTCCTCGCGATTACCTCGAAGACGGGCGATATTTCGACTGATATGCCAATCGCAATCCGGTCGATGTCGAAACAGGAAATTGTTGGTACGTTTGGCGAAGGCGGCATTAAAATCGCGCTTCGTTCCGGCAGCGGCGATGTGAGTGTCGCCCAGTTTTAATTTTTCCGCTTAAACATAGGATGTTGTACGTGAGGTCTTTTTACAAAAAACTATTTCGCGTAACCCCGCTGGCCATTCTTTGGCTATTTATTCTCGGCACTGTGCCTCTGCGTGCTCAAAACGGCGCAGATGGCCAGGTCTTTGAACAGATTAAATTGAACTCCGATGGCGTGACCGCCGCCGATACAACCGGCAAACGCTGGATCTACGATTTCGAGCAGGCCAAATTTATTCCCGATACGCGTTCGGTTGAACGAATTTCTGAGCGTAGACGTATCGAGCCGGCGGACACCCGCTGTACCGAAGAGAAAATTATCGCACCTCTACAAAATTCTGTGCTTATCGGCTACGACGAATATGTCACAGCGGATGTTATCACCCTCGGAACAATAACCGTCAAAGGCTGGGCCAAGGGAAACATTCAGTCCATCAACAAACGGGTGCTGGTGACCGAATCAGGACGGGTCGATGGCGATATAAAAGCGCCGGACATCGAAGTGAAACCGGGCGGCGTTGTGAAGGGCAATCAGACGTTGACCGATCCGGTCGAACTGCCACTCGATATATTCAGAGGAAAATTCACCTATGATGGCCTATGGGTTGTTTTCGGATTCACACTGGCCTTTCTCTTCAGCGGATTCATCGTTGTGACCCTTATGCCAAGACAAGTGGCCAATATCAACCGCTGTGTCACACACTATCGCGCCAAAGCCTATCTTATCGGGCTGCTTTTCATCTTTCTCATGCCGATTATCTTTTTACTTCTGGCAATAACCATCGTCGGCATTCTCGCCATACCCTTCGTCCCGCTCGTTTATTACTTTGCTATCGTGCTTGGGGTAGTCAGTTTCGGGCAATGGCTTGGCGAGAGAGCGACAACGTCATGGATGCAAAAACCGCTCGCCCCGCTGCCCCTGACGATGATAGGCATTGCTCTTTTTCTATCTATCTGGTGGCTGGTCGCGCTGGCATTCGGGAGCAGTGATAGCGGGCTCAGCACGTTTGTGAGCGTGACATCGCTGGTATCTGCGATACTGATTACCACTTTCCCCCTGTTGACAGGCATTGGAGCAAGTGTGCTGACGCGCTTTGGATCCCGACCGTATGTCAGCTTTAGTGAAAATCATGCCACCGGGTATGGTGAGGCCCCTGCCCCCGCTCCCCCGCCCATACCGACACCAGCGACGATTATTCCCCAGAAAACCGAACTTCGTCCCCCTATCCGCCTGAACTCCCCTCCCGGCGCCCCGCTGTCTTCTTCGCCAGAAGAATGAAACTTCTGCCGGAATTTTCAGTATAGCATAGTGAATCACACAGGCAGAAGAGGAGTGTCCACAATGTCACGAAGATCAAAATTCATTTTCTTATTTACCATTTGTCTAATAAGCACAGCCGTGCTGTACGCCGATGACCCCAAGCGCGAACAATTTACCGTTGATGCCTCGGGAGCATCCAAACTGATTATTGACTGCGATTTCGCGGCAGGGTCGGTAACTATACAGCCAAAGGACATGGCTCAAGTGGTCACGGCCGATGTTTATTACACCCCTCAATCGGTACGCTATGAGCATTCGTATGAGAATAAAAATGGGACAGGCTATCTCCTTCTTGAGTCGACCCATCGCAATCGAAACGGCAATTATGATTCCGATGAAACGGAGAATGAATGGGATGTAACGCTCTCGGAAAAATACCCGATGGAATTGAATATGGAGATGGGAGCATGCGAAGCAAATTTCGACCTCGGCGGACTCCCGATTACCGCCCTCGACATGGAGTTTGGTGCCGTGTCTGGTGTGATTGATTTCTCTCGTCCAAATCCCCAAAGGATGGAAGATTTGGTTATCAATGCCGGCGCGACATCTCTTGACCTTCGCAATATAGGCAATGCGAATTTTCAGAGGATGCGGTACGAGGGCGGCGCTTCCTCTGTCGAGCTTGACCTTCGTGGCACTTATACCGGCGAGTCCGAAATCGATATTTCTGTCGGAATGGGTTCGGCTGACATATTCCTTCCGGCTGATGTTGCAGTGCGGATTGAATCTGACCGAGACAACTGGTTCTCATCGGTTGATTTTTATAACGAAGACTTGGAAAAAGCGGGCCGCGATGCTTATCAATCCCCCGGCTTTGATACCGCCAAAAACCGCATTGTCATGCGAATCGATGTCGGGATGGGTTCGGTCGATGTCCGCTGGAGATAACGTCGCGCAGGCCGTGCTTTTGTCTAAATTTGAGAAAACCACCTCTAAAGGCGGTTTTTTTGTATGTTCCAGCGCCTTCCTGAAGTATAAATCAGACAGAAAGTTGAAGAGATAAACAGAGTGGCCGACATTCCGTATTGACTTGGAAACGCATGGGGCACATAGCTCAAATTCAGCCCTATCATCAATACGCTTGGTCGAATTCAGTCTTACATACTAAGGAGAATTGATGATTCGAAGAGTTGTAGCCGTGTGGCTGATGTGCCTTACTATCGCTTCGGGGCAGACCGCAACCAAGAGCATTCAGGACCAGATCTTCCGCGCGCGAGATAATGTCCTTCCGGCTCTTGTCCACATTCAGCCGGTGATAAAAGATTTCAATACTGGCGAATTAAAAAAGCAGGCGGTTATCGGCTCAGGGGTCATATTTCATCCCGATGGCTATGTGGTCACCAACTATCATGTTGCTGGAAAAGCCGAGAGAATTATTTGTACCCTAAATGACAAAGAACAAGTCCCAGCGACCTATATCGGCGGAGATCCGCCAACTGACCTTGCTATTATAAAACTCGATCTTACAAACTATCATGGGAAGCTGTCAATAGCCCAATTGGGTGATTCCGATTCTCTCCAGGTCGGACAGCAGGTACTCGCCATGGGATCGCCATTGTCGCTTGCCCGTAGCGTTTCCGCCGGAGTTATCTCAACCAAGGACAGGTATTTCTCAAGTGACATCAGGCTTCCATCAGGAGAGCGAACAGGACGATATAACCTGTGGATACAAACCGATGCCGCAATCAATCCCGGAAACTCTGGCGGACCGCTTGTTGATATGACTGGCAAGGTAGTTGGTATTAACTCGAGAGCGGCATTTCTTGCGAACAATGTCGGCTTTGCTATTCCAGTAAATATTGTCAAACAAGTCACCGAGGCTGTCCTGCGCGACGGTAAGGTATCGCGAAGTTGGATAGGTGTTGATTGCCAGGCATTGCAGGAGCTCGAGAGTTATTTTGGCACAGAAGCCAATACCGGTGTGCTTATCGCCTCTGTTGATGCCGGTTCACCGGCCGAAGAAGCACAACTGCAGGCCGGTGACATTATTCTGGCCGTCGATGACCGCTCTGTATCAGCCCGCTTTGTTGAGGAATTGCCTCCCTTCTACAACCGAATTGCCTCTCAGCCCCCCGGTGAACCTATGAATTTCCGGGTACTTCGCGGTGATCAGGAACAAATATTGACTGTTATCCCCCGTTCGTTGGGAGACCTGTTAGGAGAGGATTTTGAGTCCGGTGAATGGGACTTTACCGTGAAAGGCGTCACACACCAGATGCAGATCGAATACCAGCTTCAGGACTCGACTGGGGTAATGATTGCCGGAGTGAAACCGGTCGGGGTTGCCGATGGAGCAGGCGTGCGGGGAGGCGATGTTATTGTGAAGATTAACAAAACCCCCATTATCACCCTTGCCGATTTTATCAAAGAGTATACGGTTCTCGTCGAGAGCAAAGCCGAAAAAATACTGTTGACCATCAAACGCAGGAACGGCGTAAGACTGGCCGTTCTTAACATTGAAAAGGAAAGAGTAAAAGAGGAATTGGGGCTGACAGATGGCAAATAACAGAACATACAACTATTCGAAAATGAAACACATGCGACTGGTACTCGCCTTTCTTTTTGTCTGTGCAGTGACCGCATCCGCCCATGCCCAGAATTTTGACTTTGAACGACTTGGCAAAGCCATGAATGAGTACACAGTTATCCTTGAAATACGAGTCGAGCTTGCCTTCGGATCCCAGACCTCCGAACAAAAACAGCGGGTACTGGGTACGATAGTTTCAACTGACGGGGTCGTGCTCTTTGATGGCGGTTTCCTTGATACCGATAATGCCTTTTCAGCTCTATCCGGACTGAGCATAAGGACAACTCCGACCAAAATCGAGGTGAAAACTCTCGATGGCGACAAGATGTCGGCTGAGTTTATCGGTGTCGATCGCTTCACAAAACTTGGATTTGTCAAAATCACATCTAAGGGCGATCAAAAGTTTACTCCGGTGAAATTTGCTTCCAAAGTTCGCTTCACTCTTGGAACATGGCTCGCGACCTATATGCTGCTTCCCGAATTTGTCTCACCTCCGGTGGCGGCAGACATTGGCATGCTTTCAAGCATAATTGAGTCTCCTGAGATATTTCCGCTGACCGTAGGCTTTGGTCCAATGGAAATTGGCTCGGTGCTCTATGACAGCCGCCTCAATCCGGTTGGTGTTGTCGGGGTTCTTACCGATCCGGGCAATGGAACCAACGATGCCGGAGGGTTTCTTGACTCGTACGAAACCTCTGATTTCCCTCTGCTTGGAGTAATCACTGGCGAGCGGCTATCCACTGTGATTACCAATCCTCCGACACGCGGCAAAGTAGACCGGGCATGGCTGGGTATCACTCTGCAGGCCCTGACGCCTGATATCGCGGAGTTTCTTAAGCTCGATGCCAAGGGCGGGATAATTGTCAATGACGTCATCGTTGGCTCTCCTGCCGAAAAAGCGGGTCTCAAAGTCGGCGATGTCATCTACAAAATTGATGATTCCCCAATACTTGTTGACCGCGAAGAACGTGTCTCTGTTTTCCAGAAACGAATTTCCGAAATGGGCTCCGGAAAGACAGTCACCTTTGGCGTCCTTCGACCAAACGGTGACGATGCGGCAGAAATTACAATCCCGACAACTCTCGAAAAGGCGCCGATTTCTGCCCTTGACGCCGCCGAGTATGAACATAAACCGCTCGAACTCTCCGTTCGTGAGATGGTCTTTGCAGACTTTACCTTTAATAACCTTGATCAGTCCACTTTCAAAGGTGTCGTCGTCTCAAAAATCAAATCCGGCACCCAGGCTCATATCGGCGGGCTTCAGATGGGTGATATTATCCAGCGCATCGGTTCTACCCCGACTACCTCAGTTGCCGAAGCCGAGGCGGCCTTAACGGCGATCGAGGAAGAGAAGCCTGATGAAATAATCTTCTTCGTCTGGAGGGATAACAAGACGATGTTTGTGAAAGTAAAGACGACTTAGGTTCTTCTAACGTCCACAAAGTCCATTAAGGAGAAGAGAAATCTTCTCCTTTTTTTGAATATCATTACCTCAACCCCCAACAGCTGAGCCTTGACATTCAGCCAAATTTCGTTATATTGCACCCAGTTGCATTACAACCTCGAAGCAAAAACAGCAGATACTCGCCATAATTTTCTGGACGTACAAAGAATGAAAAGACAGCAACACCCGATTAGCGCCTCCATGTTGTTGAACTATAACATTTTGTGGGTGTTCATCATGTCGTTTTTAGTTTGGCAAGTATGCTTTTTATTAAACTATGTCATCGGCACATGGTTTGCCCTGACGGGTGCAGAGATACTTCCATAAGTTATCTGCTTCGAGGAAAGAATAAAAATTGTCGGTAACCGAAAGGGCGAATATGATTCGAACGTTCAAGAAACTCAGTCTTTTGCTAACCCTTCTTTTAGGATTTGCTCTCTCAGTTTCGGCTGATCCAGACGCCTATACCGGCGTTGTCACTATTGATAATGTCATTGCCGAGCCCGGAGACAAGGTTTCCGTTGAAATCCGCCTTAAATCAAATAACGCTTCAATTTCGGCTATGTCCATCCCTATAAAGTTTCCTTCGGTCCATTTGAATTTGGACTCGGTCTCCTATACCAACTCCCTCGCTGGCGTAGATTTCAGCAAAGATATTATGAGAGACAACTCTCTGAAAATTGCTAAACTTTTTCTTTATCCAAGTCTGAATGTCACTCGCGTTCCGACAATTACAGCAGAGACGGGCCTTATCGCTACCTTGCATTTTTCAGTTGGGCCAATAGCGCCCCCATCCGTTATACCAGTAGACTCTCTCAATCTCAGCCTCCAGATCGGCAACATCACCGTTCCGACCCGGGTTGAATTTTCTGATAATGCTGGCCTTATAACCTATCTTCCGGGGTTTGAACGAGGCAGCGTCACCATTCAAATCGCCACCGGTATCGACGATGGGAACGGCCTTATTCCATTGGAATTTGCTCTCGCCCAGAATTATCCCAATCCGTTCAATCCGACTACACAGATTGCCTATTCACTCCCTAAGGCAGGCCAGGTTAAGCTCGAAGTCTTTAACATTCTTGGACAGAGCGTGGCTACCCTCGTAGACAAAAGACAGGAAGCCGGCGCTCATACGGTCAATTTCGATGCCTTGGAACAGCCCAGCGGCGTTTATTTCTACAGACTCGCCACAGAATCAGATGTCAAAACGAAGAAAATGCTTCTGATGAAATAATCCTTCCGCCCTTTTTGCCGACTATATCAGGGAGAGCATGCGCTCTCCCTGTTTTATTTTATATTACGCGTGGTAAAAATGATGGAAGCGACAACGGTCAAAGAACCTAAGACAGTACAGTTTGGCGAATACATCCTCTCCGGCAAGATCGGGCAGGGGGGAATTGCCGAAATCTACAAAGGGCGTCAGGAGTCGCTCGGGCGCGATGTTGCCATAAAAATCCTGTCGAGCAAACTCACCGATGACCCGGATATTGTGCGCAGATTCGAGCGGGAATCGATGGTTATCGCCAAGCTCAATCACCCCAACATCGTCCATGTCATTGACCGGGGAACTAGTGGTGGCCGCTATTATTTTGTTATGGAATTTATCGATGGGACCTCGCTTCGCGAAGTCATTGACTCAAACAAAATCCCAGTGAATGCAAAACTTGAGATGATAGCCCAGGTCTGCAAAGCCCTCGATTATGCCCACAAAAATGGTGTTATCCATCGGGATATCAAACCAGCGAATATCCTCATCGACCGCGAAGGAAACCCCCGTGTCGCCGATTTCGGGATTGCTCAGATTATCGGGACGCCTGAAGGTGATTTGACCTCCTCAGAGGTCGTCATGGGAACACTCGCCTATATGTCGCCGGAACAAAAAGTCAGCTCGACCAATGTCGACCAGACAACAGACATCTATGCCGTAGGCATAATCATCTACGAAATACTGGTTGGGAAAAAGCCGCTTGGTCATTTCAAATTCCCCTCTGAGCTTGTCCCTGGTCTCAATAAGGCCTTTGATGAAATCATCCAGAAATGCCTCGCTCAGGAAGCAAAAGACCGCTACCAGACCGCAGTTGATCTGAAGAATGCCATTCTTGAAGTCATCGCCGGTGGCGGACGGGAGGCGACTGATTCTTTCTCTATAAGTGGGACCGACAGCTTTACTGGAAAATGCCGCCACCTTGACACCATCAAGGAAACCAAATTCGGCTCGACAATTCTGGTGGAAAACCGGGTCTCCAAAAAACTCTATGTCATCAAAAAGCATAACAAAGGGGAGTCTGGCCGAAAAGAGGCCAAGTTGTTGGCAAGCCTCAAACACAAAAATATCATCAATATTCTCGGCTCTGGCGGAGAAGGAAAGAATACGGTAATTATTTCTGAATACGCTCCTGGCGGATCGCTGGACGACCGAATGGCGCGTAAATATGACTGGGAACGGGGAATGGCAATCGGGCTTCAGATTGCCGCCGGGCTCGATTTTGCCCATAAAAATAATATCATCCACGGCAACATACGGCCTTCAAATATCCTCTTTGATAACCATGACACCATCAAGATAACCGATTTCGGGTTGCCCGTTCACTACGATGGCCTCAAACATAAAAACTGGTATGGCTGTCCTGAACATAAGTTCTCCCGCCAAGGAGATATCTACGCATTGGGCGTTATCATTCATCAGCTTATCACAGGTCGCACACCGCAATATGACTCAGCCGATACCCTTCGACTCGACGATGTCAAAATGCTTCTCCCTCAGGCCATAAGCGCGATGCTTCAACACCTACTGGCTGTCAGAGTCGTCCACCGCTATAAAACATGTGAGGAGCTGTTATCCCATTGGGATGAGTTCCAGTGCCAGAGAACCGAGCGTCGTGTGCGCCAAGTCACTGCGAACCATGTGGTTGAAGAAAAACCCGAGTCTGGTTCGTGGCCGCTCTGGGCTGTGGCAGGAGCCGGTGGTATGGCCGTGGGCGCCGTCGCGACGATTGTCTATCTGCTGCTTTAATTCCAATTCCCAACTTAGTTTCTAGCGCAATTCAACAGAAGGAAGATGTCGCGACCTGAGAAGCTTTCAACCAACGAATATCAGAAGAACTGAAAATATCTTCGTGCCGGCCGTCTCTGGCCTGCACAAAGAGTGAGAACCCACCTTCCACCGCAAGCGTCGGGGTACCCCCAAATCAAAACAAATATCACAACATGTCGTTGCAAGAAGTGCCGTCTTCGGCATGACCCTCCACGGCGGGTCCGCCGCGGCGGACGGCAATCTCAGTTCCTCTTATCTTTTCTTCGACTTGTGGCGTGGGGAAGCCGGGTCCCCCTTTCCTACTTTACTTAAGTCCTAAAAAAGCGATATATTGACAGATATATGGCAAAACCTGAATTAGTCCAGTCAACATCGGGCATCCGCGGCGTTATCGGAAACGGCTTAGAACCTATAATGATAACGACTTACGGGTGCGCATTCGGCACTTTCCTAAAAAAAGGGGTTGTGGTCGTGGGCCGCGATAGTCGCCCCAGCGGCGAGATGGTCAAAGCCGCTGTTATTTCAGGGCTGGTTTCTGTCGGTATAGATGTGGTCGATATCGGTGTTGTTCCGACTCCCACCGTTGAGATTGCTGTGAAACAGCTCAAAGCAAATGGCGGGATCTGTGTCACCGCCTCGCATAATCCGGCTCAATGGAACGCCCTCAAATTTTTTAACAAACGCGGGGAATTTATCACCGCCGAAGAATATTCCCAGCTTCAGGTCATTTACACATCCAAAGATTTCGCCTATAAAGCATATAACCGCATTGGCAGGATTTCCCATCAAAGCCATTGGATAGATTCTCATATCACCAAAACCCTTGCCTTAACCGTCCTAAATAAAGTTGCGATCAAGAAACGTCGTTTCAAAGTCGTGGTCGATGCTATAAACGGCGCCGGATCACACGCCTTGCCGACATTCCTTCATGCTCTCGGCGCAAAAGTCATAAAGATAAACTGCAAAGGTGACGGCGATTTTGTCCATCTGCCCGAGCCTATCCCCAAAAATCTCAAGGGATTGGCCGATGCGGTCAAACAACACAAGGCCGATATCGGGATGGCCTGTGATCCAGACGCCGACCGGCTTGTTCTTGTAAACGAAGCCGGCCAGACAATTAGTGAGGAACTTACCCTGACAATCGCGGTTCTTGAAGTTCTAAAAAAACGGAGAGGCCCGACGGTGATAAATCTGTCCACATCGAAAACAACTGCCGATGTCGCGCGAAGTTGTGGTTCACGAGTCTATTATTCAAAGGTAGGCGAGAGCAATGTAGTACAGATGCTTCGCGAAAAGCGAGGCGTGATTGGAGGCGAAGGAAACGGCGGGGTTATTTTCCCTGAATTCCACTCTGGACGGGATTGTCTGGTCGCGGCTGGTCTAATCCTTTCGGCACTTGCAAGTAGCGGCAAAACACTCTCCGCGCTTGTGGAAACTTTTCCGAGGTATTATACTATAAAAACTAAGTTCACTCTTCCTGATGACTTTGATCAGAAGCTTGTCCGCTTTGAAACTGAATCGGAAAAATTGGTTGGCAAAGCGGAAATTGACCGCCGAGACGGCCTGCGGTTTGACTTTCCGGACGGGTGGGTCCAGTTGCGAAAATCTAATACCGAGCCGATATACAGAGTGATTGTGGAAACGAACCAACAAAAGCTGACCGGCGAACTCGTGGAACGGGTAGGGCAGTTCTTTAAACAGATGTAGGTAATTAATATGTGTGGAATAGTTGGATATGTAGGAGATAAACAGGCATTGCCGATTCTCCTGAATGGTTTGAAACGGTTGGAATACCGCGGTTACGACTCAGCCGGACTGGCCATGTTGACCGAGCGGGGTCTTATGATTTCCAAATCGGTCGGCAAAATCAAGATGCTCGAAGAATCAATCAATGGACGCACAATCGACAGCATCCATGGAATCGCCCACACCCGCTGGGCAACTCATGGAGAGCCAAACCATGTCAACGCCCATCCCCACACCGATAATAACTGCGAGATTGCGCTGGTCCATAATGGCATCATTGAAAATTACCGCACCCTTAAAGAATTTCTCATGCGCAAAGGGTATATTATTAAGACTGAGACCGACACCGAAATCCTTGTCCATCTCATCCATATAAATTACAAAGGTGACCTGACCGAAGCCGTTCGCGCCGCTCTAACTCAAGTTGAGGGAACATACGGCATCGCGGTTATTTCTTCCCTTCACCCACAGATGATTGTCGCCGCGCGCAAAGGCTCGCCCCTGGTTATCGGCCATGGAGAAGGAGAAAATTATGTAGCTTCCGACGTTTCTGCGATGCTCGAGCATACCAATAGAGTTGTCTATCTCGATGACGGAGAAATTGCTACTATCACCCCGATGGGATACAACATTACGACTATTCAAAATGTCCAAATCACGCCTACCATCGAAGAAATCTCATGGACGCTCGATATGATCGAAAAAGAGGGCTACGAGCATTTCATGCTCAAAGAAATCCATGAGCAGCCTACAACCATTCGCAACGCCATTCGCGGCCGTCTCAATTTCGAAGAAGGAATCTCCCGTCTGAATGGACTGAACCTTCAGCATGACGAACTCCGCAAGGTCGGACGCGTCATTATCACCGCCTGCGGGACATCATGGCATTCGGCTCTTATTGGAAAGTATCTCATCGAAGAAATAGCCCGAGTCCCGGTGGATGTTGAGTATGCCTCCGAATTCAGATATCGTTCGCCGATTGTCGATGACACCACGCTTCTGTTTGCAATCAGCCAATCAGGCGAAACAGCCGACACGTTGGCGGCAATGCGCGAAGCAAAAAAACATGGCGCAACTGTGCTCGGTGTAGTCAATGTCGTCGGCTCGACTATCGCCCGTGAATCCCATGGCGGTGTCTACATTCATGCCGGCCCCGAAATTGGGGTGGCCTCAACCAAAGCCTTTACTTCGCAGGTGATGGTCCTTTCTCTCATTGCCAATCTGCTTGGCCGGATGCGCAATATGTCATCGCAGCAGGGCTATGAAATGATCGAATCGATTCAGCACATTCCTGAACAAATAGAGCGGATTCTTAAAAATGAACAGGCTGTCGTCGATATTGCTGCGGCCTATTATAAGAGTAATAACTTCCTCTATCTTGGACGCGGGATTAATTTTCCGGTAGCCCTTGAAGGCGCGCTTAAACTCAAAGAAATATCATATATCCACGCCGAGGGTTATCCTGCGGCAGAGATGAAGCATGGCCCGATTGCGCTGATCGATGAAAATATGCCAGTGGTGGTTATTGCTCTCAAAGACCCTGTTTATGATAAAGTTATGTCTAATATTTCCGAGGTTCGCGCTCGTAACGGTCGTGTGATTGCTATTGCGACGGAAGGCGACACAGAGATCGCTGAACGCGTTAACCATGTGATCTATGTCCCACACACAAATCGTCTGCTCTCACCGCTGTTGTCAGTGATACCGTTGCAGTTGCTGGCATATCATATTGCGGTAATGCGAGACTGCCCGGTCGACCAACCTCGTAATTTGGCAAAATCGGTGACAGTGGAATAAGGGCGTATTGCTTTTTATTTGCCGATGTGCGAGTGCACTTTTGGCTGACGAATTCTCAGGATGTCATTCCCGCCCGCCAACGACTGAGAATCCATCTTCATCTTCGTGCAGGCCGTCCTCCATTGGCGGATTCGAAAATCTCTGGCCTGCACAGATATTCCACCTTGATATAGGAAGTGCAGTCAGTCCGCCGAGGCGGAAAGGCTGGTAACCAGTGCTCATATTCGAGCGAGACGTAGCGGTGGACTGTCGCGCATCAAGTGACCGTCATTTTCCACCCAAAAAAAGCCGCCAGCGCTTTAACACACTGACGGCTCAATCTCAAAAAACAATCGATTCTGACTATCGTTTGTTCTGCTTTTCGCTCTTTTCCGGTTTCTTCTTGTCTGCGACAGGAGCACCTGCGGCGGGTTTTGCTCCGGCGGCAGGCTTGGCGCCTGCGGCAGGTGTGCCACCAGCAGCAGGTGCGGCAGCAGCAGCTTCAGCTGCGGCTTCAGCGGTCGGTGTCTCGACCTTGATAACAGTCGGGGCTGAGATAACCACAAGCGTCTGATCCGGATCATTGAGCATCGTGGCATTGGGGATATTCAAATCCCGAATGTGAAGCGAATCACCGATGCCAAGATTGGACACGTCAACCTCGACAAACTCCGGTATATCAGTCGGCAAACAGGCAATCTCAACTTCGCGCTGTGTTGTCTGCATGATGCCGCCTTCGGATTTAACGCCTTTGGAAGTTCCCACAAAGTGAATCTGAACTTTGATGTGAAGCGGTTTGGTCATTGAGATGGCGTGGAAATCAACATGGGTGATTTTGCTGGTGATAGGATCGCGCTGGATCTCTCGCAAAATCGTCTTGTTGGCTCTTCCATCGATACTCAAATTAAAAATTGCGCTCGTTCCGCCGGCAGTTTTCATTGCCGCGCGAAAATCACGCTCACCCATCGCTACAGAGATTGGAGCTTTTAATTCCGGGCCGTACACAATGGCCGGGATCTGGCCGCTCATGCGCGTCTGGCGGGCGACACCTTTGCCGCTTCCGGGCCGCGCAACCGCGGCTAATGCTACTTCTTTCATTGTCTCTTTTATACCTCCACTAATGCAATTAATATGTTCAACTACTGTTGGACAGTTGTGGTTCGTTCTTCAAAGAGAGACGAAACAGACTGTTCATCGGAAATGCGCCGGATAGCTTCGCCTATCAGCTCAGCGCAGGTGAGAATTTCAAATTTTTCAGGAAGATTTCTTGTGCTCAAATCAACAGAATCACAGAGTATCATTTTCTTGATTGGCGAGCGCTGAATCTTTTCAATGGCTTTTCCGGATAGCACGCCATGAGTACAGGCGGCGTATATTTCAAGCGCCCCTTTTTCTTTGAGGTGATCGGCCGCCTGACAGATTGAGCCGCCGGTGTCGACCATATCATCGCGGATAAGCACATTCCTATCGGCAACTTCGCCGATGAGATTCATTACCTGCGATTCGTTCGGCGCAGGACGGCGCTTGTCGACAATTGCAAGTTCAGCGTTCAATGCCGCGGCGGTTGACCGGGCAAGTTTCAGCGATCCGACATCGGGCGGCACAATAACCAAATTAGGGATACTCATTCTGCGGAAATAATCATTGAATAAAATTGCCGCATACAAGTGGTCGTGGGGAAGATCAAAAAATCCCTGTATCTGGCTGGCATGCAAATCAAGCGTAATAATTCTGTCGGCGCCCGCTGTTGTGATAAGATTTGCCACAAGTTTTGCGGTGATCGGCACTCGTGGTCTGTCTTTGCGGTCCTGCCGCGCGTACCCGTAATAGGGCATCACCGCGGTAATGCGCATAGCCGAGGCTCTCCGCGCGGCTTCGATGAGCATGAGCAGTTCCATTAAATTTTCAGCGGGAGCGTTCGTCGGTTGAACAATAAACAGGTCGGCGCCGCGGATATTCTCATTTATTTGTACCGAAACTTCGCCGTCGGAAAAACGTCCGACCGAACAATCGGTGAGGTCAACCCCGACATAAGCGGCAATCATTTTGGCAAGTCCGATATTGGAATTACCAGTGACAATCTTAATATCTGTACGAGTCATCATCATGATATGTGATTCCGTTTGAAACTAAATATGGCGCGGCGCGCGATGATATATGCGAAGGAAGATTTCATAGTGTGCAGTTATGATATTTTTTCTGGGGCGCCAGGATTCGAACCTGGGAATGGCAGCTCCAAAGGCTGCTGTCTTACCACTTGACGACGCCCCAAAAAAAGTTCCGCAGGCGTTTTACAGCGAACTCTGACTTTTCAGTTCCGCCTCGTAGGCCTCCAGTATCCTTTTCTCCAATAATTCTCTCATCTCCTGATTGACCGGATGGGCAATATCCTGATGCGATCCATCTGGTCGTTTGCGGCTTGGCATCGAGACAAAATACCCGGTTGTCCCTTGGATGATTTTTAAACCGCGTATCACAAACGCATTGTCAAATGTCACGTTCGCAAAACCTTTCAACTTATCCTCGTCACGCAATGTGACGCGGATTTCTGTTATCTCCACGGCGGCCTCCCCAAGCTGTCACAGTACCCTACGCAGGAAGTCTGATGGGACGAACCGTGAATACCGCCCAATCATGCAATCTGCCATTTGCCCAACGCTCCGTCTCCGGGGCCGTTGAGAAGATGCCGAAAATTGTAGACCCGGAACCGCTCATGCGTACAAGAGAAGCGCCGCTGTCCACCAGCATGGCCGCAATCCTCCCTAAAATTGGATGCGCCACAAACTGGATCGGCTCGAAATCATTGCCAGCCTCAGCCAAGCAGGCAATAAGTTCCTCCGTTGTCCGGCAACCCCCGAAACTAATCAGCGTAGCTTCTTTTGTCAAGCCCATTCTAAGTCCCGCATAGGCTTCCGCAGTCGAGAGATGGAGTTGGGGAGTAACCAAAACCAACCAATAATCGAGCGGAAGCGCAATATCATCAACGACTTCGCCACGCCCTCCGATCACCGCCTGTCCCAATGAAAAGAAAAAGGGAATATCCGAGCCGATTTTGAGGCTTAGTTTTGCAAGCGCTTCACGAGACAGAGCCAAATTGAATAGGATACTGCATGCTAATAATGTCGCGGCGGCATTGCCGGAACCGCCCCCCAATCCGGCGCCTGACGGAATTTTTTTGTCAAGCGAGACTGTAAGACCGGCCGAAAATCCGAATCGGGATTGCATGACTCGATATGCTTTGCTGATGAGATTGCTTGTATCCGTTGGAATATTGTCGGCACCCTTTATTGAGATTTCAACCGACGGCGTGCTGGTGATTTCAAATTCGAGTATGTCGTAAAGCGAGACCGCCTGAAAGAGGGAATGAATGTCATGATAGCCGTCGTTTCGTTTGCCGAGGACTTCCAAAAATAGATTCACCTTGGCCGGAGAGGTGATAGTGAGTTTGGAATCGGAATGTTTGTCGATAAGCATGGTGAGAGAAAGTGAATGAGAACTAAGAGGAAGTCAAGGGTGGAATGTTGGGAGGGTGCATGAGTAATGACAGTAGGATCGAACAAAATGTAAACAAAGCTTGAAGTGGCTGACAGTTTTCAGTATATTATCAGGTATGATGACTGATGACTGAAGACAATAAGAATCCCTCGAAACCGTCTTTTCTTAAAAGTATAAAGCAAAATACAAGTGCCCTTGCAACTATTGGCGTTTGCTTCGTGACAGGAATGGGGTTACAGTGGAAGATCGACTCCGGTCTAATCGCAGAAGACGGACGCCATATAGCGCAACTGGAGACTGAAAGAGATTTTTATAAGAACCGGACAGCTGATGCCATGAACGTTGAGGACTTTTTCGCTAAGTTCGACATTGCTCAAATGTCACCGGAAGGAGACTATAGGCTACTCTTTGGAACTAGTTCGATGGGATCAATCTCGAGTGAAATTACTGGACTAATCGATTCGGCAATTAGTGCACTCCAAAATGGCGAAGAACCCAAAGCCATCACTCAGCTCAACAGAGTAATCAAAATACTACCCGAATTTCCCTATAGTTACTATTATTTGGGCATAGCAGAACTATCAACAAATATCCAGAAACGAGCAGAGCACCAATTTGTACGCGCGCATGAACTCTTCACAATTCTATTGCGCATTAGACCGAATAATGCATCCATGCGTTTGTTTGACGCAATGAGCCTTACCTATCTCGGACACGGCGATTCAGCGACTTCTCAACTCTACAAAACAAAGAAAGGAAGTCCCTACTGGGAAATTGGTTGTCTGAGACAACATCTTCAATACGATTCTACGGCTCTTTCAAAAGAAGAGCGCGTGACTTGGGTTCAGTTTTTTGATGCGCTTAATGGATTGAAATGCGACACCACAATGATTTCCAGCAGCGTTGTGGCAGTCGATGTTCGTGCACCTCTCCCTGTTATCAAATGGCCTCAGGTCTATGAATAGTTTAAGAGATGACAAAGTTTTGAATTCCTCTTTTCGTCGGCGCGGCAAAAAGGACTCGACAGCCTGAATGTCGATCGGTTCAAGAGCGCGATTCGTTTTGAGATTTCGTTGAATCATCCTTGGTTTGGTTTCGAGGCGCAATTGCGAAAGGACTGGATTCGACCGCGCAATTGCGTTTGGTGACTTAGTATCAAGAGTTAAAGAATTAACCATAAGACAAGCTCTGTAGCGAATCTTTGTTAAATTCCCCCCTGCCGCCGAACCAGCACTTCTTTGTTCTTCGTGCGGTCCGCCGCGGCCGACAGTCGCGCATCTAAGAAAAGATGTCAGGATCGCGAGGATCGCTGACCTACGAATATCGGAGAACTGAGATTGCCGTCCGCCGCGGCGGACCCGCCGTGGAGGGTCGCGTCTGGGAAGCCGTTCCTCGCAACGACGTACTTGGAATGTCTGCTCTGCTTTCCGTTACCTCTCTTTACCTATAACGGACTGGAATAATATTCTAAAGAGCCTCTCACTTTCATCATCGAATCCTCAGTTTTTTTTAAAAAACCTTTCTTCTAACCCTTTAGCCCTGTTTCAAGTATAATGGAGGATGATTTTTCTAAAATCCCTGCACAGCCAAGCCTTTGCTCTCGCCTTGCTTGCTCTGGTACTGCTCAATGGAAGTCCGTCCTCGGCCGCTCCTGCGGTCGAATTTTCCTTTAGCGTCTACCAAAAAGAGACCAAAACCACAGAGAACCGTCTCCTGTACGCCGATACCTCTGCCATCATTAAAGGCATTCCGGCCACAGGATTCATGGTTGCGCTCTCGCTCGATGTAGAAATTAATGAAATAGACAGCGCGGCTTGTGCCTTCACAACACATATAGTCACCTTCGGGCCACCCACACATAACTATTCCAAAAAGATGCGGGTCGAGTATGGCCTTCCTGCGCGAATAGAATCTCTCAAAGGGAAAAATGGAGCTTTATACAGCTTTGTCATTGTGCCGCTGAAACAACTCAATGCCGACACCACAAATTGCGGCTACAAGCACAATGCAAAAGATGTCTTTGAGTTTAAGCCGACCGCGCACACCGATTTGTATTACATCCCAAATTCGCTCGCCCAATTTCACTGGGCGGCGATTAAAGGGCTGCTCGAAGATTATTACGACCGTTTCGACGCACTAAACAAATTTACGGCATCGGGCAAATACAATGTCTACCTGACGCCGTGTCCGGTTCCATCGGTTTTATGGGACAAGCGTTTCGGCTTGGTTGTCGATCCTACTCGAAATACATCGTACACGATTCATAACAAGTCCTACAACAGCGCCGACCCGTTTGCGCTGATGCTGGCATCAATTTACCGTAACTATGGGTATGCCCCGGCATTTTTGAGCGAGGGGTATGCCGGTTACCTCTCTGCGGCAGTTGTAGATATGAAAGACTATTTGAAGAAGGGGACCAAGGTAAACGTAATAGACTTGCTCGACACCTATACATATTTAGTTGGCGCCGATCCGAAACTTGCCGACCGCACAGCAGCGACCTTTGTCCGCTTCATTATTAACGAATACAACATCGATCAGTTTCTGACACTTTATCGCCAAGCCGACGATATAACTTTGCAGGCGACAATTGAAAAAGTATACGGGAAACCTATCGCGACGCTTGAAAACGAGTGGCGGAAATATATCGATACGGTTACCATCCGAAGCGACAAATATCTTCTTTTTGCCAGTGAAGCCGAAGCTATGATTGATTACCCCCGGATGTTAATGTACAGCCAAAAGCTACTGCCGCTTGCCACAACCAGCAGAGATACCCTTATCGCGTACACAGAGCTCTCTCGTTCGTATTTTCTGTCAGGTGATTATTCCAAGGCGGTCGAATATCAGACGCTTTTGGCCCAGAAAGACACCGCAAGCGCTATCAATCGAGTGACATTGGCCGGATACAAAATGATGGATGGGCAGTATGACGAGGCGTTAATCGATCTCAAATGGGCGAAGGCGAAAGACAGCGGCAATGGCGTTGTGCAATTCAATCTCGCCGTGAATAGTATGATTCGAGGAGACAAGGAATCAGCGAGAGACATATTCCGGAAAATGGTTGCGGATACTTCTACCAACTCCGCGCCGATTGAATCCCGCGCCCTGCTCGGACATTTGCTTTTGCAGTCAAAGGTGAAAGCAGACAAAGGGGCCGCCACGAAATATTTCAACGAAGCCGTTTCCGCATTGGAGCGATCTATGAGTAGCGGCTCGACACCGGTGCCTACAAACTATCTCTGGCGCGGAATTGCCCACCTTGGGCTGGGAGAAATCGAATCGGCGCTGTCTTATCTTGAGACATCCCTTTTTCTTGAAAGCAGCACGTTCTATATCGGCATGATAAATCTCTGGATGGGTAAAGCCAATGACCTAAAAGAGGAACGCCAAATTGCCCGCCAGCATTATGGCGCCGTGTTAAGCAATCCATCTGCGGTCTATCATCAGGAGGAAGCGCGGCGCTATCTCGAAACGCCGTACAGTCAGTAATCATGTTCAGTTTTCTCAATACCGCGGTTCTCTTCGCTGCAGCCGCCGCGCTCATCCCGCTCATCATCCATCTCTTCTCCCGTCGAAAAGTCAAAGTCATCGAGTTTTCTTCGGTGCGTTATTTGAAATCTATGCAAAGGCGGCAGGTCAGGCGGCTCAAAATCCGCCAGCTCTTGCTTCTTATCCTCCGCATGCTCATTATTCTCGCGGTTGTATTGGCCTTTGCCCGCCCAACCAGGCAAGATGGCGCAATTGGCGCGCATGCCACAATCTCGGCAGTAGTTCTTTTCGATAACTCGGCATCGATGAATCGCTTTGTGGCCGATGGCAATCTATTCGATCTGGCCAAAAAACGAACTCAGGAATTGCTTGAAACTTTCGGACAAGCCGACCAAGTTTGTCTTATTCCGTTGGCCGTAGACAAAGACGAGCAATCCAAAATCGGTTTTACCACCCGCGCCATAGCAACCAAACGGTTGGCGGGGGTCCAGCCGAGCGATAGCCGGGCCGAAATGCAATCTGCGCTGGAGCACACCATGACGCTTGTGGAGAGCGCCCAAAACTTGAATCGCGAGATTTATATAATAACCGACCGTCAGCGCGGGTCATTGCCTGAGGCCGAAGTCCTTGCTGAAAGTTTAGCGAAAGTTTTCTTTGTCGATTTGCCGCTTGAGGCCGTCGACAATATCGGCGTCATCTCGCTTGATTTCGGGGGACAGCTAATCCAGGTCGGCCATGATTTTACCGTCACGACCACGATAAAAAACTACGGCGCTGAAAAAGAGACCGAGCGGCTTGCCTCGCTCTATCTTGATGACAAACGTGTCGCCCAGACTGAATTTTCCGCCGAGGCCGGAGCTGAGAGTTCAGTGAGGTTTACCCGCACAGTCACACAGGCCGGATTCCACACAGGGTATATTGAACTGTCTGATGATAAATACCCGAACGACAACCGCTACTATTTCAGCTTTCGAATACCCGAGCAGTCAAACCTGCTGGTCATCGGTGATAATGCCGGGGCGCGCTATATCTCGCTTGCGCTAGCTCCGGCCGGCATGACCAATCAGTACTGGTCTATAAAAGAGGCGACGCTGTCAGAACTGACCGGAATAGATTTTGCCGATTACGATGTCATCATTCTCTCGGGCGCGCCGACTTTGCAGGCATCATATGTGACTCGAATTCAAAGTTTTGTCGACCGTGGAAAATCGCTTTTTCTTGTCTATGGCCCGCAGACAGATATTACCAACTTTAACGCGGCCTGGTCGCAGATGTCCGGAGTCACATATTCCAATGCCGCGCCATCGCAATTTAACAGAACCGGATACTATTCATTGAAATCGCTCGATGCAGATCATCCCATATTTTCTGTTTTTGGATTTGAAGAAAACAAGCCGCCGGAAATAAAATTCTTTGCCCTTCCAACCCTCACCGCCCGCCCTGATGTCCGCACGTTGGTAACATTCACCGGTGACAGGCCGGCATTGGTCGAGACGCGCTATGGTTCAGGCAAAATTCTTACCTTCACCGGCCCCATTGAACCTGAGTATTCGGATTTGATAAGCCACGGTTTTTTTGTTCCTTTCATTTCCCGGATTGCCGAATATCTGGCCTCTGATTTGTCTTCGTTTGATGTACGGCTTTTTGTGGGCGACAATGTCGTCCGGTCGTTAACTTCTAAACGTCCAATGGCGGGCGGAGTCGAAATGCTCGCCCCCGATACCGCAGTGTATACCGTCCCGCCCGAGGAATCCCAGGGCGCATTGGTTGTCCGCGCCAAACCAGTTGAGCAGGCGGGATTATATCGCTTAAGTTGGCAGGGCGTTGAGATCGATAAATTTGCGGTCAATATTGACCCCGCTGAGTCTGATTTAACATCGGTTGATTTTGATCAGTACGCCTTGTCACTTGGAGTATCTGAATATAAAACTCTACCTGCCAATGGGAATCTCGAACCTGTGCTTGCCGGATTTAGGATTGGTCGTGAGCTCTGGCCGATATTTCTCTGGATAGCTGTTGTTTTGCTTGCCGCTGAGATGTTTCTTAGCCGCGGTTCACGTGCCGATGAGTAACCCATGACCCTTCTTGCCGCCGAGAAAATCTCAAAAAAATTCAAAGACCAGGTCATTCTTGATTCTGTCTCATTCACCATCGAGGAAGGGGCTCGGATTGCCCTTGTCGGCAAAAACGGTATCGGTAAAACAACCCTGCTTGAGCTTCTCGATGGCAAACAAGAGACCGATAGCGGCGTCCTCAATCGCGCCCGTTCCTGCCGGATTGATTATGTTGAGCAGGAAAAGACCGAGTATTTGGATTTCACGCTTCTTGATTTTGTTGCCGATGCCCGCCGTGATCTGGTCGAGGCCCATGACCGGCTACGCTCACTGGAACATCACCTGGAATTACATCCGCACGACAAAGAAAAGCTCGATGAACTCGGACGCTGCCAGCATATTTTTGAAAAGGACGGCGGCTTTGATTTTGAAAATGAAATAAAGATAATTTTAACAGGGCTTGGATTCGCCGAGGACCGTTACGCCGACCGACTCAAAAACTTTTCCGGTGGCGAAAAAAACCGCGCCGGGCTTGCGCGAGTCCTTGCCGGACGCGGCAATCTGCTCCTTCTTGATGAACCGACAAACCATCTGGATATCGAATCAACGACCTGGCTTGAGGAATACCTCAAAAAGATGAACAAGGCCTGTCTGATTGTTTCCCATGACCGAGCCTTCATGTCGGCTGTTGCGCAGTTAGTCTGGGAGTTGAGCTATAGCAAAATCGATGTCTACGTCGGTTCATTTGAGAAATATATGGGGGAGCGTATAGACCGAAGAGTCCAGGCCGCCCACAGCTACCGTCTGCAACAAGGGGAGATAAAACGGGCCGAGGAGTTTATTCGAAGGAATATGGCTGGCCAAAAAACCAAACAGGCGCAGTCCCGATTGAAATCACTCAATAAAATTAAACGGCTTCCACCGCCTCCGAAAGACGGACGCGGCCCCATGCTCAAACTCGAATCATCGGGACGCTCGTACGCACAGGTGCTCAGAGTCGATGACCTCTCGCTCGGTTACGGAGACCGCACCGTTGTCAAAGATGCTTCGTTTGAAATATTCCGCGGAGACAAGGTCGGACTAATTGGACGCAACGGTTCGGGAAAGTCAACCCTGCTCCGGGCATTAATTGGAGAACTTGAGCCATCGCGCGGGTCAATCAATCTCGGCAATAATGTCGAAGTCGCCTATTTCGATCAGGAACTCGCCGATCTGAATCTGGAACTGAGTGTTTTGGACAATTTCTGGGAAGTTGATCCAAGCGCCGAAGTTGGCCCGATGAGGTCGTATCTTGGGCGGTTCGGATTTACCGGCGAAGACGCTCACAAAATGGTTCTGACCCTCTCGGGCGGGGAAAAAACTAAACTGTCACTTGCGAAACTTTTATACAAGCCGGCAAACTTTGTTATTCTCGATGAGCCCACAAACCATTTGGATATTTTCGCCCGTGAAGCTCTCGAGGACGCCTTGAGAGAATACGATGGCAGTTGTCTGATTGTAAGCCATGACCGCTATTTTTTGAATCGTGTGACAGACAAGATCGTCTATGTCAACGAAGGGCGCGTGAAAGTATTCAATGGCAACTACGAATATTTCAAAGAGAAGACGGCTTTGGCTCAACCCTCTCCGGTCAAATCCAAAAGCACGAGTAGCGGACAGGAGTTCCGTTCGTTCAAAGAAGAATCAAAACGCAAGGCAAAGTATAAAAAGCAGGTCGACACGACCAAAGCGGATATTGCCAAATACGAAGCTGAACTCTCTCAGCTTGACTATGACCTCCACCACAACATTCCCGCCAGTCAATGGGAAAAGCTTATCACCGCAGGCGAACGTAAGCTCAAAGTGGAAAATCTGATTTTGGAACTCTACGGCAAACTTGAGCAGTTGACAGAAGAGACCAAAGACGACAATGTCGCCGATTAAGATACTTGCCATCTCCGGCTCGCCGGTCACTGAAAGCAGCACTGATTTTCTACTCGATAAAATTGCACGCTCAATCGAGACTGAGCTAAGAGTGAGACTCCGCGATAATAAAGCCGAGCTCGAGATCGTGACTTCGTCGGTCAGGCTGAACCAGCTTAATATTATTCCATGCCAGGCCTGCGGAATAGCTCCTGACCCGGACTTTTGTTTTTATGATGATGATCTCACATCGGTTTATAGACAGTTAGCTGAGTGCGATTGCCTGCTCTTTGGTTCTCCAATACATTTCGACGGCGTATCATCTCAGGCAAAACTCTTTATTGACCGCTGTAATTGCTTCCGGCCTGCTGATTTTGAAAACAAAGATCCCGAGCATGATTTCCTCAAACGCCTTCCGAGAAAACGCCCCGGTGCAATGGTGTTTGTAGGTGGAAAACATGCCTGGTTTGAGGGAGCGCGGCGGACAGTTGCCGGGGTTTTCAAATGGCTTGAAGTCACAAACGAAGGTATGATTAGCTTTGCTTCAGAGGATTATCACCTTAAAAATATGGCGCAACTCTCTCCTGACACAATAGAACAAACTCACACTCTCGGCCAATTGCTCGCCAAAAAAATAATTGCAACTCAGACGCACTGAGATGCTTCGATCATATATATCCGAACAAAGTCCTGAATCTCCTCCTCCGGTTTTGGAGGCGGATCTCTCATGGGCGGTTCTTTGGGTATGACCGGAGGGTCTCTCACCGAGGGTTTCTTAGGACCACGTGTCTTGTTGAAACTGAGAGCCTCGGTGAGTCCATGAGTCTTAGTCAGGCGTCGTTTTAGAAGCCTGGTCTGATTCAAAGCTTTTTTTTCTTGGCTTGTAGACAAATGTTACACCCGATACGGTATAGTACTTTTCGAAATAGTTTTTCATACTGTATATAACAGCAAAACAAGGGATGTTGCTATCGCCCGAAGTGTTGAAACTGGGATTACATCGTAAGAACCTGAGGTCGAAGAACCGTACTTTCTACCACTTTCCCCCATCAAACAATCGCTTGGCAAGCAACATTTTACGGCATATATTGTTAACTTAAGTGTTAAAGTAGTAAGGCTGGAGCCGTAAAAAGCTTCTGTCTCTGTTCAGAGAATGAACAGATTGCCGATAAACATTAGTAACAGGAGTTAGTTTGAACCACTTTTGGTTTATCCTGATGGGTGGAGGCGGCACTGGCGAGCCGGCTTCGGGCGGAAGTGCCGTATTTACGATCATCTGGTTTGGCTTGATCTTTTTGATCATGTATCTGCTGATGATTCGCCCACAGAGAAAAAAACAAAAAGAGCTTGAACGGCTCGTAAGTGAACTGAAGAAAGGTGACAAGGTACTAACCACAAGCGGGATTTTCGGGACAATCTTTGCAATCGACGAAGAGCGCAACCGCGTTACGCTCAAAGTGCACAAAGATACCGAACTGGAGATCGTCAGATCGGCCATCGCCGCCCGAGTGGATAAGTAGTACCGAAGTGAGGAGTGACTGTGGCTGTACGACCGATCGTCATATACGGCGACCCGGTTTTGCGGGAAGTCTCCAAGCCGGTGGGAACAATAGACCGGCGCATACAAGATTTGGTGTCCGACATGTCGGACACGTTACGCAAGGCGCGAGGCCTTGGTCTGGCTGCTGTCCAGATCGGGGTGCCGATGCGGGTTTTTATTGTCGATTTGGGCGCTGTCGACATAAAGGAAACTCTCAGAGTGTTTATCAACCCGGAAATCCTTGAGACAACAGATGAAATCGAATACGAAGAAGGCTGTCTCTCATTTCCGGACATCTTCCAGAAGATCACCCGCCCGGCGTATGTCCGGGTTCGTGCGACCAACCTCGAAGGGAAAGTCTTCGAAATGAGCGCCGAGGGAATGATTGCCAGAGCGATTTTGCATGAGTATGATCATCTTGAGGGAACACTCTTTATTGACCGCATCTCACCCTTTGCCATGACAATGTTGAGAAGTAAACTCAAACGTCTGGCCACGGCTTCGTAACGTATCAGTCTTCCCAAAGTAAACCGAGCTTGTATTTGACAGGTGAGCCGGTACACTCAGTCACTTCAGTAACAGTATGAATGTAGTCTTTATGGGTACGCCCGAATTCGCGCGTGCGACGCTTGTGCCATTATGCCAAAGCAGGCACACGGTGCTCGCTGTTGTTACCGGCCGGGACAAAAAATCCAGCCGGGGCGGCGCACTTGTGCCGACTCCGTGCCGTCGCGAGGCCGACAATCGGGGGATTCCGGTTCTCATGCCGCTATCGCTCAAAGATTCATCATTTCATACCGAACTGAAATCATTCAACGCTGACCTCTTTGTGGTAGTCGCCTTCCGGGTACTTCCAAAAGAGGTATTTGAGCTGCCGAGACAGGGATCGATTAATATCCATGGCTCGCTTTTGCCCAAATACCGAGGAGCTGCGCCCATTCACTGGGCAATCATTAATGGCGACAGTCAGACCGGATTGACGAGTTTCTTCCTGAAAGAGACCGTGGACACTGGTGACATGATTGCGCAGGTGAAAGTTGAGATTGCCGCAGATGACACCTTTGACTCGCTCTATCAGAGACTTGCAGAAATGTCCGCCCCATTTTTGCTCAAAACACTCGATCTGATAGAGTCAGACTCAAAACCGGTTGCTCAGCCGGAGGGGATGGCAAGCCGCGCGCCGAAATTGACCGCATCTGATGCGCTCATTGATTTCGGCCAGCCAGCTCGCCATGTTCGAAATTTCATCCGAGGCTTGTCCACTAAGCCCGGATCGCACACAATGTTCCGAGGGAAAAAGCTCAAAATCCACAGCAGTGAGATTGTCGAGCAGGGTGCCAGCCAAAAGCTTGAGCCCGGAACGTTAATAGTGGAAAAGAAGAGACTTCTGGTACAATGTGGCTCTAATATGTTGGAGCTTAAGCGGTTAGTACCCGAGGCAAAAAAAGAGATGGACGGAGCCCAATTTATTAACGGCTTGCGTCCTGAAACAGGAGAAATTTTGGGGGGAACCCCAACGGTGGGCATGACTCTTCTGAAAGAGTCCAAGGAGAATAAGTGAAAAAAGAAATACTAATCAATTCAACAGATTACGAGACACGAGTCGCTATCCTCGAAGACGACCTCTTGGTCGAATTGCAGGTCGAAAGACCCGACAGCGAACGCATGGTTGGTGACATCTATAAAGGGAAAATTAAAACCGTGCTCCCGGGTATGCAGGCCGCATTTGTGGATATCGGCATGGAGAAGGCCGCATATCTCCACAGCTCTGATATCGGCAAAGTATCCAAAGGGCGCTACGATTCCGACGACTTCGACGACGAAGAAGCTCCGGCGGAAATTATTCGGAAAACACGCCGTGCCGGTATAGAAACTGTGCTCAAGGCTAATCAAGAGATTTTAGTCCAGGTCATCAAAGAGCCAATCTCGACCAAAGGGCCACGTATTGCCTCAGAGATTTCGCTTCCGGGCCGCTATCTTGTTATGATTCCAGATGATGACCATATCCGCATTTCCAAACGAATCGCCGACTGGGCCGAAAAGAAGCGCCTCAAAAAGCTTATCAGTCCGCACAGACCAGAGGGATTTGGATTTATTGTCCGAACCGAAGCCGAAGGCGCAACCGAGGCCGATATTGTGGCCGACATCAAAAGACTGCTCAAACTCTGGGCAAAGCTCAAACGCAAAGCAGATACTTCGCCCGCCCCCTCGCTCATCCACAAAGAAGGCGAAATGATTCTCTCGATGATCCGCGATATCTTTACCGAAGACGTCCAGCGGATAGAGGTCGATACCCGCGATGTCTATAAAAAAGTCATCAGTTTCGCCCGTCAGGTCGCGCCGGAACTCAAAGACCGCATCCAGCTCTACAAGGGGAACCTCCCCATGTTCGATCAACACGAGCTTGAGCCGGAGATCGACAAGATGTTATCCCGAAAAGTCTGGATTAAAAAAGGGGCCTATCTGATTATAGACCAGACTGAAGCCATGGTCACAATCGATGTCAACACCGGCCGGTTTGTTGGAAGCCGCGATCAGGAATATACAATTTTCCAGACCAACCTGCAGGCGGCCAAAGAGATTGCTCGCCAGATCCGACTTCGCGATATCGGCGGGTTGATTGTCTGCGATTTCATAGACATGTACAACCGCGATAACCGCCGCAAACTCTACGAAGAATTCAAAAATGCCTTTCGCTATGATCGTGCCAAAAGGGCGATAAATCCGGTGACGGAATTTGGTCTTATTGAGATGACCCGAGAACGGGTACGTCCGTCGCACATGACAACCCTCTCTGAGCCATGTCCTCACTGTGCCGGGGTCGGACGGGTGATGTCAAAGGAGAATCTGACGACAAAAATCGAACGATGGTTCATGCGGGCAAGAGCGGCAAAAAAATTCAGACAGTTTCATTTGGTCGTGTCGCCTGATTTGGCGAGCACCCTTGCCGAAAACGGTATTGACCGCTTGAGCAGAATTATGCAGGCCCATAAGTTTACGATAAACCTGATTCGGGACACAACCCTCCCACAGCAGGAGTTTAAGGTCTACAATGCAGACGACAACAGCGATATCAGCCAGACTTACCAGGTGTGACGGTTCGTACATTCCACGTTTGTCGCTTGAAAGCCTCAAGAAATGCCGTAAATACCAGTAGTATGAAGGCGTTTTTCTTCTCCACACTGCCCTTTTGTGCGTATCATATAGTATGACATCAGACACACTTGGGAAAAATGAGATAGAAATCAAGCTCCAGCTTGGCTCCTTTACGAACTATTTGAGACTGTTAGGAGCCTTGGGGCCGCTTGATGGGGAGCGACAGCAGTTGAATGCGTTCTTTGATACCCCCAATCGGACGCTTGCTCTGAATGGCTGGGCGTTGCGCGTCAGAATCGAGTCATCCATCGCGGACCGCCAAATTCACCAAACGACTTCATTTGTCACACTCAAAAGCCTGCCTGCCGATGCCAGTATGACGGTTGTTAGACAAGAAATAGAGTCAGAAATAGACTATACCGTGGGAAAATCGATAGTCAACGGCGAAAAAAGTATTCTCTCTTTATTGGCTGATCCGGTTCGGACTATCAGCAGAATGTTTAAGCTCGATAGTCTTATCAAAATTGTCGAGTTTTCAAACACAAGGCTTGAGAAGAAGTATATGATCGATGGGCACGAATATCTGCTTGAAATAGACAAAACCGAATACGATGACCACTCCTGCGACTATGAGTTGGAAATTGAGATTGAATCGACTGAAGAATCCAAACCTATCATCATGACACTCGAAAAACTCTTCAGGTCGCATGGCATCCCCTTTGAGCATCAAGTGGAAAGTAAACTCGTCCGAGCCTTGGCTAAATCCGGCATGCTTCCTTCATAGGAAAATTTGACGACCCATCGGGAAAATTGATATCCGAATTGTCCTCTGTGGATATTCTCCGATTTGAATACAATTCTAAATATTATGTAAAGGCAATCCCCTGTGGTTACCCTCTTTAGTGCTACGTTAAATATTCCGTCGGGTCTTGGTCACTTCGAGCGAATAGCGAGAAGTGAGTGTGACCTTGACGGTCACACGAGTATGCGACGGTCTGCCTCGGCGTCTCGCACGAAGCTTTTTACATCGCAATTCCTCTTTGAATCTTCGTGTAGGCCGTCCTCCATTGGCGGATTCGAAAATCTCTGGCCTGCACCAAAGAAAAGATGTCAGGATCACATGGATCTCTGACCTACGAATCTCGGAGAACATGAGATTGCCACGTCCCTCTAAGAATCGGGACTCGCAATGACAGAGAGGGCAAGTTGGCGCACGAGGCTTTCAAGTCCGCCCCACCACAGCGGGCAGGCGTGGTGGGACGTACGCCAACCACGAATTCAGCATGCTTCCTTCATAGGAAAATTTGACGGCCAAATTGTTATCTGTCGATGTTCTCCGTTTGTTAACCTAACAGTCTTATCTTTCGTAGCGATTCCGCCGTGGTTCGCCGCAGGCGAACGGTTCAGCGATTCTTTATTCACACAAAAATATGTCCCACCGCAAGCGGTGGGGTACCGGAATAAAGAGAAGATAGATTCTCGGCCACGGAGGACCGCACGAAGAAGGATATGTGGTGTAGGGTAGGGTGAGGGCATATTGAATACAGAATCCTCCGATCATTTTGTGTTGCCGAGGCTCCGAAACACCACTATATTTAACAAAACAATGGAGCTCAAACATGTCTGAACGTGTACAACAATTCAATGACGAGCGAAGCAAGCTTAATGAGATCGTGCATGGCAGGGACGATCTCAATATCAAACGTTTTTTCGGGCTGGATTCAGCCGTTTACCGCAAAGGTGCCCTTGATGCCAAAACCAAAGAGCTTTTGGGACTTGTCGCCTTGCTGGTCCTTCGCTGCGATGACTGCATCAGCTACCATACTATCAGAGCAAAAGAAATCAAAGTGACAGACACAGAATTTGACGAAGTCATGTCGATCGGTTTAGTGGTCGGCGGCTCAATTACCATCCCTCATCTGCGACGCGCCTATCGGCTTTGGACGGAGATGGCCGAATGAACCGATCGGTTACAATAGTTCTCCTGTTATACATACTGACCGGATGTTCTCCATCGGTCTTGTCTCAAAGCCAAAAACCAGACGACAAACCGCTTGCATGGTATCAGGAGCGATATCCCTATGCGGGCGATTGGGGGAAAGTTTTCAATCAGGAAATGGAGTTTGAGTGGCCCGAGGGATATAAACGGATAGACTCATCAAAGCTCACGCCATTTCAACATTGGATTTCATTTATGCCGCTCTGGCCCTACAGCAAAGGAGTTGGGTCTTTGAAACGCGGCGAAGTCCTCTCGCCGGATAAAATCTCGCGCGTGGTCAGGCTACCGTGGCGCACCAGCCAGTTGATAGATTACGTCATACCAATTCAAATTGCCGCCGAGTATCTCCTCTGGCAAAAACGGCCGCAAGCGCTCATCCTTGCTCCAGCCGCAGGCGATACGCTTTCGTATAGTAGATGGCTCACCAGCATGCATACCTATGGCCCGCGCGGTGATGTTCACTTTACGGAATCGACGCCGAGACTTGACTCCAAAGAAGAATTCAATCGATATATTGACCTGTGCGCCCACAATTTCAACTATGCCGCGCTTGCAAAAAACTCTGATTCGATTTCAGGAAAAAACCTCGAAAAGGAACTCGCTCCCGGTGACTTACTTATTGGGCATAACGAAACCGGGCTCAAAGGAAAGACCGTAATTCTTCTCAATGTCATCGTCAATAAGAAAAAGGGGAAACTCTATCTTGTCGGACTCGGCTGTGAGTTCGGATGCGATCTCCATATCCCGCTCAATGGAGATAACCGCCGCAACCCCTGGCTGACGCTTGCGCAGGTCAAAGCTCTCCTTGGTGAATGGCCCCAATCAGGATTTTACCGCTTGAAGATTGAATAGGACGCTCCGTTCGCAATTCACACCTCTGCTTGTCTCTTTTCCGCTCATAATTTGTTGATTTATTGCCGAAAATAGGTACCATCATTACGAAATACAAACAACTCTTAGACTACCTTTGGAGGTTTTTTGATGCGCAGATTACTTATGTTGGTGCTGCTTCTTTGTTTCAGTCTGACGGCTGCACTGTTTTTTGGCTGCAGTGATGACGCCAAACCCACTGACCCCGACACCGGACTTCCGGTCGGAAACCCCTCTGATAACGAATATCAGGCAATGGGCGAAAGTTTTAGCGGAGTGGATGCGGCAGAAAATGCGGCTTTTGAGGGACTCTTCAATTCTATCGAAGGGATCAGCGCTCTTAGCCCAAGCCCTTCCAATCGGCTCCGAATTCCACAGACAGCCACGCATGAAGTCTGTGTCTTCAACAGCACGTATAACGATGTCACAAAATGGTGGCACACCACACTTTTCTGCACAGACCACGAAGATACCGTTTCGCATAACGACTCAATCCAATTTTTCGAAGCCGACGTCATTGTGCAATGGCCGACTATCGCAGTCACCGAAATCAGAAGCGGAGCGCATGTTGTCGCCAAATACCACACAGCCGCGCCCCATCCGCCTGTAACTGCCGCAAGTTCCGACGGCGAGGGTCAGATCGATGCCAATCACAATTGGGTAATTACTGGCGAAATTGGAACGGCCGGTGATATCGTCATTAATGGTGACGGCGGCTTGGAAGCTACCGGCGCCAGCGAGAACGGCTATTGCACCCACGAACTTACACTCTCGACCACGTACGAAGGGATCCTCATCAATCTGACGGAATTTCAGGATGAAATCGGCGAGGATTGCCCCACCGGCGGAACCATAAACCACAGTGGCGAAGCGAGCATTAACTGCAATGCCCCCTCCGGCAACGGCACATGGGAGGACAGATGGAGTGTAGTTATTGTCTTTAATGCAACCGGCAACACGGCCACCTTCCAAAACCGGCGCGCCCATTGGACCATCACCACCCTGTGCGGCGAAGACCGAGACCATGGCAACGCTGAGGAAGATGCCGAGTTTGAGGCCTTTGCCAATTCAGCCCATGCAGGCGAAGAAATCAATAAGATAATGTTCGACGCGATTGGCCACTCTCTGGATGCGATCGCGGCGCAGTCCTCGCCCAAAACATTTTCATTCCCTGCGGCGACCGCCGATTCAGTTTCAGCCGTGTACGATGACGTCACCCAAACATGGAGGGTGTACCTTGATTTCACCGAAGTTGACACGACCGAACATGGTACAGATGCAATCCACTTTGTTGTAACCGACTATATTCGTTTGAAAGAAGGATCTCTCGTTGTCCAGTGGCCGTCAACTTCGACGACTGAAGTCCAGAGCAGCATGACTTTCGCCGCTGATTTCAATAACAGTAACGGTGACGATGGAATAATCGAAGCCGATCATAACTGGACATTCGTCTTCCCGGCCGGAACATTGGGAACTCCAGCAACTGGCATGTTAAATAACGCCGCCAGTATCTTTGCGTTAACTATGAATGGTTCTGGAAACGGTGACATTAATTTCCATGCAAATGATGATGGGGCTAACTGCGACTTTCAGCTGGTCACTTCGCATGATGTAACCGACCTCGTATTTCCGCTTCCCAACGGTGATGATATCTGTCCTACTTCGGGCACGCTTTCTTTGGAAGGCTCCGCTGTGATCGGTTGTGAAAGCAACGATGGCAATTTCTCATGGGAAGACAGCTGGACAGCAACAGCAATCTACAACGATGGCGTGGGCGTGATCGTTCTTGACAACACGACCTCTCATTGGGAGTTCGAAGAAAGCTGCAACGGATTGCCTGCGGCATCCTCTTCTGTTCGACGTCTGCTGAGCCTATTTGAGGCGAAGTAACCTGACCGAACACGATCGCAGACTGTTTGATTTTTTCAGGTCGATATAGACAAAAGAGCCTCATCCCTGAGGCTCTCTTCTTTAACGTGCTGTCAAGCGCCCTCCTTCTCAATTCCATCCTTTCACCCATTGTCATTCCAGTGAAAGCTAAGGGGGGAATCCAGGGTAAATCAACATGCAGGCCGTATTTGGCCTGCACCACCTTTAGACACCGTGCTGACAGGCGCCCCCGCCTGACAGTCTTAGTCGTGTAGCGATTCCGCCACTGCTGACTGCGGTTCAGCGATTCTGTATTCCTCACATCCGCTCCCTCACCCTCCCCTCTCCCAGAGGGAGAGGGGAATAACAGATCACGGCGTCCCGACGAATGTCGGGAGTGGGGTACAGGAATACGGAGTAGATGGATTCCGGCTTGCGCTGGGGGTGACAATAGAGAGTTCGTGACCACACGAACGAAGAGAAGAAGTCGGGCCGCGGCGGCGGACTGACCTACGGATATCGGAGAACATGAGATTGCCACGCCGCGTCTAAGAAGCCGCGGCTGGCAATGACGATGTTGAAATTGCGGCTGCAATATCCTGTACCTCACCCTTCCCCACCCGTCTTGACTTTATCCTCGTAAAATGGCACATTAGCAAATGTCGTCTTGTGCCGGAGGAGTGGCAGAGCGGTCTAATGCGGCGGTCTTGAAAACCGTTGTGCTGCAAGGCACCGTGGGTTCGAATCCTACCTCCTCCGCTTTTATGTGGTCCACCGATTTGACATTGTAGATAAATATTTGATACATGTGCCCACCCCCACCAGAAAGGACACCATGAAATACTCGGTCAATATCGACATCAACCTGCCAAGAGAAAGAGTCGTCGAACTTTTCGACAATCCTGACAACTTAAAAAAATGGATGGAAGGCCTGCTCAGTTTTGAGCACCTCAGTGGCGTACCCGGCAAACCGGGCGCAAAATCACGTCTCAAATTCCAAATGGGCAATCGTGAAATTGAAATGATCGAAACGATAACCGTGAGGAATCTCCCCGATGAGTTTTCCGGCACGTTCGAAGCCAAGGGCGTCTTCAATGTGGTCACAATTAAATTCGTTCCCGTATCGGCCAATCAGACAAAATACATTTCAGAGCAGGAATTTCAGTTCAGCGGCATGATGAAAGCAATGGGATTTCTCATGCCCGGCGCGTTCAAAAAACAATCAATGAAATACCTGACCGCTTTTAAAAACTTTGCGGAAAACGAAAGCTCGAAATAAGAGCAGAGTAAAGAGTCCCTTACCGAAGATTGACTTCACCATGGCTAAGAAGAAACCAGCAATCTCACATGGATTTACTCGGATACACGATATTACCCTCCCCCTCTATTTTACCTTGACAAATTGGGCTTTTCTGCTATGTTTAGCTGGATTGATATCAGGGTGTACGCTTTACTTTTGTGCCCCCACTACTGCTATTTGTTACTTGTCACAGGTTACTGCTGTTGGTCTGTTGCTATGCTCAATTTGTCGCTATGAAGTGACAAGTCATAGCCCGCCGCCCGTGCTTGTGATGGACTTTACCACACACTTGGAGGTTGTCGCATGGATTTCTGCTCACGTTCCCTTGCATCGCGCGCGCTCACCACTCTGGGGATAAGCCTGATGCTCTCTTTTACACCAGCCCAAAGTTCTGCGCAGGGGTTTAATATGACCCAACTGGCGACTGTCCCGGGGGGACTTCGCTCGGTCTGGGGCTATACCGACAGTTTGGGCCGAGAATTCGCCTTGGCGTGCGCCGGTAATTCGCTTAAGATTGTCAATGTAACCGTCCCCGGATCGCCGGTAGTGGTGGCGACGGTTCCGACTGTCGGCAATGATTTAAAAGAAGTAAAAACATATCTCCATTACGCTTATGTAGTTAACCAAGCCGGAGCAATGCAAATAGTAGAACTGGGATGGCTTCCAGATTCAGCCAAAACTGTCGCGACATTCTCATCGCCGACTGTTCCCGGCCAGCATGCAATCTGGATAGACAGCTCGTATGTTTATCTCGGTATGAACGGAGCCGGACTGCGCGACTATCGAATTCTTGACCTTGCAAATCCGGTTGCTCCTGTGGAACTCAGCGGAACACCTCATCCCACTGCGGCTTGTGGCGCCTTTGCCGACGCCCATGATTCGTATGTTGTTGGGAATTTGGCCTTTGTTGCCAATCTGAGTTCGGGCTTTATGTCTGTTGATGTTACAAATCGGTCAGCCCCGGTAATTCTTGGGAAGGCCCTCTATAACGGCGCTTTCACGCATAGCATGCGGACATCGGCCGACGGTCAATATCTGTTCACTACCGATGAAACCAACGATGGCCATCTCCGTGTTTGGGATGTTTCGGATCCGGCAAACATGGTTCAGGTAGCTGAATATCCAAAGCCGGGAGCTATAATCCACAATGTTTTCCTTGCTGACCCATGGCTCTACGCTTCTTATTATGCAGACGGCGTGAGAATATTCGACGTTTCGGATCCGCTCACTCCTGTAATCGTCGGACAGTACGATACTTACCTCCAAGGTTCTGGCAATACATTCAACGGCTGTTGGGATGTCTATCCCTATTTTGCTTCGGGAACCATTGTCACGTCGGATATTACCAATGGTTTGGCGGTGTTAACATTCAATGATACCCGGGCTGGCTATCTTGAAGGTACCATAACCGACGCCCCGACCGGCGATCCGGTTCCAAATGCGACAATCAACTGGACGGATCCGGCCTCTGGCGCGAACAACACCGCAACAACTGCGGCTGATGGAACATACCGTCTCGGAGTACCGTCAAACTCCATTAATATTACGGTTGCAAGATCGGGTTATGCCAATAACATCCAGGTCTTTACTCCCGCTTCTATAGTGGTAACGACTCATTCCGTCGCGCTCAATAGAAGCAGTGGCGGACGTCTGGGGGGCACAGTCTCCAACCTCAATGCAAATTCTTCAAAACTTCCCGAGCTACGGGTATTTCCGAACAATCCTGGGATAATTTCGACTGACAATGCCGGCGCGTATGCCTTCGCCAATATGCCGAGCACAAATTATGTGATTTATGCCGGTCAATGGGGACGGAAGAACGTGATAGACACAGTCCCTGTTCCAGTTGGGTCGCTTACCACCCTTCCGATAACTCTTACGTCCGGTTATGAAGACAATTTCGAGCTAAACCTTGGATGGACAACAACCTCACCTGGTGATTCAGCGGCGTCTGGACGCTGGGAACGGGTAAACCCCAATGGAACCATAACCGGAGCATTCCCGGTCCAGCCCGAAAATGACGCCGGAGGCGGGGCTGACTCGCTCTGTTTTATAACTGCCCAAGCATTAGTTGGGGGATCGATTGGTTCAACCGACGTCGATAACGGCCAGACAACACTCACCACACCATCAATGGATATGTCGACAAGCGGTGACCCACAGGTATCATACGACCGGTGGTATACCAATAATCGTGGCGGCAATCCCAACCTGGACGCTTGGGTTGTTCAAATTTCAAACGACTCCGGTTTAAGCTGGGTGACGCTTGAAAACACCTCCGTCTCAAACGCAACCTGGGTCAGTCAAACATTCAGAGTTCTTGACTTTGTGACGCTGACAAATAAAGTGCTGGTCAGGTTTGTGGCATCCGATGACTGCCTTGGCTCCATAGTTGAAGCGGGTGTGGATAACTTCAAGGTCGTAGATCTTGCGCCGCCGACATGTTGTGTCGGCAATTCCGGAAATACGGATAACGACCTCGGCGATGTGGTTGATATTTCAGATATTACGGCTTTGATTGACCATCTTTTCATCTCCTTGGCACCGTTGTTCTGTCCCGAAGAGGGGAATATTGATGGTGATCTGGGTGCAGTTGTCGACATCTCAGATCTGACGGCCCTTATCGATCATTTGTTCATTAGTCTGGCTCCGACAGCGCCCTGTCAGTAAAGGCCTGAATATAGTGTCGGTCCGCCGACGCCACAGGGGAATATGCCCCCCCTCTCCCACGGGTACAAGATTAAAGAGAAGATGGATTCTCCGCCGTGGCGGACTGGAATGACACTACAATGAGTCGTTGCGAGGAGCGTCTTCCCAGACGCGACCTTCCACGGGCGGGCAGGCTGCGGCGGACGGCAATCTCAGTTCGTCTTCATCTGGCATGGCCGGGAAAGCCTCGTGCACCAACTCTCCCATGAATAGAATGGCGAAAAAGAGCCAACTTTCGAACAATAGGACTTTTCTAACAGTTCTGCCTCCCACACTCAAGAAGATTATCATTGACAAAAACAAGGTTTAGGTTTACGTTATTGGTGATAGATAGGTTGGTGCCAGTTTACGTTTCGCCAATACCTCTCCGACTTTCGCTTCGTAAACTGTCCCGAACATAAAACACATTCATTCAATTCGTTTGCTCTTTTTTGAGCAGGCAGCGTATCTTTTTCTTTAGTGCCGCCGGGTAATTGTCTGCCTGTGTGTATAGTTGAGAATTTTATTGGATGCGATAATTGAGACGAGAGTCTGTGACTCAGACTCGAAAAAGGATGATACAGTTTTCGGTTCGTCTGAGTGCGAACAGAATAAAGGAGGTAACGACAGGGTAAAGAGTAATGGCGCAGCAGATTATAGGATTGTAACGAAGGTTGTCTGTTGCTGATTTAGTAATCCGATTGCGCTGATCAACTGATCAGCAGAATTCTAATGGGTATTGAAAGGAATTAATTTATGCAGAAAAGAATTATATCTGCTTTGCTTGTCGCGTTGGTCTGTTCACTGTTCATGAGCAGTTCACTTCTTGCCAAGGCGGGCTACGACAAGCGGGTGGAAACAGCGCAGACCAGTAAAGTTGTGCAGTACAGCTTTCCTCAGGCACAGCGGGAACTCATCGCTCGAACAGTCCCGACTGAGGATACAGAAGAACAAATAGCAACAGCGGCTGCGGAACGCAAAGCGGTGAAAGTCTCGCTTGGCAGCCGTCAGGGCTCGTCAAACGCGGCAGCTTCGGCTGGTTTTACTATCGCAACTACATGGATGGATGATCAACAGCGTCCTGATTCTAAAGGCCATCAAATTGACTTCCGCAATCAGGCCGATATCATTTTCACCTATACCGACGCTCCTTCCCCGTCGGCAGATGCTCGTTTTGCTTATAACGCCTTTAACCCGTCGCCAGTCAATGGCAACTTCAACTGCCTTTTTGGCTACGGCAGTGGAGCGGTTCTTCAGGCAAGCGGTGAAAAAGGAAGCTGGCCAAAACTTGATGTTGTCAATGGCCGGATGGTTTTAGCCGGAGTGGACGATGTCGGCCAGCCATTAGACAACCATATTTACGACGAAAGCGCCTGGCAGAGCGGTTTCTTTGGGGGCGGTTCAAGCATTCCCTCTGCGGATTACAGTACTTGCTTTTACGACGCCGGGGACAAGCTTTTCCACCCAGTGGTCGAAGTGCAACAGCTCGGCCCTGATGTTATCACCCATATTCTCGGTGGTGAAAGTGTTGTGAATACCTTTGGAAGTCTTGTCAAAAGTCAGCTCGTCTATTTCCGCCGCGTCAATGCCGGAGCCTGGACAGGCAAACTATGTGTTGATGACTTTGCCCGAGTCTTTGGCGGCAGTATGACTGCCTCGCGCGTCTCAAACAAAGTTGCGGTTTCGTGGACAAAGGTTTCGACGACCGGTGTGGCCAACTCACAAATCTATGACAATAACACCTGGATTCGCGTCGGAGTCTCAACTCTTGGCAGCACTGCCTGGGGTCCCAATACTAATATCACCAACTATTCACGTGTTACTGCTTCGGGTTCATCAGGTTTTGAAACTCATTGCTTATATGATACCGGAGACAACCTCCACGTTATTTGGGCGAGTCAACCGACTATCGCAAATGTCTACGCCCCGACTTCAACATTCTTTTGGGGTGACTTCTCCAACTTGCTTATGCACTGGTATAGCGCTACGGGCAATATCAGCGTGTTCCACAACTCAGATTGGGGTCTCGCCCAGAACACGCAAGTCTGCGGTTTTGGTAGTCCGGGTACGGCATACACCGGCTTCTTCTCGATTTCTGAATGCGACAACAAATTGTACGTCGTCTTTACCCAGTACCTCAATTTCTTTGGCAACTACGGTCAGCTCTCGCAGACTGATGACTGCGCCTCGGGTGGTTTCGATAGCCGGGTTCACGCCGCAAACGGCGAAGTACTTATGGTTGTTTCCGGCGATTTGTCCGGTCTGCTCTGGGATGCGGCGAGAAATCTCTCAGGTAGCTATACTCCCAACTGCGATTCAGCTACTGGCGGCGGAGTATGCATGAATGACACCCGCGCTACCATGAGCCGCTACGGACAAAATACTGCCGGCATGTGCTGGCCCGGACCTGAAAAGGTCGATCCTTCCGGAAGCTATGCTGGGGATTGGTATCTGCATATTCTCTATACCGAAGACCATTTCCCTTCTCCGGCATGGCGCACTCCCGCTTTTGGTCCTCTGACTGAGAATCCCTTGAAATGGATGCGTCTTGCCTGTGTCCAACCGATTGTTGCCGCTCAAATATTTACTACACCGACCACATTGGGCTATCCGGAATATGTCACATCGGCTGCCGGACCCAGCCAGACTGATGTCGTTCCCGTTACCGTGCGAAATGACGGAAATGCTAACTTAGTTATCTCCGCCATTACTCCGGTCAAGCTTACCCAGCCTGGCTTTAACTGGCTCACTGTTTCCCAGCCCACCCTTACAGTTCCAGCCGGACTGAGCAATACCGGAACCTTTAATATCACCATAAGTGGCGCCGGCTTTCCGGCCAACTCACTTCAGGCTCTTAATGGCTATGTCATCCTGACTTCAAACGCCGCCAATTCACCGGCTGATACCATCGTCATTAATTACGTGGTAGCAGATACCGTAGCGGCTATCCAATGGGATACCGTCACGACCAGCAATGGTAATGTCGCTTCGGCTACCGGACGCATTGCTTTGATCGTTTCGAACCATGGCGAGAGTGGCCGCTCAGGCATAGGCAGAGTGAACCTGGATTATGCCGCCAATGGCATAGCTGTGGAATGCGATACGACCCGTGCTACGGTTTATCTCTATTCCGGCTCACCGGTGGTTATCCGCCGCGACAGCCCGACGGTCTATTCGATGACAGCCTCTATCTTCCAGGCTAATTTCGGTACCGCAGTAGCTTTCAAGCCGGTTCATAACCGGGCGATACCGGCCAAGCTTAACACGGTGGCCTATGATGGTTATTTCACGGGTACTTTTGTCTCGGAAGATACCAGCATTGCCGTCGAGCGGACGTACTTTGCTCCGAAATCGGGTGGTGATAATGCCGACTTTATCATCATTTGCACGAAGTTCTATTCCTATAATGGAATTACTCAAAACAACCTGCTTTTGGGCGATATGATCGACTGGGATGTACCTTCAAATCCCGGAGCAACCAATAAAACTGGTATCGAAGGCTCAACGGTCTTTGCTCGTGGTTCGGATACAGGTACTGTCCTTAGCTGCTTTAGCAAGGCCCGTTATGGCGCCTCCACCTTCCTTGGCATGCACACGGAAGTGGCTTTCAACGCTAATCCCTGCGCAAACGACGTTAGCAAGCATGGTCAGTATGCCGACAGAAATGACTCGGTCGTTTTCCCGGCAGACAATGGTGTTGCTGATCCGGCCCGTTTGTGGACTAAAGCCGGTGCCATTAGCGGCACTGCGGCTCTGGCTCCGGCTCAGGATTCGACTGATGTCAATATCATGACTACCTACAAGCATAACTACACCCTGGCAGGCAATGATACCCTGACAGTGTATACGGCCGTGACTTCGGTCCGTGCTGGGGTTCAGGACGATCTGAAGGCTAACTTCACTGCTGCTTGTAATTGGTACAATAGCAACCTTCGTCCGGGTTGTACGGTGTGCTCGTGCTGTATCGGATCCACCGGTAATGCCGACGGCTCACTCGACGACGTGGTCGACATTGGTGACTTGACTGCTTTGATTGACAATCTCTTTATCACCTTGGCTCCGTTGCTATGTACAGCTGAAGGCGACATTGCCTCCCCGCCGGATGCCGTTGTCGACATTGGTGATTTGACCGCACTGATTGATCACCTCTTTATTAACCTGACTCCGACAGCTCCTTGCCAATAAAGAGAAGTATACTCAGGACTGTTGCTAAGTTTTGAAACTTAGCTTAAAAAAATCCTCTCCAGCAAACCGCTGGAGAGGATTTTTTATTGAGACAATTGGGTCAGCATCAGTTTCAGTCATATCATTGTATCTTAAGCGCCGCCCGCTGTGGCAGGGCGGGCAGACAACTTCCCTTCGTCTGTGCAGGTCGCCGTGGCAGGGAATATTCGTGCGGGACGTCCCTGTTGCGAGCCAAAATAAAAGAGAATATGAGATTGCCATCCGCCACGGCGGACTCAGAAGCGAAACTCGCACTGACGAGCTGTGAGATGTCTGCTATAGTATCTTGTACCACACTGCTTGCGGTGTGATCGAGGATGAGGTGCGGGGCCAAGATTTTCGAATCCGTTAATGGAGGGCGGCCTGCACGTCTATTTACCCTGGATTCCCGCGTCCGCGGGAATGACATTGAATAAGGAATTGGTGAACACACCGTTCGACACGGACGGCCTGCACGAAGACGAAGATGGATTCTCCGCCGTGGCGGACTGGAATGACATTGAATAGAGAATCGCTGAATACACAGCCCGCCGTGGCAGGAAATATTCGTGCGGGACGTCTCTGTCGCGCACCAAAATAAAAGAGAATATGAGATTGCCATCCGCCACGGCGGACTCAGAAGGTGAAACTCGCAATGGGCATAATAGCCAAAAAGTGTTGGTAAATTTCTGATATCTTC
>Ga0163146_10000748_pt1 | contig 46327 bp, 52 predicted proteins | sample OliLakLV19MP7G1_FD_148648 | JGI IMG/M metagenome (GOLD analysis project Ga0163146, IMG submission 148648) | Freshwater microbial mat bacterial communities from Lake Vanda, McMurdo Dry Valleys, Antarctica - Oligotrophic Lake LV.19.MP7.G1 | ecosystem: Environmental > Aquatic > Freshwater > Lake >... | reverse complement strand
ACATCATCCATTAGCCGCAGAGACGCAGAGAGCGCATAGAAAAAATAATCATCATTGAATACTCTGCGTCCTCTGCGTCTCTGCGGCTAATGGATGATGTTCAGGAGGCGTTGCCCATTGGCGCGTGGGCGGGATCGCCCTCGGCTTCGGTACTGGCCGCGCCCCGCTGGTTGACCGCCGCGTGCAGCGTATGCCACGGCAGCACGGCGCATTTCACGCGCGTCGGCAGTGCGCGCACGCCTGCGAACACGGTCAGCCGGCCGAGGTGGTGGCCGGGCGCAGCGGTATCGAGCTTGCCGGTCGCCATGTCGCGGAATTCGTTGACGAGTTGCTCGGCATCCGCGACAGGCTTGCCCTTGACGGCAGCCGTCATCATCGACGCCGAGGCCTTGCAGATCGCGCAGGACTCGCCCTCAAAAGCGATGGCGGCGATCTTGTCGTCCGCGACCTTCAGGCTCACCTGGATACGGTCGCCGCACAGCGGGTTGTGCCCGTCGGCGCGGCGGTTCGCGTCCGCGACCTGGCCCCAGTTGCGGGGCTTCTTGTTGTGATCGAGGATCACTTCCTGGTAGAGGGAACTGGTGCTCATCGCCGTTCTATCCGAAAACCTTCTGCACCTTGCGGATGCCGGCGATCAGCACATCGACCTCGGCAAACGTGTTGTAGAACGCGAACGAGGCGCGCGACGTCGCCGGCACCTTGAACCGCTCCATGACCGGTTGCGCGCAGTGGTGGCCCGTACGCACGGCCACGCCCTCTTCGTTCAGCAGCGTGCCGACGTCGTGAGGGTGCACGCCTTCCACCCAGAACGAAGCCACCGCGGCCTTCTTCTCGGCGGTGCCGATCAAGCGCACGCCCGGCATCGCGTTCAGCTGGTCCTGCGCGTAGTTCAACAGGTCGAGTTCGTGCGCTTCGATGTTCGCGATGCCGACGCCGGTGATGTAGTCCACGGCGGCACCCAGGCCAATGCCTGCCGCGATCGGCGGCGTGCCCGCCTCGAACTTGTTCGGTATCTCCGCGTAGGTGGTTTTCTCGAAGGTCACGGTGCGGATCATGTCGCCGCCGCCCTTGAACGGCGGCATCTTTTCCAGCCAAGATGCCTTGCCGTAGAGGATGCCGATGCCCGTCGGGCCGCACAGCTTGTGACCGGAGAATGCGTAGAAATCGCAGTCGAGGTCCTGCACGTCCACCGGCAGATGCGGTACCGCCTGCGCGCCGTCCACCAGAACCGGGATGCCGTGACGGTGCGCCAGCGCGATCATGTGCTTGACCGGGTTGATCGTGCCCAGCGCGTTCGACACCTGCATGACGCCGACCATCTTCACGCGCGGCGAAAGCAGCTTCTCGTATTCCTCGAGAATCAGTTCGCCGCGGTCGTTGACGGGCACCACCTTTATCTTGGCGCCCTTCTCTTCCGCCAGCATCTGCCAGGGCACGATGTTGGAGTGATGCTCCAGCGTCGTCAGCACGATCTCGTCGCCGGCGCGGATGAAGGCCTTGCCGTAGCTGTGCGCCACCAGATTGATGCTCTCGGTGGTGCCGGACGTGAAGATGACTTCACGCTCCTCGGGCGCGTTGATGAAGCGCTGGATCTTGCGCCGCGCCTCTTCGTATTCGCGCGTCGCGGTTTCGGAGAGATAGTGCACGCCGCGGTGGATGTTGGCGTGCTCCGTCGTCTGATAGCGCACGAGGCGGTCGATCACCGGTAACGGCATCTGACTGGAAGCCGCGTTGTCGAGGAACACCAGCGGCTTGCCATGTACCTGCGTGCGCAGGATCGGGAAGTCGCGCCGGAGCGTGTCGACATCAAAGGCGGCGCGGCTCATCGCCAGCGGGGTTGGTGCGTTCATGTCATTTTCCCGAGGTGCCCGCCAGCACGAGTTGCGCGAGCTGCTGCTTCAAAGACGGCAGCGCGATGCGCTCGACCACCTCCGCGCCAAACGCGTAGGTCAGCAGGTTGCGCGCGGCAACCTCGTCGAGGCCGCGGCTACGCAGGTAGAACAGTTCGTCCGCGTCGAGCTGGCCGACCGTGGCGCCATGCGCGCATTTCACGTCGTCGGCGAAGATCTCGAGCTGCGGCTTGGCGTCCACACGCGCTTTGCCCGACAGCAGCAGGTTGCGACTCTGCTGGCCGGAATTGGTGAGCTGCGCGCCCGGGCGCACGACGATGCGGCCGTTGAACACGGCGTGCGCGCCGCCGGCGACGATGGTTTTGTGCAACTGGCGGCTTTCGCCATGCGGCACTGCGTGGTCGATCGTCGAATGGGTGTCGGCGACCTGCCGATTGCCGATCAGCGCCAGCCCCGCCAGGTCGCAGGCCGCGCCCTCGCCGGCAATCGTCACCAGCGGATCGTGCCGCGACAGGCGCGCGCCGAAGGACAGCGCGGTGCCTTCGTAGCGGGCGTTGCGGCCGACGAGCACGGCGGTCGTCGCGAAATGGAAGGCATCCGGCGCCTCGCGCTGGATCTTGTAGTGCTTAACCTGCGCGTCGTCACCCAGGGCGATCTCGGTGACGGCATTGTTGCAATAGCCGGTGCCGCCGAGCGCCACGTAGTCCTCGATGACCGTCACCGCGGCGCCCGCTTCCGCAACTACCAGCACCCGCGGGTGCACGGCGACACCCGCCTGTGTCGAAACGAACAGCAGGTGCACTGGCTGCGCCGCTGCGACGCCGCGTGGGACCAGCACCAGCGCGGCTTCGCGCAGGAATGCGGTATTGAGCGCCGGGAACACCTGATGCTCGAAACCGGCGAGCGTGCCCAGGGCCGCGGCACGCGCCCGCGTCGCCGCATCCGCGCTGGACAGTGCCGTAACGGTCACACCGGACGGTGCGCCACCCGCTTCGGGCTGGAACGTGCCGTCCACGAACACGAGCCGGGTAAGGGCCTCGGCGGGCGCGAACGCCTTCAGTGCCCGTGCGTCGAGCACAGGTGCAGGAGCCGCCGGCTGAAAACGCTTCTGGGTGAACGGCGCGAGGTCCGTGAACCGCCAGTCCTCGTCGCGCAGCGTCGGCACCGTCAGCGCCGACACGCGCTCCAACGCGTGCGCGCGCAAAGCCTTCAATGCATCCGTCGGCGCCGCCGCCAGCCCGCTCTGGCCTTCGAGCAGGTGCTGCAGGTACGGATGGGCTGCGGGTGCTGCAACCGTCGTCATGCCGTGACTGCCTTGTCCGCGCCGGCGCCCACGATCCAGTCGTAGCCGCGCGATTCGAGTTCCAGCGCGAGCGAGCGGTCGCCGGTTTTCACGATGCGGCCGCCCTCCATCACGTGCACGTAGTCGGGCACGATGTAGTTCAGCAGCCGCTGGTAATGCGTGACCAGCACCACCGCGTTGTCCTTGTTCAGCAGGCTGTTCACGCCCTGCGCCACGATGCGCAGCGCGTCGATGTCGAGCCCCGAATCGGTTTCGTCGAGCAACGCCACGGTCGGCTCCAGCAGGGCCATCTGCAGGATTTCGTTGCGCTTCTTCTCGCCACCGGAAAAACCCTCGTTCACGCTGCGGTCGAGGAAGTTCGGGTTCATCTCCAGCAGCTTCATGCGTTCGCGCACGAGGTCGTCGAATTCGAGCGGGTCGAGTTCGTCCTTGCCGCGCCCCGCCATGACGGTGTTGTAAGCCAGCCGCAGGAACTGGCTGTTGGCGACGCCGGGAATCTCCACCGGATACTGGAAGCCGAGGAACAAGCCGGCCTTGGCGCGTGCGTCGGGCGTCAGCGCGAACAGGTCGCTGCCTTCAAACTGCACCGTACCCGCGATCAGTTCGTAAGCCGGATGCCCGGCGAGCAGCTTGGCGAATGTGCTCTTGCCCGAGCCGTTGGGCCCCATGATGGCGTGCACCTCGCCAGCGCGGACCGTGAGGTCCAGCCCCTTCAGGATCTCGCGCCCGTTGACCGAGGCATGCAGGCCTTTGACTTCCAGCAGCGTTTTTGCGTCCTGCAGAATCATCCGACACTCCCTTCCAGCTTCAAGCCCAGCAGTTTGGTCGCCTCGACGGCGAACTCCATCGGCAACTGCTGGAATACGTCCTTGCAAAAGCCGTTGATGATCATCGACACCGCTTCTTCGGCACCGATGCCGCGGCTGGCGAAATAGAACAACTGGTCCTCGCCGATCTTCGACGTGGACGCTTCGTGTTCAACCTTCGCCGTCGGGTTCTGGACCTGGATGTAGGGGAAGGTGTGCGCACCGCTCGACTGCCCGATCAGCATGGAGTCGCACTGCGAGTAGTTGCGCGCGCCGTCCGCATTCGCGCCGATCTTCACCAGACCGCGATAGCTGTTGTTCGAGTGCCCGGCCGAGATGCCCTTGGAGACGATGGTGCTGCGCGTGTGCTTGCCGATGTGGATCATCTTGGTGCCGGTATCGGCTTGCTGGCGGTGATTCGTCAGCGCAACCGAGTAGAACTCGCCCACCGAGTGGTCGCCGATCAGCACGCAGGACGGGTATTTCCAGGTGATCGCCGAGCCGGTCTCGACCTGCGTCCAGGAGATGCGCGAACGCGCGCCCTGGCACAGGCCGCGCTTGGTCACGAAGTTGTAGATGCCGCCGACGCCGTTTTCGTCGCCCGCATACCAGTTCTGCACGGTCGAGTACTTGATGTCGGCATCGTCCAACGCGACGAGCTCGACCACCGCCGCGTGCAACTGGTTGGTATCGAACTTGGGCGCGGTGCAACCTTCGAGGTAGGACACCGTCGCGCCTTCCTCGGCGACGATCAGCGTGCGCTCGAACTGCCCCGAGTCCTGGGTGTTGATACGGAAGTAGGTGGACAGCTCCATCGGGCACTTCACGCCCTTGGGGATGAAGCAGAAGGACCCGTCGGTGAACACCGCGGAGTTCAGCGCGGCGTAATAGTTGTCGCCGGTCGGCACCACGCTCCCCATGTATTTCTTCACCAGCTCCGGGTGGTTCTGCACCGCCTCGGAAATGGAGCAGAAGATGATGCCGACTTCGGCGAGCTTCGCCTTGTAGGTGGTGGCCACCGACACGCTGTCGAAGATGACGTCCACGGCGACGCCGGCGAGCTTCGCCCGCTCGTTCATCGGCACGCCCAGCTTCTCGAAGGTCCGGAGCAGTTCCGGATCGACCTCGTCCATGGTTTTCAGCTTCTTCGGCTTGGGCGCCGAGTAGTAGCTGATGTTCTGGAAGTCGATCTTCGGGTAATGCACGTTCGGCCACTGCGGCTCTTCCATCTTGAGCCAGTGGCGGTAGGCGTCGAGACGGAAGTCGAGCAGCCACTGCGGCTCGTTCTTCTTGGTGGAAATCAGCCGGATGGTGTCTTCGGAGAGGCCCTTCGCCACCGTCTCGGACTCGATGTCCGTGACGAAACCAGCCGTGTAGGGCTGGTTGACAAGGTTCTGGATGACGGCGCTCATGGTTCGCTTCGCGAGGGGATTGGAGATTTGGGTTTGGGGATTAGAGAGCATTGGGCGCAATGGCGCCCGACTTTGATTTCAAATCTCAAATCCCGAATCCCCAATCACGCCTTCTCTCTCACGCTGAAGCTCTCGCCGCAGCCGCAGGTGGCGTCCACGTTGGGGTTGTCGATCTTGTAGATCTGCTTCAGGCCTTCCTTTACGAAGTCCACGGTCGAACCGTCGAGGAACGCCAGCGATTCGGGATCGACGACCACTTTAGCGCCATGCGCGTCGAACACGCGGTCATCGGCCTTCAGTTCGTCGGCGAAATCCCAGGTATAGCCCCAGCCCGAGCAGCCGACCTTCTTCACGCCGACGCGCAGGCCGACGCCCTTACCGCGCTTCGCGAGCTGCGTTTGCACCTGGTTCGCCGCGTTTTCCGTCACTTTGATCATCATCGCTTCACCTTCTTTCATCTCTCGTCTCTCGTCTCTCGTCTCTCGCGCGGTCAAGCCGTCATCGCGGTCAGCGCGCGCAAGCGCGCCGCCACCGCCTTGGCCGCTGCCACGAAGGCATCGACCTGCAGCGCCGTCGTGTCCTTGCCGAGCGACACGCGCACCGCACCCCGCGCCTGCGCCGGGTCCACGCCCATTGCCAGCAGCGTCGCCGAGGGTTCCGGATTCGCGCTGGAACACGCCGCGCCACTCGCCACGCCGAAGCCGGTCTTGTCGAGCTCGACGATCAGGGTCTCCCCTTCGATCCCGTCGAGTGCGAAGTAGGTGGTGTTCGGCAGGCGCGGCGCATGCTCGGCGTAGATCACCGCATCGAGCGCGTGCAGGCCTTTTTCCATGCGCGCGCGCAGTTCTTCAAGCTGCAGCGCCAGATCCGCGAATCGTTCCTGCGCGAGTTCGCAGGCGAGGCCGAAACCCACGATGCCCGGCACGTTCTCGGTGCCCGAGCGATGGCCGTGCTCGTGGCCCCCGCCGGACAACAGCGGCTTCAGCGACAAGCGCTTGTCGAGGATCAGGGCCCCGGCGCCTTTCGGGCCGTAGAGCTTGTGAGCTGACAGTGTCATCGCGTGCACGTTGAGCGCTTCAAAGGAGACCGGAATCTTGCCCAGCGCCTGCACCGCGTCCGTATGCATCCAGGCCTTCGCCGCGCGGGCTTGTTCCCCAATCGCGGCGACGGGCTGGATCGCGCCGGTTTCGTTGTTGGCCAGCATCACCGACACGAGGCCGGTCGGTTCCGCCAACGCGGCGGCCACGTCGGCCAGATCGGTCACGCCGTCGGCCGTCACTTTCAGCTTGCGCACCTTCCAGCCGGCGCGTGCGAGTTCCTGCGCGGGCCTGGCCACGCAGGGATGCTCGATGGCACTGACGGCGATCTGGGTAGGCTTCAACATCGCTGCCGCGCCCTTCACGAACAGGTTGTTCGCCTCGGTGCCGCCGCTGGTGAACACCACCTGCACCGGCTGCACGCCCACCAGCGCCGCCACCTGTTCGCGCGCGACATCAACGGCGCGGCGCGCCACGGTGCCCATCTCGTGGCGGCTGGACGCGTTGCCGTACTGCTCGCGCAGGAAGGGCAGCATGGCGTCCAGCACCCGCGGATCGAGCGGGGTGGTCGCGTTGTGATCGAGGTAGGTGAACGACATGAAGGCCGTCGGGTCTGCGTTCCGTGCGTGGCCGGTCAGACCAACGGCGCGGGCGCGCGCCCCGGCTGCGTCGGCCGCATGTCCTGGATCGTCGTGACGCCCGACGGCTTGGAGCGCTGCTCTTCCACGAGTTGCTTGAGCGTCACCGCACCGAGGTAGCTGAAGATGTGCTCGTTCAGACGGGCCCACAGGTCGTGGGTCAGGCATTTTCCGTCGTCGCGGCAGTTCTCCTTGCCGCCGCATTGCGTGGCGTCGATGGGTTCGTCCACCGCGAGAATGATGTCCGCCACGGCCATCTCGCCCAAGTCCCGGGCCAGCCGGTAGCCGCCGCCGGGCCCGCGCACGCTGGTCACCAGCGCGTGCCGGCGCAGCTTGCCGAACAGTTGCTCCAGGTAGGACAGCGAAATCTTCTGACGCTGGCTGATTTCAGCCAGCGTGACGGGCTCCCGGCCCCCGTACAAGGCCAGATCCATCATAGCAGTGACGGCAAAACGTCCCTTGGTGGTCAGGCGCATAAAACCTCCATTTCACGCTTTAAATCATGCAGTTATTGACTGTTGATTAGAGAGTGATGAATACACTTCGGAATTAGTCAAGTATAGGGATCCCGACTAACTTAGTCAACCATTCGGTTCAGCGAGTTCCCGTCGAACCGATCCTTGTCCGCGCAGGCGGATTCCGGGAGCGCGCCGGATTGCTTGAGATGCGCGATCAGCTCATCGAGACGCTTGTCCGCGGCCACGCCATGGTCGATGAGCTCGTGGATCACCTTCACCACCGGGTCTTTGTCCTGCCCCGACAGCGCGTAGGCGGAGAAACGCGCGTGCGCCTGATCATCGGACTGCGGAATGATGCGGGCCGGAATGCCGACGGCGGTGGCGCCGGGCGGCACGTCCTTCACCACCACCGCGTTCGAGCCCACGCGCGCGCCCTGCCCGACCGTCACGGGCCCGAGGATCTTGGCGCCGGCGCCAACCACCACCTGGTCCGCGAGCGTGGGATGGCGCTTGCCCTTGGCCCAGGAGGTGCCACCGAGCGTCACGCCGTGATACAGCGTGCAGTCGTCGCCGATCTCGGCGGTCTCGCCGATCACGACGCCCATGCCGTGGTCGATGAAGAACCGGCGGCCGATCTGCGCGCCGGGATGGATCTCGATGCCGGTCAGCCAGCGCCCGAGGTGTGACACGAAGCGCGCGAGCCACTTGAAACGCGCCGTCCACAGGGCGTGCGCGAAACGGTGCACCAGTCGCGCGTGGAACCCGGGATAGCAGGTGATGACTTCCCAGGTGTTGCGGGCGGCGGGATCGCGTTCGAAGACGACCGCGATGTCTTCTTTCAGATGCGCAAACATCGTCGCTAGGGAGATCGGGTGGCGGCAGGGCCGCGCAGACTACGATGGCCGAGTAAAACAATCAACTGAGGCATCGCGACCGAAACAAAATAACGAGAGACGACAGGCGAAAGAGGTTAGAAGTAAATACACGGTCCAGCACCACGATTTTTCCTCTCTCGTCTGTCGTCTTTCATCTCGCGTCTTTCGACTTTCGCATCTCCTCGGCCTGGCGGCGCGCCGCTTCCAGGATGCCGCGCAGGATGTTGACCTCCTCGCCTTCCAGGTTGGCCCGCGCCACCAGGCGCCGCAGCCGCGGCAACAGCCGCTTGGGATTGGCCGGATCGAAATAGCCGATCGCGATCAGGGTCGCTTCCGCATGCGCGAGCAATCCCTCGAGTTCCGTGAGCGACGCCGGCGCGAACTCCGCCGGCAGGTCGGGCAGGCTCGCGCCCGCCGCCACCCGCGCTTCGTAACAGAAGACCTGCACCGCGGCGGCCAGGTTGAGCGAACTGTAGCCGGGGTCGGCGGGAATCATCGCGAAGAGCTGGCAGCGGGCCGCTTCCTCCCGCGACAGCCCCGAGGTCTCGTTGCCGAACACCAGCGCGACCCGCCCGGCAGCCGCCGACGCCACCGCGCGCACCCCGGCTTCGCGCACGCTCACGAATTCGTGCCGCAGTTCGCGCCGGCGCGCGGAGGCCGCAATGGCCAGCACGCAGCCCTCCAGCGCCGCATCCAGCGTGGCCACCACGCGCGCCGCTGCCAGCACGTCGGTCGCGCCAGCCGCACGCGCTTCGGCCTCGGGGTGCGGGAACGTGCGCGGGGACACCAGCACCAGGTCGGTCAAGCCCATCGTCTTCATCGCCCGCGCGGCCGCGCCGATATTGCCCGGGTGGCTGGTCTGGGTGAGCACCACGCGGAGGTTTTGGAGGCGGCTGTCGTTTTGCCCGTTCTGCACTAGAATCGCGCCCTTCCGGAACGGTCGTGAATACACGCAGGCATCGATCGTTCCCTGCTCTTTAAGCGGTATCCCGACTCTCGCATTTTGAATCCTGCTGAGGAATTGCCATGCATCCGATGTTGACCATTGCCGTGAAGGCGGCGCGCCGTGCCGGTAGCGTCATCAATCGCGCCGCGCAGAACCTCGACATCGTGAAACCGACGGAAAAAGGTGTGAACGATTTCGTGTCGGAAGTGGACCGCGCCGCCGAAGCCGCGATCATTCGCGTGCTGCATGAAGCATACCCCAGCCATGCGATCCTGGCGGAAGAGTCTGGCGCCTCCGACCACGCCGGCGCGGACAAATCCGAATACCGCTGGATCATCGACCCGCTCGACGGCACCACCAACTTCCTGCACGGCTTCCCGCAGTACGCCGTGTCCATCGCTCTGGAGCACCGCGGCGTGCTCGCCCAGGGCGTGATCTACGATCCGGTGAAGAACGACCTCTTCACGGCGACGCGCGGGCGCGGCGCTTACCTGAACGACCGCCGCATCCGCGTATCCAAGCGCACGCAACTGAAAGGCTGCCTGATCGGCACCGGCTTCCCGTTCAAGGAGTTCACGCACGTGGACCCCTACCTCGCGATGTTCAAAACGCTGACGCAGGAAACGGCCGGCATCCGGCGCGCGGGCTCCGCGGCGCTCGACCTCGCGTACGTAGCGGCGGGCTTCCTCGATGGTTTCTGGGAATTCGGCCTCGCCCGCTGGGACATCGCTGCCGGCGCGCTCATGATCATCGAGGCCGGCGGCCATATCGGCGATCTCGAAGGCAAGGACGGCCATCTCGACTCCGGCAACGTCGTCGCCGCGACGCCGAAGGTGTTTCCGGAACTGCTGGCGGCCCTCCAGCCGCACCTGACGCCGGCGCTGAAATCCAAAGCCGCGTAAGGCTGCATCGCCCTCCGTCCGGCACTCTGCACTACGAGGCCGCTCGTCTAATTCCCGCCTTGAAACCCGCAGCGCCACCGCCTTCAGCCCCTCATTCGCCGGCCACACGCCGATGATGCAGCAGCGTTTGTGCCGAGTGAAAATATCATCACTTTCCACAGACGTTTCGCAATGCGTTTCGCAGGTCGGCCGGGCTAGGCGTTCAATGTCGTTCCGCTTGAACGCAGTCGCACGGGCGTGGTTCAGGCCAGAACCTTCAATCCGTGCTTTTGGACCACCGCCAGAAGCTTAAGCGCCATGCCGCTGGGACGCTTTGCCCCCGACTCCCATTTCTGGATAGTCGATTCGCTGGTATTCAGGTAATGGGCAAACACGGGTTGGCTCACCTGATTGCGTTCACGAATGCTTTTGATCTGCCGCGGCTTGATGTCCGGTGGAACCGACAGGCAAGATTCGTCGAACTGGCGCAGCGTGGTCTTGCCAATGGCGCCGACCTTGAACAAGGCCCCTGCCGAAGAATGAATCGCCGCAAAAGCATCGCTCTTGAATTTCTGTTTAGTCTGCATGGCATATCTCCCTCAGATCCGTGTCTTGCAATAGTTGCTCAACTTGCTTGTCGGTCATCCCGGCATAGGCTTTGGCCAGTGCGCGAAAGCCGGCCAATTCATCCTCGGCGATGTTGTCGCGATCGCTTTTCGCAAAGAGGTACTCATACACCCAGTAGCGCCCGCCTTTGGCCAGGATGATCGAGCGATGCAGGTTGTCGTTGAGCCGCTTCTCGAAGACTCCGCCGCCCAAATCATCGGTCTGTCCTCGCATCGCTTCGCGGATAGCCACGCACAACTCCGCATCGTCAATGTGCGCCTTTCTTGCTGCCTTCGAAAACCACGCCAGTCGTGAATACGCGTGTTGACGAATGCTTGCTCTTGATCATGCCGAAGTATGGCACCAGGTGCTACCTATTGCAAGCCGCATTCGGGGGAACTTCGCTTGCCCACCGCCCCCCCCGAATCCCGCATCGCCCGCACCAGCGCCTTCGCCAGCGCGCTCACATCCGCCTGCACGGCAAGCGGCGGCGCTCCAGCCCGCGAATGATCTCTCCCTGGCGCGGGCTCTGCACCTGCCCGTAGCTCGGAAAAGTCGTTAGCACCTTGTCATGCCCCAGGTTCTGGCTTCACACCTTGAACTCCTCAGGGGTCTGGCAGAGGTCTGCACGAACAGGATCGGCACCGGCACAGGGACCGGCGCAGCCTGAGTCTTATGCCCCTTCGCCCGCTCCCCGCGTGCACGATTGGAGTACCAGCCGAGATAGCGCACCAAGTGCTCGTAGCGATTCGGGAAATGCCGGCACAGCAACGCGAGCCACCGGGTGCCGGGCATCACCTGAAAGATGTCCGCCATACCGTCTGATACAACAGCTGGCTCGGTTGATTTAGACGGATTTCCGCGTTTCGTTTCGCCTTGAACATCGTCGTGTGAATCCGTTTTGACCTTCTCCTTGCACCGCTCCTTTGTGGGCGATATCCTCGCCCATCTGAGCCGGTCTTTCACCTATCCTTCAGTCTCACTCTCCCGAGCCAGCTCTTTGATCGAATATTCGATCGATGGCACGCTGGTAATGGTCTCCTTCGAAACATGCGCTTGGGCGACTGTCACAACTTCTCTGACTTCCGGAAACTGGCCAAGCGCCGGCTGCCGAGTCCGATCTTTGACTACATCGACGGAGCAGCGGACGACGAGGTAACGTATCGCCGGAATACTGCGAGCTTCGAGCGTTGCGACTTGGTCCCCGATGTCCTGCGAGGGGTGTCATCCGTCGATCTGTCCGTGACTGTGATGGGTCAGAAACTGGAGGTGCCGTTCTATTGCTCTCCAACCGCGCTTCAACGCCTGTTCCACCATCAAGGTGAACGCGCGGTTGCCGCCGCTGCGTCAAAGTACGGGACGATGTTCGGCGTATCCTCGCTCGGCACAGTCAGCATGGAGGAGTTGCGCAAGGCCCACTCGACCCCGCAGATGTATCAGTTCTATTTTCACAAGGACCGCGGCCTCAATCGCGCCATGCTTCAACGCGCCAAGGACGCGGGGGTCGAGATCATGATGCTGACCGTAGACAGCATCACCGGTGGAAACCGCGAGCGGGACCTGCGAACGGGCTTTTCGATTCCGTTCAAACTTACGCTCGGCGGAATGCTTCAATTCGCGCTCAAGCCGATGTGGGGTCTGAACTACGCATCCCACGAGCCTTTCCGTCTGCCACAACTGGAAAAGCACGTTGACATGGGTAAGGGTGCCTTGTCGATCGGACGCTACTTCACCGAGATGCTGGACCCTTCCATGAACTGGACGGATGTGGCCGAGATGGTCCGGGACTGGGACGGGCAGTTCTGCCTGAAGGGCGTCATGTCGGTGGGAGATGCCAAGCGCGCAGCGGAGATCGGCTGCACCGGCGTTGTACTGTCGAATCACGGCGGTAGGCAACTGGATGGTTCACGGGCGGCATTCGAGCAGCTGGCGGAAGTCGTCGATGCCGTGGGTGACCGCTTGGATGTCATGATGGATGGGGGAATCCAGCGCGGAACGCACGTCCTGAAAGCCCTTTCGCTTGGTGCCAAAGCCGTGGGCATCGGGCGCTTCTATCTATTTCCCCTTGCGGCCGCGGGCGAGGCTGGTGTCGAGCGTGCGCTAGGCCTCATGCGTGCAGAGGTCGAACGGGGAATGAAGCTGATGGGGCGCACCTCGATCAGCCAGCTCTCGCGCGACAATCTGCGATTCAGGTAGTTGGCGTAAGTGCAAGGCGGACCATTGCTGCCTCACTATTTCGTTAGCAGGTCACGCGGCCGACTCGGGTGGCCAGATCATCTGCGAAGGCCGCTACGCGTTGTGTTCGTCGGCGCCGTGCAAGCCGATCCCTGGCAGCAGCAGCGAGGTGAGTTGAGCATGCGAGGGGTCCGTTGACCGGACTCAACATTGCCAACTCGTCGTGCAAGGCGCGCACCGACATGCTGACGTCGTCGTTCTCGCTGCATGATCCTTCAACCACCGGCGGCAAAGCGGTCAAGTCGGCAATGACGTGCGTTGGCACGAACGCCAACGTGTGAGCGTCCTGCCTCGATGCAAAGTCTGCTGACGACGTGTCGGCTTCATGATATCAATCCGTACGATTATCTGGTTGACGTGCTGCAGCGTGTTGCGCAACATCCTGCTTCAATTGACGCCTTGGCTTTGGAAGCAGCACTTTGCTGAAAATCCGCTGCGTTCGGATCTGTATGATGTTTCAGATCGACGTAATCAGACGGCTGGTTGTCCGGTTACCTTGATCTGGCTCACGCAATACAGTGGCGACCAAAAACCACTAAAACGCAATGATGCGCCACTTTCCCCGGAGGCATGATCATGTTGAATCGTATCGCGCCCGGATTGCTCGCGGTGGCTGCACTGTTGCATACGCCCCTGATACAGGCCCAAACAACCGATAAATCAGTGTCAGAGTATCCAGCCAAACCCATACGCTTTGTTGTCACTTTCAGTCCCAGCGGCGGCACCGACACCTTTGCACGTGCGGTTGCACTAAAGCTGAGCGAGGCCTGGGGGCAGCCAGTCATCGTCGACAACCGTGGCGGCGGTGGCGGCAATATAGGGGCCAACACGGTGGCACAGTCACCCAACGACGGTTACACCATCGTATTCACTACCAACGCAACCATGTCCATCAATCCGTTGCTCTACAAACTGCCTTTTGATCCGGTGCGCGATTTCTCACCGATCAGCCAACTGGCAACCGTACCGTTCGTGCTGCTGGTTAATCCTGCGGTACCCGCGAAGTCTGTGACCGAGCTCGTTACCTACGGCAAAGCACAGGGCGGACGTCTCAGTTACGCCTCTTCCGGGTTGGGTGGCGGTTCGCATCTCTCGGCGGAATTACTGAAGAAAATGGGCAATTTCGACATGATTCATGTGCCCTACAAAGGCGGTGCGACCGGGCTGATCGACACAATCGGCGGCCATGTGCAGGTCATGTTTTCGACGGTATTGACCGGCACGCCGCACATCCGCGCCAATCGGCTGCGGGGGCTAGCCGTTACAGGTCCTAAGCGCTCCCCCGTCTTACTGGAAATTCCGGCAATGGCGGAAACGCGCGGATTCGAGCAATTCGAAACCGATCTCTGGTATGGCATGCTCGCTCCGGCAAAAACCGACCGGCGCATCGTCGACAAGATTTATCAGGAAACCAAACGCGCATTGGCCCAGCCCGACTTGCGCAAACGTTTTGAACCTTCCGGCGCACAGGTTGTAGCCAGTTCGCCCGCGGAATTTGCGACGACGATGAAAGCGGAAACCAAGAAATGGAAACACATTATTCAGATTGCCGGCATCAAGGGCGACGGCACCCATTGATGCTGGGCGGCACCGCTGATTTTTCTGCTCTGAACAAATGTTGCTGAAAGGGATCAAAGTCGCAAGGATTCTATAAAATGGCGTCCGCGGGATTCAGTAATGGTTGCCGTTCACATTATGTTTCACCCCTCCACGTAAATTTTGTAAAGGATAGCCATGGCAAGGCTGGCACCGCTGCCCATAGGCGCAGCCCCGGAACTGAAAGAGATGTTCGAGAAGCAACTCAAGAGCAATCACTACGTGGCCAATAGCCAGCTCATCATGCAGCGCAAACCCAAGCTGGTGCTGGCGATGCGCACCCTGTCCGCCGCGGTATTTGACCCCGAGGGCGAAGTATCGCTGGGGCTGAAGCGGCTACTGGCCTATGTGGTGGCGCGCACGCACGGCTGCCATTACTGAATGGCGCACAACGCTGGGGGGTCTCTCCAGCAAGGTATACCCGCTGAAAAACTCGAGAAGGTGTGGGAATTCCGCAGCAGCCCGCTGTTCAGCGACGCCGAACGCGTCGCGCTTGAATTCGCCATCGCTGCAGCGTCGCAGCCCAATGACGTCACCGACGAACTGTTCGAGCAGATGATAAAACACTGGAACGAGGGACAGATCGTCGAGATCACGGCGCTGATTTCCTACTTCGGTTTCATGAATCGCTGGAATGACACCATGGCGACACCGCTCGAGGATCATCCGATCGAGAAAGCGGAGAAGCACATCACGCAGCACGGCTGGTCGGTCGGCAAGCACAAGCACGACTGATCGTCCGATGCCGGGCGCCGGGCTGAACAGCCCGGCGCCGTTCAACAGATAGGAAGATCAATCCCGCTCCCTTTGCCAGAACATCGGTGTGCGGCCGCGTGCATGGTCCAACGTTGAGCTTGCGGCAACGAGTCCAGACACAGCTTGCGCCCGATTCGCAATCCCGGCGATCCTCAAACCCCGCCCCGGGCCCGATGTGATGCCCCTACAGCCCGCGAGGCCCGCGGCTGGCCAGCTGCGGGCCTCGCACCTTGGCTACGCGATGTCGGGGACGGGGTGATAGGTTATCGGCAGAACGCTGTTCACAGGCCATGCTCTAGAGGGCATCTGTGGCGTGCGCTCCATCGCCTCGACCCAATCAGAGTAGAGCAGCACGCGCTTCTGCTGGCAGCTCGGGCAGAAGTACCTCGCCTTGCACGAATTCGCGGGAGGCCTCTGTTTGCCCGCGCTCGCTGACCAGCTCATTGGCGTGAAGCCGCAGCCCTTCTACACAACTCACGAGCGCTTGAGGAAGGACTGCAAAGCGGTACTGCGAGCCAGCATCGGACAGGCTAGGCGAGGACGGCGCCGGGAAGCCGCGCGGCCTTGAGGTCGAATGTCGCCGTCGCGCGGCAACCTAACCGGCGGTTGTGCGCGACAATGAGGCAGTCGGCAAACCCGCATGCGCTGTCCTGCCATTGCATCAGCGCCTCCTCAAACGCGGGTTCGTCCTCGAACGATAGTTCACGGGTTTCGAGCGCAGCGCGGAACACGCCGGTTACCGCGGTTCGGTCAAAGCCGTAACGACTACGCAGTACCCACTCGGCCTCGATCAAAACCGGCAGCGAGACGAGCACTGGTTCATCCCGGTTGACCCCATCCTGGACCAGCCTGCGCGCGCGGCGTGCCTGCCCGGCATCGTCCGTGATCAGGAGCCGCACGACGACGTTGGTGTCGATGACGAGCACGCGCGTAGCGCCGAGCGCCGAGCGCCTAGCGGTTCATCCGCGCGATCGACACGCGCCTGCGGCCTGGCGGTTTTATCGCGATGTCCCGAATGCTGCGGTTCTTGACGCGCACGAGTATCGTGCCGTCCGCCAATACGGTGAAATGGATACGATCGCCCGCTTTGAGATTCGCAACGGCGCGCACGTCCTTGGGGATGGTCGTCTGGCCCTTGATGCTGACTATCGCGAATTGCGTATTCCGCTGATCGTGACCGGTGATTCCGTTTGATCGTGACCGGTCGAAACGCGTGGTCGGCGCTGTTAGGTTTTTTTACACTGGTCGGTCACGATCAGTCAATTTGTTTTGATTTTGAGGTGGCGTTTTGTTGCTCAGCGGCAGCACGCTTGCGCATGGTTTCTCCTTCAAGGCGGAGCTTGTGCGCGCTGTGCACCAAGCGGTCGAGAATGGCGTCAGCGAGGGTCGGGTCGCCGATATAGTCGTGCCAGTGATCGATGGGAAGCTGGCTGGTGATCAGGGTCGCACGAGTGCCGACACGGTCATCGAGCAATTCGAGCAAATCCGTGCGCTCACGAGGGCCCATGGGCGAGATCGCGAAGTCATCAATGACCAGCAGACTGGTTTTAGCGATGGCGGCCAGCCGTTTGGGGAAACTGCCGTCGGCGTGACAGAGGTTCAGTTCTTCGAAGAGTCTGGGCGCACGCACGTAGAGGGCGGAGAGCCCCTGCCGGCATGCCTGGTGAGCCAGCGCGCACGCGAGGAAGGTCTTGCCGCCGCCGGTGGCGCCGTGAATCAGCAGGTTCTGTGCCGAGCGTATCCAATCGCACGATCCGAGGCTCGCGATCTGGGCGCGATCCAGGCCGCGCCGGGCGCGGAAATCGAGGTCTTCCAGGCTGGCCCGCACTTTGAGCTGAGCCAATTGCAGCAACCGGGCGAGCCTGCGGTTGTCGCGGTACAGGGTTTCGCGTTCCACCAGCAGCCCGAAGCGATCTTCGAAGGCGAGTTCGCAGACGGCGCTCTGGGTCATCTGCTCGGCGAGCGCCGCGGCCATGCCGTGCAGTTTCAAGCGGTTCAGTGAATCGACGGTGGGTTGGATGAACATGGTTCGGTTTCTCCTGGGTTGTTAAAGTTGCTGGTGATGACGGTGCGGAAGAACTCGGCGCCACGCACGTTGGCATGCGGGGTCGGCGGGGGTGAAACGGGATTCCCAGAGGCGGGCGTTGCAAACAGTTCCGGGTGCTGATCGAGCTTGGCATCCAGGATCGACTTGATGCGCTTGCGGGTGGGCGAACCGATGGCCAAGGCGCGCCGACAGGCCGCTTCGAGGCGCCCGGGGCCGTAGTGCTTGGCGAGATTCAAGAGCCCCAGGCAAGCGCGGTAACCCTGCTCGGGATGAGGGCGGTTCTCCAGTTGCCACTTCACCACATCGCGGGTCCCCGGTCCGATGCCCAGCGCCCAGTTGAGCAGGCGCCTGGGCGACCATTCGCTGTGCCGGCGGTGGGATTCGGGCATGTGCTCGGCCAGCGTGGTGTGACGGCCGCGGCTGCGAGATCGCACATGCGCGGCCACCCGTTTGCCCTTGAAGAAGCACTCAACCGTGGTGGCGCTGTAGCTGACCTCGAGCTTCAGACGCACCAGGCTGTGCGGGACGCTGTAATAGTGGCCATCGATCTCGACGTGATAGTCGATGTTGACGATGGCCGCCTTCCATTCAGCGTATTCGTAGCGCGTTGCCGGCAGCGGCGCCATCGCAGGGCGATCGATCGAGGCAAAGGCGCTCGCGCGTGAGCCTTGGAGTTTCTTGAATGGGCGGTTGTTCAGATCGGTGAGCAGTTCCCGGATCGCTGCGTTCAATTCGGCGAGCGCGAAGAACTGGCGGTTTCTGAGCCGTGCGAGTATCCAGCGCTGCACCAGCAGCACGCCGGCCTCGACGGCGGCTTTGTCACGGGGGTGAAACGGGCGCGCCGGCAGAATGGCCGTGCCGTAGTGGCGTGCCATGTCGGCGTAGGTGGAAGTCGCCTCGGGCTCATAGCGGCAGGCGCGCTTGATGGCGCTCTTCAGGTTATCGGGCACCAGCAGCGCCGGCACCGCGCCGATGAATTCGAAGGTGCGAAGGTGCGAGCCGATCCAGTCGGGAAGCGACTGCGTCCAGCTCGCCTCCGCGTAGGTGTAGTTCGACGCCCCGAGCACCGCGACGAAGATCTGCGCTGCGCGCAACTCCCCGGTGGCCGCATCGATAATCGGCACCGTGGCGCCGCTATAGTCCAGAAAGAGCTTCTCGCCGGCACGGTGCACCTGGCGCATGGAACGCTTCAGACGATTGCGAAAGCGCCCGTAGTGCAAGCAGAACTGGCTGTAGCGGTAGGCGCACCCCGGGTGCGCGATGCTGTACTCCTCCCACACCAACTGCAGGGTGACGCCCTTGCGTTTGAGTTCCTGGTGGATGCGGGCAAAGTCTGGCGTGGCGTGGCTCGCCGCCGGCCTGCCCGCGCTACGGAACAGCCGCGCCTCCAGCGCCGCGTCGTCAAGCTGCGGATCCAACGGCCAGCCGATGCCCGAATCGAGGGCGCGCTTCAGGTAGCCGGTGACCGCCCCCTTGGAGAGCCCGGTGGCGGCGGCAATACGCTCATGGCTGAGCTTGGCCTCGAATTTGAGGCGCAGGACTTCTTTGATCTGGCGCATGGCTTTCCTCTTGGTGGGCATCCTCGACTCCGCAAAAAATCGGCGAGGATAGCCCGCAATAGTTGAAAACCAGCACCCACCACGCATTCATTCCGTTTGATCGTGACCGCAGATTCCGGAACCTGACCGACGATTCCGGGCCAAGCCCAAAATCGGTCACGATCAAACGGAATCCCCGGTCACGATCAAACGGAATCGTCGGTCACGTTCCTCCGGAAATCGCGGTCACGATGGTCCGGAATACGCAATCATGCGCGTCTCGCGGTATTCGAACCGGCCATCGATCCAGACCAACGCCGCTTCCCAGTCGAGTTCGACCGCCAGCATGAAAGGCACGCCGTGCTTAGCGCGATTTGCGCTGTCCTTGGCGGGATCGAACTCGAAACGCATCTTTTACTGTAGCTACAATAAATAAACGCGTCAAGCCGCTGGCGGTGGCGGGGGACGTGCCGGAGATGTCAGTGCAGGCAGGCGCCCGGCTGCCGCCGACCCGCGGCTTTCAATCCGACGTGGCCACCCGAAATCCCCGGTTGTAGACCCGGATGACGGCCGGGCTGCCGACGCGGTAGGCGGCGCGCACCCCGGCGGGCGCTTCGTCCCAGCCGCCGCCGCGCACCGCGCGCAGAGTGCAGTCGCCAGTGGGCCAGGCACGGCCGTCGGTCGGCGCGTCGTGGTAGTTGGCGTTCCAGCAGTCCTGCGTCCACTCGGCGACGTTACCCAGCAGGTCGTGCAGGCCGAAAGCGTTGGCGCGAAAGCGGCCGGTCGGGGCGGTGAACGCGTGTCCGTCGTTGCAGCGCGCGACCGGCCAAGCGTCGGCGCCGGGCACCGTGGTCGCGGTCGCGAGGTCCGCCCCGTTGGCATGGCCGCAGCCGAGATCGGCGTTGTCGCCCCAGAAGCGCGCCGTCGCCGTGCCGGCACGCGCGGCGTATTCCCATTCGGCCTCGGTCAGCAGGCGGTACGTTTTGCCGGTGCGCCGGCTGAGCCAGGCCGCATAGGCGCTGGCATCTTCCCAACTGACGCAGGCGGCCGGATGCCGGTCGTCCTGCGCGTAGCCGGGGTCGCGCCAGCCGCGCTTCGACTCTTCCGCCACCGCCGCGCCCGTCCACACGAAGCAGCCGTCGCCGGCATGCCCGGTGTCCGCGACGAAGGCGCGGTACTGGCCGCGCGTGATCTCGAACTTTCCCGCCGCGAAGCGCGGGACTTCCACCGCGTGGCGGGGTTCGCTGCGGTGGCGGAAGGCGTCGGCGAGCGCCTCGCGCACCTCTTCATCCGGCGCCACGCCCATCAGGAAGCGCCCGGCCGGCACGACCACCATTTCGGGACAGTCGGCGCAGTCCCTGAACACCGTGCCCGGATCGCCGCGGGAGGGTTGCAGCGCCGCCGCGGGCAGCGCCAGCAGCATCAACCCGGATATAAGAAAAGCGTGCATGGTCATCCCGTGTTCGGTGTGCACTATCATGCACCATGGACCGGAAAGCGATATTGGGACGGATCGCACCAGGCGCGCAGGAAGCGGGGACTGCATGAGTCTTCTGCTCCCGCCGCCGCTGGTCGTCGCCCTCCTCGCCGCCGCCATGTGGGGCCTGGACCGCGCGTTTCCCGCCGGCCGCATCGCGTTCGCCGGCCAGCAGTCGCTGGCGGTCGCGCTCCTCGCGCTCGCCGCCGCGCTGATGGCTGCTGCCGTCGTATCGTTTGCAAGCGCAAAGACCACGATCAATCCGCTGCGCCCGGCGAACGCCTCACACCTGATCACCACCGGCGTGTTCCGCTGGTCCCGTAATCCGATCTATCTCGCCGATCTGCTGCTCCTCGCGGCGTGGGCAGTGTGGCTGGGCAACTTTGCCAATGTCGTCTGGCTAGCCGTATTCGTCGCTTACATCAACCGCTTCCAGATACGTCCGGAAGAAGCAGCGCTCAGTCGCTTGTTCGTAGCGGAATACGCTACTTATTGCGCACGGGTCCGGCGCTGGCTGTAGCGCCGGGCGGCCGCACCGGGAGGCCGGCGTTGCCGCCGGAATCCGGCCGTATTACACTTTATCCCGGATGTCATACATGAGGAAACAACCATGGCGGATGTGCTTACGGCGCGCCTGCCGCCGCAGGTGGAAGAAAAGCTCTCGGCGTATTGCGTGAAGCAGGGTGTAACCCGTACCGATGCGGTCGTGCGGGCGCTGGACGAATATCTCACCCGCGAGGCGGGCGGCGGGGAGGCCTACGCGCTCGCGGCCGACCTGATCCCGAAACGCGGCGTCAAACGTCTGCAATCCGGCAACGTACGCAGGCTCGCCCGCGCGGCGTTCCGTGGCACGCGCGCTCGTTGATACGGGCGCGATCGTCGCGCTGATCAACCGCGAGGACCGCTTCCATGCCGCAGCGGTCGCCTGGTTCCAGGGGTTCAGGGGCCGGCTGCTGACCACCGAGGCGGTGGTGAGCGAAAGCGCTTACGTGCTGGCCGCCAGCCCCGAGCATCAGCGCGCGGCGCTGACGTGGATACAACGCGGCCGTGACGCGGGCATTCTGCACGTGGCCGCGATGGATGATCACGCCGCACTGGCGCGTCTCCTGGGCAAGTACGCGGACCCGCCCTGTGATTACGCCGACGCCTCGCTGATCTGGCTCGCGGAAAAGACCGGCGTGATGCAGATCGCCACCATCGATCAGGGCGACTTTTCGGTGTACCGCGTGCGGGGCCGCAAGGCATTCCGCATCCTCATCGGTCGCGGCTGAACGCCATCGACACTCGCATGGCGCCATGAGCATTTACGATTTGAAGCCCCGCTTCCAGGCGCTGCTGCGCCCGCTGGTCGGCCGGCTCGCCGCCGCTGGCGTCACTGCCAATCAGGTCACGCTGGCCGCCTGCGCGATTTCCCTCGCGGTCGCCGCCATGGTCTGGTTCGGTGCGGCGAACCCGGTGGTGTTCCTGCTGATTCCCCTCTGGATGCTCGCCCGCATGGCGCTCAACGCCGTGGACGGCATGCTCGCCCGCGAGTTCGGGCAGAAGTCGGCGCTGGGGGCCTATCTCAACGAAATCACCGACGTGATGGCGGATGCGGCGCTGTATTTCCCATTCGCCCTGCTCGCGGGCTCCAGCATGGAACTCATCGTGCTGGTCATCGTGCTGTCAGCGGTCTCCGAGCTTACGGGCACCGTGGCGGTGATGACCGGCGCGTCACGGCGCTACGACGGGCCGATGGGCAAGAGCGACCGGGCCTTCGTGTTCGGGTTGATCGGCCTGTTGGCCGGCCTGGGCGTGCCGCTCATGGGGTGGCTGAACTACGCGTGGATGGCGCTGGCGGTGCTGATCGGGCTGACCATCCGTAACCGCATCCGCCGCGGGTTGCAGGAGATCAAGCGCTGATGCCCGCTGCGCAGCGCGGCCTGCTCGCGGGACTGCTGGCCTGGGCCATCACGACCTTCGTGCGCCTCATCACCGGTGTGCAGGCGCGCTGGATCGGTTGCGCGCCGGTGCCGGTGGTGCGCGTGTATTTCGCCAACCATTCCAGCCACGGCGACTTTGCATTGCTGTGGGCCTCGTTGCCGCCCGCCTTGCGCACCACCACGCGGCCCGTTGCGGGCTCGGATTACTGGGGCGGTGGCGGCTTCAAGGGCTACCTGATCCACGACGTGTTCAACGGCGTGCTGGTGGACCGCACTCCGGTCAAAAGCGGCGGCGATCCGCTGGCGCCACTGACGGACGCGCTGGGCGCGGGCGATTCATTGATCTTTTTCCCCGAGGGCACGCGCAACCTGACCGACGCGCCGCTGCTGTCCTTCAAGAGCGGCCTGTTCCATCTCGCCAAGCGCCTGCCGGAGGTGGAGCTCGTGCCGGTGTGGCTGGAGAACCTGAACCGCGTGCTGCCCAAGGGCGAAATCCTGCCGCTGCCGCTACTGTGCGCGGTCAACTTCGGCACGCCGCTGCACTTGCAGGCAGGCGAGGCCAAGACCGACTTTCTCGCGCGGGCGCGACAAGCGTTGCTTGATCTGGGGCCGCGACCGGTCGTAGCAGAATGAGCGAACTGCGCGCCCTCACCCTCAGTCCCTCTCCCCGAGGGAGAGGGAAGAAAGGCCCCCTTCTTCCTCGGGGAGAAGGGCTGGGGATGAGGGCGCGGCCGGAATCGTTTCAGACCTATAAAGTTTGGAAATCCTCGGTACGCAAATGACCGCGCAAACCCAGACCTACTACCTCTTCGGCGGCATCGGCGCCGTGCTGGTCTTCGCCACCGTGGTCGGCTGGGTGCTCAGGCTGACCGTCGCCCGCGGTCAGCCGCATGCCGTCATCGACAACCTCATCAGCCGCGTCAATGCGTGGTGGGTGATGGTGGCGCTGGTGGGCGGCGCCTTCCTGCTCGGCAAGGGCGGCGTGATCTTCCTGTTCGGGCTGGCGTCCTTCTTCGCGCTGCGCGAGTTCATCACGCTCGCGCCCACGCACCGCGGCGATCATCAGGCGCTGTGGCTCGCGTTCTTCGTGTTCCTGCCCTGCCAGTATTTCCTGGTGTGGATTGAATGGTACGGGCTGTTCGCCATCCTGATCCCCGTGTACGCCTTCCTGTGCCTGCCCATCGTGGCGGCGCTGTCGGGGCAGGGCAAGGACTTCCTCCAGCGCACCGCGACCGTGCAGTGGGGGCTGATGATCTGCGTCTACTGCATCTCGCACGTGCCGGCGCTGCTGACGCTGGAGATTCCCGGTTACGAGGGGCGGCACCTGCTGCTGCTCGCCTTCCTGATCGTCGTCGTGCAGTCGAGCGACGTGCTGCAGTACGTGTGGGGCAAGCTGCTCGGCAAGCACAAGATCGCGCCGACCCTGTCACCTTCGAAAACGGTCGAAGGCTTTGTGGGCGGTGTGCTGAGCGCTTCCGCGCTGGGGGCGTCGCTTTGGTGGATCACACCCTTCACCCCGGGGCAGGCCTTCGTCGTTGCGCTCGCGATCACGCTGATGGGCTTCTTCGGCGGGCTGGTGATGTCCGCGATCAAGCGCGATCGCGGGGTCAAGGACTGGGGCCGCATGATCGAAGGCCACGGCGGCGCGCTCGACCGGCTCGATTCCGTGTGCTTCTCAGCACCCGTCTTCTTCCACATCGTGCGCTACTGGTGGGTGCCTTAGTTCGGCTTGGCCGCGCTCTCCACTTTCAGGCTGACCAGCAGCACTCCCGCCAGCACCATCGCGGACCCGATGACCTGCACCAGCGTGACTGTCTCACCGAGCAGCAGCCAGCCGAAGAAGATCGTCATCACCGGGCCGACCGCGCTGATCATCGAGGTCTGGTTGGAGCCGATGCGCCGGATGCCTTCGGCCAGCAGCCAGATCGGCAGCACGGTCGACACGACCGCCATCGCCAGCGCCAGCCAGTACACCTCCGCGGGCAGGATCAGCGCCTCGAACCGGTTGAGAACGAAGAACTGCGCGATCACGAACCCGCAGGCGACGCTCGAGGCGTAGCCGGTGAAGCGCGTGGTGCCGATGCGCGGGATCACGCGCCCGCTGCCGATGATGTAGCCGGCATAGGCGACCGCGCTCGCGAACACCAGTCCGCTGCCGATGACGATGTCCGTCGGCGTCTGCGCAATCTGTAGCGTCGAGACGAACACGATCGCCATGCCGCCGTAGCTCAGCACGAGCGAGATGACGTGATGTCTGCGGACGGGGGTCCTGAACAGCGCCGCGGACATCAGCACGACGAGCGTAGGTTGCAGGAACAGGATCAGCCGCTCCAGGCCCGCCGGGATGAACAGCAGGCCGAGGAAGTCGAGATAGCTCGACAAGTAGTAGCCGGCGAAGCCCAGGGCGACGATGGACCACCAATCCTTGCGCGCGAGTGGTTCGCCCGACCCGCGCGCCCACAGCGCCATCAGCAGGAACACCGGCAGCGAGAACAGCATGCGCAGGGCCAGCAGGGTGGTCGCATCCACGCCGTGCGCGTAGGCCGCCTTGACGAAGATCGCCTTGAAGGAAAAGCCGGTGGCGCCGGCGAGGACGATCAGCGGGCCGGCGTAGGAGCGATTGTGCGGGGCGGACAAGGTTGGCTATCGCTTGCGGCTGCCGCCCAATATGGATCCGAGCACACCGCGCACGATCTCGCGGCCGACCTGCGATCCGATCGCGCGCGCGGCGCTGGTGGCCGCGGCTTCCACCGCGCCGGGCCGCCGTCCGCCGCGCGGGCCGGTGGTGCCGCCGAACAGGCCGCCGAGTGCGTCGAGGAAGCCGCCGCCCGCGTTCTGTTCCTGCGCCGGTGCGGGCGCCGCCTTGCCGGCGGTTTTGCCCGCGGGCGCGTCGGTGGACGCTTCCGCATGCCGCTGGGTGAGCTTTTCGTAGGCGGATTCGCGGTCCACGGCTTTCTCGTAGTGACCGGCCACCGGCGAGGCCTTGATCGACGCCGCTCGCTCTTCCGGTGTGGCGGGTCCGATGCGCGAACCGGGCGGCAGGACTAAGGCGCGTTCGACGATGCAGGGGCGGCCCTTTTCATCGAGGAAGGAGACCAGGGCCTCGCCCACGCCCAGCTCGGTGATGGCTTTCTCGACGTCCAGTTTCGGATTCGCGCGCAGCGTGGTGGCGGCGGTTTTGACGGCTTTCTGGTCGCGCGGCGTGAAAGCGCGCAGGGCGTGCTGGACGCGGTTGCCGAGCTGGCCGAGCACGGTGTCGGGCACGTCCAGCGGGTTCTGCGTCACGAAATAGACGCCGACACCCTTGGAGCGGATGAGGCGCACCACCTGCTCGATCTTATCCAAGAGTGCTGCCGGCGCGTCGTTGAACAGCAGGTGCGCTTCGTCGAAGAAGAACACGAGTTTGGGCTTGTCCGGGTCGCCGACCTCGGGGAGTTGCTCGAACATTTCCGACAGCAGCCACAGCAGCAGCGTGGCGTAGATCTTCGGCGCGTTCATCAGCTTGTCCGCGGCGAGGATGTTGATGACGCCCTGGCCTTTTTCGGTCTGCAGGAGGTCGGCCACGTTCAGCGCCGGTTCACCGAAAAACTGCTCGCCGCCCTGGCTTTCCAGTTCGAGCAGGCCGCGCTGGATGGTGCCGATGGAGGCGGTGGAGATGTTGCCGTATTTGGTGGTGAAGTCCTTGGCGTTGTCGCCGACGAACTGCAGCATCGCGCGCAGGTCCTTCAGGTCGAGTAACAGCAGGCCGTTGTCATCGGCGGCCTTGAACACCAGCGTCAGCACGCCCTGCTGGGTGTCGTTGAGGTTGAGCATGCGCGCGAGCAGCAGCGGCCCCAGTTCGGAGATCGTCGCGCGCACCGGATGGCCCTGCTTGCCGAAGCAGTCCCAGAACACGGTGGGGCAGGCGGCCGGCGTGAACTCGGCCTTGAGGCTTTCCAGGCGCTCCTTCACCTTGCCGGTGAGCGTGCCCGCCTGCGACAAGCCGGACAGGTCGCCCTTCACGTCGGCCATGAAGACGGGTACGCCGATGCGGCTGAAGCCTTCCGCGAGGCGTTGCAGCGTGACCGTCTTGCCGGTGCCGGTGGCGCCCGCGATCAGGCCGTGGCGGTTCGCCAGCTGTGGGAGCAGGAAAAGGTCCTGGTCAGCCTTGGCGATGAGGATGGGGTCGGCCATGTGACGCTCCTATGGAAGGCGGCGTAATGCTAAAATTTCAATTGTATCAGCGCATTATCGCAACTCATTTCATTCCCAGCTTTTTTGGCGCAGCAATCGGAGAGGGTTTCATGGCCGGTCACAGCAAGTGGGCCAACATCCAGCACCGCAAGGGCCGCCAGGACGCCAAGCGCGGCAAGATCTTCACCAAGCTGATCAAAGAGATCACGGTCGCTGCGCGCAGCGGCGGCGGCGACCCGAACTTCAACCCGCGGCTGCGCCTGGTCGTCGACAAGGCGAAGGCGGAGAACGTCCCGGGCGACAACATCGAGCGCGCCATCAAGCGCGGCACCGGCGAACTCGAAGGCGTGAACTACGAGGAAATCCGCTACGAGGGTTACGGCATCAGCGGCGCCGCGCTCATCATCGACTGCATGACGGACAACCGCACGCGCACCGTTGCCGACGTGCGCTTCGCGCTCAACAAGCATGGCGGCAACCTCGGCACCGACGGTTCGGTGGCCTTTTTGTTCAAGCACTGCGGCCAGTTCTTGTTCGCGCCGGGCACGAGCGAGGACAAGGTCATGGAGGCGGCGCTGGATGCTGGCGCGGAGGACATCATGACCAACGAGGATGGTTCGGTGGAGGTCATCTGCGCGCCGGGCGATTTTGCGGCGGTGAAGACGGCGCTTGAAAAGGCGGGCCTCAAACCGGACGTGGCGGAGATCACCATGAAGCCCTCCGCCGAGACCGAGCTCGCTGGTGACGACGGCGTGAAGATGCAGAAGCTGCTGGATGCGCTGGAGGAGCTGGATGATGTACAGGTTGTTTATACGACTGCGGTGCTGGATGGGTGATTGACGAGAGACGAGAGAAAATGCGGGCGGTGCCTTGGAGCGTAAGCATCACGACTTGGTCGTTTGGCAACAGGCCATCGCCTTGGTCAAGAAGGTGTACGCTTTGACCCGGGATTTCCCACCTGAAGAAATGTATGGATTGACCAGCCAGATGCGACGTGCAGCCATATCGGGTCCGGCCAACATCGCTGAAGGCGTCGGTCGGGCTGGGCACAAGGATCGGCTGCATTTCCTGAATATCGCTCGCACATCTCTGAACGAGCTGGATACTTTTATCGTCCTGGCTCAGGAATTGGATTACGCGAAAGACGTCGGGGAGTCCCAGGAATTGGTCGATCGGGTATTCGCTTTGTTGAGTAGATTGACGGAAGCCGAACGCCGAAAAAGCAATACATGATGATTTCTGTCCTCGACCCCTCATCTTTCGTCTATCCTCTTTCGTCTATCGCTCTTGGCAGCGTACGATGCGCATCCTAGGCATCGATCCCGGCTTGCGGGCGACCGGCTACGGCGTGGTCGAGAAGCACGGCAATCATCTGAAATACCTCGCCAGCGGCTGCATCCGCACCGTGCAGGGCGAACTCGCCGACCGCCTCAAGACCATCCTGGACGGACTCGAATCGGTGATCGCGGAATTCGCCCCGCAGCACGTCGTCATCGAAAAAGTCTTCGTCAACGTGAACCCGCAGTCCACGCTGCTGCTCGGCCAGGCGCGGGGCGCGGCCATCTGCGCGGCGGTGCTGGCGCGGCTGCCCGTCGCGGAATACACGGCGCTGCAGGTCAAGCAGGCGGTGGTCGGCAACGGCCACGCCGAGAAAACGCAGGTGCAGGAGATGGTCAAGCGCCTGCTCGCGCTCAAGGGTCGCCCGGGGAGCGATGCCGCCGACGCGCTGGCCTGCGCGATCTGCCACGCGCACGCCGGACAGGGCTACGGCGGCGTGCTGGCCGCGGCGGGGCTGCGCGTGCGCGGCGGTCGGTTTGTCCGTGGTGGCACTTCCGGGCGGCGCTGGACGCAACTGCCATGATCGGACGGTTGCGCGGCCTGCTCGTCGCCAAGCATCCGCCGCAGATCATGGTGGAGGTGCAGGGCGTGGGCTACGAACTCGACGTGCCCATGAGCACCTTCTACCTTCTGCCCGCGACCGGCCAGGAGGTGACGTTGCACACGCACCTCGCCGTGCGTGAAGACGCGCACCTGCTGTTCGGCTTCGGCACGGAACAGGAACGTCAGGCCTTCCGCCAACTGCTGAAGATTTCCGGCGTGGGCGCGCGTACCGCGCTGTCGGTGCTGTCCGGCATGTCGGTGGCGGAGTTGCACGCCGCCGTCGCCGCGCAGGATGGCGCGCGCTTCACCAAGGTCCCCGGCATCGGCAAGAAGACCGCCGAACGCCTGCTGCTGGAGCTCAAGGACAAGCTGGACATCGGCGCAGTGATGACGACCGCGGCCGAAGGCGGCCGGTCCGGCAACGACGTGCAGAACGCCCTGCTGGCGCTGGGCTACAACGAGAAGGAAGCGGCGTGGGCGATCAAGCAGTCAGCACCCGGGGCGACGGTGGCTGAAGGCATCCGCCAGGCGCTGCGTTTCCTCTCCAAGGGCTGACGATGGCCGCCGCCCCGATCCGCGACTGGAAGGATTTGCTGCCCGATGACGTGCGTCGCGTGTGCTCCGACGCGATTTTCCGGAAGGTGGAGCAGGCCTACGCCTCGCGCGGCCGCCGCTACCACAGCTTCCAGCACATCCGCGCCTGCCTGGAGCTCGCGCGCCAGATTCCCCTCGACCGGCCGGAGCGCGCGCTGCTCGCGCTGCTGCTGCACGACGCCATCTACGTGCCGGGGCGCAGGGACAACGAGGAGTTGAGTGCGCAGTTTGCCGGGGAACTGCTGGGTTCGGAGTCGCACCTGGAGTCCGCCGACATCGCGGCCGTGCAGCGCATGATCCGGCTCACTGGCGACCACAGGCCCGACGGCAGCGGCATGAGCGCGGACGAGCAACGGGTGATCGACATCGATATGAGCGTGCTGGGGGGCTCGTGGCAGGAATATCTCGCCTACTGCGGCGGCGTGTTCGGCGAGTTCTGTCCGGCCGTGGTGGACGAGGCGCGGTTCCGCGCGGGACGCCGCGCCTTCCTGGAGCGGCAGCTCGCCCGCCCGCGCATCTTCCTGCTGCCCGAGTTCCGCGCGACCTTCGAGGCGGCGGCGCGCGCGAACATCCGCCGCGAACTCGACGAACTCCTGCCGGCGCCCGGCCCCCTCGGCGCGGTGATCGCGATGGCGCTTGGGGGTCTGCTCGGGCTCACGCGATAATCAGGCGCCCATGACTGTCGAACCCGATCGCCTGATCTCCGCCGCGCCGGCCTCCGTGCAGGAAGAGGCCTTCGAACGCGCGCTGCGCCCGAAGCAGCTCACGGAATACATCGGCCAGGAAAAGATCCGCGCGCAGCTGTCGATCTTCATCGAGGCCGCGCGCCGCCGCAAGGAGTCGCTCGACCACGTGTTGCTGTTCGGGCCGCCGGGGCTGGGCAAGACGACACTGGCGCACATCATCTCGCGCGAGATGGGCGTGAACCTGCGCCACACCTCGGGGCCGGTGCTGGAGCGCGCGGGCGACCTCGCCGCGATGCTGACCAACCTCGAACCGAACGACGTGCTGTTCATCGACGAGATTCACCGGCTGTCGCCGGTCGTTGAGGAGATCCTCTATCCCGCGCTTGAAGATTTCCAGATCGACATCATGATCGGCGAGGGCCCGGCGGCGCGCTCGGTCAAGCTCGATCTGCCGCCGTTCACGCTGATCGGCGCCACCACGCGCGCCGGCATGCTGACCAATCCGCTGCGCGACCGCTTCGGCATCGTCGCGCGGCTCGAGTTCTACACCGGCGCGGAGCTCGCGCAGATCGTCGGCCGCTCGGCGGGACTGCTCGAGGTGGCCATCGTGGAGGAGGGCGCGGCGGAGATCGCCGGCCGTTCGCGCGGCACGCCGCGCATCGCCAACCGCCTGCTGCGCCGCGTGCGCGATTTCGCGGAAGTGAAAGCGGATGGCCGGATCACGCGCGAGGTCGCGGATGCCGCACTGAAGATGCTCGACGTCGATCCCCTCGGCTTCGACGTGATGGACCGCAAGCTCCTGCTGGCGGTGATCGAGAAATTCGCCGGCGGCCCGGTGGGCGTGGACAACCTCGCCGCCGCCATCGGCGAGGAACGCGACACCATCGAGGATGTGCTGGAGCCCTTCCTGATCCAGCAGGGCTACCTGCAGCGCACGCCGCGCGGGCGCATCGCTACCGTCACGGCGTACCGCCACTTCGGACTGGTCGAACCCAAAGCCGCCGGCGCCCCCGACCTGTGGAGCGCGGCGCCCAGTGACGCCGAACGGCAATAGCGCGCGCCCGGCATGTTCTATCAAATCGAGGTCACCACCCACTGTAACTTCCAGTGCTTCTACTGCGCCGGCCGCGACATGCCGCAGAAGCACATGGACTGGGCGCTGTTCGGGCGGCTCCTCGCCGCCATTCCCCCCGGCCGGCACGAGATTTCGCTGCAGGGCGAAGGCGAGCCAACCACGCACCCGCGGTTCTGGGACATGGTCGAAGCGGTGCGCTCGCGCGGCTGCGTGCCGTACACGATCACCAACGGCAGCCACGTGGACGTGGAGCGTTTTGCCGCTGCCTTTCCGCGCATCGGCGTGTCGCTCGACACCCTCGACCCGGCGGAGGCCGACCGCATCGGCCGCTACAAGCTCGATCGCGTGCTGGCCAACCTCGATGCCCTCGCCGCCCGCATGGGGCCGCATCGCATCCATATCAAGACCGTCGATTACGGGCAGGCGCTGGAGCCCATCGCCACCTTCGTGCGCGCCCGCGGCTACGGCGACCATGCCGTGCAGCCGCTGCAGGTCAAGGACGATTACGCGCAGCGTTACCCGGGGCGGCTGGAAGCGAAGCCTCGCGAGTACACCCACCAGTGCCGTTTCCTCGCGCAGCCGCTGCGCCGCTATTACGACATCGAGGGACGCGAGTATCCCTGCTGCTACATCAAGGATGCCCGCCTGCACGAGCCGATTGCGTCGCTGCGCGCCAAGCTTGCGGCGGGCGAGGTGCCGCCGGCCTGCAGCGGCTGCCGCGAGATCCTGACACCCGACAGCCAGCCGCGTGCGCTGCCGGTCGCGACCGAGGCGGCCGCGGCGCCGCTGGTGAGCTTCATCACGACCTGCAAGGGCCGCCTCGCGCATCTGCGGCAGACGCTGCCGCGACTGGCGGCGCAGCCGGACGCGGAAGTCATCGTCGTCGACTACGACTGTCCCGACGGCGCCGGCGACTGGGTCGCCGCGCATTTTCCGGCGGTGCGCGTCGTTCGCGTGCGGAACTCGCCCGTCTTCAATGTCGCGCACGCCCGCAACCTGGGGGGACGCGCCGCGCGCGGCCGCTGGCTGGCGTTCGTGGACGCGGACATCCTGCTTACGGAAGATTTTTGCCGGCAGATCGCGCCGCAGCTCAAACCGGGCGGCTTTTACCCGATGGGCAGTGCCGGCCCGCAAGGCTTCGGTTCCCAGCTTTGCGAGCGCACGGACTGGCTGGCGGTGGAGGGCTACGACGAAGTCATCGGGGGCTGGGGCGCGGAAGACCGCGACTTCTACCTGCGGTTGGCCATACTCGGCCGCGCGGAGCGTCCCGTGCCTGCCGGATACGCCCGCGCGCTCGACCACCCGGACGGCGACCGCACGCGTTTTTACACGGAGAAGGATCGCTTGATGAGCCAGCGAGTCAACGCCTTGTACGTGCAGATCAAGCATGACCTCGCGCGCCAGCTCGGGCTGATCAGCCCGCCGCCCGAGGCCTGCCGCGCCATCTACGCGGAGGTGCTCCGCACCGTCACCACCGCCGCCGCATCCGGCAAGCCGGGCTGCCGCGTGGAGGTCACCTTGCCGGACACGCTCGCGGTGCGGCTGTTTCACGGCTGGACCCTGCGGCGGACCTGGACCTATGTGCTGGACCCGCCGCCGGCGCCGGTGCAGCCGGCATCGCCCGGCGCAACCCGCCAGGCCGAGTGGTGGGCCAGTTAACCCCGCGGATGCCGCCGGCCCGTTTATGACCGCCATGCCCCCGCCGCCCGTCTATGCCTGGCCCGTCCGCGTCTATTACGAAGACACCGACGCGGCCGGCGTCGTGTACTACGCGAACTACCTCAAGTTCCTGGAGCGGGCGCGCACCGAGTGGCTGCGGGCGCGCGGTCTCGAGCAGGATGAACTCGCGCGGACCCACGGGGTCGTATTCGTCGTGCGCGCGATCGCCGCCGAATACCTGCTGCCCGCGCGCTTCAATGACGCGGTGGTGGCGACGGTGGAATCCCCGCGCATCGACGGCGCGAAACTGCTGGCGGACCAGCGCGTGTTGCGTGGCGAGACGGTGCTGTTGACGGCGCGGATCACCGCCGCCTGTGTCAACATGCGGACCTTCCGCGCGGCTAGAATACCGCGCGAAGTTGCGGAACTGTTGTTATAGCGGCTGCCACGGAGATGCGATGAACGCAGCGAGTGTGACCCACGACATGTCGATCCTCAGCCTGATCACGGGCGCCAGCGTGCTGGTGCAGATCGTGATGGCGCTGCTCCTGCTGGCCTCGATCTTTTCCTGGTACTACATCTTCATCAAGGTCTTCACGCTCAAGCGCGCCACGCAGCAGTCCGACGAGTTCGAAAAGGCTTTCTGGGCCGGTGGCGACCTCAACGAGCTGTACCAGCGCGCGACCAGCTCGCGTGACAACGCCGGCACGCTGGAGCGCATCTTCGAATCCGGTTTCCGTGAATTCACGCGCCTGAAGCGCCAGCCCGGACAGAGCGTCGGGTCGGTGATGGACGGCGTGCGTCGCGCGATGCGCGCTACCTATCAGCGCGAAATGGAGGCGCTGGAGTCCCACCTCTCGTTTCTGGCTTCGGTGGGCTCGGTCAGTCCCTACGTCGGGCTGTTCGGCACGGTGTGGGGGATCATGAACGCGTTCCGCGCGCTGGCGAATGTTGCGCAGGCGACGCTCGGCCAGGTGGCCCCGGGCATCGCGGAAGCGCTGATCGCGACCGCCATGGGTCTGTTCGCCGCGATTCCTGCGGTGGTCGCCTACAACCATTTCGCGGGCGACATCAACAAACTCGCCACCCGCTTCGATTCCTTCATGGAGGAGTTTTCCAACATCCTCCAGCGGCAGGCGGGCTGATCCCAGCATGCTGATCGAGCGCCGCGGCGGCCGCCGCCTGATGAACCAGATCAACGTCGTGCCGTACATCGACGTGATGCTGGTGCTGCTGGTGATCTTCATGGTCACCGCGCCGCTCACCAACCCCGGGCAGGTCGAACTGCCTTCGATCGGGAAGACGTCCAATCCACCGGTGGCGCCCCTCGAAGTCCAGGTGCGCACCGACCAGTCGCTGTGGCTGCGCGACCGTTCGGGCACGGCCGACGAGCGCAAGGTCAACCGCACGGAACTGCTGGCGGCGATCAAGCAGAAGCAGGCGAAGAATCCCGAACAGGCGGTGGTGATTTCCGCCGACAAGGACGTGCGCTACGAAGCGGTGCTGGAGGTGATGGACATGCTCCAGCAGAACCAGGTGAAGAAAGTCGGCCTGCTCGCCAAGCCCCGCGGGGGCCAGTAGCCCTCCGGTGAGCGCCTACACTGCCCCGCTGTCCGCCACGCCGAACGAGCGCGTGATCGCGAGCGCGCTGGCGCTGGCGATGCATCTGATGTTCATCGCGCTGCTGGTCTTCGGGGTCAACTGGCAGAAGGTGGTGCCGCAGGCCGAAATGGTCGCCGAACTGTGGTCGACGCTGCCCACCGCCGCGCCGCCCCAGCCGCAAGCGCAGCCGCAGCCGGAGATGAAACCGGAGCGGCCGCCCCCGCCGCCGAAACCGCCGGAGCCGGCGCCCAAAGTCGAAGTGAAGCCACCGCTACCGGTGGTCCCGCCCAAGGTGGATACGTCCAAGGCCGACATCGCCCTCAAGGACAAGAAGGAGAAGGAAGAAAAGGCCCGGGTCGAGAAGGAAAAAGCGGAAAAGGCGGAGAAGACCAAGGCCGACGCGCGCAAGAAGGAAGAAGAACAGATGCGCATGGCCGTCCTCAAGGCCGAGCAGACCAAGACCGATGCGGCCGCTCGCGCCGCCAGGGAACAGGCGGACGCGCAGGCCAAGGCCGCAGCCGCTGCGGCTGCCGCGCAGGCCCAGTTGCAGGGCAAGTACATCGCCGCCATCCGCGAGAAGGTCAAGCGCTTCATCCTGCTGCCGCCCAACATGCAGGGCAATCCGGAGGCGGAGTTCGACGTGATCCTGATTCCCGGCGGCGAGGTGCTCGACGTGCGGCTGCGCAAAACGAGCGGCAACAAGGCCTACGATGAAGCGGTCGAGCGCGCGATCCGCAAGGCACAGCCGCTGCCGATCCCGCCCGATCCCACCCAATTCCAGCAGTTTCGCGAGCTGAGGCTCACCTTCCGTCCGCAGGAATGAGGGGGGTTTTGCAATATAGGCCGGAACCTGACACTGGAATCATGGTCAATCGATATAATTTCCCGCCAATGACAAGAATGCTCGCAGTTTTTCCCATGGGCATCCGCAGCTTGGGACTCGCCGGTGTGCTCAGTCTGCTGTGCGGGTTGCTGTTTTCAGCCGCCTTCGCCGCCCACGCGCAGCTCCGCATCGAGATCATCGGTGGCGGCGCCAATCAGATTCCCGTCGCCATCCTTCCGTTGAAGGGCGAGGACCAGCTCGCGCAGTCCGTGACCCGTATCGTCGCCGCCGACCTGCAGCGCAGCGGCCTGTTCAAACTGGTGGACGCTGGCGGCGTGACCCCGGTGCCCGGCGAGCCGTCCGAGGTGCAGTTCCCGACCTGGCGTGCGCGCGGCGCCGATGCGCTGATGGTGGGGTCCGTGTCGCCGCTGCCGGACAACAAGGTCGACATCCGCTTCCGGCTGATGGACGTCGCTAAGGGGCAACAACTGACGGGTTACGCCTATCAGGTGACGCCGGCGCAGTTGCGCGCCACGGCGCACCGCATCGCGGACGCCATCTACGAGAAGCTCACCGGCGATGTTGGCGTGTTCTCCACGCGCATCGCCTACATCGTCAAGAACGGCAAGACCTTCGAGCTGCAGGTGGCGGACGCGGACGGCTTCGGCCCGGTCACCATCATCCGTTCCGATGAGCCCATCCTGTCGCCGCGCTGGGCGCCGGACGGCAACCGCCTGGCCTACGTGTCCTTCCGTGCGAAGAAACCGATCGTGTACGTGGCGGACCTCGCGAAGCAGCGCGAAATCGTGCTGGCGAACTTCAAGGGCAGCAACAGCGCGCCGGCGTGGTCGCCGGATGGCAGCCGGCTCGCCGTCGTGCTGTCGAAGGACGGCGCTTCGCAGATCTACACGATGAGCGCCGAAGGTGGCCCCGCTACGCGGCTCACCAGTTCCAGCGGCATCGATACCGAACCGAATTTCTCCCCCGACGGCCGCCACGTGATCTTCACTTCCGACCGCGGCGGCAGTCCGCAGATTTATCGCGTAGCCGTCGCCGGCGGCGCCGCCGAACGCCTGACCTTCGAAGGCAGCTACAACGTCAGTCCGCGTTACGCACCCGATGGCAAATCCTTCGCCTTCGTGCAGCGCAACGGCGGCAAGTTCAACGTCGCAGTACAAGATTTCGGCACGCGTCAGGTGCAGGTGCTGACCGATGCCGCAGTCGATGAATCCCCGAGTTTTGCCCCGAACGGCAGGCTGATCGTCTACGCAACCGAGGTGAGGGGGCGTGGTATATTGGCCTCAGTCTCCAGCGACGGACGCGTGAAGCAGCGCTTCAGCGTCGACACCGGAGACGTGCGCGAGCCGGCGTGGGGTCCCTTGCTTAAATGATTTGAGGAGCCACAAATGAAAAGAAACCTGCTCAGCGTCCTGTTCTCTGCGTCTTTCCTGCTTGCCGTCGCGGGTTGCGGCAGCACTCCCGAAGGCGAACAGACACCGGCGCCGGTCGAAGACGCCACCGCCAAGGCGCCGGCCAAGCCTGATCCCTCCTTGGGCAAGCCAGTGGACACCGGGGTCTCCGGCAAGCCGCTCGGCGGCGGCAGCAAGGACCCGACGAAAGACCCGTCGAATATCCTGTCGCGGCGCAGCGTCTTCTTCGATTTCGACAGCAATGCCGTCAAGGACGAATTCAAGCCGCTCGTCACCGCGCACGCCACCTACCTGCGCGACAACCGCGGCCGCAAGGTCATCCTCCAGGGCAACACCGACGAGCGGGGCAGCCGCGAGTACAACATCGCGCTCGGCCAGCGCCGCGCCGATTCCGTGAAGCAGATGATGCTGCTGCTCGGCGCGCAGGAGGCCCAGCTCGAGTCCGTGAGCTTCGGCAAGGAAAAGCCGCGCAACCCCGGCCACGACGAAGCCGCGTGGGCCGAGAACCGCCGCGTCGACGTCGTCTACGAAGGCGAGTAATCGTTCGTGAGGCGAGAGGGGTGAGGCGTGAGGGGTAACTGCGCCGCCGCGGCGTGCTTTGCGCTGCTGCTCACGCCGCTCGTTGCCGGCGCCGCGCTGTTCGGTGACGACGAGGCGCGCAAGCAGATTGCCGCCGAGCGCAACCGCATCACCGAACTCCAGAAGCAGATCGACGGCCGTCTCGGCCGGCTCGAAGAGGCCATGAAGGGACAGGGCCTGCTCGACCTGCAGACGCAGCTTCAGCAGACGCGCGATGACATGGCCAGGCTGCGCGGGCAGATCGAGGTGCTGAACAACACCATCGAGAACACCGCCAAACGCCAGCGCGACATGTACATCGACCTCGACACGCGCCTGCGCCGTTTCGAACAAGGCGGCGTAGCGCCCGCCGCGGGCGTGGCGCCGCCAGCAACCGCCGCCGCTGCGGCCGCACCGCCTCCGCCAGCATCGGCACCTCCTGCAACGACCGCCAGCACGCCAGCCGCAGCGCCGCCCCCGCCGCCAGCCGCTGCTGCCGCAGCCCCGGCCCAGGTCACGCTCGATCCTAACGAGAGCCGCGCCTACGAATCCGCGCAGAGCCAGCGCCGCATCGGCAATTACCAGGGCGCGATCTTCGCCTTCCAGAACTTCCTCAAACAGTATCCCAAGAGCACGCTCGCCCCGCGCGCCCAGTACTGGATCGGTGATTCGTACTTCAACCTGCGCGACTACCGCAACGCGATCACCGCGCAACAGATGCTGGTCAAGACCTGGCCCGACAGCCCCTCCGTGCCGGATGCCCTGCTCAACCTGGCCAGTTCGCAATCGGAACTGGGCGATGTCGCCACGGCCAAGCGCACGATGGAGGAGATCGTCGGCAAATATCCGGCGAGCGACGCGGCGGAGAAGGCGAAGCGGCGGCTGGCCGCCAAGTGAGGCAAGGGACGAAAGACGAAAGAGGAGAGACGAAAGACGAGCAACACGCGTCCGCCGGCTCGGTCTCTCGTCTTTCGTCTCTCGTCTCGCCGTTAGCAGCCACGCTGCGGGTCACAGAGATCTTCCATTCCCTGCAAGGCGAGACCAGCCGTACCGGGCTGCCCACGATGTTCGTGCGGCTGACGGGCTGCCCGCTGCGTTGCGGCTACTGCGACACCGCGTATGCCTTCCACGGCGGCGAGACGCTGACGCTCGGCATCATTCTCGAACGCGTGGCCGCCCACCGCACGCGCTATGTCACCGTCACCGGCGGCGAGCCGCTGGCACAGCAGCACTGCCTGCCGTTGCTGTCCGCGCTGTGCGATGCCGGCTACTCCGTCTCGCTGGAAACCAGCGGTGCGCTGGACATCGCGGCGGTGGATGCGCGGGCCTCACGCATCGTGGACCTCAAGACCCCGGGCTCCGGTGAAAGCGCGAAGAACCGCTGGGACAACCTCGCGCACCTGACGCCGCACGACGAAGTGAAGTTCGTGCTGTGCGACGCCGCCGATTACGCCTGGGCCCGCGACGTGCTGCGCGAGCATGGCGTGGCCGAGCGCTGCCCGGTCCTGTTCTCGCCGGTGACTCCGGGCTTGCCGCCGGTAGAGCTGGCGGACTGGATTCTTCGCGACGCATTGCCCGTGCGGCTGCAGATCCAGCTCCACAAGCATCTGTGGGGCAACGTGGCGGGCCGATGATGTGGATGTCCGGGATCAGAGATTTGGGATTGGGGATTCGAAACCGAGGGCACTTGTCCTGTGTGGGTTTTGCTCTCCAATCTCCAATCCCAAATCCCGAATCCCGCCTTTAAACGATGTCAAACGCCGTCGTCCTGCTCTCCGGCGGCCTTGATTCCGCCACCGTGCTAGCACTGGCGCGGGCGCAGGGCTATGCGTGCTACACGCTGGCGGTCGATTACGGCCAGCGCCACCGCGCCGAGCTCGCCGCCGCGAAGCGCGTGTCGCAGGCGCTCGGCGCCGTTGAACATCGCGTGATGCCGCTCGATCTCCGGGTGTTCGGTGGTTCGGCGCTGACCGATGCCACGATCGCGGTGCCGACCGGCGGCGTGCAGCCGGACACCATTCCAATCACCTACGTGCCGGCGCGCAACACGATCTTCCTGTCGCTTGCGCTCGCCTACGCGGAAGTCGTCGGCGCGGCGGACATTTTCTTCGGCGCCAATGCCGTGGATTATTCGGGTTACCCGGACTGCCGTCCCGATTTCATGCGCGCCTTCGAAGCGGTCGCCAATCTGGCAACGAGGGCGGCAGTGGAAGGCCGCGCTCTCACGCTGCACACGCCGATCATCACGCTGACCAAGGCCGACATCGTGCGGGAGGGCACGCGGCTGGGCGTGGACTACGCGCTCACGGTCTCGTGCTACCAGGCCACCGACGACGGCCGCGCGTGCGGCGTGTGCGATTCCTGTCGGCTGCGCAAGGGCGGCTTCGCCGGCGCCGGCCTTCCCGATCCCACCCGCTACGCGTGATCGTCATTCCAGAGAGACAGTAGTACGCTAAGCGCATGGATTCCCGCCTGCGCGGGAACGACAGGCCATGGAATACCGCCACCCGGTGTATCGTACAATCACGCGCATGGATGGCGGCCCCCACACCACGCAGCTCGTCTCGGCACTCGGCTTCGCGCTCGCGTTCATCTTCGGCTACGTCGGCAACAAGACGAGCTTCTGCACCTTGGGCGCGGTATCCGACATCGTCAACATGGGCGACTGGAACCGCATGCGCATGTGGCTGCTCGCCATTGCGGTGGCCATCCTCGGCGCGAACGGGCTGGCGCTCGCCGGGCTCGTCGATCTGTCGAGGTCCTTCTACGCGGGACCGAACTTCCTCTGGCTGTCGTTCATCGTGGGTGGACTGCTGTTCGGCGCCGGCATGACGCTCGGCTCGGGCTGTGGTTCCAAAACGCTGATCCGCATCGGCACCGGCAATCTCAAGTCGGTGGTGGTGGCGGTGTTCCTCGCCATCGCCGCGTACATGACGCTGAAGGGGCTCTTCGCGCAGTGGCGGGTGACGCTGTTAGCACCCGTCGCGGTCAACTTCGAGGCCTGGGGTCTCAAGGGCCAGGACCTGCCCACGCTCTTCGCGGGCGCCACCGGCGACCGCCGGGCGTGGCAGCTCATCCTTGCGGTGGTGCTCGGCGGCGCGCTGCTTGCCTTCGTGTTCAAGGCCCGCGACTTCCGCGCGAGCCGCGAATACCTCCTTGGCGGCGTCGTCGTGGGCCTGCTCGTCGCCGCCGGCTGGTACGTCACCGGCCACCTCGGCTACCGCGAGAATCCCGAAACGCTCGACATGGCTTTCTTCGGCACCAACTCGCGGATGGCGGAGTCGCTCACCTTCGTCGCGCCCTTTGCCTACGGGCTGGAACTGCTGATGTTGTGGTCCGACAAGTCGCTCGGCATCACCTTCGGCATCGCCACGGTGGCGGGCGTCATCGCGGGCTCGGCGGTCTACGCGCTGGTGTCGCGCACCTTCCGTTGGGAGAGCTTCACCTCCGCCGCCGACATGGGCCGGCACATGCTGGGCGGCACGCTGATGGGGTTCGGTGGCGTCACCGCCCTGGGCTGCACCGTCGGGCAGGGCATCACCGGTTTTTCCACGCTGGCGCTGGGTTCGATCCTGACCTTCTGCGCCATCATTGTGGGCGCTGCTGCGACCATGAAGTTCGAATACTGGCGGATGCTGCGCGAAAAGTAGCCCGGGCGGGCGCGTCAGCGCCCCGTGATTTGACCCTCCCCGGTGCGCGCCGGTAGAATGCGCGGCTTTCCGCCGGGGGGTTAGCTCAGCTGGTAGAGCAGCGGACTTTTAATCCGTTGGTCGCGAGTTCGATCCTCGCACCCCCTACCAGATTCAAAAAAAGGGCCGGTCTTTGACCGGCCCTTTTTTTGCGGGTATCGAATTCTTTTTAACTACTGCGCATTTCGGCCTCTAAGAATCTGGAGCGAGGCGTCCTTTTCGTCCTGAAATAACGACAAAATCGTAGCGTCGTCGAGGGACGCAAACTGCGTCGGAATGGAAGCGATTAATAGCTGATAAACGTCACTTGGCATCTCCATAGCGACAAGTTCATTCAGCCGAGATCGGCCTAAAGCAGCCAGTGCGCGAGCAACGACTTTGTCGCGTGGGAGATCGTCAGCACCTGACAACGTAAGCGAAGCGCGATCCGACCTCCTGGACCTGGAGCTATCGGGACCCTAAGAGACTGCCCGAGACGCAGAAGCGATTCACGGCGGAGGGAGCGGAAGTCGCCATCCGGACGCCGGACGAGATCCGCTGGATGATTCCGGTGGAAATGGAAGAATGGGCGAAAGTGGCGCGGGAAGCGGGGATGAAGGGGGAATAAGCGGTGGCAAACCCTGCAGTTGCGCCCTGTCGCCTGTCTATTTTCCGTCGCCGGACAATAGAAACCCGGGGCAGGCTTTATTCAATACACTTGGCTCTCATCACATCGGTAACCCACATGAAACCCGCCAAAAAAAGTTTTGATCCGCGCATCATCATCGCAGCGGCAAAAGAGAGCCGAGTAAAAGCCGCGGACTTGCGAAAGGCCATTAAGCGTGCCGAGGATCTTGGACTGAAGGCGGTGGTTCAGGAATTACAACTCTATCTGGATGGAATTGCATCCGAAATCCGGAAGGCGAAGCGCGCTGTAACGCCATCTGCTTAGACCGGATCGACAAGTCCGCGTGCGGGTGAAACACCGCGTCACGGATCGAGTTTGATCCCGGCCCTCGCAACCACCCCTTTCCACCGCTCGATCTCCAGCGGAATGAACTTGGTGAATTCTTCGGGCGACAGCGTGAAGATGTCGGCGCCGAGTTCGATCAGGCGGTCGCGCAAGTCCGGCGCCGCGACCGCTTCGCGCACCCACTGGTTGTAGCGGCTGACGATCTCCGCGGGTGTGCCAGCCGGCGCGAACAGCGCGTACCAGTTGCGGGCGTCCACGCCCGGATAGCCGAGTTCCTTCATCGCGGGAATGTCCGGAAACAGCGTCGTGCGGTCGGTGCCGGCAACGGCCAGCGCGCGCAGGCGGCCGCTCTTCAGGTAAGGCGTCAGTACCGGCAGGTCGGCGAACATCGCCTGTGCCTGTCCGCCGATCACGTCCGTGACGGCCGGCCCCGCGCCCTTGTAGGGGACGTGGGTGACCTTGATGCGGGCGAGGTCGGCAAACAGTTCGAGTGCGAGATGGGTATTGCTGCCGGCGCCACTGGAGGCGAACACCAGGTCCCCCGGCCGCGCTTTCGCGATGGCGATCAGTTCCTTCACGCTTTTCGCGGGCAGGCTGGGCGTAACGAACAGGATGACGGGCGTCGCAATGACGGGGGTGATCGCGGCGAAGTCCTTCACCGGATCGTAAGGCATCTTCGGATACACCGCGGGATTGATGGCCATGGTGCTGGAGGTCGGCATCAGCAGTGTGAGGCCGTCCGGTTTTGATTTAGCCACGAGCTCCGCGCCGATCATGCCGTTCGCACCGCCGCGGTTATCGACCACGACCGGCTGGCCGATCATGTCGGTCAGCTTGCGCGACAGCAGGCGCGCGGTGATGTCGGTGGGGCCGCCGGCGGCAAAGGGCACGACAATGCGCACCGGCTGCTTGGGCGCCCATTGGGCATGGGCGGGGAGCGGCAGGAGCAGGGCGGCGATCAGCAGGCGGCGTGGCATGCGGTTCTCCTCGGCAACAGGGCGTGGCGCACTTTACCATCGCGCCCAACGGGCATGGCCGCAGGACAACGGGCGGTAGAATCTTCGGATGGAACCGACCCCCACCGATCTCTTCGCCCCGGCCGCCAGCGTTGACGCCGCCATTCGCACACGCCGCTCCATCCGGGCCTTCTTGCCCACGCCCGTTCCCGACGCCACGATCCGCGACATGCTCGCGCTGGCCAGTCGCGCGCCGAGCGGTTCGAACATCCAGCCGTGGCAGGCGCATGTGCTGACCGGCGCCACGCTGGCGCGGCTCAAGACGCGTTTGACGCGCGCCTTCCTCGACGGCGAAGCGCACCAGCGCGATTACCGCTATTACACCGAGACCATCGTGGAGCCGTACCTCGATCGCCGGCGGCTGTGCGGCTGGGGCCTCTACGGCACGCTCGGCATCGGCAAGGGCGAACGCGAGAAGACACGCGCGCAACAGGCCCGCAACTGGCAGTTCTTCGATGCGCCGATGGGGTTGGTGTTCGCGATCGACCGCGCGCTGGAGAAAGGATCGTGGCTCGACTACGGCATGTTCCTGCAGACGATCATGCTGGCGGCGCGCGGGTACGGCCTGCATACCTGCGCGCAGGCCTCCATTGCACAGTATCCGGACCTGGTGCGCGCGGAACTGGGCATCGGCGATGACCATCTGGTGATCTGCGGCATTGCATTGGGCTACGCGGACCCGGACGCCGTGGTGAACACGTTTCAGCCGGCGCGCATTCCGCTCGGGGATTACGCGCACTTTCACGACTGACGCACGTACTGCACAGTGACGGCGCGTTGCGACTGCGGGCCGCACCGCTTCGAAGCTCAGAAGGTGCCGGAGGTCTGTGCTAGCATCCTCCCGCACGCATGGCGCGGTTCTTGCCTCTCAAGGCCTTACCGAAACCGCTTTCGCCCTCTGCTGGAGACCTCATGAAGTTCAAATGCTTTGTACTGGCTTTGTTCGCTGCTGCGCCGTGGCCCGCGCTGGCGCAGTCCGACTATCCGACCAAGCCGATCCGCCTGATCGTCGGCTTCACGCCCGGCGGCATTTCCGATGTACTGTCGCGCGCCATCGCGGCGCGCCTGTCCACCGCGCTGGGACAACAGGTCATCGTCGAGAATCGCCCCGGCGCCGGCACGACGATCGCGTCCGAACTGGTCGCGAAGAGCGCGCCGGACGGCTACACGCTGATGTTCCAGGACATCACGACGCACGCGATCAATGTGAGCCTCTATAAAAAGCTGCCGTACGACGCGGTGAAGGACTTCACGCCCATCACGCTCGTCGCCTCCACGCCGCTGATCCTGGTGGTGCACCCGTCGCTACCGGTGAAGAACGTGAAGGAGCTCATCGCGCTGGCGAAGTCCAAGCCCGGCGAGATCGCCTACGCTTCTTCCGGCAACGGCACCATTCTGCATCTCGCGGGCGAGTCCTTCCAGACGCAGTCCGGCACCAAGATGATCCATGTGCCGTACAAGGGCAGCGCGCCGGCGGTGCAGGCGCTGCTCTCCGGCGAAGTTGCGCTCACCTTCGGCACCACGCCGGCGGTCATCCCGTCGTTCAAGGCGGGGCGCGTCAAGGCGCTGGGTGTGACGACGGCGAAGCGCGTGCCGGGCCTCGACATCCCAACGATCGCCGAAGGCGGATTGCCGAAGTTCGAGATCGTGCTCTACAGCGGCGTCCTGGGTCCCGCCGGGCTGCCGCCGGCCATCGTCAACCGGCTCAATGCCGAACTGACGAAAGTCGTGAACATGCCCGAGATGAAAGACGTCTATAACAATCTCGGCGCCCAGCCCATGACCAACACGCCCGAACAGTTCGCCGCGCACATCAAGTCCGAGATCACCAAGCTGGGCGTGGCGGTCACCGCGTCGGGCGCGAAGCTGGACTGAAACAACACCCCGGAGGAATGGATGGCCAGCCCGCTGCTGCCGAAGAACCCGCGCTACGACTATTCGCCCATCGTCGAGCGCAAGGACTACGCTTGGCCGGGCGGACGGCGGCTGGCCTTCACGATCACCACCAACATCGAGGTGTTCGCCTTCGGCGCTGGCAAGGGCCACGACCCGGCGAAGACCGGCGAGCCGCAGACGCACCGCAATTACGCCTGGCGCGATTACGGTAACCGGGTCGGCATCTGGCGCCTGTTCGAGCTCGCGGACGAGCTGAAGCTCCCGCTGGCGCACAACACCAACAGCCTGCTGTATGAATACTGCCCGCAGATCCTCGAGGCCGCCCGCAAGCGCGGCGACGAGATCGTCGCGCACGGCCGCACCAACGCGGAAGACCTGCGCGGACTCTGGCAGGACGACGAGGCGCGGCTGATCCGCGAGGTGACCGACACCATCGCGCGCCACGAAGGCGCGGCGCCCAAAGGCTGGATGGGTGCGGGGGCCTACGAATCCGCGCACACGCCGGACTTGCTCAAGGAGGCCGGCTACACCTACCTCATGGACTGGCCGATGGACGACCAGCCGGTGTGGATGCGCACGCGCGCCGGCCCCATTCTGTCGGTCCCCTACCCGGTGGAACTGAACGATTCGCAGCAGAACATCCATCGCAAACATTCCGCGCGCGAGTTCTGCGACATGGTGATGGACCAGTTCGAGGAAATGATCGTCGAGAGCGCGCGCCGGCCGCTGGTGATGAACGTCTCCATCCATCCGTATGTATTCGGCCAGCCGTACCGCCTGCATCCCCTGCGCAAGACCCTGGAGGCCATCCAGCGCCACGCGCTCGCCAAGCATGTCTGGTTCTGCCAGCCGCGTGAGATCGCCGACCATTGCCTGACCCTGTCGCCGGGCACGGTGCCCGGCAGCTAATGTTCCCGGAGACTGCCATGCTGAAACGAGTGTTTACCCTTGGCCTGCTGCTGGCCGCTGCCGCTGCTTCCGCGCAGGAGTACCCCGCCAAGACCGTGCGCGTGATCATCCCGTGGGCGGCGGGCGGTTCCACCGATTCCATCGGCCGCATCTGGGCCGCCCGCATGGGGGAGAACCTCGGTCACCAGTTCGTCATCGACAACCGGCCGGGCGCGACCGGCACCATCGGCACCGCGCAGGCCGCGAAAACGCCGGCGGACGGCTACACGGTGCTCATGGGCAGCAACAGCACCTTCGCCATCGCGCCGCATCTCTACAAGTCGCTGCCGTACGACAGCGACAAGGTGTTCACCCCGATCAGCCTCGCGGCGCTGAGCCCGCAGATGCTGTGCGTCCATCCATCGGTGCCGGCGAAGGACCTCAAGTCCTTTATCGCCTTGGCAAAGTCGAAGCCCGACCAGATTCCATTCTCCAGCGCGGGCACGGGCTCGACTAGCCACATGGCGACCGAACTCTTCATGGCGATGGCGGGCGTGAAGATGATCCACGTGCCCTACAAGGGCGGCGCGCCGTCGGCGCAGGCCTTGCTCGGCGGCGAGACGGCGATGTCCTTCGTGGACGTGATCACGGCGCTGCCCTTCGCGCAGGTCGGCCGGCTGCGCTGCCTGGGGGCGAGCACGCGGGAGCGCTCGCCGATGATGCCCGACGTGCCGACCATCAACGAGGCGGGCCTGAAGGGCTTCGAATCGGGCACGAGTTTCGGCGTGTTCGTGCCGCTGGGGACGCCCAAGCCGGTGGTGGACAAGCTCGCGCGCGAGACCGTGCGCGCGTTGAACACGCCCGACGTGAAGGAAAAGCTGCGACTGCAGGGCATCGACGTCGTGGCGAGCACGCCCGACGAGTTTGCGGCCTACATCAAGGCCGAGTCGGGCAAGTGGGGCAAGATCGTCCGCGACCGCGGCATCACCGCAGAGTAGCCGGCACTCCTACCGCCTTGACGC
>Ga0163146_10000734_pt1 | contig 46786 bp, 31 predicted proteins | sample OliLakLV19MP7G1_FD_148648 | JGI IMG/M metagenome (GOLD analysis project Ga0163146, IMG submission 148648) | Freshwater microbial mat bacterial communities from Lake Vanda, McMurdo Dry Valleys, Antarctica - Oligotrophic Lake LV.19.MP7.G1 | ecosystem: Environmental > Aquatic > Freshwater > Lake >... | reverse complement strand
CTGCATGTCGAACGCCACCGCAATCGCCATGGTGTTCAAATTGATCGAGGCCGCGCAGCGCTCCTGGCGACGCCTTGACGGAACCAGCTTCTTGCCAAAGGTGATCTATGGGATAAAATTCAAAGACGGCATCGAGGAAACAGCAGCGTCGCTCAATTCTCAAGCCGAAGTCGCCGCCGCTTGATCCGTCAGCGCGTCACCAAGATTCGGCTATAGCTCTCCTTGACCGTGCCGCTCTTTAGCCGAGTCTCGATCTTCGAGGCTTGTGGGTCTTCGCCGTGGCTGGCCTGGTAGAGCGCCTCCTTGGCCCGTGTGCGGGCAGTGTCCGGTGTCCAGGGCGAGCCGTGCTCGCCAATGGTCAGCCAGCGCTGGCGTCCTTGGTAGCGGTACTTCAGGCAATAGGATTTGCGGCCGGTCGGCGTGATCCGAAGCGCAAAGCCTCGAACATCGGTGTCCCAGATGCGGAGCTCGCCTTCTTTGGGCGCGGCGGTCGCGTCAATAAGGCGAAGCGTAATACGAGCCCGGATGCCGTCCATCACCGGACGCCCCGTGATTCAAACTCGCGGCCCTCTTTTTGTTTTCTACCAAGAGTTCGAATCCGATTTGCTACCATATCGCTACCACCAGAAAATAAGCGTCCGGAAAGCCGGGGCATGATTTTTCTGGGGTGGAGATGGGGCGCATGCAACGCCCTCGTCAACGCAAGGAATTAGAAGGAAATGCCCGGAAATGAAGGGAAAACCTATTCCGGGCGGATTGCCAAGGTTGGGGTCGTGAGTTCGAATCTCATCGCCCGCTCCAATACTTAGCTCCCCCGGGAGCTACCTCGTAGACACTTGGTAGACAGTCCGTAGACACTTTGGTGTTCGGGGTGCGTTCACGCCCCGAGTTCCGCGAGGCGCTCGCTGTTGACGTTCGTCGAGCGCACGCTTCGTGGGGGCGAGGCCGAGGAGTGCGGCCGACCGCTTCGGGGCAATTTCGGACATGCAGGAGGGCATTCCGCGCGTGGCAAGCAGACGTACGCCGCTGGCAGACATGCCATCACGAGGCTCCTAGGCAAATCCTGGCGTGCGTCGCCGAGCGGCGTCCGCGGAAGCCGTAGGATGCCCCTTCTCGCCCCGAACCCGAGCGTGGGAGATTAGAACGCCATGCTCACTGCGATGCCAGCTCGACTGGAGGCGGCATCGGATAGTTGTTGGGGGGCGTCGCCGATTCGCGCGGCTACATAGGTGCGGACGTTGACGCCGCGCGGGGCCGCCCAGTTCAGTGCAACGCCCGCGCCTGTGAGCGTCGCCGTGTTGGCCCCCGCCACCCACGGCGTTTCGTTGACGGTGACATGAGCGCTGTCGACGAACGTAGTGACCTGCCAATCGCCGTTCCACGCGCCAAGCGCGTGACGTAGCTCCAGCGTGCCTTGATAGACGCTGTCCCCAGACATGGCGCCGACATCGTAAGCGCGCACGCTATAGGGTCCGCCAACCACCATCTTTTCCGCTGAATCCAAATTCGAGTCGGCCCATTGAGCGGTGGCGGCGAGAAAAAGTGCGCTTTGCGGGCCTAGACGCTGCAGGCGCGAGAGGCTCGCGCTCCATTTCGAAAACGCGCCCGCGGTGCGCGCGGTGGCGGCGTCGATAGCGGCGGCAGCGGTGTCGTCGAAGCTCACGCGGCCTCGGGTCCAGCCGATGCTCCAAGTGGTGACGCCGCCGGAGAGGACGCGGTCCCGTGCATCGCCATCAAGGCTTATGGTCCAATCGTCGAGGCCGCGGTCGTTGTGGATGGCGCCAATTTCGATGCGGTCCTGCAGATCGAGTTGGTCGTATTGAACATGGCCGTAAAGATTGAAGGTACGGCTGCGCACGAACGGATGCGAAAGCCATGTGCTGGCGACTCGCGCTTCGCCGTGCGCGTCAAGTGGTTCAAGCGACCCGCCCAATTCGTAGCGCAACGCGGAATAGGAAGCGCCGGCGCGGCTGCCGGCGCCATTCAAGACAATTTCGTATCCGATGCGGGCGTAGTTCAATCCATCTCCCGAAGTCAGGCCGCCTAAGCTCAACACGTCGCCGTGGCGCAAGGGATTGATGAAGTTCACCGTGCCACTAAGGCGGGCCCGGCCAGTGAATTCGTTGCCGTAGCTATCAATCATCGCGCTGCCCGTAACGGATCGTCCCGCGACAACGTCGATCGCGAGATCCGAAGCGCCGACCGATGCGCCGGGGCGCAACGTTGCGCCGACAATGACGCCCGGAATGTCGGAGGCCAGCAATAACGAGCGATCGAGCGTGGGCTGATAGACGGCATCGCCACTGCGCAATGGCGCTATCGTCGACCGCAAGAGCCCCTCGCTGACGCGGCTTTCATTGTCGAGCGTCACGGCGCCGTAGCGCGCCTCGATGACTTCAATGGTGACAACACCGCCGCGAATTTCTTGCGGCGGGAGGATGGCCTTCGCGAGCGTATAGCCTTGCTCGCGATAGTACGCTGTGATGCGATCAGCCAACGCGCCGAGTTGCGCGAACGTGACGCTTTGCCCTTCGGCGTCCGCGACTAAGGCATGCAGCCGGGCGGTGTCGATCAGCGCTGCGCCGACGATGTTAATTCTGCTCACGGCGATCGGGGTGGTGTCCGCGCTTGCGCTGGCGGGGTTTTGTTCGATCGTCAAACCTGGATCTGCTGGCGATGGCGGCGGCGGGGTGACCGGCCTGACCTCCTGCAGAATCGTACCGGCGTCGGGTGCGGTTTGCGCAGCGGCGATTGAAGGCGCCGCGAGTGCGATGGACAACAGCACCGTCACGGCGTGCGGATGTGCACCGCGCTTTATGGGAGTCTGTGGCATTATTCGACTTCCTCGCCGGGGAGATTCACGCCGCTGCCGACGAATGTCAGCGTCGGTCCCGGCGTGCGCAGCGTCGTCACGTCAAACGTTGTGGTGACGGCGCCTATCGGGCATGCAAGGCGATCGAGATCATCCGCGCGTTGCGGTACGCATAAGTCGAGGCCTAGCGTGGAGTCCGCGACGGGCTCAATTGGTGGCGTCACCTCGCCCGGCAAGATGTCGGCGACGACGTTCGCCGGCTGCGCGATGATGTAGTTGCCGGCGTCGATGCCGCCGAGGCTGTAGCCGCTCACGGCGACGGCAATGTCGTTACCGATATTCGGATCCGCAAATACGCCGACGCCCGTTCCGCTCACACTCACTTGGTCGCTGCCGAGCGCGGCGACATTGGCCGTGCCACCGAGCGTTGCGGCCGCGGTCCCGTCATAGACGCGGTCGTTGGCAAAAATGCCGGTGACCGTGAGAGTGGCCGGCGTGATGTCGGCGGTGAGGCCGGTCGGTTGCAGGATGATGTAGTTGCCGGCGTCCGCTCCGCTCAACGTGTAGCCGCTGACAGCGACGGCGATGTCGCTGGCGGCATCTTCTTCGGCAAACACACCGGTGCCCGTCCCGGTAACGGTGACTTGGTCGTTGCCGAGCGCCGCGACGCTGGCGAGGCCGTTGAGTGTCGCAGCTGTCGTCGTGTCGTACACACGATCGTTTGCAGAGACCCCGGTGACGTTGAGGGAGGCGGGCGTGATGTCGGCGGCAAGGTTGATGGGCTGGACGATGACATAATTGCCTGCATCGACGCCGCTTAAGGTGTAGCCACTGACCGAGACGGCGATGTCGTTGGCGACATCTTCGTCGGCAAAGCTTCCGCTGCCGCTTCCTCCGACGGTAACTTGATCGCTGCCGAACGCGGTGACGTTCGCCACGCCACTGAGAGTCGCGTGGGTGGTTGTGTCATAGACGCGGTCATTAGCGCTGATGCCGGTGACCGTCAGGCCTGCCGGTGTAATGTCGGCAGCAAGACCCGTTGGCTGCATGATGACGTAATTGTCCGCATCGGCGCCGCTTAGCGCGTAGCCACTGACCGCAACCGCGATGTCGTTGGCGACGTCCTCGTCCGCGAACACGCCGCTACCGGTCCCGCTGACCGTGACTTGGTCCCCGCCGAGCGCCGTAACATTGGCGCTGCCAGAAAGCGTGACGCTGGTGGTGGTGTCGTAAACGCGATCGTTGGCGCTGATGCCCGTAACCGTGAGCGAAGCTGGCGTGATGTCCGCTGCTAGGTTCACCGGCTGGACGATGACATAGTTGCCGGCATCGACGCCGCTCAGGGTGTAGCCGCTGACGGCGACGGCGATGTCATTTGCGACATCTTCATCGGCGAAGCTTCCGCTTCCGCTCCCGCCAACGGTGACCTGATCGCCGCCAAGGGCCGACACGCTGGCGACACCAGAGAGCGTCGCGTTTGTTGTCGTGTCGTAAACGCGGTCGTTGGCGCTGATGCCGGTGACGGTCAGGCTTGCCGGAGTAATGTCCGCAGCAAGACCGATTGGCTGCACGATCACATAGTTGCCGGCATCGACGCCGCTCAGACTATAGCCGCTGACGGCCACCACGATGTCATTGGCGACATCCTCGTCCGCGAACACGCCGGCGCCGCTTCCGCCGACCGTGACTTGATCGTTGCCGAGCGCCGAGACGCCCGCGACACCGGAGAGTGTCGCATTGGTGGTGGTGTCATAAACCCGGTCGTTAGCCGTGATGCCGGTCACCGTGAGCGAAGCTGGCGTGATGTCTGCGACCACGTTCACCGGCTGCACGATGACGTAGTTGCCGGCATCCACGCCGCTTAGAGTATAGCCGCTGACGGTTACCGCGATGTCATTGGCGACATCCTCATCCGCGAACACGCCGGCGCCGCTTCCGCCGACGGTGACTTGATCTCTGCCGAGCGCCGAGACGTTGGCCGCGCCGGAGAGAGTCGCGTTCGTGGTCGTGTCGTAAACCCGGTCATTGGCGGTGATACCCGTCACCGTGAGCGAGGCCGGGGTGATGTCTGCGACCACGCTCGCCGGTTGGACGATGATGTAGTTTCCAGCATCGATGCCGCTTAGGGTGTAGCCGCTGACAGCCACAGCGATGTCGCTGGCGACATCCTCGTCGGCGAACACACCGCTGCCGATGCCGCCGACAGTAACCTGATCATTGCCGAGCGCAGCGATGTTCGCCGTGCCGCTGAGGGTTGCGTTGGTCGTTGTATCGTAAACCCGGTCGATGGCGCTGATGCCGGTGACCGTCAAGCTCGCGGGCGTGATGTCGGCGGCTAGACCTGTTGGCTGCACGATGACGTAATTGCCTGCGTCGACGCCGCTTAGCGTGTAGCCGCTGACGGCGACGGCGATGTCGTTAGCAACATCCTCGTCCGCGAACACACCGGCGCCGCTTCCGCCCACGCTGACCTGATCGCTGCCGAGGGCCGAGACGATGGCTACGCCAGAGAGTGTTGTGTTGGTGGTAGTATCGTAAGCCCGGTCATTGGCGCTGATGCCGGTGACGGTGAGGAACGCGGGAGTGATGTCGGCAACTAGATTGACTGGCTGTACGATGACGTAGTTGCCGGCATCGACGCCACTCAAAGTGTAGCCGCTGACGGCCACTGCGATGTCGTTGGCGACATCCTCGTCTGCGAATACGCCAACACCGCTTCCGCCGACGGCGACTTGGTCGCTGCCGAGTGCGGTGATGTTGGCCGTGCCGCTGAGTGTTGCGTTCGTCGTCGTGTCGTAGGTGCGATCATTGGCGCTGATACCCGTCACGGCGAGGCTCGCTGGCGTGATGTCTGCTGAGAGCCCAACGGGTTGCACGATAACGTAATTGCCCGCGTCCGCGCCGCTCAGCGTATAGCCGCTAACCGACACGGCGATATCGTTGGCGACATCCTCATCCGAAAAAACGCCGATACCGCTGCCGCCGATGACAACTTCATCGTCGCTGAGAGCCGTAATGCTTGCGGCGCCGCTGAGCGTTGCAGTTGTCGTTGTATCATAGACGCGATCGTTTGCGGTGATGCCGGTGACCTGCAGCGACGCCGGCGTGATGGCCAGATTTCCGTCGACGAACGTGATGATGTAACCGAGCTGATCCTGCGAATAGAGTCCGCCTGGCGTGATGTCGTACGTGCCGACATTGGTCGCCCCTTGCGACGTGCCGCCATAGGTCAGCACGCCCTGAAGCGTGCCGTTCGGCGCGGCGGAATAGGTGACGCCGTTGCCGCCGGCGAAGCCCAATGTGTCGTACACGCGCGCCGCGTCATTGGCGGTCACGGTGAGCGGGGTCATGAATGCGCGGAGCAGTGGGTTGGTGACGCCATCATAGCTGATCCAGATGTTGGCGAAATCCCAACCTGGGAAGGAGTTGGAGTTATGCATCTGAGCGGTGGTCAACGGGTTGCCGGCATGAAGCCCGGCGCTTCCCCAAGAATCTGAGTTCCAATAGGAATCCGCGAGCGCGGTCGTGCTGCTGCCCGCAAGCGGGCCGACCGTGCTGTCGCCGTCGACCAAGCCCGTTGCATACGTTTGCGTCACGATGCCAGTGTTGCTGCCCATCAGGCCGCCAACGCTGCTTGTGCCGTCGATATTTCCGGTGGCGTATGCGTAGCTGACTGCGCCGGTGTTGCTGCCCATCAGACCGCCGATGCTGCTGGTGCCAGTTACATTGCCGGTGGCGAAAACGATGCTGACCGTACCCGTGTTGCTGCCCATCAGGCCGCCGAGAGAACTCGTGCCAGTGACATTCCCCGTCGCGTAACTATTGGTGACGATGGCGAACGCACCGGTATTGCTGCCCATTAAGCCACCGAGACTCGTGGCGCCGCTGACGCTGCCGGTGTTGTAGGTGTGATGCACTGCGCCGTAATTGCTGCCGACTAGGCCGCCGGCGCTGCTCGCGCCGGTGACATGGCCGCCGATCAGGCCGACATTTTGAATGAGAGAAGTCGGTCCGGCTGAGCTGAATAGTCCGACGTCCGCGACTGGCCGATTGATGTGGAGTCCGGTGATGGTGTGGCCGAGGCCGTCGAACGTGCCCGTGAACGGAAGCGCCAAACTGCCGATCGGCGTGAAGCCGGCGCCGGAATTCCAGTTCAGCGTATCACTGGCGTCGATATTGCTGCCGAGCGCGTAATAACCGTTCATGCTCGACGAGGTCATGCCCTGCAGGCTGGGTGTGCCTGGCGCGAGCGAAGCATCGCCGGCTAGGCCGAGACTGTTGATCACAACGTAGGAATTGCCGCCGATCGAGAGGCTAGGGTTGGCGCCCGAAAGTGTGATGGCCGCGTGGTTGAGATTGAAGGCGCCCGATCCGCTGGCAAGATCGAGCCCGTTCGACGTGTTGGGGTTGATGGTTAGGCCAGCAAAGTCCCCCGTCGCCGTGATGTCGGCATTGATGTTGACGTCGTTGGCCGCCGTCAGCATGAGGCTGGTGTTCGCGCTCCAGGTCACTGCGTCAGTGACGTTGAGATTGCCGACGCCTGCCGCGCCGCCAGCGCCGCTTTCCAAGATCATGCTGGTGTTGGCGAGAAGGCCCGAAAGCTGTGCGCCCGTGATGTCGCCGCCTGCGCCGACCGTGTAATCCTGCGGATCGATCAGCCATACGCCAAATCGTCCAGACGCCGCCGTGGTCGTGACCTGCAAGTCGTCGGCGATTTCAACGTGCGCCGCCGATGTTTCGATGAAGCCGCCATCGCCGCCGTCCGGCGCCGAAGCATCAAGCGCGCCGCCAAGCTGCACGACGCCGGTTTCCATGCCTGCTAGCAGCGTGATGACGCCGCCCCGGTTCTCCACCGTCCGCGCTTGGATCACACCCGTATTGTTGACGACGCTGGCGAGCAGGGAATCACGCGCGCCTGCGGTCATCAGCACCATGCCGCCATCGGCTTGGATGAGCCCGCCGCTTTCCGCGACTGCACTCAGCACGCTTTCGTCGACTTGCATGCGAACGAGATCGCTACCGCTGAAGCTCAACGTCGCCGTGCTACCCGCGCCGAGCGCGACGGTGCCTAAGCGCGCGCTTATGACGCCCTGATTGCTGACATGATTGCCCACCAACGCAACGTATCCGCCTTCAGCCGCGCTGATCGTGCCGAGATTGACAACGCCATCGACGCTTTCGCCGCTAAAGCGGTGGTTGCCGCCCGCGAGGCTCGCGTCATCGAGATCCAACGTTGAAGCGACAAGACCTGCGACATTCACCTGCGCGCTCTGGCCAAACAGAAAGCCGTTCGGGTTGATCAGATAAACTTGGCCATTGGCGTTGAGGCGGCCGAGGATAACCGTGCCATTCGTGTCGAAGATGCGGTTGATCGCGATGGCGCTGGATGACGGTTGCTGAAAGTTGACCGTCTCCTGTGCGGCGATATTGAAACTCTCCCATGTAAGCGAGAGCGCAGAACTCGACTGCACGATTGTGGTTGTCGTGCCCGATTCCGTGATGACGCCTGTGCCGGAGACGATCTCGCCGCCCGTCGGACCAGCGTGCGCAACTCCAATAAAAAGGAGGGCCGATGTGCTGAGTAGCGCCTGCCGCCACCGTGCGCCTCGGGCGGCGTTCAATGCGCGCCGAGGGGGAACAAGGCGTGCGTAAGCGGAACATTTATCATGGCATGGTCTCGATCGCTGAGAGGCGGCAGCGTTGCGCCAACAGTGTTACCGAACTGGCCGACGGATGCGGTTCCAGCTTACCGAAGAGCAGTTGAACTGAGAATTATGTCTCAGCAGGCGCGCAGTGCTGAGAGCCGACACGAGCGCTGCCCGGCGCGTTAGGCGCGTTGGAGTTGGGGGGCGACACCGGGATCGACCGTAATGGCGAGTACGGGTGTATCGGCTTGAGGTTGCCCTAGTTCAGAGTCGCTTGTCCCGTCCTCCAACGAAGGAGGGAAGTATGGAAACGCAAGCATTCGAACAAGCGCGCAAGCCGTTCGTGCCTTGGAATAAGGGCAGGGTTACTGGCCAGAAGCCGCCGCTCAAACCACGCGAAGTGTGGGCCATACGCGTGCGTCTGCGAATATCGAATTGCGGTCGCGCTGTCCGATGGAGGAATAACGCTCTCGTGCTCAGATCGGTTTGTAATTGGCGCGTCGCAGTTGCTCATTCAGCTGGGCTGTGAGCGCGCAGATTTCGAGCGGGCAGTTGAGCGGTTGGAGGCGGTTCAGCGGCTGGTATGAGCATACAGCGCTCGACTTACCTTGCTGCCTCTTCTGGGAGACGCGCGAGGCGGCGTCGGAATCGCGTTGCGCTTCCGCGAGCCTTTTCGCACACGTACAGGCGCTCATCCGGTCAGGACAAAAGCACTAGCGCGGCGCGGGCTTGACGCTCCACCGCGCCGTAGCCCTGAGCGGTTGCCGTGCTGTGAGCGAGTGTGAGTGCCGATCGGGCCGCAACCTTGTCGTTACCGCTGGCCAACGTTAGCTGACCTAGGCGCAAATTCGTTAGCGCGGCAAAGAACTTCATCGCGTGGCGTTCACAAATTTGCGCAGCTAGCGAAAGATGTCGCTCCGCCTCGCTGTAGCGCCCGAGCACGGTCGCCAGCCCGCCGAGATGGAGGCAGACTGGTCCCTCCGCCGTGAGCCCACCCGCGGCGGAGAATTGGTTGGCCCACGGCGAAAGCAGATCGTAGAGCGCCTGTGCTGAACGAGGCTCACCGCAATTAATGGCGGCGTCGGCGTATTCGGTCATGCCGTTCAGCCAAGCAGCGTCCTCAGGCAACACATAGCCTGTAGCTGCGAACTCACCGAGGATGCGCGAGGCGTCTTCAAACCGCTCCGCCTGCGCGTACGCCATCGCCAGCGAAGCCCGAATGGTGGGCAGTCCGGGGTTGGCCTGCATCATCATCTCAAGCAAGGGCGCAAGATCGCCCATGGAGCCACGCATCCAGCTGACCGCAGCAAGCTGCACCCCGAAAAATGTTTGCGTGTCCGGTTGACCGCAACTGGCGCCAATGGTGGCCGCTTCGCCAGCGAGCCGCTCGGCCTCGGCGAGGTCTCCCGCCAATTGAGCCCGCTTCGCCATGTGGAAGGTGTACTCCCAGCGCAGCGGTGGTAGGCCCAATTGGCGAACGAGAGTGCCGGCGATGGCGTAGCAGCGGTCGGCCTCGGTGATGTCGCAGGCGCGAACGGCGGCCGTTGCGCGATACATGGCGGCGAAGTAGAGCTGCATCGGATCGCCGAGCCGCTCGGCGCGGGTGAGCGCATCGGCGGTCCATCGCATCGAGGACTCGAGTAGCGAAGGCAGCGTCAGCGAGAACGCCATGTGGTTTAGCGTGCGCACCAGGATCGCATCATCGCCGGATGCTTCGGCAATCGTGAGGGCTTCATCGGCGAGCGCGCGGCGATGATCGAGTGTGCTGCCGAAGGCGAGCTCCGCACACAGCGTGCCAAGCACCAGCGCGCGATCCGGCACATCGGCGGGCAAACGCTCTAGCGCTAGTTCCAGCTGCGCCACCTTCTCTGCATCAACCGCGCCGGTGGTGCTGTGCCAGCCGCGGTCATTGGCCAGGGCTGCGCGCACCAGCCGTTCGGTATCTCCGAGTTCAGCGGCGCGCTTGCCGGCGGCGAGCAACGTATCTCGGAAGGCGGCATCTCCGGTCTGACGTTGCGCCGTACCCAGCCCAACGGCGAGATCGAGCTCCATGGTTGGATCGGAGACGCCGTGTTCACGGATCAGGGCCGTGGCGGAGGCGAAATAGTCGATCGCATCCGCGGGCGCGAGCGCACTCAGAGCAGCGCTGCCGGCTTGGTAAGCGAAAGCGATCGCCTTAGGCGCATCATCGCGTTGCGGTGCGAAGCACCAGTGGCGGGCAAGTTCGCCGATGCGGAGCCCTGGCCGCTGGCCGCAGAGGTCATCGAGGGCGTGCGCGACAATCCGGTGCGCTACTGCACGACGTGTAGCGCCGAACTCCTGATAGACCGCGTGCTGAATAAGGCCGTGCGCGAAAGAATAGCGGCCGACCCCCTCGGCGAGTTCGTGGATCAAGGCCGCTTCCATTGCGCGGTCGAGCGTATCAAGCAGGGCGCCTTCCTCCAGCTTGCTTGCTCTGGCGAGCAAATCGAAATCGAAGTCGCGCCCAATAATTGCAGCGAGCCCAAGCACGCGTCCGCACTCAGCGCCCAATCGGGCCACGCGCGCCCCAATCACTTCGCGCACGCTGTCAGGCAGTGTCAGTTTGTCCGCCGAGCCAGCGGCGCCCCAGCGCCCGTCCTGCGAAATGGCGCCGATTTCCGTCAGGTGACGCACGAGTTCAGTCACAAAGAAGGGATTGCCATCGGTTTCGCTGTGGACGGCCCGCGCAAGGTCAAGCGCCGCGTCGTCAATGCTGTCGCCAACGATGGCTTTCACGCATTGCAGCACCTCGCCGTCATCAAGCCCCTTCAGCTCAACGCGGCTGACGCCGGTTTGGCGGTGCAGCGCCGCGAGCGTGTCGAGGAGCGCGCTGACTTCGTTGTCGCGATAGGTGGCAAGCACCAGAAGGCGCATCGGACGGTCGTTCAATCCGAGGTGGCGGAGCAGAAGCAAACTGCCTTTGTCAGCCCATTGAATGTCGTCAAGCAACAACACGAGCGGGCGCTCTGCTGATGCGGCGCTCAAGATGCCGACAACGGCGGCGAACAGCAAAGAGCGCTCGGACTCGGCATCTGTGGCCTTGGTGGGCGGCAAATCGCGGATGCGCCCCGTCAACGCCGGCACAAGTCTAACAAGTTCAGAGCCGTGCTCGGCCACGTGTGCGAGCAATTCGTCTTCCGGTGCATGGGTGACATAGTGGCGGAGGGTTTCGGCGAACAATTGATACGGCGTGACCAGATCTTCCTCGCAATGGCCGAATAATACAGTGGCGCCTTGGTCGAAGGCTTCGCGGGCGGCTCGCGCGACCAAAGTAGTCTTGCCCAGTCCCGCTTCGCCGGCGACGAGCACAATTTCACGCGCAGAACCGGCCGACACGCGAGACCACGCGGCGTTGATTACGTGCAGCTCTTCGCCGCGGCCGACAAAACTTGATGTCGGAAGTTCGATCCGCGTCGGAAGAGGAATTCTCGTCGCGGTGGTTATATTTTCCAGCCGCGGCCACATCACCTGCATGGTGTCTACCGGCGTGTTTAGCCCCTTTAGCGTGAGCGCGCCGATGGAGCGGCATTCGTGCGTGTTGCGGCGGCCGGCTAGCAAGCGAACCACGTCGGCCAAAAGGACTTGCCCGCCCTCGCAGCGGGCGCATAGCCGCGCGGCTTCCACGACGCAGTCGCCGAAGTAGTCGTTTTCTTCGCGCACTACCTCTCCTGCGCTCACGCCCACGCGCAGGCCGTTGGTGCGCTGCTGCCGGCGATTGTCGAGGTCGACGGCCTGCTGCATGCCGACAGCGCACGCGAGCGCGGCTGAAGCTGAGCTGAACACCACCATCACGCCGTCGCCGAGATTTTTGACCTCCGTGCCGCCGTGCTCGGTGATCGCTTGGCGCAGAATCGAGCTGTGCTGGCGGCGAATTTCTTCCGCCATATCGGGGGTGTGAGACTGTGATAGCTCGGTGGAGCCGACGAGATCGGTGAAGAGGATCGCCAGTTGTTCGGTAGGCATGCGTGAACTCTTCAGCGTCGTGTTCGTTACCGCGCGCCCCGGAGTGAGGCAAGGTGACGGATGGCGCTTATGCTAGGTTGGAATAAGTAGGCCCCGCCGCGTGTATGCACAAAGCGCGAAAATCCCCGAAAGGTGATGACATCGTCGCCTACTGGAAATGAGAGGCGGCTGAACAGAGGGTCGTTGTTGCCGAGGATCGGATCGTTGGATCCGGTTATGCGCGGGTCCTGAAGTCCCAGATTAGTCCAATCGTATTGTAGGGCTTCGAACTGGCCGGTGAGGCTGGCGCACATGAACGAGCCGAGCAGCCCGCGCTCGGCCTGTGTCGGATTAGCAGGATCGTACAGCGGACCGTACGGCGTGCCGCGACGCACTAAGCGGCGGGCGTGGTTGGTGTTGCGCTGCACCGTCCGCGCGTCGCGCGGGTTGCTGCGGCGGATGTGGCTGCCGATCGGACAACGCTGACCGTCTGGATCGGCCGCGTAGCCGAAATTGTTGAGTCCGCTGCTTCCAATCGGCGGCCGCGGCGAGGGTGTCGTGGGCGACAGCGCCAGCGGCACACCGTTGCGCCAGCGGCCGAGCATCTTGGCGGCGACCACTTCTCGCAGAGCGGCGTGACGGGTCATCGGCGGATCCCATTCGGCCTCTGCGCCGGAGGGAAGCATCTTTTCGCTCAGCGGGTTTTCCATCAGAGCATCCGCGCATGTGCTGAGGAAGTCCTCGAACGCCTCCACTTGCTGTTCGAGCACACGGAAGGCGTTGAAGCTGCCATTGTGTCCGAGCACGTTCGGTTGAGGCACTTCCCAGCGCAGATTCTCGATGGGCGTGGCGTGACCAAGCAGAATGGCGCCGACTTCAACAAAGGGTTGGTCGTCGCGTCGGCTGTCGGGGTCGTGTACGCCGTAAAATTGTGGCTGGGCGATGCTGTCCTTGTAGCCAAACTGCACAGCGCCGCCCTTGAAGCCTTCGCCATCGAGCGCAGCGCGGAGGAGAAAAGCGCCGCGGGCGCCGAGCACGCGATCGGCGATCGCGGCGCGGTCGTCTGCGTCATCGGCATAGATCGAGATCATCACGTGAATCAGGTCGCCATCGCGCCACTCGGGTTTCCACCGCGCTGGATCGCTCGGGCCAGTGTCGCCGATCAGCAGGTGGCGCGCCGCCATGCCGGCGACGAACTCGTGCGGGAAGGTATTCAGCGACGCCGATGGCACGCCAAGCGCAGCGAGACCGGCATGGGTGATGCCGATGTTGACGCAGCTGCGCTTCCGTTCGGCCCACGGTTCGGCGGTGGTGATTTGCGGCGCCGCGCCTTCATCGCCGCAAATGGCGTCTGATAACCAGCGCCGCGCCGCTGTTGGTTGATCCACTGCGAGGACGAGATGGCGAACATAGGCTTTGCCATAGCCCCGCAGAATATTGCCCTGCAAATCGGCGAAGTTGAGAGCGCTCCCCACCGTCACCACCCCAATCCCGTACCCTGGCGAATTTGTGCGACTGAGACGCCTGGATACCCGCTGAAGCGTCCGAGCTGCACATTGGGGTTGGCGTCGAGCAACAAGACCAGATCGCGCGAGAGGTTGTTGATGTTCTTCTCGTCAGGAAATAGCGAGGTCAGATCACGCGGAATTTGAAATGAATCGTGCTTGTGAATCCAGTCGATAAAGGCTTCCGGGTGCAAGGCCGATGGAGAGGGCGGGGGATCGGCCACGAGCCCCAGCAGTGAATCGAAAACCGAGCCGAACACGCAGATAAAGTCTCGAATGTAGGCGCGGAAGTCGCCGTCGAACACCGAATACATACACAGATTGCCCCCGATCAGATCGAAGCGGGCAAAGTGCACGGTGCCTACATTGCTGAGGCCAGTGAAGAGTTCGTCGATATTGGCGGCGATCGCTTGTGCCGCCTGTGCTCGGCCCACGGCGCTTTGATCGGCGAGCGGCATCACCAGGTTCATGTGCATCTGAAGATTGTCGGCCAGTGCCGTCGAGTAAGGCGGCTGCGGCGTCTTTACTGGCGCTGCGCGGCGCCAGAACGCGATGAGCACCGGCTCCAGTGCGCGCCGCAGCGCGGCGCCGAGCTTCGTGAAGAACCTATCTACCACTGGTCTCCCCCAACCGGGCACTTGCTGCCGCCTCGTAACCGACATGAATATTCGTACGCGCCGCGCCGTGCTTGCAGCACCGGATCATCCGAGCACGCAATCCCGGGCGCCAGGCGTGTGGGATTGAAGCTCAGGCGTTCGCAGCCCGCGCCATTGTCGGCGGCGATGTCCGTAATCCAGAGCTCGCCAAGTACGACACGGAGGCGCGTGGTGTCCCACACCTTGGTCGGGTCATTGATGTCATCGCCTTGGCCGGCGACATTCATCCGCAAAACGAAGCGGACAGGGGCGCGTTTAATGCGCGCGCGGAGCTCGTCATGAAGGAACCGGTTGTGCGGTCCTTTTTCGAGAAAGGGCTCCACGCCCGCCACAGGCTCCCAGTCGAAGCGGCAGAAGGTTTCCGCGCCATCGGCGGCGATGAGCTTGAACGTATGCAGCGCATGATAGGCAGCGCGCGCGTAGCTGGACGGCGTCACCAGCATAGTTGCCGCGACCGTGCCGGGGCGCGCCGCCACATGTTTGTTTGCGTAGCGCAGCACGCCCATCGTTCCGTCCTCTGGAAGATCGGGCGGGCGGGCTGGCGCGCGCAATTGTAGCATGTCCAGAAGCCGCTGAAACCATCCTTCGGGTTTGTCGGGTTTGGGAACGCCGGCGGCCGCGAACTGGAGAAACTCCTCCGGGTCCTGTGCGAAGAAGATCGGCAGCGTGATAGCGATAAGGTCGGACTCGCCGCCGTCCTTCAAGTGAAACTTCACCGCCATGCCGCGCACGTCGAGCGCGCTGTCGTGCTCCACCGGAGAACCCGAACCGTTTGAGAATCGTACTGTAATCGGGACCGGCGAACCGTTAAATTGCTCAGCAAACGTAAAGCGACTGGCCGCCTGCGAGGCGATGAAGTGTCCGGCGGCCCCGATCCCGACCGCGTGCACCGGGCGCATGTCAGCGCGGTGGTCGGGGTAGTCGGTCCCAAGCGCTTCATAGAGCCGCTTACTCATGTTCGGCTCATGCCCCGAAGGACCGCTCAGGCTCGGGACATCGTCGCGGGCGCGTTCGCTGAGGACGTGATGGAGGAGCGGTGCGTTTTCGACGCGGGCGCCGAGGCGCCAATATTGTCGGTGGACACCCATCTGATGCAGCACGGTGGCGAGCACCGAGGTGTGATCGAAGGGGATATCGCCCTCCGCGCGGAAGACCGTGCTGTCGCGTACAAACGGCGACACCAGGATCAGCGGCACTCGGACGCCGAAGCGGTCGAACTCAAATCCGTGCTCACGCGACGCTGGCGTCGGCGTATCGGTGTTGCTGCGCCATGGCGGTGCGGCCGACCACGGCGGCGGCACGTGATCGTAAGTGCCGCCATGCTCATCAAAGTTAATGATGAGCAGTAGGCCGCTCCATATGTCTGGGTCGCTTGAAAGCGCTTCGTACAATTGCCTCAGAAAGCTCTCGCCCTTTCGGATGTCGCCCGGCGGGTGATAGTCCGTGCCGTTGGGGCCGAGGCCCGGTCCGAACGGCAGCGTCCACGACGGCTCGATGAAACTGAACCGCGGCAGCGCGCCGCTTGCGATCAAGCCGAACAACGTGTTGTCGTCCGCCTTTTCGGCGGATCCAACCGGGGCGAAGTTCTTGTCGAAGCGTCGGTCCTGCAATCTCTCCATGATCCGTCGCGTGTACGGATAGCCCTCGGCGCCTAAGGCATTCTCCAGCCAGTTCCCTTTGCTGTGAAAGATCATCCAATCGCTGGGCGTGCTCTGACCCTGCTCGTCGAGCACGTTCCACATCGTGCGTGAATTGAACTGAACGCCGCCGGGCCGCGCCAGCCAATTTGAGTTGCGGTTATCGACCCAGGCCGTCAGCGCGCCGGTCTTGTCGAGGCCCAGTGAATTTCCCGCGGCGGCGAAAGCGCGGTTACAGTTCGTCTGCGTCGGCACCGACGAGAAGTACCGATCAGAAACGGCGAAACGGCGGGCCAGCGTATTCAACACCGGAAGCTCTTCCGGCGTGTAGCTCATCATGATCTCGTCGTTGTTTCGGTACCATTTGGCGTAGTCTGCGTAGAAGCCGTTCATCGCCGGTTCTTGCGGGCGCGGCGGGGTGATCTTGCTTCCGAACAGCTGATTATTGACGTGCTCGAACACTTCATTGGGGTCGTAGCGGGGCACGGCGTGGCGGCCGCCCGTGCCCCGAATGACAGGATGTTGTTTGCCGTCCGCGCCGCGCGCGATGAAGTCTTTGTGCAAACCGTCGTAGTGCGGCGCCGACCCGTGCGGCAGGACGTGAGCGGGCTGATCGTGCTCGTACAGCCAGCCAAGTACGTTATCGAGCGACCTGTTTTCCAGCATCAGATGCACGATGTGACGAATGCCGGCGTGTCTGCCCGTAATCATAACGCGCCCTTGCCGTTGCATGCAGATCGACGCGAATGGATTACATGAACCCAGCTCGAGTGTCGAACGGAGTTCGACTCGCAACCACATAGATTGGGGATTGGCGTGTAGCGAAAACCCCTCCCCATGCGCTGTCGCCGGAGGGTCGCCAGTGCAGCCAAGCGTCGTTGTCATCAATCTGGATCGCGACACCTCGCGTCTTCAGCACATGCGTACACAGCTCCTGCGCGCGCGCCTGTCATTTCTTAGGTTCAGCGCGATCGATGGCTCCGACCTCCCCGGCGACCTTCGCGACTACTTTGATCCGGGCAGCACGCCCCTTTCCGCTGGTGAGATCGGCTGCTATGCGAGCCACCTCTCGATTTGCCGGCAGATCGCCGCGGGTGCGCTTGGTTCGCCGACCTTGGTACTTGAAGGCGACGTCGTGTTGCCGCCCCGTTTGGCTTATGTCCTGCAGCGTTTGTGCGCCGCGTTGCCTCCAGGCTGGGACATCGTTCGGTTGTCGTATCCGTCTAAGCGCGCCATGCTCTCCGTTACAACGCTTGGCGGCGGCTTTGAACTCGTGCGCTATTCACAAATCCCGGTGAGCACTGGCGCTTATCTGCTGAGCCACTCCGGTGCGTTGAAGTTTCTTGCGCCGGGGCTACGCAACTTGCCGATCGATCACGACTTACGCCGTGTGTGGACTTGGAATCTCAAGACGTACGGCGTGGCGCCGCCGCCGGTCACCGCTGACAGCTTAGGGACGTCGAGCATCGACGCCATGGCGCCGGGTGCTCGCGCCGATCGCCGCCACAGTAGGCGAATTAGGCGCCAGCGCCTGATGGAGAGCGGTGCGCGCTTTCAATACGGTGTGAAAGACTTTGGCATACGGCGTTGGCTCGCTCTCGAAATGCTGAACACTTTTGGCCGTGCCGTGCCGCGCAAGAAGCGCGCACTCTTGTTTGCCTGGGCGACGCGCGCGTTCGGCTGGCGCGCGAAGGCCGACGAATCGCAGGAGGCGACCACGCCATCCCATATTCATGCGGTTGGCGGGCCGCTCGCCGCGGCTCATGCCTTCCACCGGCGGACTCCCCGCCGCGGAGGGAAACCATGCAACGATCCATGATTTTTGCGCTGGCGGCGGGTGTAGGGACCAGTCTGCTTGGAAGTCCGGCCAATGCGCAAGATTTGCGCGCCTTCGATGAAGTTCAGAACCAACGCGCCTCGACTGAGGATGCAGTGATGCTGCGCTTCACGTTGCCATTCGGGCAAGCCGCCGCGGATCGGACAGACCCCCGTCTTGCGCTTGGATTCGCGCATGATTTCGGCGGCGGGCAGGTGAGCAACCTCGACCTGGTTTCGCTTTCGCTGACCGACGACGCATTGCGGGTTCAAACGCCGCTGACGCTGAACGCCAACGAGGATGGCTCGGTCTGGTACCGGTCACCGACAAATTGGTTGCTCATTGCCGCTGGCGTGACCGTCGCATGGGCGATTTACGACCACAACCAGGACGATGATGATGACGCGCCGCCACCGCCAACCTAGGCGGTTGCTGGTGAAGCCAAGCGCGCGGCGCCAATGTGGCGGCGGATCGGATATCGTTTGAGCCAAGCATCTCCTCGCGCGCGGGTCGCCATCGTCGAAGACGACGCGATTCTGCGCGAGGATTTGGCGCGTATCGTGAGGCAAGCCTCAGAGCTCGAAGTCGCCGGGATGGCGGAGTCGTTGGCGGATGGCAGAGACTTGCTGGCCACCAATCCCGACGTCTTGTTGATCGACTTGGCGCTGCCGGATGGCAGCGGAATCGACCTTATCGGCGAGGCGCGCGCGCGACACGCCGGCATCAAGATTATCGTTGTCAGCATCTTCGGCGACGCACGCAGCGTCGTCCGCGCTATTGAGGCTGGCGCCGACGGCTATCTCCTGAAGGGCGCTGACCCGGTCGAGGCAGCTGGCGCTATCCGTATCGTGTTGCAGGGCGGGGCGCCAATCAGTCCAGCGGTGGCCAGCCATATCCTCACGCGCATGCGCGATCGCCGCGGCGCGACGCGTGAAGAACTCAGCGCGCCCTTAACTGAAAAGGAGGTCGCGGTGCTGACCGATCTGGCCAAGGGCTTCCGTTACAAAGAGGTAGCGCGATTGCACGCCATCTCGCCGCACACGGTCGCTGATCACGTCAAGTCGATCTATCGAAAACTAGCGGTGAATTCCCGCAGCGAGGCCGTTTTTGAAGCCGTGCAAGCCGGGCTCATTCGCTTCGACGAGTGAGTAGGTGACTTGGATGGCCCGGCAGACTATCAGCGCAGCATGACGCCGCCCATGCCTTCGCAGGTTCGTTGGCCCGCGGCGGCGGCGATTCTTATGCTGCTCGTGGTTTGCTGGGGCGGGCTCCTATTCGTCAATGCGCTTGCGGAGAACGTTTCCGGGCGACGCGTCGTGGAGATGCTGGCTTCTGACTTGCCCGGCGACGCCTTCGTTGCGCGGACGCTGCCGCATTGGCACTGCTGCGCAACAACCCCGATGCGCTTCCGCACAACGCTCGACGTTGAGACCGCAAATGCGCGCGATCCTGCCGTGCTCATTGTAAGCGCGCACGATAATGCGCGTCTTTTTGTTGATGGCGAGCTGGTGGCGGGAGATGGCCCCGGGGCGGGTGATCCCACAAACTGGAGTCGCCGCCCGCGACTGCTCCATATCCCAAAGCCTCTAGCTAGGGCGGGTGCGTTGATCGAAATCGAAGTGCAGCGCGGCGTAGGCTTCGGCCATCTGCGGCCGATCTATTTTGGCGAGTACGATCGCCTCTACCCCTCTTATACCGCGCTGCACTTTCTGCGAGCGGATCTGCAGGCTGCCAACGGGATCATTGGCGCCTTCGTCGCAGCATTCTGCTTTGCCGGGGCCTCTCTGCTGGGCGCGCGGGGGCTCATGTATTCGCTGGGTGGACTGGCTGCATCCTGGTCGTTGCAGGTCTTGGGTCTGGCCCCAAGCGATCCACCGTGGAGCGGGGTCGTCGCCAATGGGATTTACTTCACCGGCTATCTCGGCACGAACGTCCTTTTGATCTGGTTTTTTGTGGAGTGGACATCGGTCTTTGCCGACAAGTTGAGTCGACCACCACGCCCGCTCGATCTTTTGCTTTTGCCGTGGCCGCGTCAGTCACGCCGCCGCCTTGCGATTGTGAGCGTCGTCGTCTTGGCGGCCGGCGTTGCCGCGATTGCGCTCATGCTGCGGGGCGATGCGGCGATTAGTTCGCAAGATGTCGACCGCGTCTTGGGGTGGCTCGGGCTAGCGGCGATCGCGTTTTGTCTGGTTCGCGTGGTGGCGTACTACAGACGAAACGGCTTTCGCGATCTGTTCGAAGCGTCCGCCTTTCTATTTGTGCTGATCGCGGCGGTGGCCGACATCGTCATGGTTCGCTTCTTTTTTATATACGGCGTGTCGCTGGGCGCAGCCGTTATGTTCTTTCCGCTTGCGCTTCTGCTATCGCTGGCGGCGAGAGCGCGCGGCGTGTTCGAGGCCGCCACCGCAACGGCGGAAAAGCTCAACCTGCTTGTCGCCGCGCGCGAGCGTGAAATTCTGGATGCGATGGAGGAGTTGCGCCGCAACGAACGCGCAGCCATGCTTTTGGAGGAGCGAGGTCGCATCATGCGCGACATGCATGACGGCATCGGCGGGCAATTGCTTGGCCTGCTTTTGCAGGCTCGATCACAGAAGCTATCTGAGACAGCTCTCGTGAGCGGCTTGGAACAAAGTCTCGACGATCTTCGCATGGTCGTGGATTCGCTCGAGCAGGGCGAGGGCTCGCTTACTGGCGCGCTTGGCGCCTTTCGATCGCGCATAGAGCCCCGGTGCGAAGCGGCGGACGTCGAGCTGGCTTGGCAAATCGAGGACGTCGGCGTTACGCCAAACATCGGTCCCGATAAGACGCTTCAGATTTATAGAATCCTGCTGGAAGCCTGCACCAATGCTTTGCGGCATGGTCGCCCCCGGCGGATTGGCGTTTCGTTGCACCGCGATGCGGCGGGCGGCGTAGAGATTGCTCTGACCGACGATGGCGCCGGGTTTGATCTCGGCGCACCCCTTAGCGGTCACGGCCTCGCCAATATGCAAACGCGCGCCGATCGCATCGGTGCGTTTTTGCGCGTCACGGCCGATGCGAATGGTACACGTGTCACGCTCTCGCTTGCCGCGTGATCGCCGGCCTGTAGGTGGTCGCGTTCACCGGGGCCAAACGAAATCGCGAAAGAATGGCGCTTCCTTGGCAGCGCGAAGCGCTTGACTGTGGCATGAGCGGGGGGTGCGCGTACATCATCTGAATTGCGGGACTCATTGTCCGTTAGGCGGGGCGCTGCTTGACGGCGCGTCGCGCGGGCTGTTGGCGACGATTCCGACACACTGCTTGCTGATTGAGACTGCGTCCTCGGGGTTGGTGCTGGTCGATACCGGCTACGGTCTTGAAGATGTTCGCCGTCCGCACGCACGCTTGCCCTGGCTGTGGCCGGCGATCCTCAACGCGCGGCTGCATGAGCGCGCGACGGCGGTTCGTCAGGTAGGGGCGCTTGGCTTTGCGGCGCGCGATGTCCGCCACATCGTGCTGACGCATCTTGATTTCGATCACGCGGGCGGGCTGGAGGACTTCCCGCACGCGCGTGTACATGTCATGGCGGCGGAGCGAGAGGCGGCGGAAAATGTGCGCAAGAGCTTCGTCGGCCACCAGCGTTATCGGCGCAAGCAATGGGATGGCGTGCAGGCGTGGAGCGCCTATGGCGGCGGCGGCGAGCCTTGGCTCGGATTTGACGCAGTGCGCGACCTTGATGGCCTACCGCCAGAAATTCTGATGGTTCCCCTGCGCGGCCATACATTGGGTCACGCGGGCGTCGCCGTGCAAAGTGATCGGGGCTGGATGCTGCACGCCGGCGACGCATACTTGCACCACTGCCAGATGGCGATGCCGCGGCCAGGTATGCCGCCTGGGCTCGGTCTCTACGAGCGCATCATGGATTCGGACCGATCGGCGCGGCGGCTGAATCAGGACCGGCTTCGCCAGCTGCGGCGCCAGCATGCAGACATCGTGGTGTTCTGTGCGCACGATGCTAAGGAGCTTGCAGCTTTGCAGGACCGGGGTTGAAGTTTTGGAGCTGAGCGCGAAAACGAAGGCGCCGCGCAGGCATGTGCGGGAAACACGCCTCTATTGGGGGCTGGTCGCGGCGTTTTTGGTGGCGGCGTCGGTGCTGTTTGCCGCGCAGCCGGTACTGCTGCAGTCTTTGCGCTACCTCACTTTCGATTTTTATCAGCGCGTTTCGCCAGCGCCGCCTTTGCCGGATTCGCCGGTGCGGGTCGTTGCGATCGACGAGGAATCGTTGGCGCGCCTCGGGCAGTGGCCGTGGCCGCGCTCGACCGTGGCGCAGTTGACCGATCAGCTCGGCGCCGCCGGCGCCAGCGCCATCGTGTTCGACGTGTTGTTCACCGAGCCAGATCGTACTTCGCCCGAGCAGATGCTGGTTTGGCTGCCGGAGGAGCGCGGTCGAGCGTTGCGCCGCGTCATCTCAAGTTGGCCGACCCATGACAGCGCCTTCGCCGAGTCGGTTGCACGCAACCCAACTGTTCTGGCTGCGGTACTGCACCACGAGCGAACCGATCAGATTCTTCCGCTGAAGGCGGGCTTCGCCGTCGCTGGCGACGACCCCGGTCCATTTGTTGCGAATTTCTCGGGCGTCTCCGGCAATTTGCCGGCGCTGACCGAAGCCGCCCACGGTGTTGGCTTCATCAATTGGGTGCCGGACCGCGATCAAGTCGTGCGCCGCGTGCCGCTGCTCGCACTGCAGGGCGATACGCTGACGCCGTCGCTTGATCTGGAAGCGCTGCGCGTGGCGCAAGGCGCGTCGACCTACATGGTGCGCTCCTCCAACGCACACGGGGCCACTGCGTTCGGGCAAGCGACCGGCGTCAATGAAGTCCGCGTTGGCGGCGCCATTATCCCGACCGGCCCCAACGCCGACATGTGGCTTCACTTCCGCCACAGCCAGCCCGCGCGTTACATCTCGGCGGCGGCGATCGTCTACGGCGAAGTCGATCCAGCCGAGCTAGCCGGCCGCATTGTCCTGATCGGCGCAACGGCACCGGGACTTATGGACCTGCGCGCAACGCCGCTTGATTCGGCCATCCCTGGTGTCGAAATTCACCAGCAGATCATCGAGCAGGTGGTGGCGGGGCGGTATCTGTCGCGGCCTGATTATGCGCCGGGCATCGAATGGCTGATCGCGATGCTGACGGTGCTGATCATCGCCGTGGTGGCGTTGCGGGCGCCGGCTAGCGTGAGCGCGGGGCTGGGGCTCGTCATTATCGTCGGGTTGTTGGCGGGCGGCTTGCTTCTGTTCTCGAGCGCGGGCTATTTGTTCGACCCGGTATTTCCGGCCGCTTGCGCATTCGTGTTCGCCGCCAGCGCTGCGACCTATCTCTATCGCCGCGCCGAGCTGCAGCGCGCCGAAATCCGGCGCGCGTTCAGCCAGTACGTGGCGCCGAGCATCGTTAAGGAGCTGGCCAACCACCCCGAGCGTTTAAAGCTAGGCGGTGAAGTGCGCGATCTGACCTTGCTCGTCTGCGACATCCGCAATTTCACCGGCATCTCCGAGAAGTTCAGCGCCGAAGAGATGACGGCGTTCATCAATAGCTTCCTGACGCCGCTGACAGATGTGATTATCGAAAGCGGCGGCACGATCGATAAATATATGGGCGATTCAATCATGGCGTTTTGGAACGCGCCGATGGACGACGCCGAGCACGCTGCGCACGGATGCGGAGCGGCGTTGCGCATGAGCGCCAAGATGGCCGAGCTGAACGTGCAGTGGCGCGCCGAGGCGGCGGCGGCGGGGCGGCCGTTCGAAGATGTCGCCATCGGCATTGGTGTAAATTCCGGCGAATGCTGCGTCGGCAATTTGGGGTCGGATCGCCACTTCGATTATTCGGCGATCGGCGACGCGGTGAACGTCACTTCGCGTCTCGAAGGTTTGACCAAGGTCTATGGACTGGCGCTGCTCATGGGAGAGGAGGCTGTTAAGCGCGCGCCCGGGCTTGCGTTCGTCGAAGTCGACCTCGTGCGCGTGAAAGGGCGGCAGGCGCCGTCGCGTATTTTTACGCTTTTGCCCGAGGGCGCCGCGCTGGCGTTAGATCACCAGCACTTTCTCGAGGCGTATCGTCGTGGTGAGTGGGAGAAGGCGGGCGCGCTGCTAGCGGCGTTACGCCAATCCAGCGCCGCGCCGTTAGCCAAACTCTACCAAAGGTACGAACAGCGCCTGCAACGCCTCGCGCTAGTGCGCGCCGAAGACTGGGACGGCGTCTACGAGTTCGACCACAAATAGAGCGTCGACTTAGAAGCGCGCGATGAGCGCCAGCGAAACCTGGTCGGCTTCATAATCCGAGGCGGCGTCGTTCGAGTCGTTCACTCGGTGCTGATAGCGGGCACGCACGTCGCACGCGCAGGGCAGTAGGTTTTGCAGCGTCACACTGGCGTTCGGCGCGACGTACGTATCGCTGCGCGTATCGGGGCCAACTGTGGTGCTGTCGAAATCGCGCTGCCGAACGCGCGCGCCAGCGGCCACGGTGACGTGATCGCTCAGCCGATACTTGTACTCGGCTTCGATGCCGTACGCGGTGTATTGACCCGGCACGTATTCGTCGAAGAAATCGAAGGCGCTGCCCTCAATGTCGCTCCAGCGGAGCCAAGGCACGACGACGAGGGTGTCGCGCTCGGCGAAGAGCTGCGGCTTGGTGATGCCGGCGATCAGTTCCGCATAGGGACCATTCTCGGCCGTGAATTCTTCTTCGTAGTCGCGCCAGCCGCCGCGCAGCCGCGCCCAATATGAAAAGCCATCGGCGCGGCCTTCAACCGAAACGCCAACGTTGGCTTCGGTAAAATAGAGTTCGCCATCGAGCGTCGCCGCGCTCACGCCGATCGCCGGCAGCGCTGCGACGTGCGGGCCGACATAGTGCATCGGGCCGGTCTGTGCGCCGAGATAGGCGTAGTCGAGCTCATCGATGTCCGGGGTGTGCTCAATTTCGGCGTCGACAATGGTGCGCCAGCGCGTGCCGCCAAGACGGCGCTCATCGACCATCGTGCCGTGCGCGAACAGGCTGACAGCTTCCTCTTCGTTGGTGTCGACGTTCATCGGGTTTGAGTCCCAGCGTGCGCCGGTTTCGATGCGCGCCACCGTGTAGCCGGGCTCGATGGTGCGCCGGATGCGCTCGTAGCCGCGCCGCGCTTCGCTATTGGACGGGTCGTTGATCAGAATGCGCTCGTAAGCCGTCAACGCCAAACGGATCTGGCCCGCCTCTTCGGCGGCGCGCGCGTAGCGCAGGTTGAGCTGCACATCTCCTGGGTTGGCCAGGATTTGCTCGTTGAGCGTCGACAGATCGTCGGCGCGCACCGCGCCGACCGTGAGCGCCGTTACACTCGCCGCGAGCAAAAGTGCGCGGCACAAGTTTTTGAGCTTCCGCTGATGCGCCATTTTCGTGTCCCCGCGCTGTCCCCGACTTGCGCCGTACCAGTAAAATCCCTTCACCGCCGTACTTCAAGCGTTTCCGCCTATTGGGCGGGAACTCGCCCCATAAGGGGTTCTGTCGTTGCCAGCGGCTTTCCCGGCCCCTAGCATCTAGCGGTGGGACGTATCAAAAGGGCTTCAGCCATGCGGCGGTCTATCATCGCATTCAGCGCGGTCTTGGCGGCATTTACTCTGTTTCCGGCGGCTGCGTTTGCGCAGACGGCGCGCATCGGCACGGCGGCGGCCGTGCGCAACCAGGTGACGGCTGCGAACTCCGGGCAGGAGCGTCGCCTCGCCGTTGGCAACCCGGTGTTTGCCAACGAGGGCGTCCGCACCGGCGCTGATAGCGTCGCGCAATTATTGTTTGCCGATCAGACCACGCTGAGCTTAGGCCCGCGTTCGGCGATCACACTCGATCGCTACGTTTATGATCCGAATCGCTCCGTTGGCGATGTCGGCGTTTCGCTGACGCAAGGCGCGATGCGGTTTGTGTCTGGTCGCCAAGATCCTAGCAGCTATCAAGTGCGCACTCCGGTCGCCACCATTGGGGTGCGCGGCACGATTGTGGATTTCCTGCTGATCGACGGCCGCATGTTCGGTATCCTCGATGAAGGCCGGGTGATTTTCACGTTGAGCAACGGTCGCACGATTGAATTGAACGAGCCGGGCATGGCGATCGAGTTTTTCTCGGACGGCACCACCTCGCAGCCGTTTACATGGCGCGGCCGCTACGAAGCCTCGCTCGGCACAGCGACCTTCCCGCTGTTCGGCAATCCGTTCTGGGAAACTGCGGGTCTCGAAGGCGCCAACAACGCCGACGACCATACCAACCGCACCGACGAACTGCAGACGCGCGATCTCTACGACGATTACTACGATGAGGTCGGCCAATAGCACGACGCGCCATTTTTTTTTCGAACGACGACGCAACAGTGCGCCGACTTGCCCCCTGATCTGCTAGACACGTTCGATGTCGAACGCTCCCAACGACGCCGAAGCGCGGTGGCTAATTCAGGCGGCGGCCCAAGCTTATGCCCAAGCGGATCGCGCTGCGGCGCAGAGGTTCGCGCGACAACTGCTGCTGCACCGTCCCGGGGATGCTGGCGCACAGCAAATGCTCGGCGTTATTGCGCTTGATGCAGGCGATGGGGTGGCCGCTCGGCGGTACCTTGAAGCGGCGCTGGCGGCGATGCCTGAGCATCCGGTGGTCGTGAATGCCCTGGGCTGCGCCATGCGGCTGACGGGCGACGTCGAAGCCGCACGCGCGACGTTTGCGCGGGCCGGTGCGCTTGGCTCAATCGATGGCTGGCGCAATCTCGCAGGTCTCGAGTCCTCGGCCAAGAATAGCGATGCGAGCATTGCGGCGTATGAGCGCGCGCTGCGGCTGACGCCGGGGGATGTAACTTCGCACGCCCAGCTCGCGCGCCTGTTTGAAGCACGCCACGATCTTATGCGCGCGAAGCAGCATGCGACTGCGGCGCTACGCGTCGATGCGACAAACGCAATCGCGGGCGCCGCGCTAGCGCGTGTGTTGGTGCGGGAGGAGAGCTATGTTGCTGCCGAGACCGCCGCCGCGGTCGTTGCCAGGGCGCCGAAAACTTCGCGCGAGGACCGCGCGACGGCGCTCTCCCTGATCGGCGATGCGCGTGATCTGAAGGGCGATGCGCGCGGCGCGTTCAAGGCGTTTACCGCCGCGAATCAGGTCTTGTTGGCGGATCATGCGGTGCTGCGCGACGATGCCACCCACGCCTATCATCCTGTCGGCGTGCGGGCGATGACCGCGATGGTGGCGCACACCGATGTCGCGGCGTGGCCCAACCCGGTCGCGTTCGAAACGCCGGCGCCCGTGTTTCTGATCGGCTTTCCGCGCTCGGGTACGACCTTGCTCGATCAGATACTCTCTTCGCACTCCAACATCACTTGTCTTGAAGAGAAGGAGCACTTGTCGGCGGCATTGCTGGCGATGTTTAAGCGCGGCGTTCTGCTCGACGGCATTGCCGCCTTGACGGATACCGAGATCGCGAAGGTGCGGTCCGAGTATTGGCAAGCTGTTCATGCCGACACCACCCTACCACCCGGCACGTTGATCATCGATAAGCTGCCGCTCAACATCGTGGTCCTGCCGCTGATCAAGGCAGTGTTTCCCGACGCGAAGATCATTCTGGCGCTGCGCGATCCGCGCGACGTCGTGCTGTCCTGTTTCCAGCAACGCTTCTCACTCAATGTCGGGATGGCGCAGTTTTTGGAACTGAGCAGCGCGGCGGCGTATTACGATGTGGTGATGACGCTGCTGGAGCTTTGCCGCGAGCGGCTGGCGTTCGATCTGCATCAAGTGCGTTACGAAGATGTCGTCGCCGATCTGGAGACGCAGGCACGGGCGCTGACTGATTTCCTCGGCGTACCGTTCGAAGGTGCAATGCTAAGTTATCGCGAGACGGCGCTGAAGCGCGATATCGCCACGCCAAGCGCGCGGCAAGTCATTCAACCGCTCTACACGCGCTCGATCTCGCGCTGGCGGCGGTATGCCGAGGATATGGCGCCGGCCCTGCCGGTGCTGAACCAATGGGCGGCGCGCTTCGGCTACGATGTGGTCTAGACTCAGCGCTGGCCCGCAGCGTGGTCCATAGCCTCGACCAGGTGGGCGTCAGCGATTGCCGAGCCCCTGGCGCCGGATTGGCGGATGGCGGCGTCGGCGGCGAGCAGCGAGGCGGCGCAGCGGCGCAGGCCTTGCCGATTGGCTTCGCCGATCGCCCCGTTCAGCATTTGCAGTGCGTGAGCGCATTGGTCCGGCGTGAGGCTGACCATTTGCACCCGGAGCCGGCGCAAAAGGGCGCCCAGCGGCGGCAGCGGGACTGTTTCGTCATAGTGACGACGGTCGCCCCAGCGCTTTGCCGACCGCCGGCGGCGGTCAGGGCCAAAATACTCGGTGTTATCGACCCATTTGCTCGTCATGGCAGAGGCGATAAAGGCACGTCGTAGCTAACGTCTCGTTAGCGCCACCGTACTCGGCGCTGCGCCGTCGCGTCGAACAAACTGCGCCGTTCGTCGCACCAGTGCTTTGGCGGCCCTCCAGGTCGCGGCTAACGTGGCGGCGACAGGGGAGTGGGACCACATGAAGCGTCAATTATTTCTGGCCGCCGCGGCGTCGATGCTGGCCTTGACCGGTTGCGCCAGCACGGGCGGCGGGCAAAGCAGCGCCGAGCCGGCTTCGGTCGAGCAACTTCTGGCCGGCGTCGAGATCCCCTACGAGCAGTTCGAGTTGGAGAACGGTTTGACCGTTCTGGTCCATGAGGACCGCAAAACGCCGATCGTGGCGGTGGCTTCCTGGTTCAATGTCGGCTCGAAGGACGAACCGGCGGGGCAGACTGGCTTCGCTCACCTGTTCGAACACATCATGCTGTTCAACGGCACCGAGCATGTGCCGAACCTGATTGAGCCGCTCCGCGAGATGGGCGCAACCAATTGGAATGGCACCACCTGGTTCGACCGGACCAACTATTTCGAAACGGCGCCGACGCCAGCGCTCGATCGCGTGCTTTATCTTGAGAGCGAGCGTATGGGCTATTTGCTCGGTGCGCTGACGCAAGAGCGCCTCGACGCGCAACGCGGCGTCGTCCAAAATGAAAAGCGCCAGGGCGATAACCAGCCATACGGCTTGGCTTACTATCGCATTCTCGAGCGGCTCTTCCCGGAAGGGCATCCCTATCGGCACTCGACGATTGGCTCGATGGCCGATCTCGACGATGCGTCGCTGGAGGAAGTGCGGCAGTGGTTCAGGGACAATTACGGTCCGAACAATGCCGTACTAGTGCTTGCTGGCGACATTAACGCCGCCGAAGCGAGGCCATTGGTCGAACGCTACTTCGGCCACATCCCGCGCGGCCCCGACAACGTCCCCGCGCAAGCCGACGTGCCAACGCTTTCGGCGCGCATCGACGATGTGATGCAGGACCGCGTTTCCAACACACGCCTCTATCGCGTGTGGGCGGTGCCGGGGCTGACGCATGAAGATGCGGTGGAGCTTGATGTCGCCGCACAGGTGCTCGGCGGGCTCGCCAGCTCGCGGCTCGATCGCATCCTTGTGCGCGACGAACAAAGCGCAGTAGCGGTCACGTCGAGCGTGCAAGCGTTTCAGCGGGTAGGGACGTTCTTCGTCACCGCCGACGTGCGGCCAGGGGAAGATGCCGACGTCGTATCCCGCCGGCTCGATGAAGTGATCGCAGACCTGGTCGCCAATGGCCCCACCGAGGACGAAATCCAGCGCGTGGCGACGCAGGAAGTTGCGGGCAGTCTCTACAATATCGAACAAGTCGGCGGCTTCAGCGGCAAAACCGTGGCGCTCGCCAATAGCGCCGTGCTGGCCGGCGACCCGGATTTTTTCAGTCGCAATCTGTTGGAATACGGCGAAGTCACGCCCGCCGCCGTCCGCGAAGCGATGAACCGTTGGTTGACGCGGCCGGTCTATGCGCTGCGCATCGATCCCGGCACGCGCGAAGCGTACCAAGAGGCGAGCGCCACCACACGCCCGCCAGCCGATACCTCTCCGCCAACCGCGCAACCGCGCGACCCGATGCCGGCAATCGGCGTTATCGCTGACCTCGATTTCCCCGATATCGAGCGTGCGCAACTCTCAAATGGCATGGAGATCGTGTACGCCCACCGCGACGCCATCCCGGCGACGTTGATCGCCATAGATTTCGACGCGGGCATCGCCGCCGATCCGCAAGGCGCATTTGGCACGCAACGCTTGATGCTGTCCGCGATCACAGCGGGTGCGGATGGGCTGGACGCCATGCAGATCGCCGAGCAACAGGAGCGCCTTGGCGCCGGCATCGCCGCGTTTGGCTCTCTGGATCGGTCGACGGTGATGCTAACGGCGTTGTCCGCCAATCTCGATCTGTCGCTCGATCTTTACGCCGACATCATCCTGCGACCAGACTTCGAAGCCAGCGAGGTGGAGCGCTTGCGCAATCAGCAGCTGGCAGCGGTGGCGAGCGAAGCAACGCAGCCGAATGGCTTGGCGCAACGGGCGTTGCCGCCGATCCTCTACGGCGCCAACCACCCGTACGGGCGTCCACTCTCCGGACTCGGCAGTGCGGATTCGGTTGGCGGGCTCGATCGCGACGCGATGGTGCGCTTCCACCAGACCTGGCTGCGGCCGGAGACGGCGCGCATCTTTGTCGTTTCGGATCGGCCGCTACGCGAGGTGCACCGGGCGCTTGAGGCGCGGTTCGGATCGTGGCGTGGCGCCGAAGGCGTCGTGGTGGGACGCAAGGACTTCTCCATCGCTATTCCGGACGCCCGTCCCCGCATCGTGGTTGTCGATCGCCCGCAATCGCCGCAATCGGTGATCTATGCTGGCGCTGTGCTGCCGGTCAGCGGCGTTGATGATACGCTGGCGCTCAACGCCGCCAATGAAGTGCTCGGCAATAACTTCCTCTCGCGCATCAACACCGAAATCCGCGAGCGCCGCGGTTGGTCCTATGGGCTGGGCGGCCAGTTGCAGTTCCGTGAGCAGCGCATTCCTTACGTCATCAACGCGCCGGTGCAGGCCGACCGCACCGGCGACTCCATCCGCGTGCTGATGGAGCAGATCAATGGTTTCAACAGCGCCAATGGCGTTAGCGAAAGCGAGCACACGCGCACCATTAATGGCAACATCCGCCAACTGCCGGGCGCATTCGAAACGGCCAACGCCATTCTCGGTGCGCTGCGCAGCAACGATCTCTACGATCGGCCAGACAATTATTGGGAGGCGGTGGCCCCGCGTTATCGCGCCATGAGCGCCGCCGATATGGACGCGGCGGCGCGGGCGGTGATCGATCCGTCCGACTTCGTTTGGGTCGTGGTTGGCGACGTGTCCGTGGTTCGCCCGCAGCTGGAAGGCTTGGGGCTGCCGATTGAGGTGGTGACGCCGTAGCGCGTTACTCCCCGCGCCAGCGGATTAAGCCTTCTTGCGCCGCGGAGGCGACCAGGACGCCGTCTTCGCGATAGATGGCGCCGCGGTTGAAGCCGCGCGCGCCGGACGCGCTCGGGCTGTCCTGCACGTAAAGGTGCCAGCGCGAGAAGTTGGTGGGGCGGTGAAACCACAGAATGTGGTCGAGGCTCGCCGTCTGCACGCCTGACATCCAGGAGACGCCGTGCGGCCGCATGGCGGTGCCAAGCAGGGAGTAATCGGACGCGTACGCCAACGCGGTTTGGTTGAGCGCGACGTCGTCGCCGAGGTCGCCGCGCACGCGAAACCAGACGAGGTGCTCGGGCGACTTCTTTTCGGGGTGCAGATGGTTGATGGCGTCGACCTGGCGCATCTCGATCGGCCGTTCGCGGGTCCAGGCTTTCAGCTCTTTCGGATTGTCCTTGAAGATTTCGCGCCAGCGATCGTTGTCGTCCGGTAGCGTTTCCGGGCGCGGCGCCGGCGGCATCGTGCTCTGGTGATCGAAGCCGTCTTCCGGTGTTTGGAAGGAGCAGGCCATGTTGAAGATCTGCTCGCCCTTCTGGATGGCGATCACGCGGCGAGTGGCGAAGCTCTTGCCATCGCGCGAGCGCTCAATCTGGTAGAGCACTGGCTGTGCCGGATCGCCGGGGCGGATGAAATAGCTCTGCAGTGAATGACAGATTTTTGCGTCGACGGTTTTGTAGGCGGCCGTCAGCGCCTGCGCGACGACCTGGCCGCCGAAAATGCGAAAGCGCTCTTCCTTCGGGCTATGGCCGCGAAAGAGATTCACTTCGATCGCTTCAAGCGACAGGATGGCTGTCAGTTCGTCCATGACGGACATGCGCATTTCTCAACTTTGGGAGGATCGCGCATTGGATATGGCCGCCGCCGCCGCCGCACAAGGGCGGCGGTCGCGCAGCTGCCCTGCGCCGCTACTGAATGAGGTTACCGCTCGCGTCACACCACGCTTCGCGGCGTCCGCGCCAGGGGCGGGCGAGACCTTCGGCAATCATCATCTCGCCGAGGTCGCGGCCGTCGATCTGGATGAAGGCGATGATGCGGTCGTAGCGATCGACGCGGCCGGTTCGGCGCACGTCGAGACTGCGGGCGTTGGTGATGAAGGTGCGCGCTTGCCGTGTGGCCTGGTCACCCAACTGCCGCTCGGCGCCGCAGCGGGCGCGGGACCCGGTTTCCGGCGTGTCGATGTTCTCGAGCCGGTATCGGTCGCCCGTGTCGAGGTCCTCGAACGTGTCGCCGTCGATGACCCTCCAGTTGGTTTGCGTGGCGGCGGTCGAGGTGACCTCGGCGCTCGGTTCGCCGCGTGCGGTGAGGGTAGGGCCCAGCAGGGTGAGGGCGAGAACGCCAGCGGCCAGGGAGATCGCGAAGGCGCCGGTGCGAAGATTTTTGAGCTTCATGCCGCCTAACCAAGGCGACGGAGGTTGATAAAGCGTTGCCGACGCAATCAAGGGTTATATGGTATGCAACCATAAGTATAGCGAAGTGGCAGTTACAGCGCCCTTAAAACCTTTCAAACCATCCGGTGGTTCTATCGTTGCGTGACGAGCAACCGCCCTCTGACGCCAGACGAATTGGTTGAGGCTGGCCGGGCCCTTTTTGGGCCTAGCTGGCGGCCCGAACTGGCGCGCGTGCTGGACGTTTCGGAGGGCGACGTTGCGGAAGTAGAGTTCGGCATCACAGTGGCGCCAAGCGAGTGGCGGGCGAGGGTCATCGCCCAGGCCCAAGAGGTCGCATTCCAGGCGCTCCAAACGGCCAACAATTTGCTCTGGGGCGAGTGCGAAATCACCGGTGAGCCGCCTCCGGTGTTCGCGCCGCCGATGCCTCGCTTCGCCTAAGCGCTTCGAGTTGCGGCGTCCAATTCTTCGCCCGTAAAGCGCTTTTCCAACATCGCCATCGTATCGGCCACTTGCTCGAGTGCGCGGACGCTGCGTTGCTCAACGCCGAGGATGCGTTCCTCCATGCGCCGCCGCAGCGCCTGAAACTCGGCGGCGACTTCATGGCTCGGCGCCATGTCCACCCCTTGTTCGAGGGCTTCCAGGCGGCGGGTGTTGTCTTCAATGAAATTGGTGATGTCGCTGCGCAGGACGTCAAAAGTCTCGGCTTGCCGAGCTTCGAGCGCGGCGACGCGCTGCTGCACCTCGTTCACGCTCTCGGGCGGATTAGCGTAGTTGTCCAAGCGGACATCGGCGACGGCCAATTCCAGCTTGCGCAAACGCTCCTCCGATTGCGTCGTTGCATCGGCGTGTTGGGCGGTGAGGCGGCCGAGCATGCGGGTGACGCCGTGCAAGCGGTCATCGACATCGGCGCCCTGGGCTGCGAAGGCGGCAAGGCGGGCGCGTAAGTCTTCGATCTGTTCGGCCGCGCTTTCGTCCTGCCCGGAGGCATCGAATTGCGCCGCCAGCGCGCCGAGTTGGCCGCGCATTGCCGCCAGGGCGGTCTCGGTGCCGGTGTTTTCGGCTTGCGCTTCGAGGCGGAGGAGGCGCTCGTCGAAGCCGCGATCGATGGCCCGGTCGGTGAGATCGCTTTCCAAGTGGTCGAGCCGGCCGGTGACATCGCCGAGGTCCTTGATCGTGGCGTCAAGCAGTCTGAGGCGCGCCAGCGCGCCGCTCTGCGTGGCGTCCTGAGTGTCCAACTTGTTTTCGAAATGCTGGCGTAGGTGCTGGATTTGCGTGTCGGTGGCGAGCGTGAGTTGATCGAGCCGGTGCTCTAGTGCGGCGTCCCCCATGACCCGATCCTGCGCCAATTTTTCGAGCGCCGCCAAGGTGCAAGCCTCGACCCGCTGGGTTTCGGCCAGCGCCATTTGTTGGTTCTCGGCGGCGTCGGTCTCGGCGTGAGCGAGGCGAGCGGCGAGGATGGCGACAGCGTCGCGGGTGTCCTCTGCGGTGACCGCCAAGCTGCGATCGACGAATGTGCGCAAGGTCTCCAAGTCAGCGGCGGTGGCGGTGGCTTGCGCCTCGACTTGCTTCAGCCGGGCCATGCCCCCGGCTTGGCGCTCGCGCACGTCGGCGACTTCGTTGCTTAGGTCCGCGTGGACGCTCTCGAGGGCGGTTTGATGATCGCGGCTGGCGCGGGCGAATTCGGCGGCGAGCGCCGCGCCCGCTTGCCGAAGCGACTCTGCGGTTTCTTCGAGCGCGGTCTGGGCGCCGTCTTCGACATCCGCGATCTGGGCGCGGAGCTGTTCGGCGCTCTGCGAGCTCGAGCGCTCGGTCTCGCTCAGGCGGCTGGAGAGGGAGTTCATCCGCTCGGCGGCTTCGGCGAAGGCGGCGTGGACGCGCGCCCGGGTCTCGGCCGTGTCGTCGGCGACGCGCTGCTCAAGCCCTTCGCGCATGGCGCGCAGTTCGACGATCAAATGGGCAACGGCGGCGTCGGCCTGCTCGGCGGCGGCGTCGGCGGCGATACGCACTTCGTCCAGGCCGGCGCTGAGGCGGGCGGTGGAATCCTGGGCGAAAGCGGCAAAGTCATCGGCGACGGCGTATTTGAGGGCTTCGTGCGCAACCGCCAGTTGGGCCGCGGTTGTGGAGGTGGCGCGGACGGCGTCATCGACGCTATCGATGCGGTCGCCCAGTACGGCTGTGCGCTCGGCGAAATCCGAGCGCAGCACTTCGTGCGCATCGCTGAGAGCGCCGGTTTGATCCTCGGCGTCGGCCAGGCGTTTTCGCACCGAGGCGAAATTGTTGGCGACATCGCCAAGTGTGCTGTGCAGAACATCGGCGGTCTCTGCGGCCAAAACCTCTGCTTCATCGACGCGGGCGGCGAGGCCGAAGACAGCGCTGTCGAGGCTGTGTACGGCGTTGTCGAGCCCTCCCACGGAGAGGCCAAGGCGCCGCTCCAGCGCCTCAAGTCTATGACGCATGGCGAAATTATCGGCGGGGGCGGAGGACTGGTCCTGCCCGGCAGGGTCGGAATCCTGCACCGCACCTTGTTCGAGCAGAGCATTCTGCAGCACCACGTCGGTCAGATAATCGGCCAAGCTGACGCCTCGGCGTTCCGCCTCGGCGGCCGCATTTTGGCGCGTTTCGGGGTCGACGCCCTTTAGAACCCAGGAATGCTCACTCATGACCGCCTCGTTGCATCATCTCCCTTGCATGACTGATCGTGCTTAAGGTCGCGTAAAATCGAGACTTTTGCTTTTGTTAACGCATGGGGACTGGGCGCCGCATGCATCCAACGGCAGCACAAATGCCAGCGCGTAAGATTTTGCGTGTTTGTTAGCGCCGCCCGGGGGCAAATCATGGCATCTTCGATTTGCTCGCGTGGCGGATCGGCGAGCACATCGGCGACGGCCACCATACGGCCGCCAGATTCGCATGGCTTTTTGTTAAGCGTCGGCCGGCTGGACTTCCTATGTAAGCTTTAGGCCGTGACGCCACGGAGGCACGATGTCTGAAGATATCTTTCGCAGTTACGCCCGCTCATTCGAGCAGCGTCGTGAAGCGGAAATGTCGCTGCAGGACTTTCTGAGCCTTTGCCGCGACGACCCCATGGCTTACGCGAGCGCGCACGAGCGTCTGCTCGCCGCCATCGGCGAACCCCGAATGGTCGATACATCGAAGGACGCACGCCTCGGGCGCGTGTTCATGAACCGCACCATGCGGTTTTATCCGGCCTTCGCCGAATTTTACGGCATGGAAGAGACGATTGAGCGTATCGTCGCGTTCTTCCGTCACGCCGCGCAGGGCTTGGAAGAGCGCAAGCAGATCATCTACCTGTTGGGCCCAGTTGGCGGCGGTAAGTCGTCACTCGCTGAGCGCCTGAAGGCGCTGATGGAAGAACTGCCGATCTATGTGCTGAAAGCCGGCGACGAGATGAGCCCGGTATTCGAGCACCCGCTCGGTCTGTTCGATCCGGAAAGCTGGGGTCAGCGGCTCGAGGATGAATACGGCATCCCACAGCGCCGCCTCACCGGACTGATGAGCCCGTGGTGCGTGAAGCGGCTGGATGAATTCGGCGGCGACATCACCAAATTCCGCGTCGCCAAGGTCAATCCTTCGCGCCTGCGCCAGATTGGTGTCGCAAAAACTGAGCCGGGCGATGACAACAACCAGGATGTCAGCTCGCTGGTCGGCAAGGTCGATATCCGCAAGCTCGAAATGCACGCGCAGAACGACCCTGATGCGTACAGCTATTCCGGCGGCCTCAATCGCGCCAACCAGGGCATGCTCGAATTCGTCGAGATGTTCAAAGCGCCGATCAAGATGCTGCACCCGTTGCTGACGGCAACGCAGGAAGGCAATTACGTCGGCACCGAAAACATCGGCGCCATTCCGTTCCAGGGCATCATCATGGCCCACTCGAACGAGGCCGAGTGGCAGACGTTCCGCCACAACAAGAACAACGAAGCCTTCATCGACCGCATCTACGTCATCAAGGTGCCGTACGTGCTGCGCGTGCAGGAAGAGCAGCGCATCTACGAAAAGCTGATCCGCACCTCGGAGCTGGCTGAAGCGCCGTGCGCGCCAGGCACACTCGAAATGCTGGCGCGCTTTTCGGTGCTGTCGCGCTTGAAGGAGCACGAAAACTCTAATGCGTTCGCCAAGATGCGGGTCTATAATGGCGAGAGCCTCAAGGAAGTCGATCCGAAGGCGCGCACGCTGCAAGAGTATAAGGACGCCGCCGGCGTCGATGAGGGCATGGACGGCATCTCGACGCGCTTTGCGTTCAAGGTGCTCGCTGCGACCTATAATCACGACACCATCGAGGTTGCCGCCGATCCGGTGCACTTGATGTACGTGCTGGAGCAGAACGTCCGCCGCGAGCAATATCCGCAAGAGACGGAATCCAAGCTGCTCGAATTCGTCAAAGCCGATCTCGCCCCGCGCTATGCGGAGTTTATCGGCAACGAAATTCAGAAAGCGTACCTCGAGAGCTACCACGATTTCGGTCAGAACCTGTTCGATCGTTATGTCGACTTCGCCGACGCCTGGATCGAGGACATCGACTACAAGGATCCCGACACCGGCCAGCTGCTCAATCGCGAACTCCTGAACCAGGAGCTTTCTAAGATCGAAAAGCCCGCCGGCATCGCCAATCCGAAAGACTTCCGCAACGAGGTGGTGAAGTTCACGCTGCGTGCGCGCGCCGGCCATGGCGGTAAGAACCCGTCTTGGACCTCCTACGAAAAAATCCGCGAAGTCATCGAACGGCGCATGTTCAGCCAGGTCGAGGATTTGCTTCCGATCATCTCCTTCGGCTCAAAGAAGGACGGCGACAGCGAGAAGAAACACGAGGAGTTCGTCTTGCGCATGGTCGAGCGCGGCTACACCGAGCGGCAGGTCCGCCGGCTGGTCGAGTGGTACATGCGCGTCAAGCAGGCGGGGTAAGGTCAGCCGTCCATGCACATCATTGACCGGCGCCTGAATCCCGGCGGCAAGAGCTTCGCCAACCGTCAGCGCTTTTTGCGGCGCGCGCGCGCGCAGGTGCGGCGGGCGGTGCGCGAAGCGTCATCGACGCGCTCGATCAAGGACGCAGGCAAAGGCGGCGAAGTCTCCATTCCCGCCGGCGGCGTGCATGAGCCGCACCTGCGCCGCTCCAGCCAAGGCGGCTCGCGCGACTACGTGTTGCCTGGCAACAAGAAATACATCACCGGCGATTCCATCCCGCGGCCGGAGCAGGGCGGCGGCCAAGGCTCCAAAGCCAGCGATAGCGGCGATGGCGAAGACGAATTTCGCTTCGCGCTGACCGACGAAGAATATCTCGATCTCTATCTCGAAGACTTGGAGCTGCCGGACCTCGCCAAGCGGCAAATCGCCGGGGCCAAGGCGGTACAGTGGCGCCAAGCCGGCTATTCAGTCTCCGGCCCGCCGTCGCGCATCTCGGTGTCGCGTACATTGCGCCACTCGATGTCGCGCCGGATCGCGCTGAAACGGCCGAAGAAGGAAGAGATCATCGCGCTGCGCGAAGAGATCGAAAAACTGGAACGGGCCGGCGGACACTTCGAAGAGTTGGTGACGCTGCGCAAACAGCTGGAGCACATCATCTCGCGCTCCAAGCGCATTCCCTACATCGATCCGGTCGACGTGCGTTATCGGCGCTTGGAGTCGAACCCAAAGCCAATCGCCAAGGCGGTGATGTTCTGTCTGATGGACGTCTCCGGCTCGATGAACGAGCACATGAAGGATTTGGCCAAGCGCTTCTATTCGCTGCTCTACCTCTTCCTCAACCGCCGCTATGAACACGTCGACGTCGTCTTCATCCGCCACACGCACGAGGCGTCTGAGGTAGACGAGCAAACGTTCTTCTATTCACGCGAAACCGGCGGCACTGTCGTTTCCACCGCTCTCTTCAAGATGGCCGACATCGTGCGCGAGCGTTACCCGGTCGATCAGTGGAACATCTACGCCGCGCAAGCCAGCGATGGCGACAACACGTCCAGCGATAACGCCGTGGTGCTCGGGCAGCTGCGCGATGTGATCCTGCCGATCTGCCAATACTACGCCTATGTCGAAGTCGGCATGGATGATGAGGAGGATCAGCCGGGCGCTGGCGAGCCCAGCACCAATCTCTGGCGCGCCTATCGCCGTGTATCGGTCGACGCGCCGTTCGCCATGCGCAAGGTGCGTCACCGCCGCGACATTTATCCGGTGTTTCGCGAATTGTTTGCGCGCCGCCCCGAGGGCGCCGCCGCGGAGGCCGCGTCATGAGTTTGGTCGCGCCTGAGTCAAAACTGCTGTTCAAGGGTCCCGACTGGGATTTTGAGCTGATCAAGCGCGTGCACGAAGCGTGCGGCGAGATCGGCATCGGCGAGATGGGCCTCGATCCGTATCCCAATCAGATCGAGGTCATCACCACCGAACAGATGCTCGATGCGTATGCTTCGACGGGCATGCCGCTGTTCTATCGACATTGGAGCTTCGGCAAGGAATTCGCCCGCAACGAAGCGCTCTATCGCAAAGGCTATCAGGGCCTCGCCTACGAGATCGTCATCAACTCCAACCCGTGCCTCGTCTACATCATGGAGGAAAACTCCGCGACGATGCAGACCTTGGTCATCGCGCACGCCGGCTATGGCCACAGCCATTTCTTCAAGAATAATTACGTCTTCAAGCAATGGACCGACGCTGACGGCATCCTCGATTATCTGGAATTCGCGCGTGGCTTTATCTCCAAGTGCGAGGAGCGCTACGGCCAGGAAGAAGTCGAGCGCGTGCTCGACGCTGCGCACGCGCTGCAGAGTCACGGCATCCATCGCTTTCCCCGCAAGCGCATGCCTGACCTGCGCTCGGAAGAGAAGCGCGAGGAAGATCGCCGGAAACACGGCGAGCAATTGTTCAACGATTTGTGGCGCACGGTGCCGCAGGGCAAGCGCAAGCTCGGCAAGGACGAAGACGCCAAGCGCAAGGCGCTGCTCGGCTTGCCGGAAGAGAATTTGCTCTACTTCCTAGAGAAAACAGCGCCGCGTCTGCGCGGCTGGCAGCGCGAGATTTTGCGGATCGTGCGGCTGATCAATCAGTATTTCTATCCGCAGCGACAAACCAAAGTGATGAACGAAGGCTGCGCCACCTACACGCACCATCGCATCATGAACCGCCTGCACGAGAAGGGTCAGATCGACGACGGCTCGTTCCTCGAATTCATCCACTCGCACACGGGCGTCATCCTGCAACCTGGCTTTGACGATCGCCGCTATGGCGGCATCAATCCGTATGCACTCGGTTTCGCCATGTGCTGCGACATCGAACGCATCTGCACCAACCCGACCGACGAAGATCGCGAGTGGATGCCGGACATCGCCGGCAACAACGATCCCTACGCCACATTGCGGGACATTTGGGCCAATTACCGCGACGAAAGCTTCGTCTCGCAATTCCTGTCCCCTGCCTGCATCCGCGATTTCGGTCTCTTCAACGTCCGCGACGACGAGGAAGAGGACGAGATGAACGTCGCGGCCATCCACGATGAGCGCGGCTACCGCAAAGTCCGCCGCGCGCTCTCAAAGCACTATGACATCGCCTATCGCGATCCCGACATTCAGATCGTTGACGTCGATCTCGCCGGTGACCGCAAGCTCATCCTCTCGCACCGCGTCCTCGATGGCATGGTGCTGGAAGAGGGCGACACCGAAAAAGTGCTGCAGCACGTCGCCGACCTCTGGGGCTATGACGTGAAGCTGGTTGAGCAGGACGACAATGGCACGGTGCGAGCCGAGCATATTGCGTCACCGCGGCGCGTGTTCGCTTAACGGCGAGCGCAGTGATGTTTGAGGCGGCGGTTCCAACGACGGCACTCCGCCGAATGATCCAATCCGGTCGACGGCGCGTATCCGCGCTGTAAATTGATTGGAGCCCCCCTCATGAATCATACTTTTAAAGCAGCTCTCGCTGCTAGCGCCTTGCTTGTTGGCGTCGCCGCGTGCTCGCCGCAAACCCCGGCGGCTACTGAAGACACCGCCGAAACGGCCGCGCCGGTTGCGCCCGCCGCTTCGGGAACAATCGTCGATGCAGCTATTGCTTCGCCGGATCACACCACGTTGGTGACCGCCGTACAGGCCGCTGGCTTGGTTGAAACGCTGTCGGGCGCTGGCCCGTTCACCGTGTTCGCGCCGACCAATGCCGCTTTCGCGAAGCTGCCCGCTGGCACGGTTGAAAGCTTGACGCAACCGGCCAATCGCACGGCGCTGCAAGGCATCCTGACCTATCACGTCGTACCGGGCCGCGTCAGCGCCGCCGATCTCGGCTCTCTGATCGATGCGGGCGGCGGCAGCGCCACGCTCACCACCGTGCAAGGCGGCACGCTCACTGCGACGCGCGACGGCGGTTCGATCCGCTTGACCGACGCGCGCGGCGGTACCTCCACCGTAACTGCCGCTGACGTCGCCGGCTCCAACGGCGTCATCCACGTCATCGACACTGTGGTGATGCCAGCAGCCTAACGTCGTCCGGTTCTCCTTCGTCCCACTTCGCCCGCTTGTGCTCGGCACAGGCGGGCGATTTTTTGGCGGACCCCTAGACCCCCAACCGCTCCAGCCCTTCTGCGATAGCCGGATCAACCTGCACATCGCGCGCTGACAGCGGTCTCGTCAGCCGCAGCGTTTCCATGCTGCGCGCACGCGAGAGCGCGACGTAGGTTTGACCCGGCGCGAAGGCGCCGCGGCCGAGATCGATCTCGACGCTATCTAGAGTCATGCCTTGGGCTTTGTGGATGGTGAGCGCCCAGGCGGGCGCGAGGGGGAATTGCACGTATTTGAATTCCTCTTTCACCTCCATGCGGTTCTCCTTGGCGTTCCACGTCCACCGCGCTTGCGGCCAGACCGCGCGCCCGACATCGACCTCATCGCCGGCATCGAGCACGACCACAACGATGTCATCGTCCATAGACTTCACGGTGCCGAGCGAGCCGTTGACCCAGCGCCCTTCAGGGTCGTTCTGCGTGAAGATCACGCGTGCGCCGCGCTTCAGCGTCAATTCCATCGGCGACGGGAAGCGATCGCCCTGCGCGCGCGGTGCTTCGCCCTCGAACGCGCCAGTGTAGCGTGCGCCCGCGCCTTCGAGCGAAGCCAGGCCGCGCGCATTGTAGCCATCGGCCACTGCGTTGGTGGCACAGAGCAGCACGGGCCGCTTCGGCAATGAGCGATCGAGGCACACGGTGTTGAGTATGGTCACCGCTTCTTCGACGCCGCGCCGTTCGCGGATCGAGGAGAGAATGGCGATGAAGTCCTGATTGGTCTGGCGATGCACTTCCGTCAGCTGCACCGCTGTCAACGGCGCGTCGCGCAGACAATGCGCTGAGAACGCGTAAGGGCTGGAATAGCCGGCGTCCTCCAGAAGCATGCTCTCTTCGCCGCGCACCACCGGCGGCAGCTGATAGAAGTCACCCACCAGCAGCATCTGCACGCCGCCGAACGGCCGCGACGATTTCCGCGCCACTTGCAAGTGCGAGTTCATCGCGTCGAGCACATCGGCGCGCAGCATCGAGACTTCGTCGATGATCAACCGATTGATCGCGCGCGCGGTGCGGGTGAAAAAATAGCTCGGCTTCTCGGCGTTGCCGATCAGCGGCCGCGGCGGAAAGCCGAAGAACGAGTGCACCGTCTGGCCGCCAATGTTCATGGCCGCGAGGCCCGTCGGCGCGAGCAGCGCTTGCGGATAACCCGGATCGCGATCGACCAGCGAGCGAATGAAATGGCTTTTGCCGGTGCCGGCGCGGCCGACAAGCAGCACCACCGGCGTGCGGTCAGCGAGCGCCTGATGCGCTTCCGCAACGGCTGGGTCGGGCAGTGCGAGAGGATTCGTCATGCGCTTTGTATATAGACACATGCTGGGATGCGCTAAGCTCTCTGCTGATAAGGGAGCGTTACATGGTTCGTCTGATCTTGGCCGCTGCCGCCATGTTGGTGCTCACGGCCTGCGCCGCGCCGGCGGAAGAGGGCGCGTCGAACGCCGCATTGGCCGAGGACGGCCGCGCCATTGCCGAAGCGCAATGCGCCGGGTGTCATTCGGTCGGCGAATATGGCGAGAGCCCAAACGCCGCCGCGCCGCCGCTGCGCAGTGTGCTCGCCAATCACAGCGATGAAGTTCTCGCCGAGGAACTGATCAACGGCATTCAGGTCACGCACCAAATGCCAGGTTTTCAGCTCAATCCGCAGGGTGTCGACGCGTTGATCGCGTATCTGCGCTCTATCCAGACGTCTTCGCCTGACTAGCCTGCGTCCAGCGCCTGGCTCAAGTCGGCGATCAAGTCATCCGGGTCTTCGATGCCGATCGAGATGCGGATGAGGCCGGGCGTGATCGAATAGCGCGCCAGCTCGTCCGCCGGCATGCCCGAATGCGTCATCGCCGCCGGATGCGAGGCAAGCGTTTCGGTGCCGCCGAGGCTCACGGCCAGCTTGATGATTTGAAGCCTATCCAGCACGCGGAACGCTTCCGCTTCGCCGCCTCTCACTTCGAACGAGAACGTGGAACCTGGGCTCTTGTTCTGCCGCTCATGCACGGGGCGATCGGGGTGATCGGCCGGCAAGAAGTCGAGATACCAGACATTTTGCACGCGCGGATGGTCGCGCAAGAACGCCGCGACTTTCGCCGCGCCGGCGGCGCCTGCCTCCATGCGAATTTTTAGCGTCTCTAGCGAGCGCATCAGCAGCCACGCCGTATGTGTATCCGCCATCGTGCCAAGCGTGGAGCGCATGCGTCGCACCGGCGCCAGCATCGCCTTCGAGCCCGAGGCGCTGCCGGCGATCAGATCTGAATGGCCGCCGACATATTTGGTCAGCGACATCAGCACGATGTCTGCCCCGTGTTGGAGCGGCGTGGAGTAAACCGGCCCTAGCAGCGTGTTGTCGACGATCACCGGCGGTCGCTTGCCATCAATTGTGAGCGAGCGCGACAGATCGCGCGCCGCTGCGATATCGACAAGCGCATTGGTCGGGTTCGCCGGCGTTTCGATGAAGATCGCGCCGATGCGGCCTTTCTCCTTGGCCTTCAGCGCCGCGCGGCGCATCTCTTCGGCGCCAAGCTCTGCTTCGAACGCGAATGGCGTGACGCCAAACTCTGGCAGGATGGAATGGATCAAGGTTTCGGTGCCGCCATAGATAGGGCGGCTCTGCAGGATGACATCGCCGGGCCGCAGATAGGCCAGTAGAGCGGTTGAGATCGCCGCCATGCCGGAGGCGAAGACGAGCGAGGTTTCGGCCTCGTCCCACAACGCCAAGCGATCCTCGATCACTTCGAGGTTCGGGTTGTTGAAGCGCGAATAGATGAGGCCCGGCTCTTCGTCCGGCCCAAGCTTGCGGCGGCCCTGGATGGTGGCGAAGAAGTCTTTGCCGTCTTGCGCGGTCTTGAACACGAAGGTCGAGGTCTGGAACTGCGGCGGCTTCAGCGAGCCTTCCGACAGCATCGGATCGTAGCCGTAGCCCATCATCAGCGTCTCGGGCTTCAGCGGGCGATTGCCGAGCGTGCGCTTGCGCCAAGTTTTTTCCGCCACGCCACATCTCCATCGTCAACGCGTGGCGATGTTGTCGGCGTCTGGGTGAGGAAATTCAATCTGGCGTGTGCGCGCGGCGTTAGATCGACCAGATGGCGCCCGGCGATGACGGCGCGGGCGGCGCTTGGTCGAGGCGCAGATTGGCGCTTGCCGCGCTAACAGCTGGCAATTGCGCGCCGAGCAGTGTTCCGTACGGCGTCGCGCCGCAGCAGCGCAGTGGGGCAGGCGCGCCGCCGGCATCGTGCGTCGCTGTGAAGGTCGTCCAGGCCACCTGCCGGCGCCGCGCTGCTTCGCTCACTGGCGACGGCGGCGCGGAGAGCGTCTCGGCGCCGAATGCGTTTTCGTCAGCGCCGACCATTTGCGGCACGCGGCCGGTGATGCGTAGCTTTAAGCCGATCTCGTAGCTCAGGCCGGAAGGCTCGACCACGCGCAGCCGTGCTTCGTGCACGAAGCCGTGCTCGCGCTGCAGCAGCGCCTCATCGCGCAGTGAGACAACGCCCATTTCGCGGTCGACGACGAAGCGGCCGCCGGCGTCATCCAGCAGATAAAAGCCGGCGCTTTCGAAATCCGGCGCCGCCGCGCTGGGCGCGGAGAGCGCCATGGCGTGGTCGTACGCGCCAGAGTGCGCGCGCGCGGGATCGAGCTCGATCGAGTCGAATTGAAGCGCGAAGGGGTCGAGCGGCGGAATCATGTCCCGCACACTCTGCCCGTCCATAGCTAACACCGCGTGAAAGCGGCGTTTTACTTGCGTTTACGCTTGTTGCTCGCCCCAGCCATAGGCGCCTTTGACTTCAAGGAACTCCTCGACGCCGAACGCCCCGCCTTCGCGGCCGATGCCGGATTGCTTGTACCCGCCGAAGGGCGAGCCCAGGCCGCCTTGCGCGCCATTGATATGCACCATGCCGGCGCGCAGCTGACGGGCGACTTTGCGCACGCGCTCTTCCGAACTGCCTTGCACGTAGGCGGCGAGGCCATACGGCGTGTCATTGGCGATGCGGACGGCTTCTTCTTCCGTCTCGTAGGGGATGATCACCAGTACCGGGCCGAAGATTTCTTCGCGCGCGATGGTCATGTTGTTGTTCACGTCAGCGAACACAGTGGGCTTTACGTAATAGCCGCGGTTGAAGCCTTCCGGCCGACCAACGCCGCCGGCGACGAGCTTGGCGCCCTCATCGATGCCTTTCTGGATAAGGCCTTGCACCTTCTGGAACTGGTTCGCATTCGAGAGCGGGCCGATGGCGCCGGGCTCGGCGGCGTCGGGCGCTTGTACCTTGATGCTCTTGGCCGTTTGCGCGGCGATGGCGACGACTTCGTCATACTTCGATTTTGGCGCAATCATGCGCGACGGCGCATTGCAGCTTTGTCCGGTATTGTTGGCCATGTGCAGCATGCCGCGCGCGACGGCTTGCGGCAGATCGGCGTCGTCGAGAATGATGTTCGGACTTTTGCCGCCGAGTTCGAGCGCCACCTTCTTGATGCCAACCGCAGCGTTCTGCATCACCGATGTGCCGGCGCGCGTCGATCCCGTGAAGCTCAGCATGTCGACATCCGGGTGGGACGAAAGCGCATTGCCGACGCCCGGGCCGTCGCCGTTGACGAGATTGAACACGCCCGGCGGCACGCCGGCTTCGTCGAGAATTTCCGCGAACAGGATGGCGTTCAGCGGCGCAAGCTCGGAAGGCTTCAGCACCATGGTGCAGCCGGCGGCCAGGGCCGGGCCAACCTTCGCGCCGATCTGGTTCATCGGCCAGTTCCAAGGCGTGATCATGCCGATAACGCCGATCGGCTCTTTCAGGATGCGGCGGCCTTTGCCGTAATCGTATTCGAAGTCGAATGTGTCGAGTTGTTTGCGCGCATCGATCAGATAGCCGAGGCCGGCCGGCGCTTGTTGCTGCTGCGCGATTGGCATCGGCGCGCCCATTTCCATGGAAATGGTCTCGGCCATCTCGCCCATGCGGCGCTGATAGATGGCGATGATTTTGTCGAGCACCGCTTTGCGTTCATCGATGGTGGTGAGCGACCAAGTCTCGAACGCCTTCTTGGCGGCGGCGACGGCCTTGTTCACGTCCTCGGCGGAACCGAGTGAGATACGCCCAATCGGCTCTTCATTGGCCGGGTTGATCACGTCATGCGACCGCGCCTTGGCCGGGGCGACCCATTTGCCGTCGATGTAGAAATTCAGTTGCTCGCGCATGGGGCGTTCCTCCGGGGTTCAGGCTTTTCGCTCAAGTAGCAGATATAGGGAGAGGCGGCGAGTTCGCGCGGCGGCAATGTTGCGCTATGCCCCGCGCCGATGGACGAACACCGCCCCCTGCGCACCTACGGCCGCATCAAGGCCCGCACGCTGAAGCCGCGCCAAGCCGGCCTGGTCGAGACGCTGCTGCCGCATCTGGCCGTGCCGGAAGAGGGGGCGATTGATGTGGACGACCTGTTTTCCTCCTCCCCTCGAGGGGAGGAGGAAAACAGG
>Ga0163146_10000708_pt1 | contig 47760 bp, 40 predicted proteins | sample OliLakLV19MP7G1_FD_148648 | JGI IMG/M metagenome (GOLD analysis project Ga0163146, IMG submission 148648) | Freshwater microbial mat bacterial communities from Lake Vanda, McMurdo Dry Valleys, Antarctica - Oligotrophic Lake LV.19.MP7.G1 | ecosystem: Environmental > Aquatic > Freshwater > Lake >... | reverse complement strand
ATTCCCGATTACGATAAAGCAATTGCAAGCAATTCATCGGTTAGTGGTTATTTCATGGATCGTGGCGATGCTTACTATATGACTAAAGAATATAACAAAGCTATTGACGACTTTACAAGTACCCTTAAGCTTGATCCTGCAAATGCTAAAGCCTATGTTTTTCGGGGCGATGCAAAAGATGAATTAGGTCAATCAAATGAAGCCCTTGACGATTATCTCAAAGCTTTAGAAATTAACCCTAACTATGGACTAGCTTATTACAATTTAGGTGTAGCCAAACAAAGACTAAAAGATAACGCTGGAGCTTGTGAAGCCTTTAAGAAAGCAGCTGAATTAGGAAGTGAAAGCACAAAATCTTTCGCTGCATATTGCAAGTAATCTCAACGCCAATCACCCAACAAAATAGCGGCAGCTCATTACTAAAGTTAAGAATACTTTGGGTTGTTGGATAGATTAACCCGAAGAGGCCTACCCCAAAAATTATTCAGGTTCCGATGTTGTGATTGACACATCGTAAAACATTTTTAATTAACAAATGGTTAAACTCGGAAGTGAAAGCATATAAGAAATAATTATCCCTATCTGAATTTAGGGCATCTCTAAAAACTCCGCTTACCCTTCTCTTCTGGAGAAGGGGCAGGGGTTGAGGTAATAAAAGCAAGGGTTTTTAGAGATGCCCTTTATTCAATCAGTTGCGTACGCATGTTTAGACTACTGAATGCGAACAAAAAAAGAGCTTTAACAATATATCTACTATTCCTAGTAGATAGCAGCGGCAGCTAGCTTTCTGAAGCCTGATTTCCTTTTCAAAAAGAAAAAATAACCAATTTTTGTTAATCAAAGTATCATTTTTCAGTTAAAATAGGTCAAATACTTAAACAGAAAATAAATATTTCAAACGGTTGAAACATTCTTAAACATGCCTTGTTTAACAAGCATAACCAAATCTTAAACAATATTTTATGAATACACTTTTAACTGATATCGTGGTAATCCCAGTGGATGATCCGATTGCTTTCACTTTTTTTACTGGCTACATGGCCATGCTTGCAGCCTCCGTTTTCTTTTTCTTTGAAAGAGGCTCTGTAGATGGAAAATGGAAATTATCGTTGCTAGTTTCAGGTCTTATCACGGGCATTGCAGCAGTACATTACTACTACATGCGTGATTATTATTTGGCAACAGGCCAAACGCCCACGGCACTTCGCTACATCGATTGGACACTGACTGTACCGTTGATGTGTGTTGAGTTTTATCTATTGACTAAAGCAGCTGGCGCGAGAGTTTCATTGCTTTGGAAGCTCATCGCTGCATCTGTATTGATGCTAGTGACGGGTTATATTGGCGAGGCGTTCACTGATGGTTCTACGAGTCATAGCGTGATATGGGGAGTGGCTTCGACTATCGGTTACGTTTATATTTTGTACACTTCTTGGTTTGGAGAAGTTGCTGAATTGGCAAAAAATTCTGGAGACGCGGCTGTTGTGAAAGGTGTGAAAACACTTGCCTGGTTTGTTTTAGTTGGATGGGCAGTTTATCCAATTGGATATATGTGTATGCCAGGCGGTTGGTTAAACACCGGTCTCGGATGGAGTGCTAGCAACGTAGATTTATTTTATAATATCGCTGACGTCATCAATAAGATTGGATTTGGCTTAGTGGTTTATAGTATTGCTGTGTCTAGCAAAAAGAATTGAGTTAAAAAAGTTTAACTGAAAACATCTTGTGTCAGGTGCAATACCTGACACAAGTCTTTTAGCCTAACCAGTTAGTGTAGTTTTTGCGTCAACTACCAGTCAGATAATAAAATTCAGAATTCCTGCATGAAAATTTATCTATTGCTTTTTGGGGTGTTAACAGCAAGTATGATGCAAGTGATTCCACTTCATCCATCATTACAACTTTACATATTCTTTTTTATTCTACTGATTACTGGTGTGCCTCATGGCTCGCTCGACTATTTTGTTGAGGCTCAATCAATGAAACAAGCCCGGCAAAAACTATCACTTAAATTTTTCCTTCTAAAGTACTTCCTCAACATGCTGGGGTATGGGATAATTTGGTTCTTCTTCCCGTCCTTTGCACTGATCATTTTTATTAGCCTAACTGCCTATCACTTTGGGGAGATAGATTGGCCCAATAGAAGAAAGTCAATACTTGACACATCACTATATACTATATATGGTTTGGGAGTAATTCTTTTTATTATTTCCAGTCATATGAAGGAAACCGCTCCTATCCTTGAAACAGTTGTAAGGAGTGAAATCAGTGCTGAATTTTGGTTTCAACTTGGTCCCATTTTCTTTTATGGCAGTTTGATAACTCTTGTCTCACACGCATCTATACTCGTTTTATTGCGAAATAAATTAAGTTGGAATTACCAAAATTTGCTAAACTTTATAGGTCAAACCATATTACTTCTTAGCATCATTTATGTTCTACCATTTTATCTAGCTTTCAGTTTTTATTTTGGTTTATGGCACTCATTGCTTTCATTTAACCTGATTCGAAAGCAAATGAATTTATCTGATACTTGGTCTGGCTGGATTCAATTAACTCGTAAGGCATTACCCTTTACCCTTCTGGCATGGATTGGACTAGTCCTATTCATAATTCTGTCCAACCAAATTGATTCACACGTAGTTGTGATAACGAATTTATTCGTTGGCATAGCCGTACTCACCCTGCCCCATTTACAAGTATTTTCAAAAATAAGAATTTAACAAAACTGCTCTCACTTCTGTAGTCTGTTTAGTCTCTTCGACAGCACTGGCTGAAACATCTGCTTCTACCTAATATGTTTAGACTATCGTGACATGGACCCATCACAATCACAAACCAATTTTCCAGTACAGTTTCGATAGATATGGTTCAAAAGTGAAGCAAAACTTCTTTGATTGTCCAAATGAACTAAACTCAGAGTATAGGGTGAACCAAAAAAAAGACCCCTAATTCCATAAGCCAAAGAATGCCTCGAAAAGGCAGCAACAAATTTCATCAGAGTAAGGTTTGCTGTTATTAAATCTCTTCGACTGCGTACTGGCAGGGATAAAACCATACCGTAAAACCGATACTAGGAAAGCAATTGAGTTGTTTGTTCTGCGTCTATGGTTATATCATCTTCACCCACATCATCGAATGGATTTTCTAAGTGATCTTGAATATTATCCAGACTTACTAATATAAAACTGTAAAGCACCGGCATCACATACTCCAAAGAAGCGGAGTAATCCCCTACCGTGCTGGCAAAATAAGGTCCATAAATGATGGGGAAAATATAAATGAACACTTTAGAATAAGCGCGCAATGTAACAGGGGTTCTATAATTATGAATAATTTTCATGTTATCGAACGCGATAATAATCTTGCTTACATACTGGCTAATTCTTGAAACCTCTCCACTTTGAACTCCCTGATCTCGAAGTTCCATGGTAAGCATGGAAAGTCTCGAAAACAATTGATAGATTTTAGCTTCATGGTCTTTCCAGATTGGATCATTATTATTTTTAAACATCTCACGCATAAGCTTCATCATATCAAAAATAATTTGCTTTACCCGTGCCGGAAGTTCATTGTTTTTGTTGCCCGACCAATCGCGAGTGGCATAATAAATAGCAATGGCATGACCTTTAAAATCAGCAAACCTCTGCAGCGCTGTTTCTCTGCGGGTGTAGGCAGACCCTATTGAAAACACAACCGGGAATACAATAGCAACACCCACCAGCATATCCGGAAACTTGGCAATAAACCCAAATCGAAAGCACACATACGTAGAAATCACTGACAGTGCAGTGATAATAAATGTCTTGTAGTTAATAATAAGAGAAAAACTGCGGATGGTTCGTTTCATATGATCGATTGAAGTTCTGAAAATTTCAGAAGGAATGAGATTGCCAAAATTTAAGGCACTTAATTGGGTGTTGGAAATGGCCTTTTATAAAATATAGTTAATCCGCGATCACTTCAACCTCCACACGCACATTCCTGCGCGCATTGTTGCTGTTCTTATCATGAATCATGCGGCTACCACCCCAAGCCTTTACTTCAACTCGATTGGCATCGATACCATTTGCTACTAACCATTCTTTAATGGCTGAGGCTCGTTCATTGGAAAGATCCTTCGCGGTTCCGGAATCCTCGACCACATCATTAGCTAATTCAAAGAAATTTTTACTTGCTCCCATCTTAATGATTTTTCCGCGAGCGTTGCCATTCGTGTGGCCGTGCAAGATGATTTTATAGTCCTTATTCGAGTTCATCATCTCCAGCAACCTGTTCAACTCATACTTCGAATCGGCCATCATCACAGCCGCATCATTAAAAAAGTAAACATTATAAAGTGTTTCAATATCGCCCCGAAGCAACCTCGCCAAATCAAACTTTATAACATAATGATCATCGCGCCACTCCATATACTCTGGCATATTCTCTGGAGTCACTTCAGAAAGAACAAAATCATGCTGCACTTTGCGATACCCAAATGAAGAGCCTATCAATGATACTTTGCCAGATTTATTTTTAGGATCAGGAATTGGAGTAACCTCATGTGCTTTCACTTTTTTAATTAGTCGTGCAACCTCACCATCTATAATCTCAACCTGGCCTTCAATGGGTTCACTATTGGTAGGGTTGTATAGATAAAACAAAACAGTTGCTTCTTTTAAAGGCGGAACAACCACTTCCGCTTTCTTATCGCTAACCGGTTCTTCAATAATTACTTGCACTGGTTCCGAAACAATCTCCCCTTCCTCCACTTTCTTTTGCTCAACAACAACCTCAGACTTTCTATCTTCCGTTACTTCTGTTTGCACAATTGATGCCACCGGATTAGCAGCCGCAGGCACTGGGTTTTCACCTTCCTTCATAATGCGCACCCATGCATCTGTAAACCCACCTTGCTTTCGTGTGATTAACATTTGCTGGATGGATTCATCAAAATCAGTATAATAATCCAAATAGATGTAGTAAAACTTTCTCCCCGCATCATAACCATATTTGGTATGCAGGCCTGTTTTATTGAGTTTATCTACATAACTCTCCATGTATTTCTCTTGGCCAATGCGATAGGCCGCAACCACAATGTAGTATCCCTTTTGAAGATAATCGCCTTTAGGTTCGGAAAATGAAAAGGATAAAGATGAAAGTCCAACGAGAACAATCATTACGATTGATGCATAGCCACGCATAGATTAGGTTATTTGGTTAGATAAAGGTTGCAGAATTTTTTCGTTTTTCCAACGAATTGAATTTCAGGCTACTTGAGATGGAACAACTCCTTCAAGAATCCATATCCATATCCTATTAATTGAACAAACGCAGATGGAATAGTCAGCAGACTTACTGAAATGGATTTCGTGGTTACGAGTGCATCAAAAGCAATCATCAGCAAGTAAATGAAGTAGCACGCAGCGCCAACAAAGAAAAGCACGGGATTGATGAATACCGAAAATGGAAGGGCAACTAAACCCAACAGAAAAAAAGCCGGAAACCAATGCGTTACCTCCACTTCGCCTGCATGTTTGCGACCAACCAAAATCCTACCCTTACCAAAATTAGAAACCTGATTAAAAAATTGTTTGAGTGTATTTCTTCTTTTGTGAAAGACAAACGCGTCAGGGATAAGGGCTGTAATAAAACCCAGCTTTCTGATTCTGATACTTAGTTCAATATCCTCAGCAAACCGATCGAAAGAAAACCCACGGGTTTGTTCAAATACTTTTCGGTGAATACCCATGTTAAAACTACGTGGCTGAAAATTCGTCTTTTTACCACCTCGTATTCCCCCAGTGGTCCAGAAAGAAGCCATCGTAAATCCCATCGCTTGCTGAAGCAAACTAAAGTCTTCCCGACCACGATCCGGTCCACCCCAGGCATCGACAGATTGAGTCACTAAAAATTTTTCAACAGCAGCGAAGTAATGGGATGGCACCACACAATCGCTATCAAACAAAACAAAGTACTCGCCAGCAGCTTTTTCAAAACCAAAGTTGCGGCTTGGTCCCGGTCCGGAGTTCTGCTTGAAAAAATATTTTATCTGGAGTTTACTCGCATAAGTCTCATATACATGCTGGCTGGCAATGGATGAGCCATCCTCCACAAGAATCACTTCAAAATTTTTATGGGTTTGAAGGCAAAGACTCTCAAGCAGTTCAGCAACCTCCTGCGGACGATTATAGACCGGAATAATGACTGAATATTTAGGAGTTTGCATGCGCTTACAAAAATAACTAATCGCAGCAATTACCTCCGATCTAAATTCCCTTCTATGCTAACTACCGTTTTCATACCTTTCAACATGAAGGCTAACTCTCTCCAATAAGAAACTATGAAAAAAGCAAAGATTGCTTTAGTGATAATTATTGCGCTGGTGCTTTATGTTGTATTTGGCATTCTTTCACCGGCCGGCATGTTCAAAACCATAACTTCCCATTTTGAAGGCAGCGAATCAAAAATAACTTTACCCATCGCAGGTCCGGAAGACATTACTATCGATCAACAAACAGGATTAACCTTTATTTCGGTTGATGATCGCAGAGCCAATAGAAACTCTCCAAATAGCATTGGAGGTGGAATTTTATTAATGAATCTTACTGACTCAACCAGACACCTTCGAAACATAACTCCACCATTAAATGATTTTCATCCTCATGGCATTTCGCTTTGGTGTGAGCCTGACGGCCGCATGTTTTTGTTTGCTGTAAATCATAGTGAAAATTATTCCAATCATAAAGTTGAGCGTTTTCAATGGCGCAACGATAGTTTGGTACACCTTGAAAGCATTCAAGACGCAGCACTCATGACAAGCCCGAATGATGTAACGGCAGTTGGCGAACGTACTTTTTATGTAACCAACGATCATGGATATAGTAAAGCAGGATTAGGTCGTACGCTAGAAGATTATCTGCAACGAGCAATTTCTTATGTAAATTATTATGACGGTAAGTCATTCCGGAAAGTAGCAAGTGACATTGCCTATGCCAATGGCATCAATCATTCTTTAGACAATTCTAAAATCTTTGTTGCGTCAACAACGGGAAGAAAAGTTTATGTGTATGATCGATCTCTTTCAACTGGTGAACTTACTTTTAACCAAACAATCAATACCCAAACAGGTGTTGATAACATTGAATTAGATGCAACCGGGTCATTATGGATTGGCTGCCATCCAAAAATGCTAAAGTTTGTTGCGCATGCTACTGATCCTTCTAAATTCTCGCCATCACAAGTCATCAAACTTTCTGTAAACAGTAATGGCGAATATGAACAGACAGAAATTTTTTTGAACGATGGATCAACCTATTCGGGTTCTTCCGTGGCCGCAGTTTACAGCAACAGATTATTGATTGGATCTGTCTTTGAAAATTCAATTCTCTATTGCATCTATAACTCAAACCCTCATTAGCATGAAGTACATTTTTTACTTTCTCATTTTTATAAGTCCATCACTCTTTGCTCAAAAAGGAATTGACCTGAATAAGGTTTCTGAAAAACACGCGATTGCCTCTTTTAAAGAATTGCATGAACTGTTGAGTCTTCAAAATGATGCGCACTTTCCTGAGGATATTGAGAAGAATGTTCAATGGTGTGAAAGCGCATTTGCTAAACGAGGTTTTACAACTATGCGCTTAACAACACCAGCAGCGCCATTGCTTTTAGCGGAACGAAAATTTAAAAATGCTAAAAAAACTGTCCTCATCTATCTACAAATTGACGGACAACCTGTAAATCCAGCGCAATGGCAGCAGGAAAGTCCATGGAAACCTACTCTAAAAGAAAAAGATGAATCCGGAAAATGGAATGCCATCGCCTATGAACGCCTGCAAGAAGCTATAAATCCAGATTGGAGAATTTTTGCACGCTCAACAAGTGATGCAAAAGGACCTACCATGGCGTTTCTTGCTTCGCTCGATGCGCTAAAAGAATTGAAAGCCGAGCCAAACTATAATATTAAAGTAATAATGGATTTTGAAGAAGAGTTAGGTTCACCGAATTTGCCTTCGGCCGTTACAAAATATAAAAATGAATTGGCAGCGGATATGCTCATCATCTATGATGGCCCACGGCATGTTAGTAATCAACCTACGCTTAGCTTTGGTGCGCGCGGCATTTGCGAAATCACGCTCACCACCTTTGGCCCACGCACACCTATGCACAGCGGCAATTACGGAAACTATACACCTAACCCTGCATTGCGATTATCCAAACTACTGGCAGGCATGAAGGATGATGACGGTCGTGTTACTATTCCTGGTTTTTATGATGGCGTTGTGTTGACTGAAGAAGAGAAGAAAATTTTACAACAAGTGCCTGATGATGAAACTGAAATAAAAAAGTTTTTAGGCATTGCCGAGCCCGATAAAGTGGGTGCTAATTTTCAGGAATCACTACAGTATCCAACATTAAACATTCGGGGTTTAGATGCGCTGTTTGTCGGCAAAGAATCGCGCACGCTTATCCCGGCAACGGCCACAGCTGAAATTGATATTCGGTTAGTGCCAAGCAGTGACCCCAAAAGGTTAATCGACCTTGTAAAAAAAAATATTGAATCACAGGATTATTTTCTTGTTGATAAGGAACCCACCGAAGCTGAGCGGATGAAGTATCCTAAGATCGCTGCGTTCCACTCCACTATTTCGTATGGTGCCTTTCAAACTCCTTTCAATTCAGAAACCGGAGTGTGGTTAAGCAAAGCGATGGTGCGTGCCTTTGGAAAAGAACCCATTAAGGTTCGCACGGCTGGCGGCTCCATTCCTATCTCACCATTCGTTATTACCCTGGGCATTCCCGCTGTAGCGGTGCCAACGGTAAATGCAGATAATAATCAACACGCTGAAAATGAGAACATCCGAGTTGGTAATTATATGGAAGCAGTCAAAACTTTTTTAGCAATTTTAGTTGAGAAGTTGTGAGTCAAAGAATTTGATATTCCTTATTCAATTTTTTATCCAACGTCCACAGTGAGAATTTATGAGATTTTACACTTTGTAAAATGCAGCTGTCAATTAATCCAATCCCCTTTGAAAGTAACTTTCTCTTGTGTGCCAACTTGCCCGCTTCAATGAGAAGTTCAGATTCATCAATCTTTATCAATCCTCGCCAAAATTCAAGAATCAATCTTTCCTCTGCTTCAGATTTTGCACCTTGAAGCAACTCACCAAAGATTACACTTAAACCAACAACTTCATTATCCTCTAAATAACCAGCTAGCATTTCGCTAATTGTCTCATCTGACTGCCTGAAGAATTCGATCCAAATAGAAGTATCAACAATAATCATAGCTCCCGGTTAAGCTTTCTTATTTGATCAGCCGTAAAGTCGCTTGAAAACTCCACTGGATTTTTCTTAACTTTTTGAATTGATCGCTTCATGCGTTGGCGGTTTATATAATCATTAAGCGCAATCACTAAACTTTCAGTAATATTCTTTCCGCCAGAGTATTTTCTAACCTCTTGAATAATATCTTCCGATATCAAAGCTGTTATTTTCATAATCATTAAATTTTAAACTAAAATACGATGCCCAATCGTATAATTATAATTTTTGTTTGCTTTCTATTCCAACTTCAATAACCAAGGTCTATCTTGCAGCCAATGGAGAATTTTGTTGTTTCTGCGCGTAAGTACCGGCCTTTGGGTTTTGATGAAGTTGTTGGGCAAGAGCACATTACAACTACACTGAAAAATGCCATTGAAAGCAATAAAGTAGCTCAAGCACTCTTGTTTTGTGGACCACGCGGTGTTGGCAAAACCACCTGTGCCCGTATTGTGGCTCGCATGATTAACGGCTTCGAAGAAAAAGCAGAAGTTAATTCACTCAATATTTTTGAATTAGATGCCGCCAGCAATAACTCAGTGGATGATATTCGAAACCTGATTGATCAGGTGCGCTATCCACCTCAGTTTGGCAAATTTAAAGTATATATTATTGACGAGGTTCACATGCTTACTTCTCAAGCCTTCAATGCATTTTTGAAGACGCTGGAAGAGCCACCGCCTTATGCAATTTTTATTCTGGCTACAACGGAAAAACACAAAGTCATTCCGACTATTCTATCGCGATGCCAGATTTTTGATTTTAATCGCATTCAGGTTACAGATATCAGTTTTCAATTAAAAAAGGTAGCCGACCGTGAGAAAATAAAAGTGGAAGAAGCTGCACTGCACTTGATTGCTCAAAAAGCCGATGGTGCTTTGCGCGATGCACTTTCTATTTTTGATTTAATGGTAACCTTCTCATCGGGCAAGGAGGTTACGTTTAAAGATGTGCTCAACAACTTGCACATTTTGGATTATGATTATTACTTCAGTGTAGTTGATGGATTATTAGCCGAAAATCATACACAACCCATTCTTATTCTCGATGAGATTTTAAGAAAAGGATTTGATGCCCATAACTTTATTGTTGGATTGAGTGAGCATGTGCGCAATCTATTGGTTTCGCAAGATGCACGCACTGTCAACTTGATGGAAGTGCCCGAAAGCACAAAGAAAAAATATTTAGAGCAGTCAAACTCAGCCCCACCCTCAGTATTGCTTTCGTGGTTAACAATTGCCACCCAATGCGACATCAATTATAAAAGTAGCAAAAACCAACGACTGCTTGTTGAATTGGCTCTTATGAAGATGGCGCACGTCCACGCTATTTTGAAAAGCAATGGCGCTGCTTCTTCACAGGAGGGATTAAAAAAAAAATTGAATTAAAACCTGAAAATACAAGTTCAGTAGCCGAGCCTTCTACTCCAATCGTTTCAAATCCGCAACCAGAAGAAACTGAATCCAAACAAGAAGTAAAACCAGAGGTAGCTAGACCAAAAGAAAGCACTAAACCACGCACTACCCTTAACCTCGGCAACATTTTAAAGAGTCAGCCGAAAGAAGAAGCAAAAAGTGAGGAGAAAAACGGAATTGCTCCGAAACAAAACAACCCCGTAAAGGAAGATGAATTGCGTAGAGTTTGGAACGAGTTTACCGAACAACGAAAAAATCAGGTAGCGGAATATCATTTACTCAAGCAGCATTTTATTTTTCATAACAATGTGATTACGCTACCGCTAACCAATCCAGTAGAAGAACCCATTTTGCTTTCTTTAAAGTCAGACTTACTGAGTTACTTGCGTGAAAAATTAGGTAACAGCTTACTACAGGTAGAAAGCATTATACAAACTCACCAGGCAAAAAAAATTGCTTACACGAACAAAGAGAAGTTTGATTATCTGGCTGAAAAAAATCCTGCACTTTTTGAATTGAAAGAGAAAATGGGGTTAGATCCTGATTTTTAAGGAAAGCTCTCCCGAATATTAAAATAAAAACTTTCCTGCAGATTAACGCGGATTTTAATGCGCAGATCAAAAGCGAAGTAACGCCAGTAAAAAGATTTAATGTTTAATCAAATTAAACCTTCGGTTACGCATACCATTAAATCTTTGCATTTTTTTTAGCAAGCTTTGCGCCTTTGCGTGAAAAAAAATTGCGTAAGTCAGGTTACACCTTAATATAAATTTTCTTCTTATCCATCCAGTAGCCCACTGCCCAACACGTAAGCATTATCCAGATTGCAAAAAGTGGTGATCCGTTGATATCTCCAGCCCAGGATTGAAAAAAGTTTTGATAAATCCATCCGCAAAGCGATTGATCTCCTATCTGAAAAGTATAAAGGAGGATTACGAAAAATTCAGATAACAAATAGATAAAAAGTGTGTTCCTGCCAAAGACTTCAAAAAAGTATGTCCACCTATTTCGCTGAGCGATTTCAATGATAAACACCAACGCAGATAGGATTAATAAATCTAACCCTACCGTATGCAACACGTATGAGCTTGTCCATAGTTTTTTATTAATCGGAAACATCAAATTCCACCACGCTGCCATCAGCAAAAGCGCAACACCAACCAGCATAAGCTTGGCGATGGTCTCATAATTTTTTCCGCTGCGTTGCAAAAAGATACCAGCCACATAACCCGCAATAACATTTACAATAGCGGGCAGCGTACTTAACAAACCTTCAGGATCGAACGCAACTCCTTCGCCATGATAAAGGTGACTAGCACCAAATAACCATAAGTCTAATCTTACAACTGCATTACCCTCTAAAGAAAGATCGCCAAAGGCAAGTAACAACACCCGGTAAAGAACCAAAGCAACCAAACTAAAAATCAGTGCGCCCTGGATTTTAAAATAATGAATGATAAGGGAGGCAAACAAATAACAAAGTGCAATTCTTTGCAGCACTCCAAAAATTCGTGTCTCACTTATCGGCTTTAAAAACCAACCACTCTCGTTTACATCCACAAAGGGAAACCAATACATTAGATATCCCAAAAGGAAAATTATGGCAGCACGTTTAAAAACTTTTTTAAGAAAATTACCCTGCGTTTCGTACTTCGCCTGGCTAAAACTCATTGAGTTGCCCACTACAAAAAGAAATGTTGGAAATACCAGATCAGTCAGCGTGAACCCATTCCAGTTAGCATGAAGTAGGGGCGAATAAGTGTTGGAACTTCCAAGAGAGTTAACAACAATCATCAGCGCCACATCCATTCCACGAAAAGTATCTAAGGATAGGAACCTATCTTTTAAATCTTGCATAGCGAAAGTTTTGAAAATCATTTCAATATAACCCAAAACCTAGTTTTTTTCTTATTTAGAATTATTATAAATAATTAGGATTTATTATCCAGCTCACTGATATTTGCCTTATTAATAATCATTATAAATAAAATACGATGGAAAAGAAATTTGTTGCTATCAACTACATCCAATGCGAGCCTCATTACCAACAACGATTTGAAGAACTATTTGCGACCCGTGCCCATGCTATTGACAGAATGCCCGGCTTTGTAGACATGCAAGTTTTAAAGCCAAGTGGAGATGGTGAATATCTGATTGTAAGTCACTGGGCAAGTGAAGAAGCTTTCAAAACCTGGACAAGTTCTCCTGAATTTTTGGAAGGCCACAAACGTGGTTTTGAAGATATTAAAAAAGCCAAGGCTGAAGGAACGAAAGCACCAATGAACTCCACGTTCAAAACCTATAAAGTGATTTCAAATTAAGTACTGTACTTCTAATAACAGTGATCAGTAGCGTTCAAATTTGATCGCCATACTGTACAAAAACGGATACCCATTAACTGAGAATCTGTGATTGAACATTGTATAGGCAATTAGCTTTATTGGCAGCAGATTTGCAAAAGGATTTCGGTAAATCAATAGCCAATTCCATGAAAACATTTATTGCCGTTATTCTACTGTGTATTTTGTTTGTGATTTGTTGGCCGCTGGCAATTGCGATGTTCTTCCTATTTCCCATTGTCTGGCTGCTGCTGGTCCCATTCAGAATTCTGGGCTTTACGCTGGATGCAGTATTCAAACTTATTAGGGAGATGCTTCTCTTACCTTTTAGAATAGTGAAGGCAATTTGAATCAGAATTAACTATGCTTCACCAATTCCTGCTCTCGCTGCTTCCAGGATTTATCCAGGAAGAGAGTTCCAAAAGGGAGTAATGATGCAACCAAGTTAATTGCTACTTGCAACCAAGTCCATTTCATTAATCGGATAGACGCAAGAACAATAACGACATATGCAATAAAAAGAACACCATGCGCTAACCCAACCCATCTTACGGCCAATGGAAAATCAAAATAATACTTGAGTGGCATTGCAATGAGCAGCAATACCAGAAACGAAATTCCTTCCGAGATACCAATTAACCGTAAGGCGCGAATTTTATTTATCATAGAAAAGAACAATCCAATTTTAACGGTGGATTAATTTATAGAAAATAGGCATCTATAAAAACCCTCGCTCTCATTACCTCAACCCCCACTACTTCTCCCTGCCTTTGCCTAAACGCCTGCCCGCACAAAGTTAAACGCAGGCGGGGCTTCGTGCAGGCAGGCAAAAGAGATGGGTAAGCGGAGTTTTTAGAGATGACCAAATATTTTATTGATTGAAACTACGCGTATCACCAGCCTGATAGACATACCGGAATGTATAATACCGGGATGGTTCAATTCCTGTTAAGTTAGCTGGCGCATCCTTGTAATAACTTAGTATCTCCAATTTTGCATACCGGCCCTCATTTGTTTTAACTATAATTACCTTGCCAGCTATTGGTCTAATAATCGTAGGCGAGCTTGGGCCACCGCCTTCTGCTGTATACCATCCATTTCCGGCACCAGTTGGAATAGCGTTCTTTATAACAGCGTTCTTATTATCTGATTTGTAACCATCTAATGGCGCTTCCAAAATTTCATCAAATATGCCCGAAACTATCTGAGCTTGAGTAGTGCCCGGCCCACTAGTTGGGCTGTTAACGATTATTGTAGTTGCCCTAAAACCTAAATCCCAACTAGTCGAAGCGCTATCTGGCACCACTTGCCCCGTTTTAAAACTAAAAAAAGTGAATTTTCCAGTTGTTCCAGTAGGCGCACCAGTATTAGGGTTAAATCCTGTTGTAGGATCGGCTGCCAAATTATCAACCCGGATTGATGCTACCGGAACTGTTGCAACATCTTCGTTACACCCCACAAAGCCCACCGCCATTAAGACAAAAAGACCTACTACAAAAATTGATTTAATAGAATTCATGATATAGTTTAATTTATTGTTTAACATTTTTTTGAGAAATTGAATAGCTTACGCTTACGTATAAAAGTCGACCCGGAAGATTTGGAATAAAGATTGGTTCGGTATGATTAAAAATATTATCGATACCCAGTTGAGTTCTGATTCCAGGTTTCCACATTTTGGCAACGGAGATATTTGTTAAAAAATACCCTTGTACAAAACTATCATCGGAGTCTAATATCGAGTTACTATTTCGGTCGGATGATGGTACGTCTTCCCCTTGTATGTTGCCCCGGATATCACCAATTCCATATTTGCCACGATAAATAACTCGCAAACTTGCTTCCAACCCATTTTCCTTATTGCTATAGAATAGTTTTATATTTCCTGTATGACGAGATCGATTGTATAATCCAAAATATTCACTTGGTTTTAATCTTCGCGTAACCAACGTATTCGCATCGCGCGCATAAACATTGCCATCTCTTACCGCCTTTGCAACATCTTTATCTTTAGCATACAATAATTGATACCCAACTGATAGACTTAAATGCTTTGCAACAGGATAAGAAAAGTTAGACTCAATACCTTGTGTATAAGCGCGCTGAATATTGCGATAACTGTAAATACTTTGCCCACTATTAGTTATAGCAACTGCTTGTGTTTCAATTAAATTATTAATGCTATTATGAAAAAAATTCATATCCATAGTAAGTGATGGCCAAAGCGTGGCGTGCGCTCCCGCATTGATGGAAACAGAGCGTTCCGCCTGAAGATTGCCGAGCAAAGTGGGATCAAAAAGATAGGTGTCAATTTGACCTGCTGCATCTAATTCTTTAAGACGCAAGACCGCTACCTCCGTTCCTAAAACGCTATATCCACCCGCTGCAGAGTTATTGAAGTTGAAATACAGTTGCCTGAAATCTGGAGATTTAAAACCAACTCCACCCGATGCTTTAAACGTAAGGTTCTTATTCAGTTCATAGCGAGAAGAAAGCTTTGGACTAAATTGAGATCCGTAAATTGTATTGTAATCATAACGGCCACCAGCAATTACTGTTAGTCTGTCTTTAGGTATCCATTCATGTTGAAAGAAACCGTATTGCGTGCTTTGCTTCCTCGTGGTCTCATCGCTATATCGCGAAGTCTGCACAGTCTCCTTTATAAATCCTCCACCTACAGTTAAAATATTTCTATCATTAAAATAATATTCAGCATTGAACTCAGGTCGCTCAAATGATTGTTTGAAGTCATCCTGATAATACTGACTACCGTCCGATTCCAAAGTTAGGTTTGTCGCTGTTTTATAATGCGTGTTGTAATATCTGCCAACCACCATGAAGCGATCTGAAAAGCGATGCGTTAGCACGGGATTAAAATTCCAATCGTTTGTATTGCCTATGCCTGCCGTTCTGATAACATCGCCACCCGATTCCACTTCAAAACGAAAGATCTGATCTTCATTAAAAAATCTACCAGCTATGCTCAAGTCTGTTTTAGAATTGAACTTATAGCTTATGCGAGAGTTCAACGTGTAGTTTGTAAAAGGTGAAACTGTTTTGCCATAGTTTTGAGGTGAGAGATCATATCCATCGGTATGATACCTGTTGGCAAAAACATATACTCCAAGTTTTCCTGCGGTTAAGCTAACATCTCCATTAACATCCAGCGTATTGTTGGTGCCATATCGCAAGGAAGCAGTTGCCTTATTGCCTTTAGGTTTTTCGGTAATAATGTTTATCACACCCGCCAAAGCATCAGAACCGTAAAGACTTGATGATGGTCCTTTAACTATTTCTATTTGCTTAATATTTCCTACTGTGATTCTACTTAACTCCAGCGAACCCGTATACCGTCCTATTATTGGCTCGCCATCAATCAAGATTAGCGTATAATCCGGGTTAAAGCCTTGCACCTGAATTCCATTTCCTTGACCATTAATCTGCGGCACTACCACTAAACCAGTTTGTTCGGTAAGCACGTCATTCAGGCGCACGGATCCCATGCCTTTAATTGTGGCTTTTGAAACCAGCGAAACTGGCATGGGCAGGTTTCCCATCATCCGCTCGTTTCGCGTAGCCGTTACGATAACACTCTCCAACTCTTTAGCTTTTAAAGAATCTGCATCTACCTGACTAAATCCTTTTGAGCTTGCAGCCAACAGTACGCATGTGTACATGATTCTAAAAAGGACGCCTATTTTCACGGCACAAAGATTAGCTCACTTCTAATTAATAAATACCGTAAAAAGTACAATTAATGCCAACCAAGATAATTTCTTTCAAGACTCAAAATTTTGATACTTTTGTATTAATTCGTTCAAATTAAATCAATAAACAAGATGACAGATGTCATTTTCTAAAATGGAAAAGCTCTTATCAACTACCGAAGCACACAATAATACCCAAAAAAGTAGCTTTAACACGCTTTTCGAAACCGATGAATTGAGTCTGCGAATCGCTGAAAATATGACGGGCGATGCCATTTCATTTCCGGGTACCGTAAACCGAAACATTATTCATTTTTATTTTTGCTTGGAGGGCTCGGCCATTTTCGCTTTTGGGCCTCAGTACAGTCGTCAGATTGAAAAGCAACACAACTATTTTTTCTATAATCCTGAAACGGATCTGCCATTTGAACTAAGGTTGGCACCGAACACACGATTTGTTTCATTGTCGATTGCGCTCGAAAGTTTACACAAACTATTTTCGCACGATGCACTCCCGTTCTTAAAGCCTGAAAATGCAAAAACCAAGTTTTATGATGAGCGCGAAATACCCTCGCACCTGTATGTTGTATTGAACCAATTGTTCACGATATCGCTTAGTGCCAACGCTGAAAAATTATACTATCACGGCAAAGTACTCGAACTGCTAGGGCTTTACTTTTCGGAAAAGAAAACCGATACGGAGAGCTGCCCATTTTTAAATGATCAGGAAACAGTTCGAAAAATAAAACATGCCAAGGAGTACATCTTAAAACACATGGAAACTCCACCTAGCTTAAAAGAGTTAGCAAAGATTGCCGGCCTGAATGAATATCAACTAAAGGTTGGCTTTAAAGAGATTTACGGAAATACCGTTTTTGGCTATTTGACAAATCATAAATTAGATCACTCACGGGTGCTGTTAGATACGGCTCGCTTTCAGGTGAATGAAGTTGCTTACCAAATTGGTTACAATAATCCGAGTCATTTTATTGCCGCCTTTAAAAAGAAATTTGGCATCACGCCAAAGAAGTATTTAATGAGTAAGCATTAGTAATTGAAAATGTTCAATTGACAGTTGACAATTTGTTAACTGTCAATTGATACTTGCCAACTACTTGCTACCTTCTTCGAGCGGTGGTTCTTGGATTTTTTCCAAAGAGCATACCAAACACACCCCGCACCAACTCCCGGCCAATTTGCTTCGTCATTGGTGAGGACAGAACTTCATCAAAAGTACTTTTCTCTTTTTTTGTAGATCGAGAAGTTGATTGCTGGGATTGCTTCTCCTCTTTTTGAATTTCCTCTTCTTTGTGAGCGGCTTTCATTTTTTCCTCCAGCAATTCAAACGCACTAATAGGATCTACTGACTCTTTATACTTTTTATAAAATGATGAACCATCTAGCTGAGCTTGACATTCATTAACCTCCAAAGGCCCCATAAAGGAAGCGGGTGGAGCAAGGTGGGTAACAACAGTTTCCGTTGGAATTCCTTTTTCATTAAGGACAGTAATAAAAGCTTGTCCTGTACCCAACTGAGTAAACTGCTGCTCCATGTCATAAAACTCAGACTTGGGAAATGTCTTGATCGTTTCCTTCAATGACTTCAAATCATTGGGTGTAAACGCGCGAATAACATGGTGCACCCGGTTACCCAACTGTGCCAACACATTGGCGGGTACATCCTGAGTTATTTGAGTACAAAAGAAAATCCCCACTCCTTTCGAACGAATGAGTCGAATGATCTGATCAATCTGGTCTAAGAAGGCTTTTGGTGCATCTTTAAATAACAGATGTGCTTCATCCAAAAAGAAAACAAGTTTGGGCTTATCAACTTCACCTACTTCGGGTAAAGTCTGATATAGTTCGGCCAACAAGGCAAGCGTGAATGTTGAAAAGATCGCGGGTTGACTTTGAATATCGGATACGTTTAGTAAACTGATTACCCCGCGGCCATCCACCTTTTCAAAAAGATCATCGATATCAAAAGACTTCTCACCAAACAATTGATCGACACCTTGCTGTTCTAGCGCTACAAGTTTGCGCAGAATTGTGCTTGCCGTAGCCGAAGAAATTTTACCATAGTCATTTTTAATTTCAGCAGCACCAGCGCCTTCTGTTAAATAATTAAGAACCTTTTTTAAATCGTTGAGATCGACAATAGGAAGTTTTTTATCATCTGCATACTTGAATATGATCATCAACACTCCACTCTGTACTTCATTCAACTCTAAAATCTTTGTAAGAAGCACTGCACCAAACTCTGTAACCGTAGCCCGCATTTGCGAACCCAATTTTCCGCTTAAGGAATAGAGTTCAATCGGAAAGCCTGACGTTGTATAATTTATTCCAAGGGCGTTGGCGCGCTCTTTTATTTTATCATTGGCTATGCCTTCTTTTGCCATGCCTGAAATATCCCCTTTCATATCGGGCATAAATACAGGAACACCCGCTGCCGAAAGTTGCTCGGCTAGCAATTGTAATGTGCGCGTTTTTCCAGAGCCAGTAGCACCTGTTACCAAACCGTGCCTGCTCATCATGCGCAGGGGAAGATTTACTTTAGCATCAGCCAGAATTTCACCTTGGTAGATTCCTGCGCCTAAATAAATTGATCCGCCCTTTATTGAATAGGATGTGGAAATTGATTCAATAAATTTTTCCTTAGACATGGTTTACATGGTTTGAATATGAAAGATTGGAAAATAAAGGGAAAGATAAAACTGTAATACCACTGATTGATCTATAGCCTTTTTTTAAACAGCCAATCAATTTGCGGATCATCGCCCATCCAAAAGGTATGTTCGGAAAATTTTTCGAACCCCCAGTTTTTATAAAACTTTTGCGCCTTGTAGTTTTTCTCCCACACACCTAACCAAATCCATTCGTAATTATTTTGATTTGCATGGATCATGGATTTTTCCATTAGAAGTCTCCCTACAGACTTTCCATGGGCTGACGTAAGCACATATAAACGTTGAAGCTCAACTGCATTTTTACCTAAAAATTTTAGAACTTCATCGCTTTCGCGAAGGCGCAAAAAACCAACTACATCATTGCCATCAAACGCAAGAAATAATTTCGAATTCTTCTCAATAAATTCTTCTTCTAATTTTTCAAGACTATATGTATCGCTCAAAAAAGCATCCATATTTTCTTGTGTATTGGACGATGCAAAAGTGTCTATGTAAGATGAAATTGCCACCGCACGCATAGCCGAAATGTCTTGAAGCTTGGCTTCTCTTATCTCTATCATAGTCGAATATAAAAAACCCAGCAAGAGCGAGGTAATTCATTATTGATTTAATAATCGCAATTATTTATTTCTTTTCCTCGTAGTTCTGGAATGCATACAAGATTCCCAATGAAAAAGCCTGGCTAAGTTGAATACCACTGTCCTGATCAAAATCATAGATCAGAATCCCACCAACTGAAACGTTTACAAACTTATTAACCTTGGCTACCAGATTTAAATCTAAGCGATGGTCAATTGTTTTTAGCGCTAGTGTTTCATAATTGGCAAACATCACATAGCGCCATTTTAAGTTCACATTTTTTGCGATTTCTTTATCAAACTCTGCCTGCATTTGAAATGCCAACCACTCAAATCGAGTACTCTCACCCCTTAATACGCCATAAGGTTTTATTGGATCTACAGCATCAAACCTGCCGTTGTTGTCAGTAACCACGGTAACCCTTGGTGAAAATGGCGAAAAACTAACTTTAAAATAATCTACCGGACGATATTCAAGGCCCCAGGTAGAAGTAATAAATGCCGGTGCCATAAAATCTGAAATTAGTGAGCCAAATTCTACACCATTTACATCTTTTTCGTACTTGTATCCTTTTGCGAACTGAGAAAGAAAGTTAAGTGAGGATGTAAAACTCCATTTCTCAGTTAAATCATAGCCATATCTGGTTTCCATGTAAATGCGATCTAAGGTTTTACGAGCACCCTGACCTTGGTTGTTAACCGCACCGTATAAGAAATCAAACGTATTATCCCAGCCGTTTTTATCTTTCTTATAGTTTGCTTTGTAATTCAAGAAAGCGTTGAAACCAAAAGAATTAACTCCCCCTGCTTTCCAGTTTGACGTAAACGAAGCCTGATTGATATTAAGGCCGGTACCAAACGCTTTTTTCCAATTAGTAGTGGAATCAACCTTGATAACTTGTGCAATTGCGCCAAACGAGAGAACTGTGCAAAGGATTGAAAGTGAAAGAAATTTGGTAAATTTTGCATCCATAGGGTAATATTTGGTTGCAAAAATAACAAAAACCCAATTCCGACTTCAGATGTTGCTTAATTTGATCTCGTCCAACGCCACCTCGGTTAAGGGTTTAGTGATAAACTTAATAACATGATTATTATTAACAATCTTATCAATATCACGCTTGTTGTCTGAGCTTGAAAGGATAATCACCTTACACTTGCTCCGAACCAATTCATTAAATTTTTCAAACTCGTACAGAAATACAAACCCATCAACAATAGGCATGTTGATATCCAGAAAAATCAAATTGGGAATATTCTCAGGATTGTTTTGGTGCTCTTTCAAAAAATCAAGCGCTCCTTTTCCCGAACTCTTCACTTCAACTCGTTTTGCAAATTTGGTGATTTCAATTATTCGCTTACTAATAAAATTGTCCGTGTCGTTGTCATCAACTAATAACACCAGATCAATAGCCTTTGTAGTAGTTTCTATATCCATGCTCTTGCTAAGCTCTCCGCCTCTGTTTACTTAGTTGCAAAACTATTCAATTTTAGCACAACATAAACTTTTGCAGGCACTCATCATAGGCTACGTAAGTATTTGATCAAAAAAGTAAAAAAACAAAGGCTACCTCTACAAAATCTTTAGTTTCTCGCCCAAAGAAAGACTTAGACTCTCCTTTTTATTCCAATCCATTAATTGCTTAATGGTGACATTATACTGGCGAGCCACGCTATAAAGCGTATCAGCCGGTTTTACTTCGTGTATAATAACCAGCACCTCCTGGGGCGCATTCTCGTTAACGATTGCCTTTGAAGATTGTTCTTGTGGCTTACTGATTTTTAAATATTGACCTGGTTTAATTCCAGATGTTATGTCAAGTTCATTCCAGCTAAGTAAATCAGTAACGGCTACTGCATATTTTTTAGAAATTGCATAAAGTGTTTCACCCGGTTGCACTAAATGATTCCCGTTTTGCTCAATTATTAAAATTACTGAGTCATGTTTAACTATTGGCATTTTATCTTCAACAAGAATGGTCATTACTGCTGTTGGTTTTTCAATAACAGTGGTAGTTACTTTTTCTTTTGGCTTCACCTCCCAACCAAAAAACTCTCCTTCTTCCACTGCTGCCACAGTAGTTTCATCAGTTAAAACAGGAGCAAGTATTGTTGCTTGTTCAGTGGGTTTTTTATTTGTCAACCAAACTACATCGCCAGGTGCCAGTTTTGGTGAGTTATCCATTTTGTTATAACGTTTTAATCGAGCCATGCGCACTCCATACTTCTGGCTGATTGACCACAATTCATCACCGGCAACCACCGAATGAGTTGGTTGATCTGATTTTGTTTTCTTTCTCTTTAAGAAATAGTATTCTCCACCTTGCACTTTGTGGTCGATAGAAATTTCATTGTACTTAAGAAAATCAGATAACGAAACGCCCACCCGACTTGCCAGCGCAGCTGTTGTTTCGTTGCCCATACTTAGTATCGCTTCAATTCCATTAATGTTCTTCTTCTCAGTTTTAATTATTAATGATTTTGATTCAGTGACAGTAGCAGTCATTGGTTTTATAGAAGCAAGCATCAACACATTAAAATCCTCACTCAACTGCCCACTTGGAATGATGATTGAATAGGGCTTGTCAACAGGGATTTTACTTGCCCGTGCCCACTTATTGTATTCCTTCAAAGTTGCTTCATCAATCGACAGTTCGCTCGCCAGTTCGTGCATGGCTTTAGGCGATTGTATTTGATACTGTACAACTTTTACCTGAGGCTCGCCTTTTACTGCGCCTTCAAATGCTATTTTATGAGCCAGGTATTTTTTTATATACCAATAGGTTTCGCTGGTAATCTCCATGTGGCGCGCGCCATTGTATTTATCGCCCACCGAACGCTGCACACCACCGCCACCCATTTGGTAAGATTGCAGTGCCAGCAACCAGTTGTTAAATAGGTAATTATTCTTTTTAAGATAGCGGGCGGCACCGCGCGTAGCGGAAGCAATATTCATACGCTCATCAATGTCCTTATCAACCCGCAGCCCCACCTCCATGGCTGTAAAATCTTTGAACTGCCAGAAGCCAACCGCATTAGAAGTTGAAACTGCATCCGAAATGAGCGCGCTCTCTTGAAGGGCTAGGTATTTAAAATCATCGGGAAGTCTTTCCTCCTCAAAAATCTTTTCAATGATGGGGAAATAAGTTTTGGCTCGCTCTACTTTAATTCCGAAGTAGCGCGGGTGCTGCCTAAGCGCGTCCACATCTTTTTGAATTTCGCGTCTGGCATCATCACGAATAGTGAGGGTCATGTCTGCAAAATGCATCTTATGGGGCACTTCTGGAGTTTGCGCGTATGAGGCAGCAACTCCAAAAAAACTGAGTGCGACTGCAAAAAATCTCATGGCGTAAAGATAAGTAAAAGAATTATAACGCAATAAGTTTCGGATTGGTGTAAATGAAACTGCAAACAAACTTTGAAAGGAAGTAATATCCGATTTGGTGACTAATGAGCCTGTTCGTTAACCCGAAATCTTACGCATCATCATAATTCCATCGCGCAGAGGCAGCAATAAATTCTCAACCCGGCTATCGCTATTAACTTTTGCATTGAATTCCACAATAGCCCGGGTATCCTTATCGGGTTTAGGGTTAGTAACTTTGCCACTCCAAAGAACATTATCGGCCAGAATTACACCACCCACTTTTACCTTATCAAAAATCAGATCATAGTACGTTGAGTAATTCTCTTTGTCAGCATCAATAAAAACAAGGTCAAATTCCTGTGTAAGGGTTGGGATAATCTTCATTGCATTGCCAATGTAATAGTCAATTTTTTCTGAGAGCCCTGCTTGTTGAAAATAAGCACGTACTCGGCTTTCCAACTCTTCGTTAATATCAATAGTGGTTAGCTTGCCACCTTCCGCCAAACCTTCTGCCAGACAAAAAGCTGAATAGCCTGTGTAGGTGCCAACCTCAAGAATGTTTTTTGGTTTAAGGAAATGACTAATCATAGCCAGAAATCTACCCTGAACATGGCCGGACAACATGCGGGGTTTAAGAATATTAGCATGCGTATCTCTTCCAATCTTCTTGAGAAGATCCGATTCTGCTGAGGTGTGAGAACCCACATAATTGGCAATATCTTCCGGTAAGAATTCCATCTTAAGAAATCGGCTCTACAATTAGAGAACTTAATTTTTTTTCATCAAACATTTCATTCGCCAACTCTTGAAGTTTTAGCGCAGAAGTACTCTTTACGCGATCAAAAATTTCTTGCAGACTTGTAACTCGTCCATGATCCAGTATGTTCCTGGCCATCATAATCATAAAGCTGATGTTGTTCTCTTCCGCCATCGCAATCTGACCCAGGATTTGCTCTTTGCTAGATGCAAGTTGCTTTACTCCCAATGGCTCTTCGCGCAATTTCTTTAATTCTTGCTTGACTAACATAATGCCCTTCTTTACCTGGGACGGATCGGTTCCAAACGTAATAACAAACAATCCGGTATCAATGAAAGGAACAAACTGAGCTCCGATTGAATAAACAAAACCGTGCTTTTCGCGCAAAGCAAGATTTAAGCGCGAGTTCATACCCTGCCCACCTAAAATACTTGTAAGCATATAAAACGAACTTCTGTTTTCATGTGAAAACGAAAAAGCCGGTCGGCCTAATGCCACACGTGATTGCTTAACAGTTTTTTGAAGTACAACTTCCTTTGGCTTATAGCCTGTAAACTTATCACGCTTCTTTTTCGATACAGATGCTGGAATGGCACCCAAATGTTTTTCAGCCAGCCGAACTACTTCTTCCATGGAGATATTTCCAACGCACGAAAATACAATTCGTTTTGTGTCCAAATGTTCCTTTACAAAAGAGCGGAAATCTTTTCGTTTAAAAGATCGAACCGTTTTTTCCGTTCCCAGAATATTCATGCCCAACGAATGACCTGCAAACACTACTGAATCAAATTCATCTTGTAAAGAATCTTCGGGATCATCAAGATACATGGACATTTCTTCCAATATAACATGTCGTTCTTTTTCAATTTGAGTATCCGGAAAAATGGAGCCAAATGTTATATCTGTCAACAACTCAAGCGCTCTTTCAAAATAGTCATCGCGCAGGGACGCATAGAAGAGAATTTTTTCTTTGTCGGTAAAGGCATTCAATTCGCCACCTAATGATTCCAATCGATTCAAAATATGAAAAGCCTTGCGCTTGCTCGTGCCTTTAAAAGCCATGTGTTCCCAAAAGTGTGCTATCCCCTGATTGGTGGTAGATTCATCGCGACTACCAATGTCGAGCATGATGCCACAATGAACAATCTTGGTTGTAAGAACTCTATTGTGGATTACTCTTATCCCGTTCTTCAATGTATGTACTTGGTATTCTCTCATATCAAGTGCAAAAATAACCTTTACGGGAGATTGTACCACACGCGAACAAGAATGTCCACAATCGCGCATATCTCTTGACACGTGTTTCTTTTTTTGTGTAAAATCGTATTTGTCAACGGCACAATAATTGGTAACTCAACAACTATGGAAACACAAAAAGTAAAAACCTGCTTTACCATCACCTTTACGGATGATCAGTTTACCCATGCCCGCACGTATGTGGAAGATATGAAAAGACATCCCCAACGCGTTTTCTGGAGAGGCAAGCAAGGAAAATCGGATGATGAATTGATTGTTGAACAAATTGCGCATCGTATTTTATCCGGGTTTTATAACACCGATGCATATAATGCCAGTAAGCACATTGTGCGAATGGAAAGCATGACGGCTGCTTAACGGAATTAAAGAAAGGTTGATCACCTGTCCCTCACCCATCAAAATTCATCTGTTTTGGTAGTGTGCATCGCCCTCTCCACAGGGAGAGGGGGTAACTATTTTGTGACCTGACTTATGTAACTGGAGTTACGCAAATGCTCACAATTTTGATTCAAATGGCGGGGTCTGACCGCTCTAAGCGGTCTGACCCCTAATAGCTGCGTAAGTCCAGTTTTGTAAGTGAAAAAGATTTTCTAAACTCGCTCCAGCACTTTCTTAATCAAAGACTCTACAATTTTATTCGGGTCTTTTGAAAATTTGTTTTTGATCCGGTTAGCGATGATCGCATTTACGCTAAGTACTTCGTGACCCAGCAATCGCCCCATTGCATAGTAGCCAGCCGTTTCCATTTCAAAATTCGTAAGCCAAAAGTCACCCTTGTGATAATAGTTTAAATCTTCTAAAAGTTTCGGAAAACGGATAGGTATGCGCAACTCTCGACCTTGAGGTGCATAAAAACCCGGACAGGTAACTGTGTTTCCCTGCATCATGTCGGCACCAATTTGTTCGCGCAACGAAACTGAACCTCGCACCGCATATGGCATGAAAGGAAGTCCAGTCTTTTTTTGAATATCATGCGCCAAGCCTGTTTCCAAATCATCCATTGGCAAGTCATAAAAATTCATGAGGTTATCCAAGCCTATTGCATAATCGGATGCCAGGTGAGTTCCCAATGGAATATCCTCTTGTAAAGCACCTGAAGTTCCGATCCGAATGATTTTTAGTTTTTTCTTGCGGGATTTTGGCTCGCGTGTTTTCAAGTCAATGTTTACTAACGCATCAAGCTCTGTAAAAAATATTTCAATGTTGTCAGTGCCAATGCCGGTGCTGATTACTGTAATACGTTTGCCCTTGTACTTACCTACGTGTGTAATGAACTCGCGTTTGTTCATTTCAAACTCGATCTCATCAAAATATTGGCTTACTGTGTAAACCCGACTTGGATCACCAACGGTAATAATTGTATCTGAAATATTCTTTGGAAGAAGACTTAGGTGGTAAACACTTCCATCTGGATTAAGTACTAAATCAGTTTCAGATATTTTATTTGTTATTGCCATAAGATTTCATTTTATAGCCACAGATTCACAGATTTTAATTTAATAAATAACTAAAGCATTGTCGTGATGAGCCAGCCGGAACGCAGATTGCATAATAGACTTCGACAAACCTTTTTTTAATCTGTGAATCTGTGGCCATCATTTTTAAACAACCTTTGCAGGATTACCAAACACAGTATCACCGGCTTTAACAGGGGCTATTACAACCGAGCCGGCACCGATGCGAGCGCCTTTGCCAATCGTGACTCCCGAAACAATTGTTACTCCGGAGCCAATAAACACTTCGTCTTCAATAGTAACACCCGCATTGATTGAACTTCCGGCACCCACTTGCACAAAGTCTCCTAAAGAAGTCTCAACACCAATAGAAGTTTGTGTGTTTAAAATGCAATGACTTCCTACTTTAGAACCCGGAGCCAGATAAACATTGCAGTCAATAAAATTTCCATGACCTAAAATTGCTTTCTCGGAAATAACTGACTTAGAGTGGATAGCATTGACAGGTTGCATGTGTCGCACTTCCTGAATCATGTTTACCAGTGACTTGCGTAGCTTGTTATCGTCAGCCGCTACAAAAGCCTCGCATTTTTTACCAATCAGTTTAAGAAAGCCATCATCATCGGTATCGCCCAACACAACTACCTCATCAACTTCTGTGCTGTGGAGTTTTTTGTTGTCGTCCAAAAATCCATACACCACAATGTTGTTTGTTTCAAAAATTTCTTTTGCGGCCCTACCTAAATAGTTAGCGCCAAAAATAATAACCGGATTTTCCATCTGGCAAAGGTAAATATTGTGTGTGATCTATTCGTGACGAAATCTGATTCTATCAAACAAATAAATCAGCAACGGATTGCGATAGGCAATTATAAAAATAAAAAAAGGTAAAAAGCCTACCCGGTAGCGCGATAAGGTGCCAAGGTTAGGGGTACTCATTGCAAGAAACATACAAAGCAATACTATATAGACAAGAGCAGAGACCAGTAACAACGTATTGCCCGATTCAACTTTCTTTCTAAAAAAAACTGCCCCCGTAAATACTACTAAAAAGAGATTTTCGATAGCCGCCAACCACGAACTTGCGCCAGTTGCTTCCCATATAAATGGACGAAACAATCCTGACACGATTGCCCAGGGCGAGTTTATAAGGATGCTCGGCCAATTCGCTGTAAGGTTATTATAATGAATAAGACCAGTGTCTTTTGAGATGGCCACAAAATCATTGTGATTGGTAATCAAAACTTGCAGAAATCGACTTAGATAAAAATTAGGATGGGATTGACTAATAACTCCACTCAACAAAATAAAAATTAGTAGCCAGCTAATTATCTTAAACCGATCTATAATAAGTATGCGTTTTTGTAAAAAGTAAAATAATACCGAAGTTGTAACAACTACCACAAACAAAGCTGTCCAGTAATACTTTAAACTCCAGGCCACATAAAATGAAAAGATTACAAGCAGCCATTCCCACCAAAAAAGTTTCTCGCTTTTTAATCCCTTAACAAAAACTGTAGCGATAAAATAAATTCCCGCCAAGGCCAAGGTTTCCTTTACCAATCCTGAACTCCAAAAGACTGTAGAAGGGAAGAAAAGAAAAGCAATTACTGCAGCCGTTCGTCCATCTGGAAAATGCCTACTCATCACTTTAAATAAATTCCAGGAAGCGAAAAAGGAGATTAGTGAAAAGTAAAGTGCGCTAATCCAATAGTTATTACCTGTGACGAGAGAAAATAAACTAATAATTTTAACCAGAAACAATGATCGTACCTGCGTATTTGAAAGCTCATTCCAAATATCAACGCTGCTATTACTGTTCCATAAAAATTTTATAAACTCACCAAAATTTTCGTGAGCATAATTCGCTAAAACTGCTGCATCATTAAAAAACAACCACGTATCATTGGCTGTGTAGTAATATAAATACACAAGACCCAACGAAACACCCATCAACATTTTAAACGCCAATGCACTCCAAAAAATAAATAGATTATCAGTCCCAGTCCTTTTAAAGAACAACCAACCTATTGCAAGCAGAATAAAAGCGTGAAGGAAAATCATGCTTGAAGATTGGGTTTCAATAAGGAGGAACCAATTGTACAATTTAAGCATGCCCTGCACTGGCAATAGTTGTTATGCAATTCTATTAGTCCTTGGGTATCAAAGGCTGTTTTGCTGGTATAGCCAAGGCCATCCCAAAGACGAGTAATCTTATTTTTCTCAGCAGGTATGGATTGTAAAATTGAAACTGCCCGGTCAACAAAACTCCAATCATCACGCGATTGGCCATACGCGACAAACAAAGGAACAACGGTATTGATGATAATATTTTCGCGACTTGATGCCCCCAAAGCAGGAACTTCACCCTTTGATTTTTTACCAAAACGATAATGGTTTTGCCAATAGATGGATTGTTGAATTTCAAAAAACTGTATAAGCTGCTTATAACTAAGAGATTCAATCAAATTTGCAAAAATATTTTTTTGAGATGCTATCAGCGATGCAAATTGCGAAAGTCGAACCGTTGGAAAATTACCTGGTCGCAGGCGCAAGAATTTCCATTGCGCCACATTCATCTGTTTCTCTTCAACATTATATTTCTTTGCAAGAAACTGATACTCGTTAAAAATTTTCGTTAGGTATTCTTCTTTCGTTTTGGCAATTAAAAATCCGGCTTGACCGAACAACAGGGCTTCGACTTGTTCAACATTATTCGAATGCTTTTGCACCAACTTATACGGTAATGCTTGCGCCAACTGAATAAAGGGATCTTTATTTACTTTAAATCCAAAATTGGCAGCCAACAATTGATAGGTTGTCTCTTCCCAGTCGCCTCTATTTTTATCCAATTGAATTATTATTTGCCTCGCACGTGCCTCCAATCGGCTCATGAGTGTTTTGTCAACCATCGCATGTTTTACTACTTCATCAACCTTGCTAAAAGATTTGCCACATGGGATTGATGCTGGATCATTTATTAACTTTTGATATGATTTTAGCAAATGCTCCTCTACCCTACCTTTAAGACTCAATGTTGGCATTGCCGTACCATCATTTCGATACACGGGTTTGTTCTCTTCCCAAACCACATGGAGCACTACATTTTCATAAGCTTTGTCGGTATCATGTTTATGTTCGTACCAACCCGAAGATTGAATATGAATTTCAACGCACCCCGCCCATTCAATCGATTCAATTTTTATTTTCGCATGCGAAAAATCCGGGCCAGCATCGGAGTTTAAAATTCCAGGTTTCAAAACTGCAAGCCGCTCACCAGCATTTGTAGTAAGATTGCTCTTATCAAAGTATTGGAATTGCCAGATATAATGAAGAAAGGATTCGGTCACGGGTTCACTTCTTAATTTGCCACGAATAAATTTCTTTACTGACCTGCCTGTTGGCAGACAAGTTGACAGATTAAACTTAGGAAAAAATATTTAAATCAGTTTGTCACTTGACTTGATCCTTGATTACGATCTAAGATTAAAAAATATTAGTGTATTGGTGCGGCAAGCTTAGGCAAGGTTGTCAACCTTTTGGATCGGCCACGGTAAAGGTTGACAACCTTGTCGCTTTGCTGAATTTAATCAGTGAATCTATGGCTACAAATTACTGCAAATACTTTTGCAAGTACTTGCTCATCTCATCCTGAACATTCGCAGCTGCTTTTCGCGATGCATCCGCAAAATCTTCACCCGAAGATGCGTAGATAATCGCCCGAGCGGAGTTAACTAATAAGCCGCACTGTTCATTCATACCCGCTTTTGAAACGTCTTCCAAATTGCCACCTTGTGCACCAATACCTGGAACGAGAAAAAAATGTTCTGGAGCCAACGCGCGAATCGTTCCAATTTTATCGGCTTTGGTGGCGCCTACTACATACATCATCCGGTTTGGTGAGGCCCACCGCTGTGAAGCAAAAATAACTTCCTCATAAACGTAGCGACCACCACGTGTTTCTAATTGTTGAAAATCGGCACTGCCAGAGTTTGAAGTATGCACTAAAAGGATAACCCACTTGCCTTGAAAATCAAGAAAAGGTTTAACAGAATCTTCGCCCATGTATGGAGTAACGGTAAGCGCATCAAAATCCATTTGCTGGAAATAGGCCTTTGCATATAAAGCTGAGGAATTGCCAATATCACCGCGCTTGGCATCGGCAATCGTAAAGCATTCTTTAGGAATATAGGCTAGTGTTTTCTCTAAACTCTCCCACCCTTTTGATCCCAGTACTTCATAAAAAGCAAGATTTGGTTTATAGGCTACACAAAAATCTTTTGTGGCATCAATGATTTGCTTATTAAATTCAAAGACCGGATCGGGCAATGAAAGTAAATGCTTTGGAATTTTTTCTAAATCAATATCCAAACCCACACACAAGTAGGAATTCTTTTTTTTAATTTGCTCGAAAAGTTCTTGACGGGTCATGCAGGATGTTGGAAGTTAGAGGATAGAAGATAGAGGTTAGATGCTAGACACTAATTACCGAATACCGATCACTGATTACCGCTTACTACTTACCGATCACCGAAGATCTATCACTTCTACCCCTGGGTACTTCTTAGGATCGAATGTAAAGAAGGCATCATCTACTTTTACTCCGGGATTAAACTTTGTAATGGTGTACTTGTTTTCATTTCCATTGGGCGAGCCGTTTGATTTCTCGTACATCGTCCAGCTGTGAATCATGTTATCTTTCTTAGAGATCATCATTTTAATCTTCCAAAACCGATCGTCCTTTTTCTCAGGCTTCAAATCAATTTCAGAACATACTATTCCGTCTTCAGTCTTCTCACCTAAATATAAGTACTGGTAGCCCTTCTTATATAAATCAAAAATCTCCGATGGATTAAGTTCGGCTGAACTTGAATCAAAATTATCAATGTTAACCTCCTTGGCGGAAGGCAAATAAGTCCAAACAGTAGTTCCATTGTTTATTATCTCCTGATCATCTAAAACCAAGCGAAACTTACTTCCTTTGGTAGTGATTTTAAGATTTAACTTATCGTTGATTCCACCACTTTTATTGATGAAATTATGAGTTATGTTAGCCTCAAATGAGTCCAGGTCTTTGTACTTTTTGCTCATTGCTTCCAATACTTTCAATGCATCCGGATCGTATTGAGCAAAGGCTAAACTTACAACAAACGTTAACAGGAGAGCAAAAACGGACTTTTTCATTATTTGTAATTAGGATTGCGTGTGTTTTTCCTTTAAATCATTCAATAATTGTTCCAAACTCATTGGGTCGGTTATTAAAACTTCTCGTGCTTTAGAACCCTCGAACGGGCCTACAATTTTAGCGGCTTCCAACTGATCTATCAAACGACCCGCTCTATTATATCCAAGTTTTAATTTACGCTGCAATAATGACGTGCTTCCCTGTTGATGTTGCACGAGCAAACGAGCTGCTTCTTCAAACAACGAATCGCGATCGGATAAATCTACTGACGAGGCACCACCATCATCTTCACCTTCAAATTCAGGAAGCATGTAGGCAGAATCATAGCCGCGCTGAGACCCTATAAAATCGCAGATGCGTTCAATTTCCGGGGTATCCACAAACGGACTTTGCAAGCGAACAATTTCTGAACCTGTTGAAAGTAGCATATCACCTTGTCCAATTAATTGATCGGCACCACCCGTATCTAAAATTGTGCGCGAGTCAATCTTAGATGTAACTCTGAATGAAAGACGAGCCGGGAAGTTTGCTTTGATTACTCCCGTGATAACATTCACCGAAGGTCGCTGCGTAGCAAGAACCAAGTGAATTCCAATGGCGCGTGCTAACTGAGCAAGTCGCGCAATAGGTGTCTCTACCTCTTTGCCGGCAGTCATCATTAAATCGGCCAACTCATCAATAACCAAAACTATGTAGGGCAAAAACCGATGGCCTTCTTTAGGATTCAATTTACGCGCTACAAATTTTGTATTGTACTCTTTTATATTTTTGACGCCTGCATCCTTTAAGATTTCGTAACGGTTTTCCATCTCAATACACAACGAGTTGAGTGTATGCACAACCTTCTTTGTATCGGTGATAATCGCCTCCTCGCTGTTTGGAAGTTTTGCGAGATAATGTCTTTCTATTTTACTAAACAAAGACATTTCAACTTTTTTCGGATCGACCAAAACAAACTTGAGCTGACTTGGATGTTTCTTATATAAGAGTGATGCCAAAATTACGTTAAGACCTACTGACTTGCCTTGGCCGGTTGCACCTGCTACCAGCAAGTGCGGCATCTTAGTAAGATCAATCACCATCAACTCATTTGAAATTGTTTTACCAATAGCAATGGGAAGATCTTTATCCGTTTTTTGAAAACGTTCCGTTGCCAACACAGATCGAATACCAACCATCTCGCGGTTTTTATTTGGCACTTCAATACCTATGGTTCCCTTTCCGGGGATCGGTGCAATAATCCGAATACCCAGCGCAGATAGACTTAGCGCGATGTCATCTTCCAGGTTTTTAATTCGCGAAATTTTTACACCAGCCTCAGGAACAATTTCGTACAGCGTTACGGTTGGCCCAATGGTTGCCTTAATGCTTTGAATTCCAATTTTAAAATTGGTAAGTGTACTTAAAATCCGATCCTTATTTTGTGTTAGTTCATCTTGTGTTACCTGAACTTTACTAGTTTCGTATTCATTTAGCAACTCGAGAGTTGGGAACTTATAACTACTTAATTCCATTGTTGGATCATAGACTCCTTTCGTTTCAACCAATTGCTCGGCAAGCTCGTCTGTATCTGACTTGGCTTCTTCAATGATAAAAACTGGTTCAGTAGTTTTTTCAACAGGTTGTTTTTTTGTTTGGATCTCAAGCGGCAATTCGGTAGTAACAATGGGAATCTCTTCTATTTCATTTTTTAGAACCAACTCAGGCTCGGGTTCGTCTTCAGCAATCGGCCAGTTATCTTGGTCGTCTGTATAAGTAGGCTTAATGATCAAGTCATCATCGGGTAGCAACGCATCATTACCCATCGGCTTAGGATCTTTTACCTGAAAAGCATTGATAGCGGTTACATTAAAATAGTAGATGATGAATATAAAAAGGGAAAGCGCAAGAATTAAAAAAGTGCCCCAGCCAAACAAGCCGCTCGAAATTTTTGCAAGCTCATACCCAAGGCCACCGCTAATGAATCCTATTTCAGAAACACCGGCCATGTTGTGTGTGATATAGCCTAGCAGTAAACTCAACCACAATCCGGCAAAGACTGAAAGTATAAACGCGGAGAAAATGGAAACGAGTTCTCTTTTAAATACAAACTTAAATCCTAAAAAAAATAAAATTGGTGGAATAAAAAAGGCAGAAACTCCAAGCCATTTGAAAATTAAAAAATGAGACGTTACAGCGCCATATAAACCCAACCAGTTTTCGGCTTCCTTTCCAGATTCAATCAGGTTAGTACTCCACAATGCTTCCACTACGCTTTGATCGGCTTTGCCGGTAAACAGATACGAAAGAAAAGCAGTAAAAAGGTAAAGCGAAGTAATTAAAAAGAAAAAACCAAGCGCTAAAGCGAATCGTGGATCCTTAAAAAAATCGAAATTGAATCGTGATTTGGTCTTACTTGATTTTGATTTCTTTTCCTTTTCGGGTTTCTTAAAGGTGTTGGATTTGTAGGTGTTTTCAGCCATCAGTTTAAAAAGTACCCAAAGCTAAGAAAAAGGATTAGAAACTTAAATTTGCATCGATTGTGAAGTTCTAGTGCATGAGTATATACTCATACCAATTAGTCTATGCCTTCTCCAACTATTATTAAAATCAATCTCATAAAAGAATGACAATCTAACCTAATAAAATATTAAATTTAGAAGTTAGCTTTTAATCGTATGACCAAATTAAAGACCTTACTTATCGTTTTAGTAATTACTGTGCAAGCCCAAGCGCAAGTGATGAGCAATTTTAATGCGGACCGCGATGGTTGGACTGCCTTGGATCATCAAGGTGGACCTAATCCAACTTACCAAAGTAGCAACGGGAACCCAGGAGGGTTTATTCAAGTTATTGATGGAGTAGCCGGTACCGCTACCTACTTCAATGCGCCAGCAAAATTTCTAGGCAATCAATTAGGATCATTAGGAAGCTTTCTGCGCTTTGACTTACAGGTTTCTGTAACTGCAAACAGCAGCACAGCTGGCGTGCGTTTGATCGGAAACAATCTTACACTTGTGAAATTATTACCTGCACTTCCAGTAGTCGCTCCTTCGTGGTCAACCTATGCAATTAAATTAAATACTAGTGAAGGTTGGCGAGTAAGCAGCACAACAGGACCAATCGCAACAGACTCGCAGATCAAACTGGTACTTTCTGATTTAACTGGCCTGGCAATTAATGGCGAATACAGCACTGCCGCTTTAGATGGGGGCGGATTAGATAATGTGATTCTGGAAAATGTATTGCCAGAACTGAGTTTTTATAATGGCATCTCAGCCAATGGCGACTCTAAAAATCAAAAATTTGTAATTGAGAATATTGACGTAAGACCTGATACCAAAGAAAACCGAGTAACAATATTCAACCGCTGGGGTAGCATAGTCTTTGAAATAGATAATTACAACAATGATGACAAGGTGTTTGTTGGTTTGAACAAAGATGGAAAAGAACTTCCCACAGGAACTTACTTTTATCGGGTTGATTTTGACAATTTCGAAAGCAAAACCGGGTATCTGTATCTTAAACGATAAAGTGCTTTCGAAATTTAATTTTCATAACAAGCTATGTAAAAAGTAGTATTTTCAATAAAAATTGACTCTTATCAAAATGAAAAATCTGATTTTGATTTTTCCTTTCTTATGTTTTTGCTCATCTCTGTCTATTGGACAAAGTAAATACATTGATAGCCTGCAACAAATTGTAGACTTACAAAAAAAAGATACAGTCGAAATCAAAGCCCTGCTTGATCTTGCTCATGAATATTCCAGAAAGGATAGTGATAAGGCGAAATCATACGTCTATCAGGCCCTTGCAGTCACCCAATCGCAGGGCTTAACCTATGGTCGAGGTGGGGCTTTTGGGTATCTGGTAACACTACACCAAAATTCCGGACGGTTGGATAGTGCGACTTACTATCTCAATTTACTAGAAGGTAATTCTAAAAGTTCTTCCAACATGAAAATGAAAATAAGTTATTTTCAAACGGCAGGTCTTTTTTATAAAAACCAGGGGCAGTATAGAAAAGCCTTACCCTTTATGATTCAAGCCCATGAATTAAATAAAGTAAAAGACGAGAATTATGCGGGTCAACTATTAAATATCGGCAATACCTATTTTAGTTTAAGCGATTTTAAAACCGCTGTCAAGTATCATCTTCAAGCGTTGAGCTTGTTTGAAAAATTAAATAACAAACGAGGTCAGTCCTTTTGTCTCCAAAATTTAGGCAATAATCTTTTCAAACTTCGACAGTTTGACCAATCGCAGGATTATTTTCAACGGTCTATTAAATTAAAAGAAGAGTTGAAAGACAAGCGGGGATTGATCAATGGTTGGACGGGGCTGGGAGATGTGTACAAAGAGAAGAATCAGTTTGATCTTTCGGAAAAATATTACCTGCGCGCATTGGAGGCAGCAAAAGAAATGAAATTAATACTAGAAGAAGCACGCTGCAATAATCAGTTAGGGTTGTTGTACAGGCAGATGGGGCTGCTCGCTAAATCGCAAACAGCGCTTACCACAGGGCTCGCCCTTGCCCGGCAAAGTGGCGATAGTTCTATGAGTGCGGTAATCCATTCAGAATTGTTGGCCATAGCCGTTCAAGAGCAAAAAGAAAAAAGAACGGAGAACACGCTGTTGTCTAACCTTACTACGCACATTAATTCAGGAGATCGAGGCAGTGAAGCAACCGAATATTCACATCTGGCAGAATACTATGCAGCCAACAATAAATTTGACATCGCCTTTGGCTATCTAAAAAAACATGAGCAACTTAAAGATAGTGTGGAAGGAAACGCAGTGTTACTTCAAATCAAGGAATTGGAAGAGCAGTTTCAAAGCGAAAAAAAAGAAAAAGAAATTGCTTTATTAAAAAAAGATCAGGAGTTGCAAGCATTGGCCTTGAGTCGCGAGCGAACCAACGTTGCGCTTATTGCTTTCGCACTAATTTCCGTTCTTATTATCAGCATACTTTTAGTAAACCGCTACCGTGTAAAAAATCGTACTAATAGACTGATCGAACTTGAACGTATGCGCAACAGCATAGCCCGCGATCTTCATGACGATATTGGTTCTACCCTTTCCAGTATCAACATTATGAGTCAACTAGCGTTGAACGAAAATGGAAATACAAGTCAACAACATCTGAAAAAAATTGCCATCCACTCCGCTCAAATGATGGAAAACATGAGTGATATTGTATGGTCCATCAATCCAAAAAATGACCTGGCCGAGCAAATGGTTTTTAAAATGAAAGAGTTTGCTGCCGAAATTCTAGAGCCAGCCGGTATAAATTATTCTTTCCACGTTGAAGGCGCTTTAGAAACCTTAAAACTTGATTCTGAAAAAAGAAAGAATCTGTTTCTGATTTTTAAAGAAGCCATAAATAATGCCGCTAAATACAGCGGGGGAACAACTGTGACTATTAATCTTTTCCTTCAGTTTAGTCACTTGCACCTTGAAATAGTTGACAATGGAAAAGGGTTTAATAAAGAGGAAGCTAAACACGGTAACGGATTATCTAACATGAAAGATCGCGCAACGGCCATTTCAGGGGCACTTCAATACAACACGGAGCCGGGAAAAGGCACTCGAATCATACTTGCTGTGCCCATCACATGATTAGGGTATTTTAGATGATTAATATTATTATCTGTTTTGCAATACATAATGAAGGCGCTTTCAGTTTTAATCTTTGAGGATAATGCCCTGCTTCGGGAAAGCATTAGCAGTTTAATAGCCGCGAAAGAGGACATGGAGTTACTGGGCGCTTTTGAAAACGTGCTCTCCGTAAAAGATAAAGTGACGGAATTTAAACCCGATCTCATTTTAATGGATATTGATATGCCGGGCATGAGTGGCATTGAAGCTGTTGCCGAAATAAGGCAACTCAACATAAATACTCCAATCATTATGCTTACCGTGTTTGATGATAATACACACGTGTTGGATGCTATTCGTGCCGGGGCTTCGGGATATTTATTGAAGAAACATCTATCAACCAAACTATATGATTCAATTGAAGAGGTGCTTGCTGGTGGCGCGCCCATGAGCCCAAGTGTGGCACGCATGGTTATTGCATCGATGCAACAAAAGCCACAATTAGAAAATACCTACCAACTCACCTCACGCGAAAAAGAAATCTTAACCGCCCTAAGTAAAGGCAACAGTTACAAACTAATAGCCATGCAGTTTGAGATTAGTATTGATACCGTGCGAACACACATCAAAAGAATTTACGAAAAACTCCATGTTCACTCACAAACGGAGGCGGTGAGTAAAGCATTAACTGAGAAGTTGGTTTAATCAGATACAAATTAAGATTTACGTCCCGATAGCTAACGGGATTCGAAGTACAATTTATGTAAGCCAAACAAACCATGCAAATCAAAACCTTATCAATTAAAAAGAAATCAAACTGGTTGCTCTTGCTGCTTGCGCTGATGTGGTTGTCGTGCGGACAAAATAAAACAACATCTGAAACCACTGTTGATACCCTGGTTATTCAAGAAGACTCGATAATCGTAAAAGCCGCTGGAGACCCAAACGTATATGAGATCCCCGCTGATTATCCATGGCTCATAAAATTCGTTGGCGATCCCTTTCCATGGGATACCGTGGGGACATGTTCACGCGCAGAAGGCTTCCAGAAATTGTTCCCAGCAGCGATTATAAAAAAAGAACAAGTGGATGATGATCTCATCACACTATTTAAAAACGGTGATTCACACATTAGGGTATCTGAATGGTCTTTCGATGAAATGCAGGATTGTGGGGACAATATTTGTGAAGTAGTGCTCACATCTGATTGGGTACCGCTTGCCTTAGGGCTGCATATAGGCATGAGCAAATCAGAGTTCCTTAAGACGCTGCATTTTGATGAAAGATTAAAGCAAAATATCTACAACTATTTGCTTACTTCATCAGGCTACTCCCCGATAAAAGTGGTCTTTGAATTCCGAAACAATCTAATGTCCGCTTTTTCCTATGAAACAATTCCTTGTAATTCCTTCACGATTCGGGTACCCCCAGAACCCATTTTTATCAAACTCTTCAACAAGCCATTCTCATCTAATCTTCCGGATTCTGTTCAGAAGGCAATAAAAGCAAGCGTGAAGATACAAGTGGAACGCGATCAGGTTTTAACTATTGTTGATAAGATTTCAGAATCCGACATGTATCCCAAAATGCTTTTTGATAGTTCATCTCTATTGTTTAGAAAATGGCCTCAGTGGGAGATTGTTGAAGTAGACCTTAAATCACCTAGCTTCAGTTTAATAAATGGAATCAAAGTAGGAATGAGCCGCGATGAATTTTTATGGCAGATGGGCGAAAAAAATTTTGAGGGTGACGTATTCCAAAAATCAAATCGATATTGTTCAGACGGATTTATTAGAATAAATGATATAACTGTTAATTTCAAGGAAGGCTTCATTACTTCTATTCAATACTACCGATCAGATTGCCGTTAGTATGTCTTATGTGCATTCACAAACAAAGGCAGTGAGTAAAGCCATCAATGAAAAACTTGTCTGAAAAGGCTTATATAGTTTTATAAATAAAATTAGCGATAAGATAAAACAATACAGTATATGAAGGCATCCGTCTATTTTAAATTGATATCATTATTCGGTTTGGCACTACTTTGCTTTTCGTTTGTTGATACCTTACCAAAAAATTGGTCTGATATTCCGCGTATCTGGAATAAAGAAGCACTTAAAAACTGGGAGCTGCCCAATGCAAATCCCGATTATTCGGTTGAACCTGTACGCGAAGAGTTTTATTATGCATTACCCGAACGAATAATTTATAAAACGTATCCGGTTTATCACCCTGACTATGAGCCGGAAGGTTATTGGGAATGGTTACACGAACAAGATGCACAAATTGTATTTGATGCCTCTCAACTTAAGACAGAGAAAGACTGGATTAAAGCCGGTGAATTACTGTTTGATTACCCGATAGATACATTGGGTGCTGTCATCCGCACGAAGCATGTACGCGACAAAGCGTTTTACACTTCTTCCGGAATGCCGTTAACACCTGATGGCATTATGCCATTTGTCCATTGGGTAGTGGCAGGAAAAGGAAAAGTGTATCTCGGAAATTTATCTTGTGCCATGTGCCACACGCGAGTGATGCCCAATGGTAGCATCATCAAGGGTGCACAAGGAAATTGGTCGGGCGATAAGGCTTTTGCTTATGCACTTGAGTCAGATAGTGCATCAGAGAGAGTTGTGCAGGGCATCACACGTTCTTTATTCAGCAGTCCATGGGCAGAAGGTGACCCGCATGGCAAATTACTGGCTAGCGGAAAGGACGAAATTCTGTCCGCCTACAAGGCTGTTCCAGAAGGAGCCTTCGGCAGACAGGGAACCAGCATTTTGTTTCCTCCGCAAGTACCTAATTTAATTGGGGTTAAAGACAGAAAATACTTAGATCACGGAGGCCTGGGACAACATAGAAATAGTGAAGACATGATGCGCTACATTGCTATGAATCAATCAATGGATTTTTTAAATTTCTATGGTGATTATAACCCCATTGGCTTGACGAGAGAAAGGTTGTACAACGGAAAGCCTATCTTTTTTCCAGGAACCTACGACCGATATTCGGACGAACAACTGCTGGCAATTACCAAGTATATGTATTCGCTCACTCCGCCTGAAAACCCGAACAAACCCAGTGTATGGAGCGAAAAAGGGCAGACTATTTTTGCGGAACAGGGCTGTGTTACGTGTCATACCCCGCCACTATTCACCAACAATAAACTTACACCTGCCGATGGCTTTGAAATTCCGGATGAACATTACAGCAAGTACTCAATCTTCGATGTTTCAGTAGGCACCGACCCGGGGTATACATTGAGCACACGCAGGGGTACTGGTTATTATAAAGTGCCTTCTTTGTTAGGACTTTGGTATCGCGGACCTTTCTTGCATGATGCATCACTAGCCAAGCTGGAAGATTTGTTCGACCCTGCAAGACTTCGAGATGATTATGTCCCCACCGGATTCAAGCCACATAATGTAAAGACCAAGGCAGTGAAAGGTCATGAGTTTGGGATAGAATTGAGTAAGTCTGAAAAAGATGCTTTGATTGCTTACCTCTTAACGCTTTAATATCGTGAAACTAATTTCACTCTTTTTTTTACTAATTCTTCCCTGGCATTTCAACGCGAATGTTGAGAAAGGAGAAGAGCCTATTCGCTTTCAACTAAAAAATGCAGGGATAACGGTACACGGTACCATCAGCGATTGGGAATACGAAATTTATTGGGATGCAAAGAAGCTTGCCAATTGTAAAGTAACGGGCACTGCAAATCCTGCCACCATTAACACCGGTATCAAACTTCGCGATAAGCACTTACTTGGCAGACAATATTTTCACACCGATCAATTTCCTCTTATTAGTTTGCAATCGAAAAAAATACGCGCTAAAGGCAAGAACAGTTATGTTGGTGTATTTGATTTACAAATCAGGGATGTAATAAAGGAGATTGAAGTGCCTTTTACCGTTGTAGTTGTTGGCCAACTTCAAGTATTTAAAGCTGAATTCAGTTTGAACCGCTTAGACTTTGGCGTTGGCGAATCAAGTCTGGTGTTGAGTGATGAGGTAAAGGTGATGATTGAATTGAAGAAGTAAAATAATCAGGGATAAAATTGCCTGTGGTTCGCCATTAATGAAAAAATAGTATGAGCAAAATAATTTATCTTTCTATTATCCTTTCACTTCTGCTATTGTCCTGTAAGGATAAAAAAGATCCAAGCTCCTTCTATATGCCTGCTGAATTCGAAGAGCAGGAAGCCGTTTGGTTTGGGTGGGAAACAGATGCCAGGTATTACCCTGTTATCGCCAACGTAATCAGCGGGCTAATGCCAACAGTACAAATAAAAATTGCGGCAGCGTCTGACTCTCTTCTCTCCGCTTCCAAAAAAGTGTTGGCTAGTCTCTCAATCGACACAACAAAAGTTCAATTTTATTCCATGAAAGGTGAGCGCTATTGGATTCGCGATCACGGAGCGGCTTTTCTGGTAAATGAAAAAGGTGAACTTGGCGCAGCTGATTTTGATTGGAGCCTGTATGGAATGGAAGGATGGTATGAGCAGAAATACGACAAAAATACCGACAGTATAAAAAAATACATGACGAAGTATTTTGATACAAACACCGGCAAGGTAGACAGCCTTATGGCTGTTGCCGAAAAGGCCACGATCATTAAATCGAATATTGTGATTGAAGGCGGAGCAATTGAGGTGAACGGAAAAGGCACTTTAATACTATGCGAAGCCATAGCACTGCAACGCAACCTTGGCAAATCAAAATCTGAACTGGAACACGGATTTAAAAAAGCGCTTGGTGTAACCAATATCATCTGGATGAAAGAAGGGCTGATTGATGATGCGCATATCCAACAAATTCATTTTAAAAAATATGTTACGATGGGAACCGGTGGGCATACTGATGAATTTGTTCGCTTTGCAGATGCAAACACTATCTTATTAGCATGGGTAGAAGAAAGTGAAATCAACGATCACCCCTTCAATAAAATAAATTTTGAAAGAATGTCGGAGAACCTTCGAATACTTGAGCAAGCTACCGATCAGGACGGTAAACCCTTTAAGGTGGTCAAAATCCCATTGCCAGATCCTATCGAACGAAAAATTATAGTGAAAGAAAAATTAGACTCAACCGATTGGATTAATGTAACGCCACGGTACTTCATTCAAAAAGATGCACCAAAAGTTGGGGATACACTTATCAACGTGGCCGCTTCAAGTTATTTGAACTACCTGGTTAGCAACGGTGTGATTATTTTACCTACGTATATAAAACAGGGTTCAAGTACAGAGAAAGAAAAGCAGGTGGCTAATATTATGAAAACTGTCTTCTCTAATCGAAAACAAATATGGGTGGAATGCATGCCGCAGAATTGGGAAGGTGGCGGAATACATTGCTCAACGCAACAGCAACCGAAAAGAAAGTGATGAATAGCAACGTGTAAACCCTCAAATATGAAAACAAAGCTTCTACTATTTGGAATTATCCTAACGATACCGGCATGCACAGGTCGAACAACTAATCAAGAAACAGTAGCAAGTGATAGCCTCAGTAAAAATAAATTCAAGTTTAATTAAGTCATTTATTTTATTTTGCTATTGAGAATATAAAGCATGAAAAAAATACTCTTCCTATTATTGATCACTTCACTATCCGCGCAAGCGCAAGTTAACACCTACAACTATCTTTATTTTTGCGACCAGATGATGGCCAACACCAACAACTCGGTTCAATGTCTTCAGAACTTGTATGCCGACTTGAATAAATTTAAAGAGAAATCCAGCTTTCCATTTCGCTATTTTGATTCTTACAATTGTATTCGCCAACCTGATCCGCGCGCTTTCGACAAAATCAATGCCGGCCCAAACACATTTTATAAAACCGTGGACAGCGAACTATGGAAACTGTATAACGATTGCTATACAAAAAATGGTGAGATAGTAGCCTACATCCGATTGCAGGATTATAAAACAGATCTTGATAAAGGATTTACGCTAGTAAGAGAAATGCAGCAATTGCAAATCGCCATGGGTAAAGCCCGCGATAAAATCGCCATCAAGGTTGCCTCAGAGGCGAAAGCCATGGCTGCATCCAACAGCCTGATCAAGCCTTACCAATTCCTGATGAGGGCGATTCTGCATGAAGAAGAATTGATCCGCACGCTTTCACAAAATTTTAACGAAGATACTTTTGTTGGTTATCCAAAAACTGAAATTCTGAAATCATTTTTGGAAATGGATGATCTGCTTAAGACTGCAAACTTTACCAACTTACCCGATCGAAGCTATTACAAAAAATGTGTGGAAGGCCTTCAGCTGATTCAACAAACCAAACAGCGTTCGCTGGATAATTTCAATAATACTTCTACGCTTGACGGGCATTATGCCAACCAGCTCTACGACAAACTTCAAAACTACCTCAACAACGACATTCTTCATTTTTATTCCAACTTCTGTGCAGAAGGCGGTGTTAATTATTATCCAGTAGCACTGCGAGAATATGATTTTGATTCGCAAGCCACGCCTTGGCCCCTCACCCACCTCACATATACTCCTCCACTGCTGGATAGTCTGAATATCACGAAACAACCTTTACCGCTACCGGTAGCAGGATTCACTCAACTCAACACCATTGTTTACTATTTGGATGAATGTGTGCGGGCGATGCAAAATCTGTATAGAGAATTACACAGTGAAGGAAGTACCTGGAATAGTTTGCGGGAAGGAAAAATGCCTTACCGAAATCCGCTAATCAAGTTTGATAAATTTACGGTACCGATCAGCGCGCATGCGCTTATCATTAAAGAGAGCGCGCACTTACCTGCACCTTACCGGAATAGCCTCGTGAATCGGGTGAACGACTTACAACAAATTATGCTCGCGCTGCAGGATCATGGCATAGAACTGAGTCGGTACATGAGTAGCGGATCATTTCGTGGAAAAAGTATGGATTACATTAATACGAAACTAAAAACAATTGAAACGCTATACACCGAGCTGGATGTGCGCAAAGAAAAACTTTTTTATGAAACACGAAACGTGTACGCTTCCTACCCGCTTCGAAAAACAAACTCCTGGATAACAGCCGCATCGGCCTTATTAAAAGCTACGGATGATAGTCGTAAAATATTGCGGCAGGTGGAGCTACGGGTGTACGAAGGAAATGAGTCTCCCCTTTCAGCCTCAGCCATTCATGAAGACCAACGAGACCTGATCATCAATCAATTGAAATACATGAATGGCATTGTACGCATCGGAAATAATAATGGGCTATGTCCGTACAATCCATACGAATACATCCCTGGCTACTTAAAAACATTAGAGGAAAAAGTAGTTGACTTTCCCACAGAGGTGGATAATAAAAGCAAAACCTACGGTGATTTTCTATACATGCACAATATAATAGTAGAGAGATACAACCAGTTCGCTGAGTTGGGCTTGGGAGGCAATGAATATTCAAAAAATGATCCGATGCGGCCGGTGTATCTTCTCGCCTACATCCGGCAGCCACCGAAGTATCACTACGAAATACCCAAGCCCAAAGAAAAAGTGGAAGAACCAGTTTCTGAGCCAGAACCAATTACAGTAGTTCCAATCGAACCCATTTCGTTTGAGGGCTATGCGTTTAATAACCTTGTTTTATTGTTAGATGTTTCTGCCTCCATGAACAAGCCAGAGCGGCTCCCCTTACTAAAAGAAAGTCTTCAACAATTGATTCGACTGATGCGGACGGAAGACGAAGTAGGCATCGTAATTTATTCGGGTAAAGCCACGCTGCATTTAACTCCACGCTCGGCCAGTGATACAACCCAAATCATGAGTGCCATTCAAACTCTCCGATCGGAAGGGAACACCAACATCGTGGATGGGTTAACCCTCGCTTACAAAACAGCCAACAAAAATTTTATTGAAGGCGGCAACAACAAAATTATCATGGCTACGGATGGGGAGTTTAAAACCACTGAAGCCTTGGTTAAGATCGTAGAGAAAAATGCTCAAAAAATTATGCTTAGTGTTTTTGATTTCAGTCAACTACCCGGACCCTTGACAGCCATCCAGACCTTGGCCGAAAAAGGAAATGGAAATTATGTAAAGGTTACTTCTGAAAATTCTTTGCAGGTACTGGCCAAGGAAACCCAGAAGGAAAAGCCGTAGGCAAATTTTGAGCTTTTCGCTAAGTTCATCCCTCACATGATCATGTGATAGGATGACCGGTTTCAATCTGTGATCTTTGTGCCTGCTAAATATCCCAGATGAAAACCTCAATAATCGTTTTACTCCTCGCCCTTGCCACCATGCAGATCTGGGCTCAAATCAAATACCCTACAACACGCACCGAACCATTCGATACGACTATCTACAAGAAAAAAATAAGCGATCCTTATTTCTGGATGTCGCGCAAAGCGAATGAAGCAGAAATGAAAAGTTGGGTGGGTGCACAGGGAAAATTAACACAAAGTATTTTGGACAGCATCCCTGGTGGAGAGACATTGGCCAATGAGATTGATGCTGCTTACCTGAAAATGCAAGATGAAATCTGGGACTTAACTGTAGTTCAGAATCAATTTTATTATTACCGCGACATACCGGAAAAGGGAAGTTCGTTGTGTAGAAGAAAAACAATGGACGCTGAAGAAGAAATCATTTTTTCCGGAGGTATCACCATTAAAGGTCAAAAATACAGTAGTCGAAAAGAAGTGTACGCTCACGCGCAGCCCTTAGTCGCCATGATGTTAATACAGCGAGGAGAAACTAATCCGCACATTCGAATTTATCATCTCGACAAAAAAATATTTCTTCCCGATAGCATCGGCCCAATTATGTTCAACGATTCCAGAGGTGTATCCATGACTTGGCTTCCGGATGATGCAGGACTGTTGTATACTCAAGCTCCACCTACAACCGTTCACAGCGAAAAGTATTTTAATGGTAAAATCAAACTTCATCGGTTAGGCCAAGGTATAGAAAAGGATGAGGTCATATTTGGTCGCGGTGTAAACAAAGATATACTCCTTCAGGATTTTGAAACACCCTACATCTACAGTTTTAATGATTCACCCTACCTGCTGGCACGAATTCGAAATGGAGCCGATGACAACTACGCCTTTGCTGTACACTACAATGATTTGAATGGCGCCAATACTCTCTGGAAACGGTTGACTGATTATGTAAATCTCGGAGATGGGTTTGATGCACGCGGTCAGTTTTTATATGCAGCAACAGACCATCATCCACACTACACCATTGTGCAAATCGATTTATCAACAGGAACTAAACCGATTTCTTTTCTTCCCCCACAAGAAAATATTTTAGCTTATGTAGATATGACACATGCTTCGGGAATAGTGGCCGGTAAAGACGCTTTATATGTTATGTTTCGAAAAGTGGGTGACATGGGGATTTATAAAATTGATTACAAAACGAAGAATGCAAAAAAAATCAAGTTGCCGATAAAAGCATCTCTTTCTTATTTATGCTTGCAAGCCAACAATGATCTTGTATTTGCTCAATTTAGCACACTTCGTTCGATGCAGTATATGCATTATTCCGATAGTAAAGATGTTGTTGCTCCACTTCCCTTTTCTAAACTTAGTTTAGATCTAAGCAATGATTTTACATCAGAGGTAATGATGGTGCCTTCGCGCGATGGTAAAAAAATTCCGGTCTCGCTCATATATAAAAAAGGACTTGCCTTAAAGAACAATAATCCACTATGGATCGAAGCCTACGGAAATAGTGGGGCTGTTACAGATATTGGGCTAGACCCAAATCGGATTCCATGGATAGATCGCAATGGCATCTACGCATACGCGCATGTGCGTGGCGGTGGCGAACTGGGTCTTGACTGGATTAACGATGGACAGTTTCCCAACAAGATGAATTCAGTGAATGATATTGTTGATGTTGCCGAATACTTTGTAAAGAATAACATCTCTTCTTCCACTAAGCAATTTATAATGGGCGCAAGTGCGGGAAGCTTTTTGGTAGGTAACAGTATCAACCAACGCCCCGATTTATTTGCCGGGGGTATTTTTCAGGTGGGTCTTCCTGATCTTATTACTCATCGCGATGCAGCTTATGCGCGAGAACGCGGCAGTGTGGGTGACATTGCTACAAAAGAAGGATTCGAATCCATGTATAGTTTAAGTGCACTGTATCATAT